>LFIK01004568.1_pt1 | contig 11198 bp, 10 predicted proteins | sample 643401 | NCBI WGS metagenome assembly LFIK01 (sample SAMN03777447, study PRJNA286221) | soda lake metagenome | biome: soda lake; feature: Kulunda steppe; material: water; isolation source: sample T5-Br brine of Lake Tanatar-5 | place: Russia: Kulunda steppe | collected 2010-07
CATCAGGAAGGTCGAGTTGGCGTAGCCACCGGAAGCCAGCAGGCCGGCCATGGAGATGAAGGACGCCGCGGACATCCAGTCGGCGGCGGTAGCCATGCCGTTGGTGATCGGGTGGACGCCGCCACCCGCCACATAGAAGTCCTTGGTCGAGCCCGCTCGGGCCCAGATGGCGATGCCGATGTAGAGGGCAAAGGAGGCCCCTACGAACAGCAGGTTGATGGCAAATTGACTCATGCTGGATTACTCCCCCAGACCGAATTTCTGATCGAGCTTGTTCATCTTCCAGGCGTAGAAGAAGATCAGCACGATAAAGGTGAGGATGGAGCCCTGCTGAGCGAACCAGAAGCCCAGGTCGGTACCGCCCACCGGAATGCCGGCGAGCAGTGGCCGGAACAGGATGGCGCATCCGTAGGAGACGAATGCCCAGACGATCAGGCATCCCGTTATCAGGCGCACGTTCGCCTTCCAGTAGTCGGCGGAATCTATTTTCTCTTCTGCCATTATCGTGTTCTCCACTTGTTATTGGTGAGGTTGGGAAACTGGGTGGTCTATCGATTGCGGGTCACCAGAGCAACCACGTGCCTTTTACCCGGCCTTTATGAGCCCCGAGTGCTCATCCCCGGAGAGAGGAGGCTTGTGAGGCAGGCCCCGCCGGTATCGAAAAGCACTGTTATCGTGCCATCGTCCTGCATGATGCAATGTGGATAGTGGGCAATGAGTGGTGAAAATGAATCCCAGACTTTCGTATCATGAGATAAATACGATCTAATAGGCCAAGAAAGTTCATTTTACTATCAATGACTTGAGGGGATTTTTCCGGTCGATTGCCGTGCAATGGGAAGCCGGATTAGGACGATTGTATAGGGCCGGCGAGGCTGGCTTTCCTTCTGTCGCCGCTGGCCTTTGACGATCGTCTAAGGAGTCGGGAGGGAAGACGTTCGTCTAGCTTATATGGGCAATGAAGAGGCTGCTATCCTGCCATGTGTCCTCTAGTCAGTGAAGGGCATCCGGGTTTGCCTTTTCAGCAGACCCCATAATTCCACAACGAGCATCCAACATTCATCAGGTGGCGGCTGTAAACGCCGTTTCCGTTCCGGCCCTTCCCTCACCCATCAGTTCGTCCGGGGTGGAGGAGATCCAGTACGCCATGGTCGGAAAGCCGCTCACGAGGACAGCGCCATGGTCGAGGTCGATCTTTCCCAACCGCCGTTCACCCTGCTCGACGAGGCCGGCCGTGAGCGGATTCGCCAGGGGATTGACCTGGCCTACTTCGACCGCGACGAGATCATTCTCGAGACGGGGCAGGCCGGCGAGAATCTCTTTCTCATTCACAAGGGTGAGGTAGCAGAAGTCGACCCGACTCTGCCAGCGGCCCGCTCGCGCATCGGTCACTACACCCGTGGCGACCTGTTTGGTGCCATCAGCATCCTCAATGGCAAGAGCCGCTACCGCTTCCGGGCCGAGCAGGAAAGCCTCTGCTACCTGCTGCCCAGGGCGCTGTTCCTCGAGCTCTGCAACGACTACCCGCCCTTCGCCGAATTCTTCCGTCAGACCCTGGCTCACAAGGCCCGCCTGCTGACCGAGCAGCGTGCCGAAGGCGGGGTCACCATGGCCGGCTTCATGCTGGCCCGGGTCGATGAGTGCATGCGTGAGCCGCTGATCGTACCGGCCGCCACCACCATTGCCGAGGCAGTGACCACCATTAATGAGCGCCATGCCGACAGCATGCTGGTGGAAGCGGATGCCGGTCCCGGCATGATCACCAAGACAGACCTGCTCAACGCGCTGGTGGTTGAGGGGCGTGATCGTGACAGTGCCCTTGATGGGCTGGGCCACAGTGCGCTGATCACGGTGGGTCCGGGCCAGTATCTGTTCGAGGCGCTGGTGGCGATGACCCGCCACAAGGTGGAGCGTGTGGTGGTGCTGGATAAAGAGTCGGTGGTGGGCGTCGTCGAGCTGACCGACGTGCTCAGCTACTTCTCGAGCCGCAGCTACGTTGTCAGCCTGCAGGTGGAGCAGGCCGAGAGCCTGGAGGCGCTGGCTGCCGCCAGCCGCCGCACGCCGGAACTGGTCAAGGCGCTGATGGCCCAGGGGGTTAAGCTGCGATTTGCCATGGGCCTGCTGGCGGCGCTCAACGGGCGGATCATGAGCAAGGCCTGGGGCTTTCGGGTTGACGAGCGCTACCACCGAGATAGCTGCCTGATGGTCATGGGTAGCGAAGGGCGCGGTGAGCAGATCCTCAAGACAGATCAGGACAATGGCCTGATACTGGCCGACGATCTGGACTGGCCCGACTGCGGCGATCAGATGCAGCGCCTCACCGAGACGCTGATCGAACTGGGTTATCCGCCCTGCCCGGGCGATATCATGGTCTCCAACCCCGAGTGGGTCGGTACCGTGTCTCAATGGCGTGAGCGCATCGCCAGGTGGGCCAGCAAGCGTGACGGTGACAGCCTGATGAAGCTGGCGATCATGCTCGACTCCCACGCGGTGGCAGGCAATCCGGCCCTGCTCGACCGCGTGCGCGACGAGCTGTTCGAGCGCTGCGCCGGCGACGAGCTTCTGCTCTCCTACTTCGCTCGCACCATCCTGCGCTTCTCCACTCCGCTTACCCTGTTTGGTTCCCTAAAGCGTCCTCAGCACGGCATCGACATCAAGAAGGGCGGTATCTTCCCCATCGTCCATGGGGTCCGGGTAATGGCCCTGGAACGGGGCATCCGTCCCACCTCCACTCTGGAGCGGCTGGATGCCCTGGCGGCGGACGGCCGATTGGAGCCGAGCTTTGCGGAGGATCTGGGCGAGGCCCTGTCGCTGTTCACCGAAATGCGGCTCAAGCAGCAGCTCGAACATCTGGACAGCAGCGTTGACGAGCGCAAGCCCGATCGCGTGGTGGTTCAGGAGCTCTCGTCGCTGGAGCGTGATCTGCTGCGGGAGGCGCTGCATATCGTCAAGGACCTCAAGCATCGCCTATCGCATCGCTTTCATCTGGAGTACTCGTGACGTTCGGGTGACGCAAGGAGAAAAGACTACAAGAGACGAGGAGCCCCATCATGATTAAGGTCCTGCGGCGTGCCGCCGACCGACGACGACACGCCAACGGAGATTACGCCTGGCTGTTTCACCCTTACACGGGTGATGAGATGGTGGTGATCAAGACCGAGACCATCGGGTGGCATAGCCGCAGCGCTGAGTTGGCCGCCATCGCCGCCGTCAAGGTGTGCGGCGATCGGGTGCTGACCAGCGAATCCTTGGACCTGCGGCTGGTGCGCCCTGCACGCCTCTCCGGCGAGTCGATTCGCACCCATGGTTCCCAAGGCGTGGACCTTAACGGCGGCATGGTAGTGGAGGATGCTCTGAAACGCCTGCTCGATTTCGTCGGCAACCGTCCCCTGTTGGGCTGGCGCCTGGGCATCGATCTTGCGATCCTCAATCGTGAGCTGCGCCCGCGCTTCGGCTTCGACCTGCCCAACGCCACCATTGACGTGGCTCAGAGCTATTTGCGTCGGCTGCGCCGCCGACATCCGGAGGTGGAGACCGCGCCGCGCTTCGAGAAGGTAGCCGAACTGCTGGACGTGCCGCTGATGGGACGCCATACCGCCCTGGGAGATGCGGTGACCACGGCCCTGATCTATCTGCGCCTGGAGCACCAGGCCGGTGCCCTGGGGCGCTATTCCTGAAGGGATGGGTCGGCGTCGCCTGATGGCGTCGGCGATGGTAGGATAGTTACCCGTTATTCTTGCCCGCCCTGGCAGCGCTTATCGACCATGCAAGACGCCTTGATATTCGACCCTCTCGATCGCCCGAAGCCTGGCCCCGTGGTGGCCCGCGCGGATCAGGAAGCCCCCTTACCGACCCTCGATGCCCTGGATCTGCACGGCAAGCGCGAGTTCAACAAGCTCAAGAAGCGCCTGCAGCGCCAGGTCGGCAATGCGATCATCGACTACGGGATGATCCACGAGGGCGACCATGTGATGGTGTGCCTGTCCGGTGGCAAGGACAGCTACACGATGCTGTCGATCCTGCGCAACCTGCAGCGCAATGCGCCTGTCGACTTCTCGCTGGTGGCGGTGAACCTCGACCAGAAGCAGCCGGGCTTTCCCGAGCACGTGTTGCCGGAGTATCTGGCGTCCATCGGCGTCGAGTACCGCATCCTCGAACGCGACACCTACTCGGTGGTCAAGGAGAAGACCCCCGAGGGTAGAACCACCTGTGCGCTCTGTTCGCGGCTGCGACGCGGCTCTCTGTACGGCTTCGCCGAGGAGATCGGCGCCACCAAGGTCGCCCTGGGTCACCATCGCGAGGATATCCTCGAGACGCTGTTCCTCAATCTGTTCTTCGCCGGAAGCCTCAAGGCCATGCCGCCCAAGCTGCTTGCCGACGACGGAAAGAACATCCTGATCCGCCCGCTGGCCTACTGCCGCGAGGCCGATATCGCCGAGTATGCGCGGCTGATGGAATTTCCGATCATTCCCTGCAACCTGTGCGGCTCCCAACCCAACCTGCAGCGCCAACTGGCCAAGGAGATGCTCGCCGAGTGGGAAAGCAAGCACCCGGGTCGTCTGGAGAGCATGTTCAAGGCGGTGACCAACGTGGCGCCGTCCCAGCTCGCCGACCGCGAACTGTTCGACTTCGCTGGGCTCGAGGAGAAGCAGGCGCGGATGCTGGCCAGCCGGATCGATCTTCTCAACGAGTAGGGGCGGCTATCTGGCCCCTTCCTCCTCGGCGACCAGAATGAGGGACTCCAGGTCGAGGATATGCACTTCGCGGCCCGAGACCTCCACCAGGCCCTGACTTTGGAAGCGGCCGAGAATCCGGCTCACGGTCTCTACAGCCAGTCCCAGATAGTTGCCGATGTCGGCCCGCGACATGGAGAGGCGGAAGCTGTAGGGGGAGTAACCGCGGCGGCGAAAGCGGTCGGAAAGGCCTGTAAAGAAACTGGCCAGGCGCTGGTCGGCGGTCTTGCGCGACAGCAGGCGCATCATGCGGCGGTCTTCGCGCAGTTCCTTGCTCATGCTTCTGTAGAGCTGGCCACGCAGCTCTGGCAACGACTCCGAGAGGTGATCCAGGCGGTCGAAGGGAATCTCGCAGACGGTAGTGGTCTCCAGCGCTACCACAGTTCCCGGGTAGTTCTCCTCGTCGATGCCGTCCAGCCCCACCAGCTCGCTGGGAAGATAGAAGTTGGTGAGCTGGTCGTCGCCGCTGCCCTCGGTGGTTACCTGCTTGAGGCTGCCCGAACGCACCGCGTAGACACTGGTGAAGGGGCTGTCCTGGCGAAACAGGGTCTCGCCCTTCTTGAGCGGTGCGCGCCGGCGGATGATGGCGTCGAACTGATCCATGTCCTGAATCTCGAGTGCCAGCGGCAGGCAGAGTGAACTCAGGCTGCAGGTCTGGCAGCGAGTTTCGTGCAGCACAGAGCGCCGCCTTCCGGTCAGGCTATCAGACATGGCGGCCTCCTCCTTGATCATGATCATGACGGCTAGTATGGAGGATTCTTCGAGCAGGGCAAACCACCTCCAAGGAGGTAGGTCGGTAAGACCGACGGCTCACGACATCGGTGAGGCCCGGGAGGTGAAGGCGTCGAGGAGGCGGGCCAGGGAACAGACTCTCTCGGGTGTCACCCTCAGGCACTCGCCGTGGCGCTCCAGCAGCCCCGCCTGGCAGAGCGGGGTCAGGCGCTGCAGGGCATGGGCCATGGCCTCGGCGGCGTCGCGCCCGTGGGCCTTCGACAGCGCGGTGAGGTCCAGCTCATGCCGGCAGGCGAGCGATTCTATGGCGTCGCGTCGCATGCGCTGGGTGGCGTCCAGTCGGTGGCCGATCTCCGCGGGCAATCTACTTGCGTCCAGCGCAGTTTCATAATCGGTCAGGGTCATGGCGTTGCGGGTAATGGTGTCGCCGACCCGACTGATGGCGGCGACGCCGAGACCGATCTGATCAACTGGAGGGCAGGGGGTGTAGCCCTGCAGGTCCCGCGCCAGGCGGCCCTCTTCCAGGGCCAGCGCCAGGCTGTCATCCGCGCGGGCAAACTGACCGAGCCCGAGAGGCACATAGCCGGCAGCGGCGAGTCGGTCGCGCGCCTCTCCCATGATCGCCAGCTGGGCCGCCGCGTCGGGCAGATCCTTTGTGTGGATTTCGCGCTGGGGTCGGTAGCGCCGAGGCAGGTGGGCGTAGCGGCGCAGGGTGATGCGTGCCGGAGCCATGGCGATCACCTGATCGAGCGTCTCTCCGAAACCCTCGGGCGTCTGCAGCGGCAGGCCCACCATCAGATCCAGGTTGAGAGAGTGAAAACCAAGACGCTCGGCCTCGTCCACCAGCGACTCGGTCAGCACCCGGGGCTGAATCCGGTTGATCGCCTTCTGCACACGCAGGTCAAGCTCCTGAACGCCGAGGCTCAGGCGGTTGAAGCCCAGCGCCTGGAGGTGGCGCAGGGTTAAGACGTCGGCTTCGCGGGGGTCGATCTCGATGCTGAAGTCCCGCTCCCTGGCGCCGGAGAGCCCGAAGCGGGCGTCGAGACGGTCGAACAGGTCGCCCATCTGGTTCAGCGACAGGAAGGCTGGAGCGCCGCCACCCCAGTGCAGGCGCTGCACGGCGGGGTGGTCAACCAGCAGGCGACTGATCAGCACCATTTCACGGTCGAGCCGTGTGAGGTAGGGCTCGGCCTGACGGTTGTCCCGGGAAAACACCCGCTGGAAGGAGCAGAAACGGCACGCCTGCCGGCAGAAGGGCAGGTGCACGTGCAGTGCCAGCGGTGCCCTGGGGGGGCGCTCGGTCAGCGCCCGGGTCAATGCAGCGGGACCACTTCCTGCGTCGAGGCGAGCGGGCCAGGTCAGGTAGTGCGAACCGTCGCGGTCATGGAACTGCATCGATGGCCTGCCTGCGGCAGCCCATGATGTCCCGTCGCGATTGCTGCGTTTCGCCTGAACGGGCATGACGGCGCTCCCGGCTATGGATGTGCTCACATGCTAGGGCGGCTTGGCGCAAGGGGCGTTGAGCTGTGTCAACCTGGCGTGGAATAGCGCTGAATCACCCGTGGCTTTCAGCGGGTAGCAGTAGCCACAGTTGCCAAAGCGCGAAGGCGATGATCGTCAGCGCTGCCAGCGTGCGTGTAGCTGGGTGGCGGATCAGCCCGCCCAGCTGTCGCGCCGCCAGGCCGGTGGCGAGCAGGGCCGGCAGGGTGCCGAGACCGAAGGCGCCCATCAGCGCCGCGCCCCTGAGCGGGTCGGCGGTGGCCAGGCTCCATGCCAGCATCGAGTAGACCAGCCCACAGGGCAGCCAGCCCCACACGGCCCCCAGCGCCACCGCCTGGGGGATCTTCACCACCGGCATCAGCCGTCGACCCACTGGCTCGAGGTGGCGCCAGAGGCGCTTGCCGACCGCCTCGACCTTGAGTAGCCCCTTCCACCAGTCGGCGATGTAGAGCGCCATCATGATCAGCATCAGCGCGGCGAAGCTCTGCAGGGCGGTGCGCATGCCGGGAGTGAGGGTGAGCAGGGTGCCGAGGGCGGCCACCAGGGCGCCGGCCAGCATGTAGCTGGCGATCCGGCCCAGGTTGTAGCCCAGCAGCAGGCCTGTGAGGCGTGAGGGCGAGCGCATGCTGGGGGGCACCGCAAAGGTCAGTGCGCTCATGATGCCGCCGCACATGCCGATGCAGTGGGCGCCGCCGAGCAAGCCGAACACGAAGGCCGCCAGCAGCGGCGGCAGGCCAAGTCCGGTGGGGTCCATCAGCCGGGCTCATCGGGGTCAGAGCGCTGCGCCCTGGCCCGCTCGCGTGCGTCGCGGCGGCGCTGGCGCTCGTCGGCGGGCAGGTCGTTCTCGTCCTCGTCGAAGAGGATGCGGTGGGCGGGGCCCTCGAGGTCCTCGAACTGGTCGTTCTTGACCGCCCAGAAGAAGGCCCAGACGGCCAGGCCCAGCAGAATCAGCGACAGCGGGATCAGTAGATAGAGAATGCTCATGGGGTCACCCGGCTGGGTTCAGGGGAGGGCAGCGTTGCCGTCGTGTCGGGCATGGCGCGGCTGCGGAAACGGTTGAGGCGCAGGGCGTTGCCCACCACCACCATGGAACTGCCCGCCATACCCATGGCCGCCAGCCAAGGCGGGACCAGGCCCACGGCGGCAAGGGGCATGGCGGTAAAGTTGTAGCACACCGACCAGATCATGTTCTGGCGCATCACCCGGCGGGTGGCGCGGCTGATCTCGACCGCCTCGACGATGCGTGACAGGCGCGGGCTCAGCAGGATGGCATCGGCGCTGGTGCGGGCCAGGTCGGTGGCGCCGTTCATGGCGATGGCCACGTCGGCGCCGGCGAGCACCGGGATGTCGTTGATGCCGTCACCCACCATGGCGACCTTCTCGCCGGCCGCCTGGCACTCGCGGATGCGCGCGAGCTTGTCCTCGGGGCTGGCGCCGCCGCGCCAGGTGGGAATGTCCAGCCGCCGGGCGAGATCACCCGCCGCGCCGGGAGTATCGCCGGAGAGGAGCTCCACTTCCAGCCCCAGGACCTTTAGCGCCGCGACGGTGTCGGCGGCGTCCTCGCGCACTCGGTCCTGAAGGGCGAACCAGGCCCTCGGCTCGCCCTCCTCGGAGAGCAGCAGCCATTGGCCGTCACCGGGCGCCTCCAGTGCATGCTTCGACGCGGCGAAGTCAGGCTTGCCGAGACGCCAGCGGCGTCCCCCCAGAATGCCCTCCAGGCCCTGGCCGGTCCGGCTGGCCACTTCGGAGGCGCGCACCGTGGCCAGCCGATAGGGATGGAAGGCTCGGGCGATGGGGTGTTCGGAGCGCGCCTCCAGGGCAGCGGCCAGGGTGCGAGCGCGCTCTGCGTCGAGCCCTCCCAGGGGGCGCGTCTCGACCAGGGTCATCCGGCCACTGGTCAGGGTGCCGGTCTTGTCGAGAATCACCCGGTCGAGCTGGGAGAGCGACTCGATGGCATCGGCGCGGGTCACCAGCACTCCACGACGGCGCAGCTGGCCGTGGCCGGCGGTGAGCGCCGTCGGGGTGGCCAGGGCCAGGGCGCAGGGGCAGGTGACCACCAGCACGGAGAGCATGATCCAGGGCATTCGCGCCGGATCGATGAACCACCAGGTGATCGTTACCACCACGGTGACAAGCAGCAGGCGCAGCACGAAGAGGTGCGCCATGCGTGCCGCCATCTGAGCCAGGCGTGGACGGCTGGCGAAGGCGCGGTCGGTGAGGTCGACGATGGCGGCCACTCGAGCGTCGCGCCCGGCGTGGGTCACCCGCACGACCAGGGGGCTCTCGATGTTCTGGCTGCCGCCGGTGACGGTCTCGCCGAGGCGTCGGGTGACCGGCAGGTACTCGCCGGTAAGCATGGATTCGTCGAGGCTCGACTCGCCGTCCTCGATCACGCCGTCGGCTGGCACGCCATGGCCGGGCTTCACCAGCACCCGGTCGCCGGTGGCCAGCTCGCTGGCCGGCAGAATGCGCTCCTCGCCCTCCCCGGTGAGGCGAATCGCCGAGAGTGGCAGGGCGCCGGCCATAGCGTTGCCACTGTGGCCGCTGCGTCGCCGGGCACGAGACTCGACGTAGCGCCCGAACAGCAGGAAGAAGGTGAACATCGCCGCCGAGTCGAAGTAGATCTCGCCCTTGCCGGTGATCACCGCATAGCCGCTGGCGGTATAAGCGAAGCCGATGGCCAGGGAGACCGGCACGTCCATGCCCAGCACCCGGGTGCGTAGGTCGCGCACGGCATTGCGGAAGAAGGGCATCGCCGAGAAGAACACCACCGGGGTGGTCAGGGCGAAGGAGAGCCAGTGGAAGAGGGCGTAGAAGTCCTCACCGATGCCCTCTGGGCCGGCCAAGTAGATGGGGATGGAGAACATCATCACCTGGGCCATGCCCACCGCGGCGATGATCAGCCGGCGCACGTTCATGCGCTCCTCATGCTGCAGGCGCGCCTGGGCCTCGTCGGGCTCGTAGGGCTGGGCCTGGTAGCCAATGGCGGCCATCTCGGCGAGGATGCGCGACAGCTTGACCGTTTCGGGGTCCCAGCTCACCCGCACCCGATGGTGGGTGAGGTTGACGGCGCTGGAGTCGACCCCCGCCAGGGCGTTCAAGCGGTGCTCGATCAACCAGGCGCAGGCGGCGCAGGTGATGCCGTCCACCGCCAGGGTGGCGTGCACCCGATCGCTGTCGGCCTCGGGGTGGACGAACTGGTGCTGCAGGCCCGGGTCGTCGAATACCGACCAGGTCTCGGCACGCACGGATTCCCACTCATCGGGGCGTTCCGGCAGCTCGGTGCGAAAGCGATAGTAGCTCTCCAGCCCACCGTCGACAATGGCGTGTGCCACCGCCTCACAGCCGGGGCAGCAGAGCGGCTGGCGGGTGTCGCCCATGGTGATCGACCAGGGAGCGCCCCGGGGGACTCGGCTGCCGCAGTGGAAGCATTCCGCCGAGCCGTCGGCAACGGCTTCACTCATGGGCTCAGGGCTTCCTCCCCGCTCAGGCATGTCAGGAGTCGTTGGCGGGCGCCGCGCGACCCGGGGTCAGGCGCACGGCATCCTCATCCGGAAAGCGGCCCTCACCCACCAGCCGCCACTCGGGTTCATCGACCTGGGGCTGCAGTTGCAGATACCAGCGATAGCGCAGGTTGTCCGGTGCCTGGCCCAGGTAACGGCCGTCGCGAACGTGCTCGAGGGTAATCTCGACATCGCGATCATCCCGAGTGGGGAAGATCAGCTCGAAATCGAGTTTCTCGGGGTAGTGGTCGCCCTCCAGGTCCAGCACCACGTCGCTGGTCAGCGGGTCGATACGCACGCTTGCTGCGATCCCCAGCTCGGCGGCGCGCTCCTGCTTGGCCAGGACCATGTTGATGGCCCGACCGTGCTCATAGTAGTCCTCCTGGACCATGCCGTCGGCGCTTCGGACCGCCATCACAGCCAGGGTGCTGCTGGCACCAATCGAGACGAAGAGCAGGCCGAGCAGGAACCAGGGCCAGACTTGTTTGTACCAGGGGGTCACGGGGTGGGACATGTTATCTCCGGATTTCGCCGATGAAGCGGGTCTCACGCTCCAGCGCGATGCGTGGGTGGTCGTCGGCTTCGATACTCAGGGTAATGGGGTGGCTGGGGCGTTCGAACACCTCCGGGTCGACGGTGATCGAGACCACGGCGCGGCGGCTGTCTCCGGCGGGTACTGCGATGCGATCGGTGTCCAGGACCAGTCCCGGCAGGCCGGAGGCCTCCAGAC
>LFIK01004569.1_pt1 | contig 11198 bp, 9 predicted proteins | sample 643401 | NCBI WGS metagenome assembly LFIK01 (sample SAMN03777447, study PRJNA286221) | soda lake metagenome | biome: soda lake; feature: Kulunda steppe; material: water; isolation source: sample T5-Br brine of Lake Tanatar-5 | place: Russia: Kulunda steppe | collected 2010-07
CGTAGAAACACCGGCCCACCTCGGACGCTCGAACAAGCCATGGCACCGCGGATGTCCATCCATGCGCGACTACGCAGACGACGTGGATCTGGGACGTGCTGCTCGTCCATACCGCGCACGATGGTCTGCCTTGCGATGTCGAGCTGCATGGCGTTCGAAGCAAGGCCTTGACGCAAGCCACTCGATTGCAATCGTGGACGGAGAAAGCACGTCCTTCACCAGAAAACATGCGCCCTTTTCGGACGTAAAAGCTGCACGTCCAAACGTGCGGGTCGTCCATTGCAGCTATGGTGGTCCTCTTCGACTGGCGAACACCGTCGCTCTCGTTCAACGGCAATGTACTCCACAGCTGTTTCGAAGTCTTTCCCTACTCTCCATCTTGGTCTGCACCGACAGCAACAAACCCCCTCGGTCGATTCATATGCACCTTTGGATGAAAGTCCTACAACTTGTCGCTTGCCCAAGGAGATGGGTCTCGAGTCTGTGGATAATGCCCCCGGGTAGACGTAGACCACGCCCAGATCGTAATTCACCTGTTGGTCCAGCAAATGGTCGTGTTCCCTGAGCCGTTCAAATCCAGACAACGCATTCACGTGCCTCTCTCCATGTCCGCATTGTCCATCTGCACTACCTGCCTCCCGTGCTCCGAAACACAACGTCACTTGAGCACGTGCAATGCCGGGGCGCAAAGAGTTGGCACAGGCAAGTAGAAACGCAACCACTTTGGGTTGTGGCTGTTGAAGATAGGAAGGTGTGCCAATGTTCATCTGAGGTTTATCCTACCTCAAAGGAGTTACACGTGCTCCTCAAAGTGCAGCCGAGGGTCTCGGCTCCATGGGCGCAAGCGAGTGCATTGATGACGGCACACTCTGCGGTCAACACCTGCGACTCCCATGGGCCCCACCAGGGGCGATCGTTCTCGGCACCCACGCGTGTGCTGAAGGACTTTGATAGTTTATTGCTTTCATGTATTTACATATGCCGTGAAGTGGCCCAGATAATACTGTGCATGCATCTTAACCTGAGACAAAAGCGAGTGAGAAGCCACTGGCCATAGGAAGAACTCAGCGCTGCCCTACATCGAATCGACCTATGTCGTTGGATCCCCAGAGAGAATAAGGCTATTCACAAAGGACATTGTGCGCAAAGTCCAACAACTACCGGTGACGTAACTGCCAGCTTGACCTACACCTCATACAAGTCTTCCCTGAAAATTTCGCCAGCACTGAGAGTCCTCATGTCGCTCTCTACCTGCTCTTTCTCCGACGCATCATCTAAGCTATTTCTCCACCTACGATATCGCACACCCAGCTTGTCATATGGGACGGGGTGACCCCAAACATCACCTCCCCTCTCAAGCCGGTCCTGCTGCCCCAGAACAAGCCTCAAATCCTCTCCGAGCACTTGTCCAGCCATGTATTCCCAGAGCCTTTGAATCCCTGGAACGTTCTTCGCCCAGCCCAGAAAATCCAGGTGCATTCTATACAACAATCTAGTGCTTTTTGGTCCAGCCGGAAGGCAAACATGCATCTGATGCAAGTGATTTTTGCATTGAGACTGCCGAACCCCACTCTCAAGCTTGCCAGGCTGTGCCAGGCCAATGGTAGAAAGTGTCATGCAGGGAGGTTCAAATGACATGTCGATTGGGTAGGGCTCCCAGTTCCCTGCCAATGCTCTAGCCGCTGCAGTCTGAAAGTTAACAAGGTCAGGGACAGACCATCCCTTCGCAAATGTGGATGTATGAGTAAAGGGGGCATGCGCCAGATCAAGTAGATTCTCGATCAGCAGCCCATGTTCCACTGGCACATCCATCACAATCTCTGCATGCAGACTGAAGCCTTCGTTGGTTGGGGGCAAAAGCCGGTCAGATTCGACCGGGGGAATAGGAATTCCTTCCTCACCAGTCCAGATCCATATCATTCCCCCGACCTCTTCGCACGGAAGCTTTTGAACACACGGTCTCCCTGCTTCAACCTGGGGCGTTACCTGTGGCATGTTGACGCATACGCCCTCACCGTTGACCTCCCAACCATGGTATGGGCAAGCTATGTTTCCATCAATTACCTTGCCGATGCTCAGAGGACATGCTCTGTGGGGGCATTCATCGTGCACGCACACAGCCTTTCCTTCTTGATCACGAAACATCACCCATGGCATTTCAAACAATTCGAATGCAAGTATGTCTCCCTCCCGCAGTTTACTGGTGAATTGAACCGGAAACCAGTAATTTTTCAGTCCAGCTGGGATTTCGAAGTTTGCGGACAGCTTCCTTCCGGATTTTCCGCCTCGTTGCGTAGACTTCACCCCCGCAGAGCGATTGACGACCGTCTGCATCTCTTCGATCTGTTCCAGTGTCTTTCCAACACGCGTTTCCGAAACATGCAGCCTGGATTGGGCATTCCTCAGTTCATCTTGCACCGAACGAATTTCGTTCCGTAGTTTTTCCGCCTTCGACGCCACGGGATTGAGCGTTCCGACGACTTGTTCGTGTGCAGTTGCGATTTTCGCGACGTCTTCCTTGGCACGCTTGTCCATGAACAGGAGATCGTGCTGGAGCACGTCAATGGGAGACTTCCACTGCCGTTTTCCTGGGGTTTTCGCCTCGTCCATTACAAACGTGCGCACGTTCCCTCTCCTTCTTCCTGCAGCCATCCTTGCAGCAGCGGGTCCAGCGACCATCCGCTTCGACATCGTGGACGCAGGCTTGGTTCGTGCACGGAGCACGTCCATCTTCTTGGCAGAGCAGGAGATCTCTCGCAGCGTTCGACGTGTGCAGCACGTCGTCACTGCGCTTCCTTCGTCCACTTGCTTGCCACTTCGTCGCTCACAGCGTCGTGTGTGTGGCTCGTGTTCGTCGTGTGCACATTCACGCCTGGCAGATCGAGATCGACAATGGCGTTCGGAGCCGGTCGATTCGACCAAGTGCTGCAGAGGGCGAACAAGAGAGCACAATTTCCTCGACGGGGAATGTGGAAATGGCGACCGAAACGCAACCGGATCTCGAAGGGGGTGGGAGAGCGCATCCGCAGAGGATGGATACGGAGATTGAGGGGGATCCTCTGCGGGCATTTCGATCTGGGGGCGGTCAATCGGCACCGCCAAGTCCGGTCCCGCAGCTCCTCCCGGTGTCGATTTCCTTCGATCGAAACCGAAGATGAGGGCAGATACCGCAGAGGAATTCTAAGGTTCGACTGTCCCTTTCCTCGTCGTTTCCGGCCCCGTGGGTCCATCCCATCTGGATGGTGCGCCAACCAATCAGAATCGAGCAGCAAATCTTCTGCAGGACCGAGGAAACCATCTGACCTCTCGTTTCGAAGCTGCCATGGCACAGTGTCGATGGAGCAGACGAACGCTAGACGGCGAAGCGACGAGGACGACGCGACACGGACGTGCCGGAAACGCCGCGACGTCGAAGCGTCCGGGTGTCGTGCCGGCGGGAGTTCGTGGGAAGAGGCGTCGGAGCCGTCCGGAGCGGAAGTGGACGTGGTACAGGCGGTGCAGCACAGTGCACGGTCCAGGACCACCTTCCGACAGGTTCCGTCGTAACCGCGACGTCGTGGTCGTGCCGTCGATTCCCGTGCGTCGTAACTTCGAACCATGCACGTCCAGTGCGTGCAAATCCGCTCCTTCCGAGACGTCCTACGAGGCGCCGAACCAGCACGTCTCTTCTCTGCCGATCGTCCAATGGGATCCACCGATTGACCTTTCGCCCGATCGTCTGCCCTTCTCATTGGTCGATCGGTCCGCCATTCCTCCCTGGGGATTGGTCGAAGGTCCTTGATCCTCGTCGCCCATTGGCTGGCGCCCTTCCTGGTCCAGAGCACCAACCACGACGAAACACAGGTCGCGAAACACGCTTCAAACGTGCGCGATGGCGCAACGAACGCGCTTGTTTGCTTCACCACGCGCACCTGCGGTCGCCAAGACGTGTCCACGACCGCGAAGAAGCTACCGTGTGCATGCCAGGCATTCGAGGGACGGCGAAGAACGCACGTGGGCCTGGTTCTTCAGCTTGCCTCCCGCCGAGTCGCAGGAAGAGATGCGCGAGCGCATCGCATCTGTGAGCCCACTCGATCGGATCCTGTCCACGGCTGTCCTGGAAGCTGGACTGCCTGGCACGTTGGCGGCATTTCTGGGCCTGCTGCTGCACGTGCGGCCGCTTGGGACCCTGCACTGGGACGTCCACGACCTCGCCTTGGCGTTGGCCACGGCCGGACCACTCGTGGCTGCAGACGTGGCTGTGGGATGGAACCGGAACCGGCACGAAGACGGAAGGAACGGAACGAACGATGCCATGGATGAGTTGCCGAACATAAAGACGACGGAAGTCCTGCCTGAGAAAGTGGAACCGTCCTTGTGGCTAGGACAGATCGACGAACTCAGCTTCGAAGAAGCTGCGAGAGATTTTCCAAGATGGTACAGGAACGAATTCATGCTGCTAGAGAACTTGGAGGTACCGGTTGTTCTGATCACGATCGCCGGAGCTGCGCTTGCACAAGAAGCCTTCTACCGTGGAACGGTACTGGTAGGAGCAATGCAGTGGGCAACAGATCGTTTGGGGGAGGCCGGGATTGTCCATGGAGCTGCCATGTCAAACCTGCGGGGGTCAAGTGAATTCGCAACTGTAGCTGTGATATTTGGGGTGGCTGTGACCATGTTTGCTGAAGGGTACCGATTCAGCTTGCGTGTGGGTCATGATGGAGAGCTGGAGGATGAATTGGAGGCGGAGGAGCTTGAGCCTTACGAGCTTCGTCGCTGTTTTGAAAAAGCTGCATCTTCATCATCACACGAATGCGTGCTTCTGGCGTACGATAGAATGAGGCGGGAATCAGTGGGCACAGGAAGCATAGAGTACTTTTGGCAGAAGGTCATTCACGCTGCATCCCAGCTTGGTCTGTATGATAGAGTGCTTCGCTTGGTCGATGAAATGGAATTTGCAGGAGGAATCCAAGATGCATTTATATCTGAAAAAATTGCTTTGGCAGCTGCAAACACCAAGCGTTGGGAAAAGGCTATCCATATTGTAGAGAGAGATATTGAAGCAAAGCGCCCACTAAGTCAGGCCCAGCGTTTGGCGCTTCTGTATTCATGCCAACAAAGTGGGAAATGGGAGCTTGCGTTGGAAGTTGTAGATGACATGATCTACAACAATGACTTTCCTCACAACACGGAGGAGGCTGCAGCATGGTTGTCAATTTTGTCATGGGTGTTGGGGCTTTACCATAGAGCGGGGGATGAGCAGAAAGCAGAAACAATAAGGAAAGAGCTTGACCTGCTCTTAGATGAGCAGAATACGTATACAATAGCATTTGAAGAAGACAACATTGATTCTCCCATGTGGTCCCCATCGTCACTCTACTCTCTCAGATGCTTCCTGTACGGATTGGCTTGTACAGGTCAATGGTTGACAACAGGGAACTTACTTGCACCCCTGGCAACCAGGCTTGTTTCTGAGACGGTTTTGTATCTTGGCATCTTTCACCAACATGGATCCAAGAATGGTCAATCATCGTTATGATGTTGTTCTTCACACCGATGTTACTTGCTTCTGAATAATATTTCCAGGCACAATTGCAATATGGTTTCTTGGCCAAGCGCCATACATTGCTCTTGCTTCACTACCCTTTGGGCTGGAGGCACCAACGTCAAATTGGTTGGGCATTTTTGTTACAAGCAACACTCTGTGATTACTGTATCATGCATGCATCTGCAAGATATGCCTTCCCAGCCAAAAGAAGGCTATGCCCAAGGCTTCCTCTTCTTGACAACTGAAACATTATCTAGCTAGACTGCTGTTTTTCAAATAAACATGTTGCCTGCCAGGAGGAACTAAACAAGCATGCGCCGCTAGCCTCTCCAGCACTGCTCCTTTTTCCAGCAATGCACTTTGTGCACCCAGAAAGCATTTGTTTCTTGCTCATGATTTTCTTGCTTGCCCTTCCATCTTGTCCACAAACCAACGCCACCATGGTGGACTCCCGTCCCTCTTGGTTGAGATTTTTTTTTGCATAGATCTAGCAAAGCCGTAATCTCATGGCCAGTCGTCCTGGTGCTATGGTGTCCCAAGTATCAATATCTCATTCCATCGCAAATTCAACTCACAATCGCCTTACTACAAATGGTATCAATAACACATGTAGGGCAATCGACTTGGGCAATTGAAAAGGAGAAAGATAAGAACTACAAGAAATGTTGTCCAAGCCTTTATCCCAATGTAACGCGATCATACTTGCATAAGTAGGATCATATGACAAGCTATTCTACTTCGACACCAAGACTTGCAAGTTACACGAGAGAATATTGATCCATACAATTGATGTGCATAGCATAGTTGGAAAGTCAACCGTGCTACGTTGCGGCAAAATGCATGAACGCACCACATCTCTTTCAAAAAGCATGAACGTGCCCGTGGGCATCATTTACGGAACCATCAAACGCTAAGAGAAGGATGCTTCCTCACCGGAAATCAATTTCTTGTACCCTTCAAGTTGTGCGATACGTAGCTTCGAAAGACCTCAACCGGTGTCGAAAAAGCAAAAATCTATAAAAGATTTCATTAAGCGTAGAAGTTTGCTCATTCCTCAAATTACTCTACGCTTGAATATGCTTGTTGTGTGAGGCAGTGCCGTCAATTGAAGGGAATTTTGCGCCCTCCAATACCGGACAATACGATCCGCCACCCCCCGAAAACGAAGGTAGTAGTACAATCGTTCACTTTTGCGATTGTCATCAAAGCATACACTTGTCTTGCCTTCGAATTTGGCTCGTAGTGTAATAGTCATGCATGCGTATTGAAAGATGTCAAAGTTGCAAAAACTTCTTCAAAATAGGTTTCTCGCTTTGCCCAACATAGATTGACCCGCCTACACACTTGATTTTTCATGAAATTCTTTTGTAGCATTCTGTTGAGCACACTGCAATGATCTTCGGTGCAACGGTCATGACACTTGCCTTTTCCGAGACCCGTTCAAAATCCATCAACATCACGAGTCAACCACCAAAAAAGCCTTTCATGATTGCGACTATAGACTATGCTTAACGCTTCTCGAGCATTCATGTCGGATGCACGCTGGCAAAAGTGATGTGGTATAGTACATGCCCTGCGCACAGAAAGGCAACATTCAAACGTGCCATGTCGAGCATCCGATTAGATCAGAATTTTCCCCTCACAAGTGCGAAGTATCATCCATGAACGTATCCTTCCTCGGCAATCCTTTGTCCTTTCGATGCTTATTTGGCTTATGCAACTTTGATTGGTGTCGAACTCATCTCGAATCAAGATGGAAATTTGACAAATGTAGAATCTTGGATCACACAAAATGGGACTACATCTTGGTTGCTTATGTTGTGAAAATGGCAATTGCATTTTCTTCTTAACGCTTATCGACAAGGGTATGTTGTTCGGATCCTACAAGCCAAGGCTCCAATTCATTTTTTTCTTTGACTCTATCAACTCTCGAAGTTATTTGTGGTTTAGATACACAATCACACGTGGACATTAGAGGCTACCGGTGGAAGTGCAGTCGCCCGAGAATGAAAGTTCACTTGCATACAATGAGTTTGCAATAGGACAGATGAAAAGTTGGCTTACAATCGGGGAAGATTTGTTGTCGCCCGAAAAATACTCGCAAGCATGATCACTTTCCTAGCTAGGAAAGAAGTTGCAGTTTTTGCATGGTAAATTTGAATTCCTAGGCTTCTTCACTAGAATGTGTATTTTACCAAACGATGCAATGAACACGACAAGTGATCGTTGCCCTGGTCTTCTTCCCCACTTCACGCTCTTTCTGTGCTGCTTCTCGCTTGATGACGAAATCAATGAACGATGGAGTAACTGTGCTTCAAAGGCAACATTTCATGTTCTTGATTGGCGACGACGCTCCTTCGCAGCATGCACGTTCAGAGTAAGCCCACTTCGTACGTGACACATCTAGGCTTGAAAACTTGCGTCACGATCGTCGTCGTCGCACACATTCAGGTGTGAGGATCCGCGGCTTTCACGTCGTCCAACCTTCGTCAACCAAGCCACAGCCTTGCATGCACCCTAGGTTCGTCTATCAACACCGTCTCGTGGCTCGGTTGTTGCTTCGATCGCTCCTTTTACCTACCAACCGATCCCTTTCAGCTCGTCCCATTCGAATCCAAGCCCAAAGGAAGGTCAACAACACGTCTTCCGAACGGTGCCAATCGACGTTGTTGCTGCACGATGGCGCATCGTGCCGCGACGTGCTCTTGCGCACCACGTGCGATACCTCGAGGACTTTGTCGCGAACGGACGCGGAGGAAAATCGTGGCAAAGGCCGCGGACGGTAGCACGCACGGATGGGCGTCTGGAGATTACGACGAAGCGGACGAGTACGCGTCTTATGCACGTGGAGGATTCCGCCGGCCAAAGACGAGCTTCGACGACAGCGAAGCCGGCTTCCTCTCCTCCAAAGAAATGCGAGAGGTGTTGCTGGGAGAAGCAGGTGCACGTCTGCTGCGTCAGTTCTTCGACGCAATCAGGTCGGCTTGTGCAATCACCGCTCGTGCCCTGGTTGGTGCACTCCCACCTCGCATGCGCGAGAACGAAGAAGTTAGGAGACTCGCAGATGTGGCTGGACGGTCTTTGGTGATATTGGCTTTGGCTGTGGCCATTCGTGCGATGTTTGGGATGATTGCTTCCGTAGGCGTGGTTGGGATAGCGGTAATCGTGGTGGCACGGTTGGCCATGAAGTGGAGCGATTCGGAAACCAGGCAAGAAGACACAAGAGATTATGCTGATGTATCGGTTGGACCCAGAGACGAGCTGGAAGCGCGATTTCCAAACAACGTCGCATACCGCTATGGGGTTTCCTCCGATCCAGGTGGCATTCAAAGAAACACGATGGGGGGCATAGCAAATCGATCAGGAAGGTCTGAAGCTGCTCCTTACTTCGGACCTGGAAAGGCAACACGAGCACCAACACGGGGGAGAACCACCTCTACATCACGCACAAGAGAGAACACAATAGAAACAGAAGAAGAAGGAGAACAGCGACAGGAGGCTGCGGAACGAGCTGCAGCTAGAGAACAGTATAGGAAGTATGCTCACGATGCACTGAGGAAATCTCGACGCAGAAAGGATGACCTTCTGGATGTATGGTTTGAAAGCCAGTGAGTGCAAGTATGAACATCTAATCTTCCCAACTCACCATGGCAACGCAAAGTTTGTTATCCTCTTTTAGGTGTGCAACATGGATAAACTTAATACAGTTGCGCATGGATTTCTTGCTTGTCGCTCAATACACCGACTTTGCCCCTTTCTGCTGCTCGTTCCTCGTGCAGTGTTGGTGTCGACGGTGCTTCCGCTTGTTGATGCTTCCGACGTGCATTTTGGCGGGCTCCTCCGACACGTTTGACTTTGCGGGATACTTTGCGGCCCTCGTTTCTACACATGCTACGGGACATAGCCCTTGTCCGGATGACAAGTCGAGGATGCTTGAAGGTAGAGTAGCGTGCAAGCTAAGGGAACTGGATCGTTCATCGCGGCGTTTCTTCCAACACGAAGGGTCTACGAGCTCTTTCGCGGTAAATTTGCGTGTACAGCTACTGATGGAAGATTCGACGTCGAAAGACCGGCTAGGATCGGCGCAATTGGATGGGACACGACGTGCATTCGAACTCGTGGTTCGTCGTTGCGGTGGGACACGTCCATCGTCGGACGCGGATTGCTTTCCACGTGTGGCTGGCTGGTCGTCTACGCCGTTCACGAAACGAGAGAGACGACCCATCGAAGGATTCCTCGTCAGCTCACGGTGGTCCGTGGTCTTCCTTCCCCGCCCATCCAGCCTGGCCACACGTGCGGTGGAGGTCCACTTGCCGCCTCAGGAGGCTTGTCCGAACTTGTGGATAGGAAGGCGTATCACGTGTGACGCGTGTCGACGGACAGCCACGAATCCACGACGCTCGTCGCTGATTGGTCCGTGGGAATCGGACCCGGATCGTCCGTACCCACCCACCTCGCATCGATACCTTTCCTTTCGTCTCGATGCGATCGTCCGAAGCCATCGAGAACAACGGCCCTGCGGTGTAGATCCGCCGGCCCTCGAAACGCCGCGCCTCTGCGGGTCATGTTCCTCGGACCGGATTTTCTCCCACCCGTCTCTAAAAAATCTCCGAGGATGGACCGATTCCTGCCACGTCGTTTCGGTCAACCCTCGATGGGTCGTTGTGCGGCCAGGAGCCCATCGGCGGCGCCGCCAACGGTGTCTCCGCCACAGGACGGTGTCTTTTCCATCGACCGCAGAGGCAGGGGAAGACAGTTCGGGTGGGGATGGGGAACGGTGCTCGGTCCTCCGCGGCACGTGTTCGGGGGATGGTTTCGGAGGGTAGAAATTCTCGCCCCGGGACGCACCAAACCCAACTACTGGACATGACCCGTGGAGGTTGTTCTCCAAACACTGAGATCCTCGTCGGGATTTGCCGCATCTGGCGTCGGAGGATCGCGACCTTTCGCGCCATCGGAGCCTCGGGCCGGAGGACTCGTCCCCGCCCTCCTTTTCTCGATCGTCCGTCCTTCTCCATCGAGAAACCGAAGACTCGCTTCCGTTCTCCGCTCCGAGTCCTCGTTTTCTCGATCGCCCGTCGTTCTTCATCGAGGATCTGCCTCCTGCGACGAGTCCTTCGGTCGTTCCTGGGGGTCGTGCTCGGTCCAGGTGTGCTTGTATCCTCCACAGCCACACGAATGCAAATCACTTTTGCTTGCGCCGCACCGACGAGCCGCACGCCTGCCGCAGACCTGCCGCGAGCCAAACGCCATGGGAAAAGGAGAACACGGCACGCAGGTGGAGAGGACGGCGGAGGCCGCGGCCGCGGACGCGGCGCAGCTGAAGAACGCCCAGGCCGACGCGGCGGGGAAAGCCGCTGGACTGCTCGAGAAGCTCAGCCTGGCCGAAAGTGCCGTAGATGCCCGCCAGAAGGATGCTGAAGCCGTCGCCAAGTTCGTCAAGGAAGTGGGCGTCGACAGCCCAGCAGCAGCCGCAGTGTACGAGAACGTGACGGCCTCGTTGCAGATGAACGGCAAGGACAAGGCTCCGAACCGCGAGGGAGCTTGCTACTGCTTCGGAGCTCTCCTCAAGGAAAACGGTGCAGCAGTGCTTCCGTACCTCGCCGAAGCCGCACCCCTGGTGTTCAGTGCCTTTGCAGACAAGGTGAAGAGTGTGCAAGTCGCTGCTGCA
>LFIK01004570.1_pt1 | contig 11198 bp, 17 predicted proteins | sample 643401 | NCBI WGS metagenome assembly LFIK01 (sample SAMN03777447, study PRJNA286221) | soda lake metagenome | biome: soda lake; feature: Kulunda steppe; material: water; isolation source: sample T5-Br brine of Lake Tanatar-5 | place: Russia: Kulunda steppe | collected 2010-07
AAGTTTGAGTATAGATTTGCAGGGCTGTTCTTGGATTGGGCAAGCAAGCCCCATCACCCCCCCCCCCTCTTGGCACATCCAGGCAAGCTTTGGGTCTTCTTCTATCACCGGCCTCCCTGCCCCTGCTGGCTTGCCAAACCTTACCCTAAACCCTCTGACTCCGCCCCTGCTGGCTCGCCAAACCTTACCCTCAACCCTCTGACCCTGTGGCTCTGCAGCTGTCCAAGACTTACTCCCACAACGATTGGCGCGAGGATCTCAAGTCTATCGCGCGCAATGCCGGCGAGCTGTGCAAGCCGACGGTGTTCCTGTTCAGCGACTCCCAAATCAAGGACGAGTCCTTCCTGGTGGACATCAACAACCTGCTGAACTCTGGCGAGGTGCGCGGCGGCTGGGCTTGCACCTGGGAAAAGGGGGCTCTTTGCGCTGTCTGTCAGGAAAAATTGCGCCAGAGGTTTGGAGGGTCTGTGGCCAGGTGGGGAGAACAGGTAGCAAGTCCATCCGCGGTTGATACATGTTACCAGCACAGCACCTCCCAGCCTCCCTCAACCTCCCAAGCCTGCACGCGCGGGTGATACCTCAGGTGGTGCGCTCCTTGCAACATTTGGGCAAGTGCGCTCCTTGTACACACACACTGTCGCGCTGACACTTGTCGCACTGCCCCAGGTACATATTATGTGTGCAGGCGTGTGGCGTGCATGCAATGTGCTGGGCCCTTTAATCAGCGTTCGACAGCCAATGCTGGCCAAGTTTGCACTTTCTTCTCCCGTCACCACCACGGCTGTTGCTTCAGTGAAAGCACAGGCGCGCATGCCCCGCCAGATACAAGCCCTGTCGTGCAGAGGCAAGGCATGCGCACCTTTTCAAATGCATGCTACGTCATGCGGTGGCAACAGACGTCTCGTGGCCCAGGCTGTCCCTGGCCCTAGATCTCTGCGGCATCTTTTTGCCTGGACAGCATCCAGCCTTGCATTGGCAAGGCACTTCACTCGCATCTCACTCTGGCTTGTGCCCACATACTTCAGCCCTGAGAAGCGCTGAATGCCTCAGCCCTGCAAGCTGCTGTTGCTGCAGGGCTGGACAAAAGCGTCCGCTAAATCATACCGCTGTTCACGGTTGTTTTAAAGCGCCCCCTTATTTCATCCCTGCAAGTGCTGGGACCTACATCCCTGCTACTGCTGTGTGCTTCAGCCCAGCGTGTGGCATGTGCTTTAGCCCTGCACGTGCCGCACGCACATCCCAGGTCCCCAACATCTTTCCCAACGATGAGCGCCAGGCGCTGATGGAGACGTGCCGCCAGAGCAGCCTGAAGAAGGGGCTTAAGCTGGAGACGGCGGTGGGTGTCTAAATTGACCGAGCCGTCCGGTCTGTGCAGGCTTGTGCCTTTTGTAATGTTGGCTGTGTGACATGGCGATCTCAAGCGTCTCAACCTTCTGTCAGGCTCACAGATTGGTGGGGCATACAAGGACTCTTGCAACACTTCAGCTGAACTTGATAACTGTGAAGGGTGCGGCAACAACTTTGGGCGTGGCTGATCAATTTCTGTGCACAACAGTAGGATGGGCAAAACAAGCACTCGGTTGTGTGCAATGCTGGCGCTTTGTTGTGCTCCTCTGTGCAAGAGGGCTGCCGCAGTCATGCGCATAAGTCAACCTGCCCATCGGGTGAAAACAGCTGTGCATGTACGCACTTGCAGGTGGAGGTTTGGAACTTCTTCCTGGACATGTCCCGCGAGAACCTGCACGTTGTGCTGTGCCTGTCGCCCGTCGGGGACGCATTCAGGGAGCGGCTGCGCCAATTCCCCTCCCTCGTCAATTGCTGCACCATCAACTGGTGTGTGTGTGTGCGCGCGCGCAAGCTCATTCACTTGCCCATCAAGACAAGCAATGGCTGTGCCAGTCCTGTCCCTTGCCATGCTGCTGCCGCGTTCATCGCAAAGCTGGTGCTTATGCGGGCATGTCTGCATACTGAGTTGAGGCAGAAGAGTGCTGCAAGTGCCAGTTGGGCTACCCATCAACTACGTCTTGTGTGTGTTGGCTGACATGCTTGCATGGCAGGTGCTGTTGGCAGTTCTGTAATGGCTTTTGCTGTGCTTGAACACCACAAGTGCTCCTCAAAATGAGCAGATTCAACTGATGATGGGCAAGCGGTTTGCTCACCTTCGTCCCCTTTCCCCTTATACACGCGTGCGCACGCGCATTCAAACGCTCCTTGTGCTTAATACGTGCATGGCAGAGACAGCGCAAGGCTGCTCAGTGGGAACGCCTTGGGTGGCACAGGGCCTGTCTCTTGCCACACGTCTTTGCCCACCTGTGCCTGCTGCGGCTGCACAGGTTCCCGGAGTGGCCGGAGGATGCGCTTGTCGCGGTTGCGCAGAAGCAGATGGAGGCTCTGCCAGATGTGAGCAAGGAGGACCGCTGGAACATTGTGACCATCTGCAAGACCTTCCACCTGGACGTGCAGCAGCTCAGCAAGCAGTACAGGTGAGGCAAGTGGAGAATGGCAGGGGGGTGGGGGCTGAATTGTGGTGCCCCACGCCAGCCGGTGCCTGACTGCACAGCAGCCATGCTGGTGTTGAATTGTGAAGGCGTGCTGCAGGGAGGGAGCCAACCACCATGCGTGGCTTGCAGAAAAGGGCGTCAGATCTGTGCTGCAGCTGTGGCGGCTCCCCAAAAGCCACGTCCACCGCACACGTGTAGCACACCAGAGCTGATCAGGTGCCAGCTCACTGTGTTTGGCCTGCGTGCTGTGCCTGGCCATTCCCTGTGGCACTCTCTGTAATTGGCCAGTTTGCTGTGGCTTGTCTGCATAATCGATTCCCAGACGCTGGTGGCTCATGACCTCTGTGCAGGGAGGAGGCTGGCCGCATCAACTACGTGACCCCCACGTCTTATCTGGAGCTGCTGAATGCCTTCAACACGCTGCTGGGCGTGAAGCGCGCAGAGGTGCGCACGAATGCACAGCTCGGGTGGGACAGAATTGCGCACACAGTATATCACGCGCGCACATGCCCACGTGTATGCACATGAGCACACTCAAAAGCGCTCACACACAGGAGCCCACACGCATGTACCCATGAACATGCAAGACTTCTGCTTCATCCCAACAAAACCATTGCTCTGCACGTAGATTGTGGCTTAATCCACCCAGCCTTGCATGTGTACACAGCCTGTGCCGCAGATGAAGCTGCAGGCTGTGGCTTAGACCATCCAGACTTACATGCGTATGCAAGTGACTGCCCACAACAGGTGCTTGCAGCCTTAAAGCCGAACTGCGTATATGCATACACACATGCATGCATCCATACATGTGTGAACAGGTGATGGCTGCAAAGAGGCGCTACGAGGTTGGCCTGGAGAAGCTGCAGTTCACTGAGCAGCAGGTCGTCATCATGCAGAACGAGCTTACGGAGCTGAAGCCCAGGCTGATTGAGTGAGTGGGCATCAACAAATCCTCCTTGCATGTAATGCATTGCTTTGCATCATGCTGCGCTGCAGGTCCGTTGATAGACAAACCCCAATGACTGCTCCATATGATAAGCGTTGCCGTGATGCTGCCAATCTTTTGCATGCAACTCTGTTTGCTGCTACTTCAAGCTGACTCCAGCTCTCAGGCCTGTCCATGTTTCACACTCTGAATTCACCCCCTCTGCGTGTGCATGTGTGCCATCCAGTTCCACTGCTGCATTACTCTCAGCGGCTGCCAGACAAGTGCATTTCTTTGGTGCTGCGCTCTGATGCAGCACTGTGGCTGAGACGGAGCGCCTCATGGCAACTGTGCAGAAGGAGAAGACTGAGGTAAGCCTTTGCTTCTTTGCTGTCAGAGGTGGCCAGCAGCGTGTATGCACTGCGTGCCCTATGTAACACAAGGCTGCAGGTGCAGTACATTAAACTGAAGAGCAGCGTCCTTCCATGCTTTGCTGCCCCTGGCCAAATGGGCAGCCCAGAAAGGCACGCTGAGGCTAGGATCAAGTGCGTGCAGTCGCCCTGCCGTCCAGGCGCGTGCCCAGACCTGCCCCTGGGGCTTGTCTCAATTGCTTGAAATGCAGTGTGGCCAACGCCACTGCGCTATTGATGAGCAGGGCCTGAGGGGCTGCCCTTTCAGAGGCATGCCACATGCTGCTTGTGCTTGTTTATGCCTGTGTGTATGATGTGTGATGTCCCTTCAGGTGCATGTCGCGGGCTGCTTGTGCCTGCCGCTGCTCACAGGTTGTGGAGCCCAAGAAAGCCATTGTGGATGTGGACGTGCAAAAAGCAGAGGAGGCGGCCAATGCAGCCAATGCCATTAAGAAAGAGTGTGAGGACGCGCTGGCAGAAGCGCTGCCCATCTTGGTGCGTTGGGAAATTAAGGTGGACACATGCTAGGCATTTATCCAAGGCTGCTGAGTCGTGCTTTGTGCTGTGCCAGGCCATATGCGAGCTGGCCTGCAAAGCCCCCCGGATGCCCCACTTGCTGCGCCGTTGCGCTTCCTTCAGTCGCCCCCGGAAGCTGCACAGGTGGAGTTGGACACTGCCAAGCGCGCTTTGCTGCAAGCACCCTGCGTTTGACCATGACCACGCATGTGTGAGCGGGAAGTCGGGCTGGCTATGCTGGGCACTGTGCTGCATAAGCTTCGCATCATGCACAAGCAGGACAACGTTCAGATCTCTGTTCGGTAACGCCCTGAGCTTGAGCGGCCGTGCACATGTCTGTGTGCACAGGAAGCTGCACTGGCTGCGCTGGACACCATCAAGACTGCCGACATCAAGCTGGTGCAGAGCTTCAAGAGCCCCCCCAGCACCATCAAGCTGGTGCGTGCTTTGCCTGGCTCCACGTGTTGCGCGCTGTGCTGCATGCTGTCTTTGCATGTGCTGCATGCTGCACACATGCTTAATGCTGCACAGTGTGTGCTTCACACTGTACTGCATGTGCTACCTTTGCTGCCTTGTTTGTGTTTGCATGCCATTACACTTTTGGCTGGTTTCAGGTCGCCACAAAGATTGCACGGCTGACGCATCATGCAGGTACTGCCGGGTGTTGGAAATGTAACGCCCTGCCTGCAAACTCCGCCTTAATCCATGGATGGCATGTGATGCCTGTGCGTGTTGGCCTGCTGTTGGTGTCATGCCGCAGGTCATGGAGGCTGTGTGTGTGCTGCTGGATGTGAAGCCCACGCGCCTCAAGGACCCCAGCGGCTCCGGCAAGATGATTGAGGACTTTTGGCCCAGTGCACAAAAGGTAAGGGAGGAGCCTTGGAGTGGATTTTGGGAGTGACTGGGGTGTCAAGAATGAGGACTGGTAGCTTGGTGTACAGAAGGTGGGGGCCTGTTCAGATTAGGCAAACAGGCAAGCGTCTCCTGCCGGCCTGTGAGTTAGCACAGGGAAGCATTGCTGCATTTGACTTTGTTGGCTTGGTTGCACTCAATTTGCATTGAGTTATCAGCCTAACAACAAAATACCATTGTTTTGACCCCCCAGGGTCACTCATAAAACCTTTCCCTGTGTAGGTATAATGTTAGCATGACAGAGTTGCCTACCTGCCTACCCACACACCTTCTTGACTTTCTTACCAATGCAGGTCCTCACTGACCCAAATTTCATCAAGACGCTCAAGAACTTTGACAAAGACAACGTGCCAGCTGCGGTACGCTGCAGCCACAGGCCTTCATCTAAATCATATTGCTCATCAGATAGAACTGGCTTAAATTGCACCATCTGGAGCTTGGTTGCGGAGCATACCCAGGGCAAGGGAACAGGGGATACAGTGCTGGGTACCTGCACCCAGAGAGGTATCCTTTCTGTCCACAATGTGCTGTCAGTGCTGCACGCATGCATGTTTATTTGTGTGGGGCATGTGTGAGGGAGAATCTTTGAGTATGCTGCCGCATGCTGCATCCTCTTGAGCTCCTGCGGCCGCTATGCAGGGTCGTGCACATTTCTGACCTAGCTTGCCGCAAATCGTGGCCTGTCATGTCATTTCCTTGGCATACGCAGATCATTGAGCGCATCCGCGACAAGTACATTAGCCACCCAGACTTCACGCCTGCCGCTGCAGCCAAGGCATCCAGCGCAGCAGAGGGCTTGTGCAAGTGAGCATGCACAGGGAGGGCAGCACCTTTCTTCCCAGCGGGCACCAGCAGCTTGTGACCAGGGTGATGCACTCCTTGGATGCAAAGCGCAAGGCACCAAGCACAGCAGTGCAGCTCTGTGTGTGTGTATGGAATGCACAGCTCTGCGCACGCTGCCGCTCAACACACTTGTGGTGTGCGCATGCCCCTGGCAGAGGCACAGACCCACTCCGTCTGCATGCCCTCCTTACACCCTGCAACAAGCATACGCACACACTTTTTCTGCCCTACCCTTCCCAATCTGCATACTGCTTTGGTCCTTATTGCACAGCTGCGTGTCCACTGCTTGCGTGCAGGTGGGTGTCTGCCATGGCCAGCTACGACCGCGTGGCCAAGGTGGTGGCCCCAAAGCGCATTGCTTTGGCGGAGGCAGAGGAGGCTTATGCGGTGGTGGAGGCAGACCTGAAGGCAAAGCAGGTGAGCATGGGGCTCTTAAATTGCAATATACACATCAGGCAAATGTGCGCTCAAAACATCTGGAAGTGGGTATTCTCAACTTACCGCTCCTTTGCACAGAAATGTATGCGAAACAGGACAGGGATTGGACAGATGCTCAGACAGGCAGAAGTGACACACGCTTAGCGCTTTTCACGCATGGTTTTTGGTGTGCAGCTGCCTTGAAGATCCCCTAAGTCTGAAGGGGTACACCGGCAGAAATAAGAGGGCATGGAATAAGAACAAACATGAAACATGCATGCCAGCTGAGGCACTCTGGTTAAGGCGGTAGCATCACTCTGAATGAATGGCCTTATCATAGATATGCACAGTATGCTACTTTTGAGGACATAGGGACCTACTCTTTGGCCTGCAAGGATGCGCATGGCAGCATTGGGAATGCTGGGTGGTTGCAGAGGCCAAAGAGATGGAGGCTTCCAAAAAATGAATTGGAGTGGTCAGTTGCATGCGCTCTGGTTGTGCACTTCATTGAATGAATGGAGGCACCACTGAACTTAAGGCACACATTTTGACCGAGTGACTTGTGCTGTTGGGTGTTCGCAGGCTGATTTGAAGGAAGTGATGGATCGCTTGCACGACTTGGAGCATCAGCTTGAAGAGAGTATGCAGAAGAAGGTGAGTAGGTGTACCAAAGAGCTTTGCTTGCAATCCTTGAAATAGCTTTCTTCTTCTTAAGTAAGTTTGCCACAGAAGAAAGTTTGTCACAGGAGGACAAACACGCCACTTGAACATGCACGTGCACACACTCCCAAGTTCTATGGAATGCAGTGCATGCAGCAGGCTGCTTCCTTTGCTTTTGCTGCGCGTTTGCTCTGCGCCCTCAGACCCATGGGCACTGCCACGTGCAACAGTGAGTTAAGCAAGCATGCGCAAGGGTGAGCCACGCAAGCATATGCAGCAGTAAGCCGAGCACACGCATGGAGCAGTGAGCCGAGCAAGCATGCACGAACAGCGGTGAGCCAAGCAAGCATGCGCGTGCACATGCAGATCCGCCTTGAGCATGAGGTGGAGGAGTGCAAGCTCAAGCTGGAGCGCGCAGAGAAGCTGATAGAGGGCCTCGGGGGCGAGAAGGCCCGGTGGACGGAGGCTGCGGCTGCCTTGGGTGTCAAGTAGGTGGTTGAGGCACAGGAGCACGGGTCAAGTAGGTGGTTGAGGCACAGGAGCACGGGTCAAGTAGGTGGTTGAGGCACAGGAGCACGGGCAGGGGCCAGCTCACCAAGGTCCCAGAGCAGAGCACCTTGCAGCTGTGCCTTGCTTGCCTGGGGCAGCCCAGGGGACATACTGTGTTAAGCAGACATCCTGCCTATTTGAGTTAGGATTCAAAAAGGGCTGCTGAAGTGCAAGCGCTGCTTTGACCTCCAGCGCACATGCATTCCTCCTGAAATACACATGCGCATGACACATAGAACTGCAAAACACACTACACATACAACTGAAAAACACACTCACACAGGTATGGCAACCTGACAGGAGACATGCTCATCAGCGCAGGCTTGATCTCCTACCTCGGGGCGTTCACCACCACCTACCGTGATCAGGTGTGCACACGCATCCGCAGTGTGCGCTGGACTAGGCATGTGCATTCCCTGGAGCAGCCTGTTGTGACAGTGGTCAAGTCCTCCACACAATCCATCACCCAAGAACCATGAGTGCCCTGCTGTCTCCTGAGCCCCAGCCCATTGTGAACAGTGTCACAGAGAGCAGCAGCCATGGGGAATTAATCCTATTTGAGGGTGCAATGTGCAAGCTCCAAGACCTGCTTGGGGGCGAATCTTTGGGTGAAGGGGCGCGGCTTCATCTCACCCCTCCCGCCTGCACGTCACTCGCGGATCCTGAGTAAAGAACGCGCAACTGCATTAATCTCATGGAAATTCCCTGTGCACCACAAGCATGTTTCCCCTTGGATGGACCAGGATAAACCTGAATAACTCTCATGGACACCACAACATGCAACGCCTTATATGAGCCACAATAAAACCTGCATGAATCCCCTTCACACCAAGACATGCAGCCCCTTGGATGAGCCAGGATAAAGCTGCATAACTCCCTTGGAAAGTGCCCACGCACCACCAGCATGTGACACCATGAACTGGTGCCCATAAGCGCGCACACGCGCGCGCGCACGCGCACACACACACACACGCACACACATACACACACACGCACACACACATACACACACACGCACACACACGTACGCACTGCGCAGAGAAGCCCTGGGCTATTGTGCGTGGCCATGCTAGGGTGCATGGCGCACACCTGTGCCAGCACAATGTTGGCCTGTGCGGGGACACAGACTGGGCCCTGGTCCAGCAGGGTTGCTGCTGACGCTGCACGCATGTGCTGCGTGTGCGCATGCAGATCCTGGGCAAGTGGGTGGCCACGGCCGCGCAGTTTGGCATCCCCCGCTCTGCCACATTCTCCCTGGTGGCCACGCTGGGCGACCCCGTCAAGATCCGCGCATGGGGCATCGCTGGCCTGCCCAACGACTCATTCTCCATTGACAACGGCATCATGGTGACGTGCGCGCGCCGCTGGCCGCTCATGATCGACCCGCAGTCGCAGGTGGGCCGGGATTGGCGAGGCGGGCGGGATAAGCGCAATTGCTTGCTGGCTTACTTGCGCGGGCGTTGGGGGCATGGGGCTGGCGTGCGTGCGTGCTTGTGTTTGTGGGGCCCATCTCAGGTCTCACTAGAGGAGGCTTTCATGGGTCAACAAAGGGAACTTTATAGAGGTCCTTGGGTGCAGATAGTAAAGAGGAATGTAATGGAAAGGATTGGCGACTTGGCTGCGTGCTGTGCAGGCCAACAAGTGGGTGAAGGCCATGGAGCAACCGCACGACCTGCGCATCATCAAGCTCACCGACTCCGACTTCATGCGCACCCTGGAGAACGCCATCCAGTTTGGCATCCCCGTGCTGCTGGAGAATGTCGGTGGGTGGGCACTGGAAGGCCTGCGTGCGGCGGAGGGCGTGAGGCTAGTTGCATGAGATGGAGGCTGTCTGGCTGCACACCCGTCCACCATAATCCTGCCAGCAACAAGCCCACCTGCGGTGTTTGAGTCGAGATGTGCCAAAGATGTGCCATCATTGCTCTGACAATGCTCTGACACTGTGCTGGCTGTGCCAATTTGCTGGCCAATATATGTGTGCCCGCACCTGCTGACATTGTGCCGAAGTCACGTCACGCTTAACGATAGGTGTGGATCATGTGCATGCTATGTGCTGATGTTGTGACGGCCTTGTGGCCCCGCGTGCCCAGTTGAGGAAATGCGCCCCAGCCAGGGGCCGCTGCTCCTGTGCGAGCATCGTTTGGCACAATCCATGGTGTCGTCATCTGTAAGCATATGAGTGCACCTGCCTGCGTGATGGCATGGTGCCGTGCAGGCGAGGAGCTGGACCCCAGCCTGGAGCCGCTGCTCCTGCGGCATGTGTTCAAGCAGAACGGCGTGAACTACCTGCGCTTTGGGGACACAACGGTGGAGTTCTCAGACCAATTTAGGTGGGCTCTCTTTTGTGCAGTCCTCTGGCGGCAGGAAGGGTGGTGTACAGAGTTTACAAAGTCTGTGAGCGGCCAGGCCGCTTTGATCTCCGGCTCTCCCCCCCTGCTGTTCAAACCAGCCCGGCAGCCCACCTGGCATGCACAGGCTTCCTCTGCCCATAGAATGCGCAAAGCCATCCGATGCCTGTCTCTTTCTCCCTTCCACCATGGCTTGCAGATCCAACCAGCAAATCCGCATGCACACATGGGCGCGCCAATCCTTGGGCTATGGCCAATGCATGTGTGCATGCGTGCATGCGCGCGTGCATGCAAGCCCTGCATCATCATCAACACCAGCCTGCGCATGCATATGTGTGTGCACGCACGCAGGTTCTACATCACGACCGCGCTGCGAAACCCGCACTACCTGCCGGAGGTGGCGGTCAAGGTCACGCTCATCAACTTCATGATCACGCTGGAAGGCCTGGCGGACCAGCTGCTGGCCGTGGTGGTGGCGCAGGAGCGGCCGGACCTGGAGGCGCAGAGGCTGCAGCTGGTGCGTGCCGCGGACGGGCAAGGGCTCAGGCAGGGATGTGGGCTGGGATGCAGCTGGTGTGTGCGGCAGGCAGGCAAGGGTCCGCGCAGGGATGTGAACCAGGATGCAGGGTGCATGCAGTAGGCGGGTAGGGATGCAAGTGGAGATGCAGCTGGTGTGTGCGGCGGGCAGGCAAGGGTGCACACACACACACACACATACACACACATCTACACAGGCGTGCATGCAGGCGCGTGCACATGCCCTGCCATCGGACCAGGCCTCCTGCTGCTGCGCGCCCACGCCCACACCCTCACGCACGCCCTTGCACACGCGCGCGCGCAGGTCGTGGAGTCGGCCGAGAACAAGCGCAAGCTGAAAGAGATCGAGGACCGTATCCTGCACGTGCTGTCCAGCAGCCAGGGCAACATCCTGGAGGACGCCTCAGCCATCCAGATCCTGAGCGAGGCCAAGGCCGTGTCCAACGAGATCACCGAGAAGGAGGTGGTGGCCAGCCAGACGCAGGCCGAGATCGACGGCGCGCGCGTGGTGTACAAGCCGTGCGGCATGTTCAACGCCGTGCTCTTCTTCTGCATCAGGGACATGGTGCGTGCCCCCCCC
>LFIK01004571.1_pt1 | contig 11196 bp, 2 predicted proteins | sample 643401 | NCBI WGS metagenome assembly LFIK01 (sample SAMN03777447, study PRJNA286221) | soda lake metagenome | biome: soda lake; feature: Kulunda steppe; material: water; isolation source: sample T5-Br brine of Lake Tanatar-5 | place: Russia: Kulunda steppe | collected 2010-07
GCGGGGTGACCCGTCAGCGAACTGGCTGACCCCACCGGTGATGCGCAGCGACGCCGGGGCACGGGTGATCGCGCCCGTCAGCTCGGGGACGCTCAGCGTGTAGTTGGCCGCGTCGACGCCGACGAGCGTCGGCGTGAACCGCACCGCGTGCGTCCCCGGCTGGGCGGACGCGAACGTGCCGCTCGTTGCGGCAGTGGGCGACACGGCGTCACCTGCACGCACGCCTTCCAGGGTCGCGCCGCTGATCGTCGCGGCCGTGGAGCCGTCCCAGACGCGGGAGGTCACACTCGCTCCGACGACGCGCAGCGGCAGCGGCGTGACGGTGACGGTCCCGCTGACCGACGTCGGCAGGGTGTAGTTGACGAGCTCGGTGCCACCGGCCGGCGTGAACGTCGGCGTGACGGTCACGGTGCGTGTTCCGGCGGCACGCGACGACAGCTGCCCCGTGCCCGACACCGCGATGGACTCACCCGCGAGCACGCCCGTGACGCTGAACGCACCAGGGGAGAGCGGCAGCGCCGACGATCCGTCGTAGGGACGGGCGGGGAGTGCGTTCATCGTGACGTCGACCGGCAGCGGGGTGATGGTGACCGACAGTGACGGCTGACCGGTGAGGCGGTAGTTCGCCGCGTCCGCACCGCTGAGCGTCATCGAGGTCGAGACTCCCTGTGTCCCGGCGTTGCGCGATGCGGCCACCCCGGACGTCGCGTTCGCGAGGCTCACCACATCGCCCGCGATCGTGTTCGCGAGCGACGCACCGGACACCGTCACTGCGGTCGTGCTGTCGTAGGGACGTGCGGCCGCGCTCGCGCCGGTCACAGTGACCGGGCGCGGAGTGATCGACGCTGTCGCGGTCGGCGCGCCGGTGACGTCGAGGACATAGTTCGCGCCCTTGAGGCCTTGGATCACCGCGCCGCCAGCGAGTTCGACGGTGATGCCGGGCCCAGTGTCTGTCGACGTGAACCGACCCGTCGGGGTCCAGGTGATGTCCGCCATCGAGTCCCCGGAGATGAACCCGGACAGCGTCAAGCCGGAACCCGTGACCGTCGTGCTGCCTGTGCCGTCGTAGACCTTGTCATCGGCCGTGAACGTCCCGCCGGAGACGGTCAGCGGGATGGCGAGGATCGATGCGGTCGCCCGAGGGGCTCCGGCCTGACTGACCGTGTAGCGGGAGGCTGCCGACCCGCCGAGGACGACCGTGGAGAGCTCGACGGGCTTCGCCGACCCGACCCCAGGGTCGCCGAACGCTCCCGTTGCGGAGGTGATGGTGACGGTGTCGCCCGGGAGGACCTCGGGACCGAGTGTGAGGCCGGAGCGATCGATGACGGCATCGGTCGTCCCGTCGTAGGTCCGGCTCTCTGCGGTGATCGATCCGCTCAGCGTGACGGTCCTGGGTGCGACGGTGCGGCTCACGCTGGTCGAGGCCTGACGCCAGAAGTCGTCGCCGTCCCAGCCGCCGGCCTGCGTCGCGGTCAGCGTGCACGTACCCGCGGTGGTCACGGTGACGGTTGATCCGCTCACCGCGCATGCGCCACCGGATGCCTGCAGCGTGACCGGCAGCCCTGAAGTGGACGTCAAGCTGACCGAGAACGGGTCGTCTCCGTAGGTCAGTGTGGCTGGGGTGGTCAGCCCACTGATGGTCTGCGCTCGCGTTGTGAAGCTCTCGATCGATCCCTGCGAAGCGCCAGCGTCGTTGACGGCGCGCGCTGCGTAGTAGTACATCGACGCGGTGACGCCCGTCAGGTCAGTGAGCTCGAACGTCGCGTCGGGTTCGACGGAACCGATGAAGCTCAGTGCCGAACCGGCCCCGAGGTTGCTCGAAGAGCCATGGAGGATGTAGGCGGCGCCACTCGTCCCGCCGGTCACCCGACCGCGCAGCGGTCGGTTCGGCGAATCTTCGAACGGACCGGTCTCGACGCTCGGCGGCGTGTCGAAGGTGAGATACCTGATGCCGACGGCCGGCTTGGCGGGCGTGGTGCTCGGCGCCTGGTCCAGGATGCTCGAGTTGGAAGCGTCATGATTCCCGCCCGACCAGATGAGCGCCTGGCCCTTGCCGTCGCTCCCGGAGCCGAGTGGTTCCCACACCTTGATGCGCGAGCTCGCGGTGACGAGGTCGGCGGCGCTCAGGCTGTCCACGTACCAGTGGTAGACCGTGCCCTCGACGCTGCCCTGCGCGAGGAAGTACCACGTGTCCGCCTCGAGCACTACCGGCTCGTCGAGCTCGACCGCCTGGTTGACCGTGTCCGCCTCAAAGGTGACCTCCGCGAGGATGGAAGAAGGTTTGCCGTAGCTCGGGCCGGTCCCGCCGCTCGCGGTGAAGAGCGCCCCGTCGAAACGCTTCCCAGCCCCGAGTTCCTCACGGCCGCCGCCGACCAGATGGGTTACGACCGTCCGTTCCGTGACCTGGAACGCGTAGCCGCGCCAGAAGAACGCGCCACCGAAGATCGGTGCGCTCCCGTAGTCGGTGGTGAGGAGCTGGCCAATCGTCGCAGGCTGGAGGGTGAGGGTCGTGTCGGCGGTGGTCCCCGATGCAGCGTCCGACACACGCAGAAGGACGTCGAACTCCTCGCCGACAAGCGAGTCGTCTACGACCGTTCCAGCGACCTCTGTTCCGTCGAGCTCAAGACCTGGAGGTAGCGCTCCGGAGACGATTGTGAAAGTGGGGGAGCCACCGCCTCCGCTGACGAGGTCTTCGAGGTCGAGTGTGAACGGGCGATCGAGCACTGGGGTGATTGTGCTTGACGGCAACCAGTCGACGACTGACAGGGTCGTGAACGTGATCTCGGCGCCGTAAGACGTTCCCTTGTCGTTGGTCGCGAAGGCTCGGACGTAGTATTGGCTCGCGGGCTCGAGACCGCTCGCGGTCGCGGTGAACGGGCCGGTCTCACCTGCTACGGCGAGCTTGGTCGAGCCCGCTCCGATCGTCGGCGTGGACGAAGCGCTGATCACGAAGCCTCGTTCCGTCACTGTTTCGCCGCCGTCGCTCGTGACCGAGCCGTTCAGCGTCGCCGAAGTGGCGGTCACTGAACTGGCGGATCCCGTCGTCACGGATGGAGGAGCGGTTTCGGCCTGCGCGACTTCTTCCGATACGAGGACAACTGAGGTCGCGGTTCCTGTGAGGCCCTCCACATCCGTCGCCGTCCATGTGATGGGGCGTTCTCCGAGTGTTGTGCTCGTCGTTGAGAACGTGACGGACCGCAGCACGGCCTCGAAGTCGAGGGGTGATGTCCCGCTCTCGGGAGCGGTGATGGTGAGCCGTCGCGCTGCCGTGTCCCAAGCCGCCGTGAGGTCCGTGCCGGAGGTCACGACGTCGAGCTCATCGCCCGTGGTCCCCCCGCCGATGGTCACGGTCGCGGAGGCGATGTTTGAGTCCGGGTCGCGCAGTGACAGTGCCGGCTCTATCGCCACCGGGGAACCACCGGTCGCAAATGTCGCCGGTCCACCCTCTAGCCCACCTGGCATGGCGATACGCGATATCTGAAGGGAGGTTGCCGACGTGTTGCTGACCGAGTCGAAGCGCAGGCGGTAGTACCGATATCGCGACGTGTTCGAGAACGAGACGGTCGGGTAGGCAGCCTCGCGCGCGCTCGGTGGTTGCAGTGTGAGTGCTGTGACGATCGGGGTCCACGAACCACCCGTGTTGAGGAATGCCGCATCGTCGTTCGACCCGAGGAGGGAGAAGGAGGTGGGGTCGCGCTCCGGACTGTCGTTCGCGGTGTCGAGCGTGAGTCCCGTGACCACTACCTGCGTTCCAGCGTCGATGACGACGCTCGGGTTGTTCGCTACCGGGGTCGTGGGACGCGTGAAGTTGAGGTACTTCGTGGTCGTCAGTCCGTCGAACGCCGAATGGCAGCGCTCTGCTGAAGGACTGGTACCCGCGCTGATTCTGAACGGCCAACCGATGTTGCTGCTCGTCCCGCACGCGGTCATGTTCGTCGACACTGTCGGGAAGCTGTCCGTCCCGAAGACGAACTCGCCGCCCCACGTCGGGAGCACGTTGCTCCGGGTGGAGAGCAGGATGCGAGGCCGGTCGTTCACGCCGGTCGCGCGGATGGTCAGCGTCGCTAGGTCGGCGCCGTCTGCGGTGGCCCGGAACCGGATCGCCTGCGTTACCTCCGACCCGGACGCGAGGGCGTCGACGGCCGCGTTGTTTGGCTGCCAGCGGACGATGCGGCGCGTGCCGCTGCATGTACCGCCGGAGTCCTGGCCGATGAACGCGGTCCCGAGCGACGTCACAACCATGTTCGGGAAGCTCGACGTGGCAGTCACCGGCGGATTGAGTGCCGTGACTTCGCCTCCGTCGGGACCCACCACCACGTACGAGTCGGAGGCTGTCACACAGACGTCGATACCTGGGAGGTCCGCGGGGCCGTCGGTGTCGGTGAGCAGGATTTCGTTCGTGTTCAGTGAGATTGACGGGGAGCTTGCTCCCACCGCTGAGGGCGACGTCCCAAGTATGGCTCCGCCTGCGAACAGAGTGAGCGCTGCAAGGGTCGCGCGACGGGTGATTGGGCAGCCACTGCCGGAGCGGCGGCTGCCCGAGCGGACTCGGGCCAGCCCGAACCGCAGCGGCTCCACACGGGCAGCGCGCGACCGCAGGAGGGGCGTTGGACGCGGATTATCGGGCTTCACCGGCTCACTCTCTCCGGTCCCGGTCGCCTGCTTGAACGCCTGCTGGAATACATCCTGAGAGCGTATCCGGAATTGCTTTGAGGTGTCGTCACGCCAGCGCTCTGCGCTCCATCCTTGAACGATCGGCGCCGATACACCCCGTCAGGACCGAATCGGGGCCTTCGGCCCCCCGTCCTGTGCGCGAGGGCCCGAGCGAGGACAGCGCCTCTCGGTCGCCGTCGGCGGGACCTACCCCAGGTGAGGGTGACGAGCGGCTTCGCCAAAGGGGGGCAGACATGGCGCGGACGACGGTGGCGACCGAAGTGGCTTCTGAGACCGTGGCCGCGACCGCCCGGCTGCTCACGGCGCGCGGCGAGACGGCGATCGGTGTGGGCCTCGCCGGCGCCTACGTGAACCCAGACCTCACAATCACCGAAGACAGGTGCGCGATGATCGAAGGTGTCACGCGACTCGCCGACGAACCAGTTGGCGCGGTGGTCGCGAACGCGGGCGGCGCGGCACCACTCACGGTGAGCGTCAAATGCTTCGATGCGGTCGCAACGCTCGAGGGAATCCGACCGCTCAAGGCGAAGTAGCCGCCACCGCGCGTTGTGATGGCGAGCGCGATGGCATCGTTCCACCCTTACGACGACAATCTCATCGCGGCGATGCCCGATCGTGACGAGTGCCCGACCGCGTTCTGAGCGCCGGTCCATCCAATGGGTGGTCGACACGGTCACGGTCGGAGCGGTTCATGGGCACGTGACCCGAGCGGGCCTGTCCACAGTTCGGCAATGCGCGGTCGGTCCGGCCCGGCGGCTGAGCGCCGCCGGGCCGGACCGGGCCTCAGCCGGTCGGGTTGCCCTCTGCCAGCACGTCCTCGTCCTCGTCGTCGCGGCGGCGTCGGCCGAGGAGGAACCACCAGCCGGAGCCGGCCGCTGCGACGATGAGTGCGATCCAGACGAGCAGGTTGCTGCTGCCCGGGTCGTCGCCGGAGGCGGTGACGACCTCGACACGCCCGTCAGGCTGGGGGGCGGGTGCCGGTTCCGGTTCGGGGGCCGGCTCAGGCTCGGGTGCGGCTGCGGGTTCGTCGGCCGCGCGTGGGACGACGACGACTCCGAGGTTCGCGGCACGGACGTAGCCGTCGCGTCCGACGCCCTGCAGCTGCAGGGTGTGCTCGCCGGTGTCGATCCCCTCGACGGGGACCTCGCCGGAGAACGTGCCGTCCGCGTTGATCGTGACCGAGCCGAGCAGCGTGGGGGTGGAGAACAGCCACACGTCGGCACGGGTGCCCCCGAGGAACCCGTCACCCGACACCTCGGCGGCGTCGTCCTCGATCAGTTCGATGAGCGCCCCGCCGTCCTCGGTCGGGCTGACCCGTCCGTCGGCGGAGGGGATGTCGACGGCCATGTTCCAGCCGGAGCCCTCGACACGGGCCTGGCGCACGTCAGGGACGGGCACGACGGTCACGGTCTCGGGCACCCCGGCGTTCGTCGCGATCGACGCGCCCGGGGTCAGGGTCGGGGGAGCGCCCGCGCCACGGTCGGGCTCGGGGGAGGGGGCGGGCTGCTCGATACGGACGGTCTGCTCGATGACGGTGACCTCACCCTGCGCGTCGACACCGACGAGCTGGAGCACGTGCGTGCCGATGGGGAGCGGCCGGCCATCGGACGCACGGTCGCTGCGGCCGTCGAAGGGCAGCTCGCCCGTGAACGTGCCGTCTGCAGCGACCGGCAGCGAGGTCACCGGACGGACCGTGTTACCACCGGCGAGCGGCAGCCATACCTGCAGCTGCGTGCCTGGCAGCATGCCTCCGCCCGACGTGCGCGCGACGCTGTCACGTGCGACGCTGATCTGCGGTGCCGCGCCGGCGTTCGTGCGGACCTCGCCCGCACCCGTCACGTCCACCGCCAGCGCGATACCACCGACATCGAGGATCGTCGCAGTCGACACCGTCGTCGTCCCTACCTGTCGAGTCGTGCCGGCCGGTGTCGACGCGATCGCGACTTCTGCATCACCGACGCGTGCCGTGGGCGTCACGGACGGCCTCGGTGCAGCGCCCGCCGTCAGAACAGGGCCCGGTGGGAGCGGAGGAGCAATGACCGGAGTGAGTGCGACTGGGAGCGCAGGCACTGTCGGGGTGACTGCCAGCGCTGTGGCGACGGAGTAGTCCCCGGGCCCGACGGCGTTCAGGAGTCGCACTCTAAACAGGAAGTCGGCGCCGGGAGTCAGCCCAGTCACTCGACGACAACTAGCTGTCGCGGGCGCGCAGGCTTCCGTCGTCGAGTCGACCCACATGCTGCCGCTGTCTGCCGAGTGCTGGATTGATGCTCCGGTGATTGCGCTGCCACCGTCCGATTCCGAGGTCCATGTGAGGGTCGCGGATGCTGGCCCAGCAGTCGCCTGCGGCGAGATTGGTGCTGCGGGTGTCGTCGCGAGGCGTGTGACGACGATTGTCACTTCGCGCGTGGTCTCACCGAGCGACGTCGTGAGCGTGATGATGTTCTGCCCGACTTCCAGCGGGATATTCCCGCTCTGAGAGCCTGAGTTCACCGACGCGTCATTGACGTCCAGTGAGGTCGGGGTCTGCGCTGTTGGAGTGATTCGGATGCTTGTCGTGGCGTTGCTGACCTCCGCTGTGTAGGTCGCGACATCTCTTCCGAAGTCAGGGACGAGCGTGCCTGAGGAAAGAGACAGGGACGTAGGCCGCAGGTCGCCCAGAGGCACGGTTCCGGACGCGACGGACGCGGAGAGTCCGCTCAGGGTCGAAGTTCTCGTGACGATGATTCGGAACCCCGACGGTGCCGTGTCTACAGGGATGGTGTAGGTCGTTGCGGATGCTCCCGCGATCGGGCTCGCATCGCGCTCCCACCTCAGGGCTGTCGTAAGGTCACTCGCGCCTTCAAGCCAGCGCCAGTCTGCCTCGCGAGGTTCGCCTATCAGCGTGTCACCGGGGAGCGGTAGCGGTGCAACCCCCGAAGGGGAGATGGATGGAAGGACCCCGATGGGGCGCCCAGGTATGGCCTCGCTTGGGGTGGAGAACGGGCCAGTGTCCGTCCCCGTTACTGCGGCGACTTCGAAGAGGTACCGCACGTCGTTGGTGAGCGATTCGATGACTGCTGACTGCGTCGAGCCTGGCGTGATTTCCGTGACTGTGGTCCCGCCAGTCACCGTGTTTGTGGTGCGGATCTTGAAGCCGCTCGGATCAACGACGTTCGACGGCGTGGCCCAGTCCACTTTCACGCGCTGATTGCCGGGAGTTGCGACAGGCGCAGCGGGTGGTGCGGCAGAAGAGACGGTTGAGGCGAGCGATCCAGCGTCACTTACTGGACCACCTGCGTAGAACCATACGAGTTGCTGGCTGGATCCGAAGGCTCCACTCGGTGCAAGATCACCGAGGTTGAGGTAAAGCGCATACGATCCATCGTTCGTGACATCTTTGTTGGAAGCGATGGGGTCCGCGTTATAGGCGTTGCCGAATGAGCAGCAGCGTTGGACAGACATGTTTGTATTTGGCGTCGACGAGAAGAACAGCACTGTCCCATCGCGCGATGTGATTCGCAGCGCGTTTGCGGGTTCTTCCTTTGTCGCGATCCGCTCGAACGTCGTGCCCGCAAGCCGGCCCTTCTCCTTGCGAGGCGCATCAGCTCGCGGATTCGGGAAACTATTGTCGGATCCAACCCAGTCATCCCGTGTTCCCACCCAGAGGTTCACGTTCGGAGCCGCAGACGCATCGAGATTCTCGATGGAAGTGGTGACCTTGATGAACTGAGCGTTCGCGTCGAGTTGGTAGGTTGATCGGATTCGAACATCCTGGCCGTTGATGTCGGCGATCCCTGAGCTCTCGACCGTCCCCCACCCAACCCTGGGCGAACCTGGAGACGGGCAGGTCGTGGACGCGTAGGCGCCGGCGCTGCTGCCGTCACCGGTATCCGCCGGTCGGTCGGCGCAGGTGAACGCAGTAGGGATGACCGTTCGATCTCGCAGAACGGGATTCTCAACCACGGTTGCAAGCGTCCAGTTCTCACCGCTCGTTCCGGATCCGATTGCGATGTCGAGCGGAAGAGAACTGAACGTCAGTTTCTCCCAGCGCTCTGCCGTCCCATTCCAGTAGAACGGCTGGAGGAGATTTCCGCTGTTGTTCACTGACGAGACGAGACTGGGTGGATTGCCGCTGTTGAACGCGGACCCACCGAAGGCGAAGACGCCGTTATCCAGCATGATGACCGACGCAGTGGCTTCGGTGGTTGCCGAAACCGTGGAACCGTCCTCGAAGTTTGCAGCGACCACGAGTTCGGCTGGAGAGCCGTTATTGAGCCCAGAAACGTCACAAGATGTCACGGAAGGCGCCACGCTGCAGGCGCTGATGCCGTCATGTGACACGGTAACGCCCGTCACGGCCGCGGGGGGATTAGAGATTTCCCAACTGATCCGTGCTGATCTATCTCCCGGTATGACCGAGAGGTCAAGGTTGGGTGCGGGCGTTGTCAGCGCGGCGATCAATGAGGTCGGCGATCCGATTCCGATCACGTTGCGTGCGGCGATTCGGACCGAGTATTCCGTCGCGCCGTCAAGACCCGTCACCGTCGCTGTCGTGTCGCCCGTCACTGGTCCCGCACTGAAAGCGCCATCGGTCCCGAACTCGACCTCGTAGTCGAGCGGCGGAACGTTTACGTCACCTTGGATGCCCGTGTCGGTTGAGGCGGACCAGCTGAGCCCGATCTGATCGGGCGCCAATGTGGTGGTGGTCAGCCCGATCGGGGTGGACGGACGCCAGAAGGACACCGAGGGGCCGACCTCATCACCGCTCTTCGCGCGAATCCGAAGCAGCGCCGGACCGGACGTGGTCGAATCGAGAGTGACGTTGAAGGGGTTCGCCAGCTCGCTCCCGGGAGTGGGTGAGGAGTAGCTACCGACGGTCCTGACCTCGTACGCGGTGACCTGTAGGCCGTTCTCCGCGACCGATCCGATCGTGACGGTGATGACGCCACCGTCGCGGGACAGTTCGCTGACGACCGGCCGACCCGGCGGAGTCCGCAGCGTCGGAAATCCCGACCCTTCTGGGAGCGACCAGACCGCCATGCGGTCCCAGAGATCTTCCGGGTCTTCCGACTCGGCTACCTGAGCAGCGGCCCGAACGACGTCTTGCCGCGATTCTTCCTCGCTCTCCTCCAGGGGCAGGCCCATTTGAGTGCCAGTGCCGACCCCGATGAGGAAGCCGCAGTCCTCCGGGCATTCGGGGCCATTGACGCTGCCGGTCGCGTAGGAGCGCTCGATCCGGGTCGACGTGGAGTCGACCGTACCGATGAGTCCTCCCGCGCCGGACGCGATGAGCGGCTTTTCCTCGTCCTCGTCCTCGTCCTTGTCCTCGCGCTTTACCTCACCACGCGTCACGTCTCCGGTCGCGTAGGAGTCGTAGATCCCGGTCCCGCGGAACAGGCCGGCAAGGCCACCGACCTGACCCTGCGTGCCGGTCGACGTGACGCTTCCGGTCGCCCATGACCGCTTAATCGTCGTGCCGCCGGTGCCGTCACCGACCAGGCCGCCGACGTTCCGGCCGATAGCAGAGACGTCAACCGAGGACCTGGCGTACGAGATGTCGATTGCGCCAACAAAGCCGAAGAGTCCTCCAGTATCCGCTGCGTTCGCACCGGTGCGCGATGAGGTGACGGAGCCGCTCGCAAAGACGTCGTAGACGATTGTCGTGGAGCCGGATTGATTCGTGCCGATGAGTGCCCCGACCTGGTGGCTGCCGGTGATGTCGACATTGAGGAGGTGGAGGTGCCGGATCTCTGCGCTGCGCGTCCGCCCGAAAAAGCCGACACCGACTCCTGCAGCGCGGTTGATGAACAGTCTGGAGATCGAGTGGCCCTGGCCGTCGTAGACACCGGTGAATGGCGTGCCGCTCGTCCCGACTGGGTCCCAGCCCTTGCCGTTGACGCCGTCGTCACACCCCTTAAGCGTCTCGTCGAAGCCGATGTCCGCGACCTGGATGAAAGACTTGCTCCAGACGCCGTCCGTCTCGCTCAACCACATGAGGTGCTCAGGTGTCGCGATGCGGTAAGGGTCAGCGTCGGTGCCGGAGCCGGCAGGGGCGATCGGACTCGGGCATTCCGCCGTTGCTGAAGCGATCTGCGTCACCGGAGTCGTCGTCAGACCGGCGAGGAGCAGGGAGAGAGCGAGCAGGGCGCGCAGCGACTTCGACATCGGGACAGCCTCGTGAGCCGGACGGCGACCCGTGACGCAGTGTGAGCCCCGGGGCGCCCGCAGGATGGCTCGACTGTGGACGCGTCAGGAAAGTACCTGAGGCTCCGTCCGCTTGCCTGTCGGTGTGCTCGCTCCTGCCGGAGCGGCTCGCAGAGACCCCTACGCCACGTCCCAGACGTTCCCGGAGTCGAGCAGCGCGCGCAGATCGGGCTCCTTGGACGCCTTGGCCCGGTCGACCTGGTCGCGGACCATGTCGTCGTAGACAGGGGCCGCGATGTCGCGGAACACGCCGAACGGGGTTGGGACGGTCGGCGCCGGCGCGAGGCGTGCCAGCGCGAACGCGGTGGTCGGGTCCTCCCGGGTCGCGTCGTGGATGAC
>LFIK01004572.1_pt1 | contig 11192 bp, 9 predicted proteins | sample 643401 | NCBI WGS metagenome assembly LFIK01 (sample SAMN03777447, study PRJNA286221) | soda lake metagenome | biome: soda lake; feature: Kulunda steppe; material: water; isolation source: sample T5-Br brine of Lake Tanatar-5 | place: Russia: Kulunda steppe | collected 2010-07
CCCCCAACATCCACACAGGTATGCACACAGGCATGCACACACACACACACACACACACACACTCATGCAGGCACGCACCGTGGTAAGCTGCAGCGCGTCCTCCGCCTGCGCCGCATTGGGGGTGGCCCCCAGGGCCTGCGCAAAGTGCTGCGCGTGGCGCAGCACCGCCTCCACATCCCGCTGCTGGCCCACGCCTGCGCACGCACACGAGAGGGCACCCCGGGCGACCGGCAGCAGCAGTGTCCGAAGCGGCCAAACGCGTGCAGGGGGGCCCATCCACGGCTGCCAGCCACATACCAGTGCGGCTGCATTCACAGGAGCCGGGCTCACATTCAGAAAGGTAGCGTGCACCTCCGCCGCAGCCGTCCGCGGCTCACCCACGTCGGTTCTTTAAAGAACTCGAGCGGCCGCCCCCCTTTTCCCCCACCTACACCTGCCCACCCCACGCGGGTTGGCCGTTTGAGGCTCCCCGGCCCCCTCATCCCCTCCTCCATTGTTGCACATGCAGGCAGGTGACGGCCTGGCAGCCTCACTCACACGCAGCGAATCCATCCCACGCAGGGTGCCCCCTATAGGGCACAGAAGGGGTGACCCCAAGGGTGCCTCCTTGCACAGTCAGACTGGCGTGAACCCCCCGTGCAGAGGGCCCCCCAAGGGAACATAAGGGCTACCTCCCAACGCGGACGCAGCAGCTGATGTTCAGCAGCGCTGGAGCAGGCCACGCGGCGACGCAGCAGCGCTGGAGCAGGTCATGCAGTGACGCAGCAGCGCTGGAGCAGGTCATGCGGCAACGCAGCAGGCCATGCGGCGACGCAGCAGGCCATGCGGTGATGGGCAACACACACAGCACAGAACAGCACCACGGCCATGCGGCAGCAGGCCATGCGGTGATGGGCAACACACACAGTACAGTACAGCACCACGGCCATGCGGCAGCAGGCCATGCGGTGATGGGCAACACACACAGCACAGTACAGCACCACGACAGCACAGGGGGCTGGCAGTACCTATGTGGCCCATGCCTGCCCCGGCCCCGAGCCCGCCCGGGCCAGTGACTGCAGCCCCCCCGTTCTCCACGCCACTGATGAGGGATGCCATAGGGGGCAGGCGCGCTGGCTGGCCGTACTTGGCAAGGGTCTTGTTGGCGTCCTCATCCGCGTTCTGAACACAATTGTGTGGGGATACGTATGGGAGTGTGCGTGAAAGTGTGTGCGCGCGCGCGTGCACGTGTGCAGGCGCGGTTGTGTTTGCTTGGGTGTGCGAGCATGCGCGTGAAGGCACATGAATGCACAACATCATCTGCAGCACCACAGGTGCAGTGATGCAACGCCAATGGCCTCCAACACTGCCCACACCCTGCACAGGGCCGCCTCCCCTGCCCTGATGTCAAACTGAAGTGCTCCTTCTCTTAGCCATTATAGGCTGGGAGTGTATCAACTCAATCTTAAAACCACATACACTGGTGAAGTAGGTGATTTCAAGATTGAGTTGATACACTCTCAGCCTATAATGGCTAAGAGAAGGACTTATAGGCAGATGGACTTATTAACCACCACAGTCATGCGGCTGGTCAGCACCTTACCTGCACCGCAGCCACCAGTGGCTGCAGCACCTTCCCAGAGAACCACTCCCGCAGGCGCTCAGTCCACACCTCCATCCAGTCCTGCACGCATGCGTGGAAGTGCATGAGTGAGCACCAGCGTGTGCATGTGTGCATACGGGTGTGAAAGCTTGCTTCCTGCATGTGCGTGTGAAAAAGCAAGTGTGTCATGCGTGTGTGTGCGCTCGTTGTGCGTGCGTATGTTGTGCACATGTGTTTGCGCAAGCGAGCGCGCCGCACTCATGCTGTGTTTCACGCGTATGCAGCTCAGTGGCGGCGGCTGCACGCTGAGAAGGTAAGGCTGCACGCCCAGAGGGAAAGGCTCCACTCCCTGTGTCCCAGCAGGCTCACTGCAGGCTGTGTCCCACTACTGCAGGCTGTGTCCCTCCACTCCCTGTGTCCCCAGGGGGAAAGGCTCTACTCTCCCTGTGTCCCAGCAGGCTCACTGCAGGCTGTGTCCCGCTATACTGCAGGCTGTGTCCCTCCACTCCCTGTGTCCCTCCACTCCCTGCGTCCCCAGAGGGAAAGGCTCCACTCCCTGTGTCCCAGCAGCAGACGGACCACTGGCCGCCAGCATCCTGTTGCTCTGATGCTCGCGCACACGCATGACTGTAGCCAAACAAACAGCCAGCATGCCTGCGCATGGAGACCCAGCGACCGCAGGCCTCAGGGGGCTGCTCACCCGGCGCGCGCGCAGCACAGACCACAGGAACTCATCCACCTCCTCCTCGGTGGAGGCTGTCAGCAGGTCCGGTGCCACCTGGTGGCCGGCGGCCTTGGCGCGGGGGAGCTGCGCGGGGCACAGGTGTGCGCATGTGTGTATGAATGTGTGTGTGTACACGTGTGAATGCGTGTGGGCGTGTGGGGGGGAGGGGGCGTGGGCGCAGCACTCATGCTTGTGTGTGTGTGTGGCTTGGCGTGAGGGAGCTGCGCAACGCACACACTTGTGCACTGTAGTGTGCTAACGCAGGCGCGTGCGTGCGTGTGTGTACACGTGAGCGTACGGTGGTGTGCGTGAGAACGCATGTTCGTGCCTATGTGTGCATGAGGGCCTGAGCGCCTGCCTGTTTGCAAGCACGCACAATGTGACGGTTATTCTCCTTGCAAGCTAAGGACTAGGGCTGGTAGACACCTCCTCCACGCAAATGAAGCAGTACGCACACGATCAAGGAGGTAAGCACAAGCTGGGCACACAAGCTGGGATGGGCAGCACCTGTACCCTCCAAAGCATTTCTGCATGGCCAAACTGCACTCTATCCAGCTGCTCAGCATCTTTCATGCCACAGGTACCCCCCAGGACAACCCAGGATGGCTGGCAGCTCTCACAAAAGATGCGGCTGGTGCCAACCACCCAGGACGGTGCATACCCAGCATATATCCCTTATTGTTGCATCAAAGTGTCGTATGATATTCTCCAAAAATATGATGAAAAATAGGTTTACCAAAAGAAAGACTGTCTGTTGCTTTACATCATGCACTTAATACGATGAATTTGGCAATGGCTTGATCAATGAAAGAAATAGGTGCTGTATTGGATGATTCACAGGACCACCCAGGATGGCTGGCAGCACTAGCGCAGGATGTGGTCAACATCACCCCCGGGCTCAGATATCACAGGCTAGGCAGTGCTCTGGTCCACCCAGAGTGCGGCTGTGGTATCCCTGCAGTAGCCCTCTCTCAAACGGAGGCTACACACCCATGATCACCGGAAACGGCTGGTACTCAGAACAACCAAGGATGGCCGGATCCTCAGGATCGCCCAGGCTGATCCCTACCCCAGGAACACTTGGGTTGGCTGGTATCACTCACCCAGGATGGCCTGTACCGTGGCACCTCGACACCGACAGGCATCGCTGCCGTCAGCGCCATGTCTGCGGGCAGCCACAGAGGCGGGGTTGGTGCAAGTTTGTGCACACTCGGGCGATGCATGAAAAGCAGCGGCACAAGCTGCACTCCCGCACGCAGGGGCAGAGCCAAAGCAATGTCCGAGGGCGCCTGCAGCACGCGCTTGTGGCCGTGCCCTTGCTGTACGCGCCACCCATTCCCACTGCCTTGCCCTTGCAGCACGCGCTCATTGCTGTGCCCTTGCTGTACGCGCCACCCATTCCCACTGCCCTGCCCCTGCAGCGTGCGCCGTGGCCGGTCAGTGCCCTGATGCAGCAGAGCCTTTGTGAGCGGCCCGACCCGTGTGCTCCCTCCCCTCGTACAGACAGTCCATGCTGAGCACACACACACACACACTCACTCACCGGGCTGCTCCTCAGCATCTGGCTGCGCTGCCACGTAGGCAGACCCGTAGGGGCTGGAAGACGTGAACGCCACTGCCCCACCTGCAGGGTGCGTGCGTTCACAGGCATGCGTGTGCACTGGCAAACAGACACATGGAGGCTCAGCTCCTGGGAGTACAAGGGCGGCCTCGACCAGGAGCGGAGGCTGCAGCAGCTGTGCGTTGGGCGCCCTGAGGGGAAGCTGTTCCACCCGGGCTGGCAGCCCTCAGGGCCCACAGCCCTCAAAGGCTATACAGCAGTGCGGTCAATGCGCAGGGGGTGTGACCCTCCCAGCTCCACATGCCGCCCATGTGCACCATTCATTTGGATTACTGATTTGACCAGCAGCACTGGGGCACCTGGACCTGCGTGCCTGCAGGTGAGAAGCCTGCCATGGAGGCGGCTTTGCCAGGACCATATGGCGCACACACTGCGCAGCCACAATGCAACATATCCCTCGCTTTCCCCCAATCCTCACCATATCACACTGCTCAAGTCATGCCAAGGACCACACTCACCACCTGGTCCCTGGTTGGCTAACCATACCAACACGCCTATATGACGGTCCAGCAGGCGCGGCGCCACTGTAAATAGCCTGCCAAGTCCCTTACGGCATGCCCTATCCCATTGCAGCTGTTGGTTGACAGACACAAGCACACACAAACACTAATGCCCTGCCCTCAGCGTCCACTCGCACACCCCAGCCCTGCAGCGCTTGCCCACCCACACTACGGAGTGCCGCCGCCGGTCTATGCCGCCACACTGTTCTCTCACATGTCAACGTCACGCACCAGTGCAGCCCAGCTGCAACTCCAGGCCGATGCCCGCCCAGCCTCTCCCCCCGACCCACACATTAGAACCGAACTGCACAGCAGCCCCCCAACCGTAGCACACTCATTCCTCCCCCGGGCCGCCTTACTTGTGCCCTACAGCACAGTAGCTCAGGGCCTCAGGCGCAGCAGTGTGCAGTCGCGGCGGGCCAGGTGTTGCACCTCACCTCACCCCCTCCCCTCCCCTCCCCTCCCCTCTGCTGCCGCTCCTCACTTACCTGCGGCATAGGGGCTCAGGGTGGGGGGCGTGCCTGCTGCCAGCGCGGGCGAGGCCTCTGGTGTGAAGGAGTCCAGGTACACCTTCATCTGCTCGGGGGTAGCCACTGCGCCGGTGGAGTACACCGAGTGAGGAGAGGGCCTGCGGCAGAGGGACGGGGGTCCAGGGGGAGACAATGCAGGGTTCCTGTAGGTCATTGATGTAGAGGTGTTTCACCGCCTGGCTAGCATTTCTTTTCGTTTCTTATCAGGGTTCTGTACCCGTCTCCAGGGGCTGCAGGGGTTGCGCCAGCTATCCCTGCTTCAGGGCGGCCACTGCACCGGCCTTGTTTGCTGGGTGAGGGGAGGGCGGCCTGCCTGCCACCTGCTGGCGCTCACCTTGCTACTGGAGGAGCTGGAGTGATCACAGTGCTGATTGTCGCCACCCCGGGCCTGACACTCAATATCACAGAACAGGCGGCTAGTACTTGCCACAACAGCAACAACATCAGCGCCACAGTCCGCACCGCTGCTACAAAACCATTGCAAGCACACACACACACGTACTTCCTCATGCCAACTAGTGCATTTGGGAGGAAATGTTGGCCTTCTCTAGAGCACATGTCCTAGACCCACGCGCTGAAGGGTCACCGAGCACCTCGTCAGCCTCTAATGCCCGGCACAGCTCTTGCGCGTGAATGGCGGCACTGCCTGCCTTCCCTGACCAAAAGGAGCCACCACAGGTTCACTGCCCCGACCACAGGCACGAGGGATCCCTTCTCAGCTGCACGCCACAGCTGCCAGCACTTGGCAGGCTACACAACGCAGATGACACCAGCGCTCAGAGTTGGTCCTTCAGCGGAGCGCTGTTTGGCAAGCACCCCTCCCCCACCACCCTCTAAGCCTGCCCCACCTGGCCAAGCTGAGGGGAGTGACGCTGGGCTGCGGCATGCCGTAGTCGCCCCCCGCCACGCCTGTCCCAGGGATCCCCATCCCCATAGCGGACCCGTACAGGCTGCGAGCGTGCCGCTGCAAAGCACAATCAGAGGCACACAGCATGTGCACGATGCTGTGCGCGAACAAGTGCGGGGCTACAGCTTTGCGTGTGCGTGTTTGCATGCGTGTGTGTGTGAGTCTGCGCAGCGTGAGCGCAGGGTGTGCGCGCGATCCCATCGCAGCAGAGCGGTGCAGTGTGCGTGGTGGGCAATGTCAGAGCAGAGGGTAAGGGTGTGGCGCTTGGGCGGGCGGCTTGCTAGCTTGCAAGGGCATGGGCTCAAGGGGCATAGAGCTGAGGACCGGCCCACGACCGTGGTGATTTGTGCAACCTCGCAAACAACCATGACTAGAGTGCCGCCGTCTCAAGCCTCTGCAGCAAGCACCGGACAATCGTGCGTGTATGTCTTTGGAGGGTCTAGCGCCCACACACAGCCAGGGGCCGGCATACTCATGCCATGTGCATGCACTCACCCCTCATGTCTGTTTGCTCCTCCTTAAAGTCTGTTACATCCCCAGCTGATGCACTCATGTGCCATAAACACTTTTGGGGCCTCATTCCTTGCTGTAAGAGCTGTAGGGTCTAATAAAACAGAAAGTGGCCCCTTGTTGCTTAAGGAGGCGGCAGTCTCCACATAGCACACGTGCCCATGCAGGTACGTGCTCATGCAAGCGTAAACTGCCTCACTTGTCGGAGAGCTAGTCACTGCATTTGCCCGCAAGGCATCTGTGCAGGGCAAATGCCTGTGTGAATTGATCCTTGTCAAACATGGAACGTAAGAGGCGAGGCTTGGACGCACTTGTGGAGGCGAGATGGGCGTGAGGGCTGCCTGTGCGCCTGTTGCTGTCGGGATGTGTGGTTTGCGCTGGGAGGGCGGCTCAGGCCTGTGTGGGGCGGATAGTATGTGTGGTGGTGGGCCAACCAAAATCTGAGCTAAGGCGGCATCACAGACAGTGTGCGTAGGTCAAAGTTGCGGCCATGTCAGGCGCCATCTGAGGAAATGCCTCACTGGCACGCACACCTTGAGCTTGATGCTAGCACACACTGAGGAGCGAATCCAGAGCATTGAGTCAGCATTTAATCAAGCTTGCTTGCTGAAGCGGTGATCGGCGCAAGCAGAATCTGCTGGTGGCTAGAACCTGCTGGTGGCCAGTGAGCATGCACCCGCTTACTTGGGCGTAGCAGGAGGTAGGCCCATCAGCTTGCGTTGTGCTGCCGCCAACTTCTCCTGCCTGGAGACAAGCATCCAGACACCATTGTGCCAGGTGAGCATCAATCTCATCTGCAATGTGCACGCTATGCAGTGACCACACACAGGCAAGCAAGCCGCATTTGTAACCTCGCTTGTGCTCAAGCATTCCCCGGCAAGGCACTAACCTAGCCTTTGCGCTCCTGGTGGCCTGCCATGTGTACACCACGCCAACGGCCTTTATCCCGGCTGCAATAGAAGCTGCCCACAGCAGCAAATCTGCAACATGCAAGGGTGGGGCAGGGACGTTGAGCTAGCGGACAGAATCCAGCTGCGCCCAAGATTTGTGACTTACATGCCGCCATGAAATAATTTTTTGGTAGCAAGCTTTCCAGTATTAAACTGCGAGCAGGATGGGAGGAGTCGGAGGGTGAAGAAATTGGGAATGCACGTTTGACTGTCCTCTCGGAAGTTTGGGTCTGGCCAAACGGCCACTCATGCATCCATTGATGGTGGGTTAATAATCACCAAGCATGTATGGGCTGCACCTACCTCTCCCTTGCGGCATAGCCAGTGATGAGGCACGCAGCTGCCGCCTTGCATGCTTGCCTTAACGAGCTTTGCTTGCTGGGTACCGCGACAACTTCAGGCTGATGCTTTGCAGGACTGACATTCCAATTACTCCCTGCTGGCATGCCTGCCTATTCCTTTTCCGATTGACAGTGATGTCAGTTCATACATCTGTTCTGCATTCTTGCAAGGGTAGCGACTTCCACTCAGCTGCAAGTCGTAGTTTTAAATATGTTTTACGATTTGATTATGTAATCAGACACCTGATCAAACACACTGTCGGTAGTTAAAGAGTAGTCGTCCTACGCAACTGATTCATTTGTTTTCAAAATGAGCTCTAGGCTGGCTAAGGCAGGAGCTGCTGCAACCAAGCCGTTGGGCAACACCAAAACTCGTGATTTTTTCTTTGAGGTGCAGTCTTGCGTGCTCCTTGCATGAGGTGCCTGTATTCCTGCTACAGCATCAAAGGATCCTGTTGTACAGTAGCCTCTGCTTCTGCTTTGACATGCACTTGCGTTGCATGCCCTTCTTCCATATCTCCTCTGCCTGCAGGTCTGCAGGTGCCTGCCCTTCATTCAGCGTATCCATAAGCTGGATGAGGTTCTCACAACGGCTGAGCTCAGGGCTGTTGTGAAAAGCAAGTTTCTGGACTACAAGGATGTTAAAGACCCCCGGGTGAGCCTGCTGCCATGGGCACTGATCCAATGCTGGCCTAGAGGCATGCGTTCATACCATGGGGTGGTAGTGTTAACCGTCCTCTAGCATCAGCATACTTTCTCTCGCGCACACACACACTGAAGAAGGGAGCGAGGGGCCTGGATGTTGCAAATAAGCGAGGCTGGACAGACAGTTAGTTAAACATGCAATTCTTCCACTTCGTTTGGGCAGTGTCCTTCAAGGGCTTCAGTTTTTTGGTCAGCTTTACATAGAGTCGATGCAAGGTCTTTCAGATAGTGCATGGTGCATATACTGCCAGTGCATCTTGCATTACTTCAGCTGAATGTCCTAGAGCTCTGTGCGCAACAGAATTCTATGCTTTGGAATGCAGGTTACAGACCTCCTCATATTTAAAGGACGGGAAGAGCTGGAGGTGTGTATTTACCTTGCTGGTTTAAGCCAGCCTGTGAATATCAATTTCGAGCTCTGGTTGTGGGTACATAGCACATGCTTGCCTTCAGTAGTGCTTCTTTGGTCAAGTACAGAGGAAGAGTGCAAGGTTGCAGGAGTTTAATAATTCCAGGTTGCAAAATCATTATGCGCGTGGCGCACCAGACCATACAATCATAAATTTTGGGGATCTGTGAGGGGCATTGGCGTTCAAGTTACGCTTTTAGCCAAGAAAATCCCTCCCAACATGGGCATGAAATAGCAGAACATGAGGCTTAAAGGGGCTTAAAGGGATATATATATGGTCAAGACTAGCGGCTCTCCTGAGAAGCCTGCACCAGCAAAAATTGTCCCCCCAGGAGGCACCTACTTTATATGACCAACCATGGAGCAGGTGCAGTCCTCTGCCGCGATTAGAATCCGCTGCAAGGCAAAATAGTGATTTCATAACACCGCATTTCTTGTGTGTTTTCTTTGTCTGCAGTCCTATATGCTGATGCACCTACAAAGGCATCATGCGGTAAGCGAATGTGGTATCTCACCCTGCTTTACTGCTCTGGTTGTGGCACAGTATCACTAGCTGGCATGCTTTTTTAAGGGTCATGTGCCTTAAGTGGCTCGACATGGAGCACGTTGTAAGGACTCAGAGCCAGCATTGCCCTGAAACCAGGTCTCCCCTTGCTGTTGGTCGCAGATGTCCGATTACATCGAGCCTTACAACCAGCGGAAGACAACAGCTGTCAAGCCAACTGGCAACACAGTGAGTGCATCTGGATTTTCTTGAAAAGCTGAGCATTCCAACTCCTATATGATTAGGCTATGGTCCTGTTTTTTCCTTCCAAGTCCAGTGCCCAGAGCCTCAAGGCTTGTCTTGTTGCCATATGCAGCCCTTCCTCGACAGCTTCTTCACCACCCAGTACCCTCAAATCACCCCCAAGTACTAAGCGTCGGGCGCAGTCTCCAATGCTTGGAAAAAGGAGGTGTGACAGCTTTGCCACTATTCTTCTCTTGGTGTCTGGTCAAAAATGCAGCTGAAGCCTTTGCTTTTCGAAGGCATTTTTATGGTTACGGCTCATGTTTGCTTGGCAAGCTGCTCATGGATCAACACTAGGCAGCATATTGCCAAATTTGGTTCATAAAGCTTGGCGCCCTTACGCATTTGACCACGAGTTCGAGGCCTTTTGATACACATTTATTTTGGGAGCGTATTCTGCCGCTAATTTCAATCCTTTTGCAACAAAGCACCCATGCTAGGACAAGCTTCTACTCACAAAAGCTCCTGTATGACCTACCTTGTAAAATACTGTCGTTAAGTTGCAAAATAAAATCTTGTCCATGGAAATTTGATGAATACTCTTCATTCTCTGAGACGTCATGATCCATACCGGCTTATCCCTTGATTATTTCAAACGATGGGGAGCCGTCTGCCTTTTTTTGCCTCCATGGCAGATGGCGATGATTCACGCAATGGAGCACTGGAGCAAATGGATCAACCATTAGGTTACAAAGCTGTACCTGCCGAACGAGGGCAGCTTAGCTCAAAGAATCAACCATAAATCACCCTTAGCCAGAGGTAGAAGGATTACAAAGATTGCAAGGATCAGGCCTTAGATTATTGGTTAGGTGACATAGTTGTACCTGCCGAACGATCAGGCCTTAGCTTGAGGTGCCTACATGAGGCAGATGCCACCGAGACCAAGAGAGACAGAAGTTGATTGTCATGCCAAATCACTGTTATTGGCTAATTTACAGTTCAGTATACACACTCGGAGGAGTGAGATTGAGCGCGGGGGGCATTAACGCGTTTCTTCACGGCCACTCACGCATTGCCACTGACAAGGTGACAAGGTTGCAAGGATAAGGCCTCAGTCTGGAAGTTCGACTGTTGGCCTGCTTGTCAAAAACAGTAAAGGGGGTTCATGAGCAAGTCCAAAATAGGACAGCCTGTAGAAGTTCAAGAACAGTAAAGCAACATCAGACTGCCCAACAATAGGGTACAATTCAGGTCTGATGAAGATAAATATTGGAAGGTGCTCAGAAGTTATGACATCTTAACGTCTGCTAGGGAGCATGAAACACAGGCGTGCACATTGGGAGATGTTTGTGAGCCCTGCTCTGATGGTCACTCTGCGCACCGCCTACAGCAAAAGGCAAGCATAGCTGGGCACCAGTGAAACACCACAGGCATGGCCATGGCCAACGGCCTGCAGAGTTGTCCCACGAGCTCACTACGGCCAACTACAGGCTAAGCCCATCCCAGCCCACATTAACAGACGCATGCAGAGTATCCACCAAGGGGGGCGAGCACTCTGCAAGGTTAGGTTAGGTTAGGTTACATAGCTGTATCCGCCGAACGAGGGCAGCTTAGCTGAAGCCTAAAAGGCCTGCAACCCTAAACCAAAACTAAAGCGCTCAAATCAGGTGAAAGGTAGTGTCTGGA
>LFIK01004573.1_pt1 | contig 11190 bp, 15 predicted proteins | sample 643401 | NCBI WGS metagenome assembly LFIK01 (sample SAMN03777447, study PRJNA286221) | soda lake metagenome | biome: soda lake; feature: Kulunda steppe; material: water; isolation source: sample T5-Br brine of Lake Tanatar-5 | place: Russia: Kulunda steppe | collected 2010-07
CCCCCCCCCCCCTGGTACATTATTTACAGCTTTTGGATGGTTAAAATATATGGGGAATGTGATGCATGACGGTGTTACTGTCTGTTGCACTTGAGAGTCACCCTGGCCCTCCACCTGTATAAAACATCTAGTTTTTTTCCTTGGACCCACTTATGAATCTTGGCTTCCTTTTAAGCCCCTTAGAATTGCAATGTCTCCGGCCAAAGAAACAAGGACAGGGTTGTCAATCACATTTGAGGTGGACTGAACATACCTTGGGATGGTTAGAGGTTGCAACAAGGGCAATGCCTTCTTCTGTTAGAAAGGACTGTGCAAGTACAAACAGGCCATGCATCAGGTTCTGACGGCAAGCTCACAGAATTTGGCAAGTTCACAGACAAGCAAAGCCTCACCAGAGAGCTTTCAGAGCCTAGTCAAAACAGAGCTGACAGAGAGGCAGGAATAGAGCTGCTGATGAGGCTTTGGTAGGTTAGCCATGTACCAGGGTGACTCAGTGCCTCCTCCTGTTCCTCTCCACTGCCACACCTCTAGCAACACTAAACAAGGCCCCAGTAGCCAAAGGGTATGTCTGGTGTTAATGATTTTGGCTAGCTTTCGGATTGCGTGGGCAACTTGACGTGGAAGCTGAGCTCTCAGCCTTTTTGTCAGGTAAGGCCAGATAAGGAGGATTCGCTCTACATGCTGAAAAAGGGCAGTATAGCTGAATCCAGAGGGCTGAACTTATCATGTTTGAAGTTGGAACGTGCAAAGCAAGGTGTAGAGTTATGATAAGCGGAACAAGCCAAAACTACCCAGCCAACTAACACGATTGACTGCTCATGCAAGCGCAGCACAAACCTAACTCAGCTCTGATCTGGCATGATATCTAGAAAAGCTTCCCAGATTTTGCCTTGAAAGACCCAGCCTTATGAGAGGTGGTTGGCATGCTCATTGTAAAATTGTTGCCTGCTGCACCAAGCAGGGTAGTATGCAAGGTCACTTGGTTGTTGCCCATTTGGTCCTTGTCATTGGGTTAGAGGACGTGCATGTCGCTCACATGCTGTACATGACAGACGACCGGTCAGGTCCTACCTGAATATGCTACCTAATCTACCAGGTGCCTTGCGAATCATGCTTAACAGGTTTGCTGTCTACGCATGCTCCAAACATCTCGTCATGAACACTGCAAAGTCAGAAGTTGTCCACTTCAACACAAAGCGTGGTGCTGAGGTGCCCATTTCTTAATGAAGCAGGTGATGCATTCAAGTGCTCTGGCTTGCTCAGGTACCTCGGCATGACTTTCCACCAGTCACTTAATGTAACAGCATTGTCTTAGCACATAGCCAGACTCATGCTTGCAGGGGCCTGTCGTGTGAGTGGTTCTATACGGGACACTGCTCTCTGTGACAGACTCTGCTCTCTGTGACAGACTTTTTGCTTCTCTGAAGCAAGCTAAGACATGTGTGTGCTGGTTTTTAGGGCAGGCAGGTTTGGAGCTCAGAGTCCTTGCATGAAGGTGATGAGTTTAGGTCCTCCCTCCAAGCATTGCAATTGAATTTTCTTTTAGGATACAAGTTGTGTAGCATTCCTGCAGGGGAACCCTTAAAATGTTATCCAGGTTTTACTGCTTACCTGATTTTTAGGATAAGGAGAGTGTGAAGGGTATTTGCTGAATTGGACCCTTAAAATTGCAGCAACAAACTTGTGTCTTAACAGTCTTGGTTTGCCACTCCCCTTTAAAATCTTCAGGCTGATTCATGTGTACGGAACTGGATTGCTCCTCTGCTGCCACCTCGCTTTTTGTACCTTGACCTACCTAAGCGTGTTCTGAGAAATGTGAGCAGATTTTTTTGGAATGCACACACTCTCGCAGCAGAATCCTTCCTTTGGTGTGGTACAAATTAGCATCGAGACAAGTGCTCCTGTAACAGCTTATCCTTACCTGTATTATAAACTTGGAACAATCATTGTTCCAAGTATGACATCAGCGAATCAGATTACGTATGCTACCCCTCAATCCTGGACTAGTCAAGATATTCCTCATCCCCAGGCTTCTTGGAATCTCCACATAATAGCAGTCTAGAACACAGCTGCGCGGCTTCACCTGAATAGCCACTATCATACATGGTTGCAAACTTTTGCCCATGACATTCCTGAAGCAAATTGGCAAATTGGCACCCTAATAGCATTGCTTTAGATCCTATGCATGATGCCCGGCTTGCTGAGACAGCACCTGATTTCAAGAAGTTTAAGAAACTTCACATAGACAATATACAATCTACCAAGATCTCCCACAGACCTGCTTTGGATGAAGTGGCCCCCCTTTCCCATCAGTCCAAATTGGGTCTCATGCTTTATATTGCTGGCTGGAATCCTTGGACCTGTACAGATGGTAGCTGTCATATCTATCTATGAAGGCAATTGAGTTATTGGGGTAGGTATCCACCACCCCAGTACGGGTTAAGAAAGGAAAAACTACATAGGCAGTGAAAACACTCCTACATCAATCAAGGAAAGGGGGTCACCTATGGACCATAGGCTATGGTCGAGACACCGTGTGACCCCTCCACAAATGGAAGAGAAAAAGATGTCGATGGGGATCAGGAGAGTGATTAGCAGTGCCACACTCCTGGCCTTGATGATAAGGGGTGGCAGAAGTTTTCTCAAGAGCACGTCTGATATAAGCATACTGAACTGAATGAGCGTGAAGTTTGAAAGCAAGCTTGGTAGCTTTTTGAGAATTGAGATCAAGGGGCTTGACAGGCTCCAAACTGTGCAGGCTGTGAATACTTCCACCTACTCCCATAAGGATGGTTTTGAGGCTAACTTTGCCTGTGGCTTGCCACAGGTGCCGACAAAGCTTGCTGTGCTGTTAATTGGCGGCCTTGAGTTGGCTCCTGGGTCTGGTATTGCAAAGATAGATTGAATTCCACAAAATGGATGTGCTGCTGGTTGGGAGTGAGCTGACTGGAGTCCCGGACCCTGGGCAAAGGAAGGTTTGCTGGCGCTGATGCTGAGAGGAGCCCATCCCCTCTGTACCCTGCCCTACTTCTTAATGCGAACCTAGGGTAGGAGCCCATCCCCTCTAAACCCTGCCCTACTTCTTAATGCGTACCTAGGGTGGACAGTCGGTGCTTGTTTGTTTTTATTAGGCATTTCCGCTACTGTTTTGGCATCTCTAGCTTGGTTGAACGTAATGGTGCTAGTGTAATCAACACCATATGGTGAGCCGGACTGGCAGCTATAGCTGCTGCAGTTACACATGATCATACTTATATTGCCACTTACAGCCTTACCTCACTCTATCAATTTAGAAACAGGTGTTGAACCTAGAGAAGCACCATCACCATCACCAAGGAGACATCCAAGAAACTAACTCTCTCTCTCTCTCTCTCTCTCTCTCTCTCTCTCTCTCTCTATCTCTCTCTTAAACCATCCGTAGCTCTCAATCCCACATCTTTTGTTAAAAAAGGTTTACGTTCATCAAGTAAAATCCAATGCTGCAATTGCCGGAAATAAATGTGACGCCCTTGCCAAATACCAAGCCTGCCATGGAAATAGTCTCCCAGATGAAACAACCATCCGCACTGAAGGCCCTGATGGCAATCCCTTCTTTGATGTTAGCTGGCTAGCTCCTGAGAAAGTTTATCAGCAAGGATCTGGCACTTAAGCTCCTAACACGGCGCCAGATTGACATACCTTCCGTATCTCATAGCCGCATTAAAATCTCACATGCACTTGAACCATAGACTGGGTTATGCCAACTCTAGAACAGGGTACTTCTTTTATTACCAGAGTCTGCTTGCACTTGTCCACAATGGCATCAGCAACCCATTTTGGGGCATGTCCAATCTATCCCTTAAAATGGAACGCAACATCTTTCACTGCTGCACAGGCACCTTTTTTTTTAGGAATACACTGTCCGTTGAAGAAAATCCGCTAGCCTTCAAAATCCACTTTGTCAGCAAGCGGATAGTGCTCTCCATATTCTCTCAGGGTAACAACACAAAAACATCTCTGGTATGATCACTGAACGCCGTAATGTTGCCTGCAGACTCATTATGATTCTCTGGCAGGATGTTTAGTCCGTTTGAATGCTGGCAGCACTGACTGTTTGGCCCAGCCAAACCTTTAAATTCCAAAGCATGCTTATGTGACGGACATTATGCAACTGGCTTTTTGCTGCTTGTTTATCTGTCAGAGATAGGCTTCCCTCAAATTGCCCTGCTGTCATTTTGTTTACTCCCTTATCCATTAAATCCAAACCACCTTCCACTCCTCACTCACAACAGGTTCAGCATGCTAGATCACATGGGAATTGCGCACAAAGTTTACGAGCCAAAAGCTAGTATGAGGGAGGTACACCTGTTAGAGGTCAAATACTGTGAAGATACCGGGCCTTGTCATCAGCTGGAGGCCTTTAGCAAACAGCACAAGACTTTACGCAGGCGCTTGAAAGCTACACAGTTTTCACTCCACAACATCCTCCTTGGTGTGGAGGTTCAATCTTAACCTCAAGCACTTAGCATCATCTAAGAGAGCTCGACCTTGATTCACAGAGGTCCACAAGACTGCCCTAAAATTGCATGCTCGCTCCGTGCATTATGCCAGGCATTATGCGCAGAAACTAGAAGCGCACATGAAAGAAGGAAACGTTCTCAAGGCCTAGGTCTGGAGCAGGGGTCTGCCAACTACCCTCCGTGTCCCCACTACTAGTAGTCATCTTTTTCCTTTGGTGCATCTGTGGCCAATGTGTCTCCTCTCCCTTCAAAAGTTTGTGGGTGCAGAAAGCACACATCTGCCTGCGCAGCACTTCTTTTATCTTCTCCTGTGCACAGGTGCATTTTTTTCATTGTCAAGACTTGTTTGTTTGTTTTTGTACGCTCCTGAAGGAAGAAATATGTTTTCATTTTTCTCTTTTTGCCAGGCTTTATTTGCAAGGAGCCCCTTATCTTTTGCATGCCCGGCGTCTGATTAGGTAAGGGCCCTGCCTAACCAGACTACCTATGATTGCCTTTCTCAGCGGGTCTGAGCTTGTGGGCGGGCGCGCTCACATGTGAGCACTCTGACAACTGGCTGGTTGAGGTAGCTAGATGTCCTGCCTTGCTCTTCGTGTCCTGACCTAGCCCTTGCGTGCCCTTAGACTCGCCTTGCTTGATGAGCCTGTTTTTCTTGAACTTCCCATCCTGAGCGTCTTTAAGTTTGAATTTGAATTTCACTTTTTAATCAAGATCTTGTCACGCCAGATAAGTGCTGCAGCCAGAAGTGTGCTGCACTGCTGTTCAGTCGGTTGGAGATGGTTGGCTGAGTACCTGACCGGTTGGCAATACAGCTATCGCTGTATTTAGAGCACGTCTGAAGGAAGGACGAACTCGCAGTAATACATTGTTGAGTCTGGAAGCAACCTTGTAATAATGACCCCCATGGAGTAGTCCACTCCAGATCCTTGGGGAACACGGCACGGCAGTGCAACAGTGCAAGTGTGTAGTCCAAGTACAGTGTGAGTAGAACTCGTTCCTGAGAAACTGAGATTCAGCCGCTGAAAAGAGAAAGAGAGATAGTCAAGCAGGGCCTCAAGTTCTGTGATTGCCCAGTCTGCAAGCCCGCTGTACTTGCGCATTGTGTACACTGCCCGCTGTCTGCAGCCAGTCCACATAACAACACCTCATGCATGTAGTGGTTATGTCTAGAGACTTTCCTGCATGCAGCAGACTCTCGACCCGACAACCTCCAGCTTTCAGACACTACCTTCCTTCTCATGTTTATGTCTCTTTAGATTAGGTCCAGGTTGCAGACCTTCTAGGTTTCAGCTCAGCTGCCCTCGTTTGGCGGATGCAGCTATGTAACCTAACCTTTCTCAGCAGCTCAACAAACTTTGCTATTTCATCACAGACACCATGGACTAGTTTTTGGCTGGCGATGACCAGCCAGAAATCAACTTGATTGAACCAGTTGTAACTTGTAATTTGAACCAGCTAGAAGCCAGGCTGGTGGATAATCCTGATTTGTAAACTTCAGCCGTCAGACTCGACGGCCTTCTGTGCAAAGTAGCACAGTTCTTTCATACTTCTGGATTGCCCCTTACGACCAGGCTGGCGGTCAGCCCTAACTTGTAATTTCACACTTATGGAATGCGTATCATTGGTCTTTCTCTTTTGCTCAGGTATGCACACTGTCAGACCCAGTGGGCTCTTGTGTCCTCAGTGAGGACTCCTCACTGCATACTAGCATTATGCTAGTAGCATAAAAAAGGAGGATCCCGACTGAACACCGTTTCTCATTCTGACACATGCTTAGCGGCACGCGTGTGCACAGTCAGATGGAGAATCACCTATGGAGGCAAGGCTCATTATGGGGGCTCAAATTCAAACCAATCATTCAACAGCTTCAGGTCTGTGGCTGTGCTATAGCACGCATGGGACACTGTGTGCCAACGTGGCAGCCTCAGACACACAAGGCCAACCATGTCTTTAAACACTCTGCACATCACATGAGGACAACACTAGATGTCAGAGCAGGGACTGCGCCCCTACAGCATCCGACGCTCTTGGCGTCTCGCCGCCCGTTCGCTCTGATGCCTGCTGAGTTGGAGTCCGCTGCTGTGGCCCTCTTCGTTTGAGCTCCAGTGGTTTACGGAACCAAAGCCGCTTTCATAGCTTCCAAGCATGCCTCCCTGCTGTCCTGATGTAGCCTGCATGCTGGGCTGCATGTCATACCCCTGCTGCTGCTGCCGTTGCTGCTCCTGAGGATTAAAGGACTCCATTCTCTCAGCATCACTCCTCTTCTGTGGGACGCTGGCGCTGAGCTCCCCATCTTGCTGGGATGGCGGCTGAAGCACGAATGGAGCGGCTGGAGTGAAGTGCTGACTCCCTGCCAAGGGCACCTGGTGGTGCAGCTGCTGCTGTTGCCAGGGATTGGCTATCGAGCTGGAGCCCATCAGACTCAAGCGCTCCCTAGGGGCAGATACAGAGGACCTGCCATTTGCGCCCTGGTCTTGTGAGTGGAAGTGCCCATTGCTGCTGGAATCCCTTGGGTCGATTGATCTGGACCTGTTGCAGATGAAGCACCACCCCAGCAGCATGATCTGTTAAGAAATAAGTCTAATGCAGAGATTTCCCTGAAGCTGCATATGTGGAGAGCTGGTGGCAGCCAAGAAAGACACAAAATGCATTTTGATCAGCTCACTTTCGAGGTAACTGCTCACCAGCCTACCTTTGCAGGTCACCCCTACGAGCATCCACAGCCAGCCTCGCTTCATTGAACCGCCTTTCACGCCCTTCTCGGACTTGTTTCAATCCTGCTGATTCAGTTTGCTTGGCCTTCTCCTGCAAGCATTCCATTCACTGTCTGACCGCTGCCCCATGGCGACACGCTGACAAAGTCGTATCCGTGCTTGAAATTGATGCAACGCAGGGCTGCGGAAGCTTGATCACGATTCCCTGCTAGAACAGGTGCACATGCAGTCCACACCTGTGCGTGCAGTGCACGCCCCTCACCGATCCTCCAGCTCCCAACTTACTTGTGCATAATCCTGCATTGCTGCCATCTTGGAGATCTCTTTCTGACGGTTCAGGTCTAAAGATTCTTGGAAGTTTGCAAGGGACTTGAAGAGGCTGGTCGCGCCTGTTTGCTTGCCAACCTCCGTCATATTCTGCACACATACTCGGCAGAGTGGTAGTGGCAGTTTCCCAACACTGAGCTCAGCACAGGCTCCACTTCAGCAGCAAAAACAATTGAGGGGCGTAAACACTGTTGTGAGGACCAGCAATCCTCACACGAGCTCTACCATGGCTTGTCAGACTTTTTTTCGGCAATTGGGTACGCAGCTGCATTGCAGTCAATCTGGCCTTCTAACTGTCTTCTGATCAGTCTATTCACTATCCGACAACCTTTGAACACCGGATTCACAACACAAGCCTACCCACTATCCAACACCAGCCCATTCATGGAAACAGGCCTATCCACTTTCACAACACCAGCCTATCCACTAATTGATTACCCTTTGACAACAGACAGACAACCTACTGCCTGCAGCAGTGCCCTGACCCTTGAAGTGCAGCTCACGCTCAAAAGATATTGTGAGTCTTAAGAGACAAGTTCCTCTTGAAGCAGACATACAAATCACTTTTTTTATTTGAGGCTATGGATAGTTTTTGTTGGGCTGGAAGCCTAGCAGTCAACCCATCTGGCTACAGGTCTAAACCCATTGTAACTTTAGAGACAAGGCCAAATTGGGTAACCATTTATACCCACCCTGAAAAGTAGTTGCAGACGTAGATGCACCGTGCCTGCTCCAATGCTTGCCAGATGCAGCCCTGACTCTTCTCGCTTCCGGACGTCCATGAGGAAGCGCAGGTCTTCTGCTTCGTCATGTAGCCGTGGTGCCATGCCCATGTACCAGGCTGCAGTTCAAAAGTGCAACATTCTGAAATGGTATTTTCAGAACTCGCTTGCAGAAAGACTGGTCAACCAACAGGGTCAAGGGTGCCAAGATTAGAGAAAGGCTGATGAGCATCAGGCCTTTAGGCAAGCCGCTGCTGCCGTTGATAAATAAATGTTCACAATTCGTGCGGCACTAGGCAAGTGTGTTTGCGCAAATGTTGGGGAAACAGAACCTCAAAACTGAATGCTAAGCGATGGCATGGATCCAGAAATGTGGAGGCAGTCAGAATAGGGCATCCTCTTGGAGGTGCTTGGATAAGGACATCGCTCAAGTTTGTCCTTTGATGTAGGTCCGGCTTGTAGGCTGACGTGAAGGTGATATGACCCATCATATGCATTGATGTTTTTGTTCTTTTAAGTAAGGAGGAGGTAAGGGAGGAGGCTCTACCAACCCCTCCAACTACCCCCTGCCAGCCTCTCTTAACCGCTATGGTGTCCTTTTGAATGAGGAGAAAGGCTCCGGCAAAGGACTGAGTTCCAACCACAGGAGTAAGGAGCAATCTGGTACAACACAACAAACAGGCCAGGGATGCATGCTTTTTTTGATTAATGTACATTTTTCTTCGTTCATTTTTGTGGAAAGGAGCAGGGCGCCTTGTTTCACTGCAGCCCCGTTCTGCAGGCGTTTCTCAATAGTGGGAGATAGTGAAGCATACACTGCACCGGTCACTCTCCCTTGTCACGGACATGTTTAGAGAGCTGCCAGCTACAAGGTTCAAAGCCAAGGAATGGCTGAATACCATTGTTTGATCACCATGCCTCAATCTCAAATCTCACCACTTCCCCATAGAACTCATAAATCTTGCGGATGCATAGCTGTAGGTGGCTTTTGCTGCTTGCAAGCAGTTGCTGCCGCGCACAAGCCATGCATCTAGGCATGCAAGGCTATCAAGCAGTGCAGTGCCAAAGCAGCTCAGTGCACAGGGTAGTCTCACAGACGCCCGGTCCCTGTCGCCAATCGCATTGCTGGACGGAGCACGCACATCTGCAAAGCTGCACCAGGCGGATACTGAGGCAGGGACGCATGCACTGGCATGGAACACATGATCATCCACTCAGCAATTATGAAGCACATGATCATCCACTCAGCAACTGATGGAGCACATGATCATCCACTCACCAAACAGGTTCCTGGAGTCGGCTAGCTTTGGCTCTGACGGGTACCACGTGCGGCAGCTCACATGGTGCATGCCAGATGTGGTGGGCAGCGGGCACATGCCATACGACACAAAGACGTCCCTGCCACTGATATCATCCCGCGAAAACACCATGAGCAACATGCTGGGCCAGCCCTGCATGAAACAGTGTTTGGGAGCATCAGGTGGTGGGTCAGCCCTGCGTGCAGCCCTGCAGACACTGCAAGGCAGGCGAATGCAGGTGCATAACAGCTGCTTGCAGCACAGGTCAAGCAGCCTGCTCCTTGTCGCGCTGCCCTATCTACCTGGGGCACTGACAGGCATGCAATACGCATGCCCCATGCAACCTGCGCAATGCACAGTCATGCTGCTGGCGCGTGCCAGATGTGGGACCCTCTTCCCCTGGACTTGCTGCACGCACCTCAAGTCTCTGGGTCGTCATGTGGATGTCCAATGGGTGCTCCCAAACCACAAAGCTCTCTTGCGTGCTCATGGGCCACTTGCTGCGCACTTCGGAGTTGGCGACGTGCGTGCAGCCCTCCTGCGGGAAGCATGCGCCGTGCAAAGCTGCTCAACTAGAGCCGCACGCGCTGCACCCGCCTCACTCTGCAGGCGCACCGAAAGAGGTTCGTTCGCAAGGCAGGCGCACTGGGCGCACGCTGCAGGAGAGCAACCGCACAAGGCACGACATGCAGCCAGCGCATGAGGCATCCATAAACATCACAAGCACGGCTTACATCTAAGGCTGCGACTTTTGGGCTGACATGGCTGCCTGCCACTGGGCGTGCCGTGGGGGAGGGGGCAGCCATCAATGTTCCATTTGTGCCATGGCGTGGGGGCACCGCTAGGAGGCGCCCAGTGTGCAGCCATGAGGCCCTCCCCACCTGAAGCCCTCGCACCACAGCCCACGACTTGGAGGCATCAAACACTAGGCGCCACTTGCAGGAAATGGCAGGCTGGCGGGACTTGAAGCCAGTGGCGCCCGCGACCTCTCCAAGGATGTGCACATCCGCGCGGGCCGATGTGGGGTGCTCTGTCCCGCGACGGCTGTGGGTCTGCAGAGGATGAGGCAACCTAACCGTGGCTGATGAAGATGAAGTTGCGGATGAGGCACCGCTCAAAGCATCTGCTTTGCAGTCTGTCAGGAATGCCGGCAGCACCGGCATTACCATCCCATGCTGTTTCAGCACGCAGGCCGCAGGCAGGCCCAATGCAGCTGCTGACAGCTTAACACGTGGCTGCACTAGCTGGAATGTTCGTGCCTGTGGCGGTGTCCGGAAAAGCAGACATTCAAACTGCTGCTGCATGGGAATCTTCTGCGGCCATTGTGCAGCGCATGCTGTGCTAGCGCACCGCGCTTGCATCACTCCTCTGTCTCCCCATCGACCGGCCTGTACATCTACACCCAGCATCAACGACCCCAACGCTTGTGCCCACATAATGTGGGCCACAATGGATATCATGATCTACCCCCAACATCTACCTCCAAGCTACAGGCATGCCCCCCCTATGTGTCTTGCCCAACTGGCTCATAGGGGAGCGTGTCTCAGTCACCTTGAAGCTGCTTTCGCTTTCTAGACGCTCTCGAGGGCTTGCCATCCTGCAAGGCAGCGTGTGCCAGGGTGTGCCCGGC
>LFIK01004574.1_pt1 | contig 11190 bp, 12 predicted proteins | sample 643401 | NCBI WGS metagenome assembly LFIK01 (sample SAMN03777447, study PRJNA286221) | soda lake metagenome | biome: soda lake; feature: Kulunda steppe; material: water; isolation source: sample T5-Br brine of Lake Tanatar-5 | place: Russia: Kulunda steppe | collected 2010-07
AGATCGGCGCTGAGCCGCACCAGACGAAAGTAGATCAGGCCGAGCGCCCCTCCGCCCGCCAGCCACAGCGCCAGGATCGGGGCGGCGCTCATGCGCTGCCCATCCAGCGCCAGGCGAACCAGCCACCCAGGCCCAGCCCCAACATCAGCAGCGGCGCCGTCCAGAACAGGCCCGTGTCGAACCGCGCGTCCAGCCACCGGCCCAGCGCGATCCCCCCCAGCATCGGGGCCACAATGATCCAGCCAAGGACACCGATCTGAGCCAGCCGGCGGGCCACCGACGGCTCTCCGTCGCGCGCCCACGCGGCGCGGCGGGCTTGGTGCCGGCGCACCTCCTCCACCAGGGGATCCTTGTCCTGCGGTTCGCTCAATGGCCCGCCCCCCTCGGTTTCGGCTGCAACCGCGACAGCATCTGGCGCATGACATGCAGTTGCAGGCGCGTGGTCTCCACATGCTCCACCCGCTCCTCGTCGAGGTTGGCGCGGAAGCGCGACAGCACCTCGCGGTCGAGCCGCTCAAGATCGTCGCCGGTCACCGCCTCGCGCGTGGCGATGGCCACCTTGCCGGCCCGCACCGTCAGCGCCCCGCCGCGCACGGCGCAGAAATGGGCCGCGCCGTCGGGCGTGACCCAGGTCACGACCGAGACCGCAAGCCGGGTCAGGAAGTCGGCGTGCCCCGGCAGGATGCCGAAACTGCCGCTGGCATCCGAGGCGCGCAGGCGTATGGCCGGCTGGTCCACGATCACCGCCAGGGGCGTGACGATGCGCAGGGGCAGGACGACGGTCATCCGGCAGCCCCCCCGTTTTCCTTTGCGCGGGCATCGGCAAGCGTGCCGATCATGTAGAGCGAGGCCTCGGCCCACCCGTCCGTCTCGCCGTCCAGGATCGCGCGGCATCCCTCCAGAGTGTCGGCGCGGCTGACAGACTGGCCGGGCGTGCCGGTGAACGCCTCGGTCACCGCGAAGGGCTGGCTGAAGAACCGCTGCAGGCGCCGGGCGCGGGCCACGATGCGCTTGTCGGCGCTGCCCAGTTCCTCGATCCCCAGAAGCGCGATGATGTCCTGCAACTCGGAAAACCGGGCCAGCGTCTCGCGCACTTCACCCGCGACCTCGTAGTGGTCATGGCCCACCACCGCCGGGTCCAGCAGCGTCGAGGACGACGCCAGCGGATCGATCGCCGGGTAGAACCCCTGGCTTGCCAGCGCGCGCGACAGCACGATCACGCAATCCATGTGCCCCGAGATCGTGGTGACCGCCGGATCGGTGAAATCATCGGCGGGCACATAGACCGCCTGGATCGACGTGACGGCCGCGCCCGCCACCGAGGCGATGCGCTCCTGCAGCCCCGCCACCTCGGTGGCCAGCGTCGGCTGATAGCCCACCCGCGACGGCAGCCGGCCCAGCAGGCTGGAGACCTCGGCCCCCGCCTGCACGAAGCGGAATACGTTGTCCATCAGCAGCAGGACGTTCTGCTGTTTCGTGTCGCGGAAGAATTCCGAAATCGTCAGCGCGGTCAGCGGCGCCCGCCACCGCGCCCCCGGCGGTTCGTTCATCTGGCCATAGACCAGCACCGTGCGCGGCAGCACGCCCGACTCCGCCATCTCGGTCAGCAGCTCATGGCCCTCGCGCGAGCGCTCGCCGATGCCGGCAAACACCGAGATGCCCTTGTATTTCTCCACCATGGCGTGGATCAGCTCCATCACCAGAACCGTCTTGCCCACGCCCGCGCCGCCGAACATCGCGGCCTTGCCGCCCTGGGCCATCGGGGTCAGCAGGTCGATGACCTTGATACCCGTCTCGAAGACCTCGGTGGTGGTGCTTTGGGCAGAGAGGGGCGGTGGGGCCGCATGGATCGACCGGCGCGGGGTCTCCGCCGGCAGCGCGCCCTCCAGGTCGCGGACCTCTCCCGTCACGTCCAGAAGCCGCCCCAGCACCGCCGCGCCCACCGGCACCATGATCGGCGCCCCGGTGGACCGAACGCCCACGCCGCGCGACAGCCCTGCGGTCGCCTGCAGGGCCACGGCGCGAATCGTTGTCAGGTCAAGGTGACTCTGCACCTCCAGCAGCAGCGGGCCGGGGCGGTCCCAGTCCACCATCAGCGCGTCGTTCAGCGCCGGCAGCGTGCCCGCGTCATAGCGTACATCGACGACCGCACCGCGCACGGCATGCACATGCCCTGAAGGTTCCGGGTGCGGCACAGCCTGTCCTTTCGAGGCCCCACCCCGTGGGGCGCGCGCCCATCTTGCCCGATCAGGCGATGGACGTGCTGACATGCATCAGTCTCGGCGCCGTCCTTTCCAGAGATGGTTCGCCAGTCTGGGAGTCCGGCTGACGGGGCGTGTCAGGGTCGGTATGATGACAGAGGAAGCCGACATGCGACCATGTCACCGAGTGTCCCGAGGTCTTGGGAACGCTGCACAGCAGCGAGAACGGCGCCTGATCGGCAGCAATGGCCCGACCGGCGCATGGCACGCCGGTCGGTGGGGCGGTTACAGGTCGATCCTCTCTGAGAGTGTCAGGGCATTCTCGATGTCAACGCCGAGGTAGCGCACCGTGCTGTCCATCTTCGTGTGGCCTTAGCAGCAGTTGGACCGCGCGATCGAAGCACGTTCCTTGACCCGCCCGGCGGCGAAGACATCCCGGACCCGTAGGCCAACAAGGTCGCAACCGCGCAGTTTGCTGTCGACGGCCCTGTTGAACAGCGCGAGGTCTCGCGCGTTGCCTGCCATCTCGAGGCGGACCCGGATGGACCAGACATGCCGCGGCAGCAGCGGACGTTTCTGACCGATGATGCGGCCCTTGTTCCAAGCTACGCGTGCAGGCCGGGGGGCTGGAAGAAGATCGACGGACATGGGATTACCTCCTGTCCACCGGGCCCGCCCTTTTTCGGTCTTGCGGACGCAGACAGGATGTCACGACCCGGGGCGTGTTGTCCTTGCGTCGGGCGGGGAGCGGACCGACGCAGAGGCGGCAGCGCGAGCGCTACGTCTTGCTGGTGCGGTCGGCAGCTGCCTTGACCAGCTTGAGGCCGTAGCGCCTGAACAACATCACGTGGATGGCATTTGGCGCAGGTGTCAGTTTGTCTTAACGAACCGTTGGGTCCGCAGTTCATCGGCCTTTAACCAGAAGGGCGGGACGCAATGTCGGACGATCCCACGCAGGCCCGCGGCCTGCACGCAGCGCGCGAGATCGAAGGCCAGCTCAAGTCGCTCGAGAGCTTCACCCCAATGGCGCTGGGCGTGCTTGCGGTCGCATCGGGGATCTACACCTATCTCGGGGTCTCATCGCTTCTGCCCGACACCGGCGCCATGAGCTTCCTCGCGGCGATCGCCTATTCCCTCGCCGTCTCGGTCGCGATCTTCGTTTTCTGGAGCTACCTGATCCGCCTGATGCCAAGCCTGCGTACCGCCTTAGCGCGCGCCGGCATGTTTGCCACGATGGCGCTGGGGGCGTTGGCGATCCTGGCGATGTCAAGCTGGCTCAACGCGGCGGCGCTGGCGGGATCCGCGGCGGTCGAACAGCACCTGGCGAGGACGGTGCAACTGTATCAGGGCGAGCTGGAGCAAGCCAATGGCGTCGCGGTGGCGGCCCAGGGCCTCGGGCTCGACGTCGCGCGCACGCACCAGAGCTTCCAGGACCTCTCCGCGCAGGAAGCCACCGGCAATCTGTCCGGCACGGCGGGGCGGGGCGCGGTGTTCAGGGTACTGACGCAGAAGGCGGACGAGCTCGCATCCCTCGAGGCGCTGATCGCTTCGCAAGGCCCGCTGGTCGAGGCCGCGTTCGCCGAGGGCAACCAGATCCTGAGCCGGATGCGCACGCTGACGGCGGCCAGCGGGCCCGTCAGTGAACGCTCGGTGGAGTTCGCGGAGGAATCGGTGCGGCTGGCCGGGCTGATCGCGCAGCTGCGCCAGCTCTCCGTGGCCCCGCTGGTGGAGCGTGCCGCCCGCGACATGGCCGAGACGGTGGTGCTGCCGCAACTCGACGGCGCAACGGCAGGCATCCGCCAGAGCCAGGCCGGCACGATCGACGCCGTACTCGTGGTGCTGGCGCAGCGGGCGGCAGGTCTCGAGGCCGCCGCAGCCAGCGTTCTGGCCATGCCCGCCCCGGCCGAGGCGACCTATGCGCCGATCACCACCGCCGACGCGGTGCTGCGCTATGCGGGCGACTTCGTGCCCTCCTGGGCTGGCGCGATCGCCATCGACATGCTGCCGGCGGTGCTGGTGCTGATCATGATGGTCGCCCATGGTGCCATCCGCCACGCCCGCGATCCTCTCCCGCATGAGGATCTGATGACACTTGCCGATGTCCGCGCGGCCCTGCGCGTGTTGCGCGAGATCGAGGCGCCCCCCAGCCCGCCAGAGCGCGAACCGGTCGCGCCCCCACAACCCCGCCCCGATCTGCACGACGCCGACGCCCCTGCGCCGCTGTTTCGCGGGCAGCGCTGAGTGACCGAGGCAGCCCCCAGCCGCGCGGGCAAGGTCCTGCGGGCCGCGCTGGTGCTGCAGGTGGGGCTTGCGGCCCTGATCGTGCTGGTCGATCTGCAGCGCACGAGCGACGATCTTTTCCGGTCCCGCGCGGCCCCGCCCATGACCGATCCGGTGACGCCCGGAGACCAGACCCGGCGGTTTTCGCCCCGCATGGTGCCCGACAGCCGGCCGGAGACCCGGGACATGCCGCGGATGCCCGCCATGCCCGCCCGTCTGCGCTTCACCGACACCCGCCAGGACGATTTGGCAACCCTGCGGATCGACGGCCGCATCGCACCGGGAGATGCCGCGCGCTTTGCGGACCATCTGGCGGATGCCGCCCAGATGCCCGAACGGATCGAGCTGCACAGCCCCGGCGGTTCGGTCGCCGACGCGCTGGAGATCGGTCGGCGCATCCGGTCCGAAGGCGCGACGACCGCGATCGTGGAGGGCGCAGCCTGCCTCTCGGCCTGCCCCTACATGTTGGCAGGCGGCGTTGTCCGCGAGGTTGCGCCGAGCGGAATGGTGGGGGTTCATCAGCACTACTTCGACCGCAATACGCTCCTGCCCGCCTTCCTTGCGGTGGAGAGCATCCAGCGCGGCCAGGGCGAGGTGCTGGACTACCTCGACGAGATGGGGATCGATCTGCGCCTGATGGGCCCCGCACTGAAAACCCCGTCGGAAAGTATCTATATCCTCGTGGAGGAGGAGCTGCGCGATCTGCGGGTGGTGACGCCGGATGATATGCAGATGTGAGGCGCAGCATGGCCCAGGCTTTGCCCCCGCCCCAAGGCTCCACCAGCATGACTGACAGCCCGGCCGGGAGGCGCTCGGTAATCGGGCCAATGATGACCGCTTCTACCCATCTGGTGGGCCGGGTTCCGTCTCATGGGCGTGGGGGCGCCGTGGTCAACGTCACCGAGGTTGGCTTATGCCCAACCCCGGGCCGAGCTGCGCCGACTTGATCATACTACGGAAATGCTGCGCGATGCCTGAATGTCCGGTCCTGCGAAGCCGCGCCGTAGTGGTCGGCCATGAAGCCAATGACCGCAATGGGCCGAGGCTGTGTGGAAACCCGGGTCCGTGATACTCTCATGACGTGGCGGGAGGGCTTGCATGTCGGGGTTCATCGAGGGGGTCGGTCGGGGGCAGACGACGCTTTTTCCGGACCGACTTGAGGACTGGGTTGGTGAGGACAGTGTGGTCCGGGTGGTCGACCTCTTCGTCGATGAGCTCGATCTGCTGGGCCTTGGCTTCGTGCGGTACGCGCCGGCGCGGACGGGTCGGCCCGGCTATCACCCGGCCGTCCTGCTGAAGCTGTTCATCTACGGTTACCTGAACCGGATCCCGTCGAGCCGGCGGCTGGAGCGCGAGGCGGGGCGGAATGTCGAGGTGATGTGGCTGACGGGTAAACTGGTGCCTGATCACAAGACCATCGCCGATTTCCGGCGCGACAACGGCCCCGCCATCCGCAAGACCTGTGCGCAGTTCGTGGAGCTCTGCCGTCGGATCGGCGTGCTGAAGGGGGACTGCGTCGCCATCGACGGCAGCAAGTTCAAGGCCGTGAACAACCGCGACAGAAACTTCACCAAGGGCAAGATCGCCAGCCGCCTTGCGCATCTTGAGGCAGATGTTGTGCGTTACCTCGACGAGATGGTGCGGATCGACCGCCAGGAAGAGGGCGAGGTCCGGGCTGAGAAGGTGGCGCACCTGGCACGGCGCTACGGTCGCATCCGGCAGGAGATCGACCGCCTGAAGGCGATGGACAGGGCGCTGACCGATGCGCCGGACGGCCAGATATCGCTGACCGATCCTGATGCTCGCGCCATGGCCACCAGCGCCCGGCACAGCGGGCTGGTCGGCTACAATGCGCAATGCGCCGTGGACACCGAGACCCACATCATCGTCACGCACGATGTCACCAACCAGGGCTTCGACCGCGACCAGCTCAGCCCGATGGCGCTCGCCACCAAGGCGGCGCTCGGACGCGATAACCTGCATGCCCTGGCCGACAAGGGCTACTTCAGTGGCGCCGAGATTGTCGCCTGCCATGACTCAGGCATCACGGTCACCCTGCCGCGCCCGGAAACATCCGGCAATCGCAGCAAGGGCATGTATGTGAAGGCCGACTTCAAGTATGATCCCGCACGCGACAGCTACATCTGCCCGACAGGGGATGAGCTGACCTATCGATACACGCGCGAGGAAGACGGGCTCAAGGTTCGGCGATACTGGACCAATGAATGCCAGCATTGCCCTGTGCAGTCGCGCTGCACCACCGGCAAGGAACGCCGCATCACCCGTTGGGAATACGAGCATCTGGTGGACGAGATGCGCGATCGCCTGCGCAGCACCTCTGATCCGATGACCCTGCGCCGCAGCACGGTCGAGCATCCTTTCGGCACGATCAAGGCTTGGATGGGGGCTACCCATTTCCTGACACGGCGCCTTCGTGGCGTCAGGACCGAGATGGCGCTGAACGTGCTGGCCTACAACATCAAACGCATGGTCGCCCTAATCGGTATCCGCAGACTGATGGCAGCAATCCCGTGCTGATCAGGTGAAAACTGCCCGGAAACACTGCGAGACCATGACCCAAAGCGGTGTCCGGGGCTCTACAGCGCCCCGCAGAACGCCCACTACGCCAAAACGTCGCCTCGGCACCTCTCGTGCCGCGCACAGGTCGCCGAACAGGAGTTTCCACACAGCCTCGGCCGGGAGTGGCGTCTTCTCCAGTGCAGCGCAGATACTATTTCTTCCGTTTCGGCACGCCACATTTTCCACCAAGGCTAGATGGCCAGATCCATTTTGGGCCATCGGAAGAGATCTGAACAGGTTGTGACCAATCACCCCCATGGCATTGATAGCATTGAGCGCAGCGTCTATTCTTGACACTCAGATATCCCGAAAGCGTCTGATTCCACACACCGCCGTTTCGGACGGCTATTGAGGCATTAAACAGGCCGGGTAACCAATCAGCAAGAACCTCATAAGCACGGTCGTTGTTGCGGGAGCCGTGATGCGGTGCGGTATAGACAATTGGCCTATTCGGTTGAACGAGGTGTTTTTCGAAATTTCTTTCTGGCTGGTCGATTCCGAACGCCAAACGGGAATCGCCAAGAAATATCGCGCCTGGCTCGGATTCTGTCTCCAGGCGTTGGAACACAAGAGACGCAACATTCTGTTCGGTTAGCGTCAGTTTGAAGAACAGTATGAGCGCATCAGTTTCACGCTCCGCCTGCCTAAGTTCGACGGCATTCAGCGGCTGCAAAAATCCTTTTATACCTCCCGAGGGTTTGGCTCCTTTCTCAAACGCGGAAAAGTCAAACCAACGAACCGGTATGTCGAACATGACAGCGGCACTGGCGATGTTCCTAATCGCCTCAGCTGTATCAATAATGTTTCGAAACAGGCTTCTCGCGAGCTGTGAAGCGGGATTTCCGCCATCGAACACTCGTCGTGCGATCCAGTGACCACGCTCATCGCTGCCATCGATAAAGACCTCATCGACGAAAACTTCGCCACTCAGTTGGTGATATGTACCGGCTCTGTCAGGAAGCGGCTCACCATGAATCGCGCTCGTTTCCAGGTCCGAGCGAATTGCTTCCCAGTCGTCTACGGTGAAGCCCCAACTGTTGGCAGCATGCTCCGTGCGGCTGGAGCCGACGCTGCGGTCTTCCGCCATACCGCGACTAGCTCTGGCCTGTTCCTTAAAACTGCCCGGCCAGATACCTTCGGTGCTCATGTCATGCATTTCAGCTTGTATGGAACGCAAAGCTCTCCCCGGTAATGATCTTGAGGTCATCGTTTCTACTTCTGTTTCACGATAGCGCTCATGTTCTCCAATGCGGTCTGCTGCAGCATTGGCACCGTCACGGAGCATTGTGACAAGCCGGTCCGGATTTTTCAGCGCCATCTCCACCGCTCCGGCCCAACCCCCGGGTAGCCAGAACTCTCCGATATCATTTCCCTCGGAAAGCCATGTCTCGATGAAAGCAGGAAACCCTCCCGCATGGTCGTGGTCCCGATGCGTCCAAATCGCGATATCTATCGTGTCTGTGATGTCGGGACAACACTGCCTGATAGCTTTGTAAAGACCGTTTTTCTTCGGGCTATTGCTCTTCGATTGGCCGCCATCGACCAGAATGACACAGCGTTTGCCCCCGTGGTCTGTTTCGAGGATGAAACTCTCGCCACTGGAAAGTGGAAGCGCTGTGAATCTCGATGCCATGCCGCATACCTTTTAGCTATCAGCAGCTGCTGTCTTGCTTGAATGTCTCTGCCTGCAATACTCCCATGTGTTGTGATTTAGCACAACCATCGTTCAGCAGTTGGCCGCCTTCATCGTTTGAAACTTGGAGTGCGGAGGTTTGAATGTGTTCGCGCTGGGTCATCTCTATTCCCTAAATGCTGCGCGCAGCACTAGTGGCCGGTTTGCGGAAGCCGCACTGCGGCATAGGTCCTAGCTTTGGAAGTCGGCTCTGGACCGACCAATTCGCTTGCACCTACCTTCTCGGCCTCAGCAGCGTTCTATATCCGCCCTCCACCATCTTCCGTGCATCGCGCAGCAAGGCCATCACGGCGTAGCGCTGGGAGGCGCTTTGCCACTCGTCGCGGCTCATCGGTGGCAGGCGGTACAAGACCCCGGCGATCTCGCGGTGGGTTGCGCCGGCTTCGCGCCCGTCATGGGCGCGCAGCATGAGTTGTGCGCGGCGCAGGCGCTGGTGGGTCAGGCGGCTGTCGGGTGGCAACGTTCGACCATGCGCTCGGGCAAGAAGGCGGTAGACAGCTTCGAGGCGCGCGAACCCATCAGCATCAAGCGGAATGAGGACTGCATGGGCCGCGCCCTCCGGCCCGGTGCTGAGCAGCTGAAGCCGGTGCCTTGTGCCGGGCTCAAGGAGCAGATGGGTCCCGTCTTGGGCGTGGGTTTCGTGGGCCTGCGGCAGGTTCGGGAAGCTGGAATTTCCGGTGAGACCGGACGGTGCCAGGGACAGGATCACCACCGCAGGATCGGCGCAGGGCTGCCAGAATACGCGCGCTTTCGGGGCTGGCAGCTCCGGGTTTGCCGCGAAATCGCAACCCCCAGGGCTGGAGCAAGGCAGCGGCGCGCGGGGAGTCGGGCCCGTCTCGCACCAAGGCCACATAGTCCTGCGCATAGGTCTTGTTGCGGCGCAGCCATTCCCAGGCGAGGTCAGACGCGGTCAATTCCGGGACGTAGTCGTACCCAGCCGAGGAACGCCAGCCGGTGGGATCCGACGGCATTGCAAACGGCCTTCACTTCGACATTCCTGAGCGAGTGAGTTTACACGCCCTGATTGAGCCGTGGGAGTCCGGCACAAGTTGCTCGGCGGAAACCGGCCCGAGTTACAGCTTCCCCTCGTCTTGGGCCTGTCGAAGGAGCTCGCGGTAGCCGTGTTCGGTCATCCAGCGGGCGCGCGCAAGGTGACTATCATGGATGCGCTTGCAGCGCTCGGGATCGACCGCCGGATCGAGGTTGAACAGCACCTCGACCACTTCTCGCCAGTCGGCTCCAACATCGTTGGCATCGAATATCCGCATGTAGAGGACCATATGCGTACGGTCGTATTCGGTGATCGTCGGGCTATCGGGTGGCGCCTCGCGCCAGGTCGTGTCGGCTTTGGCCATGGTTTGCGAGGGTCGGTTGCGGCCCCCCTCCCTTCGTTGTTTTCGCGCCGATGTCGCCGTCGGAACTTGTCACATCATTTACGAGGCTTGCTGTCCTGCGCTGGGGTTTTCAGCAGCAGGACACCCATCCCCTGGTCAGTCGACAGGAACTGGATACCCGCTTCCTTGAGCGCCCTGCGCACCTGGTCATATGTCGCCTCATGCACCTTCAATCCCCTCGGGGACTCGAGACGCTTGAGCGCTGTCAGGGCGACCCGGGCCTCATCTGCCAGCCTCTCCTGCGTCCAGCCCAGAAGTACGCGTGCGGCCCGGATTTGCGGGGCGGTGATCATGCATGATCACCTCCCATCCGGCCAGTCACTCACGCCAGAACTACGACTATTTTAGTCGCTTTCTCCGTGGCTTGCCAGCGATCTTCCGGCGCCGGGCGGCATTTCGCCGGATCGGCGGTATTCCGGCAGTGTCGCTGATTCGCGGGTCTGTTGGAACCGGGGATCGGCGAAATCGTGCCGCTGCGGGCGCGAATCGGGTCGGCCTTCAGGGGCGTGAACCCGGCGGTTTGTACCGCCGGGCCCGGGGCTTGGCCCCTCAGAAGGGGATGTCATCGTCGTCGATGAACTTCCTGTCTTCGGCTTCGGTCGCCTTGGCCCGGCTCAGGAAGTCGACCGTCTCGGCGATGATCTCGCAGCCGTAGCGGTCGATCCCGGCGGCGTCGGTCCACTTGGTGTAGTGGATGCGGCCGCGCACCAGAAGCTTCATCCCCTTTTCGCAGTATTTCTGCACGGTCTTGCCAAGGCCGTTGAAGCAGGTGATGCGGTGCCATTCGGTGTCCTGGACGCGGTAGCCGTTCTCGTCGCGGACGACCCGGCCCTCGGCATAGCGCGGGCGCGAGGTGGCGAGGGTGAAGCTGGTGATCGAGGTACCGCCCTGGGTGGTGCGGGTCTCGGGGGTCTGGCCGATGTTGCCGGCGAGGATGACGATGTTCTGCATGATCTTGTCTCCGTTGCTTCATCCGGAGGGACCGTCCCTCCGATGAGGCCCGTGAGAGCCTGCCGGGCGGGGCCTGCACGGACGCCCTTCG
>LFIK01004576.1_pt1 | contig 11186 bp, 6 predicted proteins | sample 643401 | NCBI WGS metagenome assembly LFIK01 (sample SAMN03777447, study PRJNA286221) | soda lake metagenome | biome: soda lake; feature: Kulunda steppe; material: water; isolation source: sample T5-Br brine of Lake Tanatar-5 | place: Russia: Kulunda steppe | collected 2010-07
ACAGGAAGCCATTCAGGATGCCATCCGACAGCTTCAGGAAATGCGTCGGGACCAGGCATCCGGCATCGTCGTGCCCGGCCAGGAAGGTGGCGGCATGCCCCCTGGCATGGGCGGCGGCCCCGGCGGCGGCATTCAGTTGCGCTGAATCCTTGCGCCCGGGGATCGTGACACCCCCGGCAGGCCTGCAAGCCAGCCTGGCGACTTGAAGATGCCGGTCGTGATCGCCATGTACGCTGAGTGCCGGCCACACTGTACGTGCCGGCCCGACGCCTGGACGAGAGCGAGATATGGCTGATCACACGCCGGTACTGCCCCTCAAGAATGTGGTGGTGTTTCCCCACCTGACCGTACCGCTGGCCGTCGGACGGCCGGGTTCGCTGGCGGCCGTGGAAAGCGCACTGGCTCATGCGGCGTCCCCGGAAACCGCCACCCTGCTGTGCGTGGCCCAGCATGCGGACGATCAGGAGCAGCCCGGGCCCGACGACCTCTACGAAGTGGGCACGCTGGTTACCGTTCGTCGCCTGGACCGCGGCGAAGACGGCGCCCAGGTCCTGGTGCAGGGCGCCGATCGGGTGCGCCTGCAGGACTGCCAGTGGAATGGCGAGTTCCTGGAGAGCGACTACAGCCTGCTGCCATTGCCGACCGGTGAAGGTCCGGAAATCGACGCGCTGATTCGCGAGAATCACGGCCTGGCCGCAGACATCGCTCGCATCATCGACCCGCGCAATGGCGACCAGATGTTCCAGCAACTGGTCATGGCGGTTCGCGATCCACTGGCGCGTCATTACCGCATGGCTTCACTCGCCAGCCTGCCTGTGGCCACTCAGCAGGCACTGCTGGAAGCCGATACGCTGCTGGATGTGCTGCAGCGGATGCACGATGTGCTGGGCCACGAGCTGCAGGTGAACCGTCTGCGGCGGGAAATAGCCGACAAGGCGTCCCGGGATATCGAGCAGCATCAGCGAGAAGCCCTGCTGCGACAGCAGAAGCAGACCATTGAAGAGGCGCTCGGCGACGGCGAAGCCGACGAACTGGAAGAACTGCGACAGCAACTGGATGCCGCCAGCCTGCCCGAAGGCGCCCGCAAGGAAGCCGACCGGGAACTGCGCCGGCTGGGACGCACCAGCAGCCAGTCGCCGGATTACCAGATGACCCGCAGCTATCTGGAACTGCTGGCGGAACTGCCCTGGACGCATACCACCGAAGACAACCTGGACCTGGACCATGCCCGCGCGGTGCTGGACGAGGACCACTACGGTCTGGAAGACATCAAGGACCGTATCCTCGAGTTCCTGGCGGTGATGCAGCTGAATCCGGAGGCACGCGCTCCCATACTCTGCCTGGTCGGGCCACCCGGCGTGGGCAAGACCTCGCTCGGACAGTCCATTGCGCGCGCCATCGGCCGCCGCTTCGAACGGCTGGCCCTGGGCGGCATGCACGACGAGGCAGAACTGCGCGGCCATCGCCGCACCTACATCGGCGCCATGCCCGGGCGCGTCCTGCAGGCGCTGCGGCGTGCCGAGGTGGCAAACCCGCTGCTGATGCTGGACGAGGTCGACAAACTGGGACGGGACTTTCGCGGCGACCCTTCGGCCGCACTCATGGAGATCCTGGACCCGGCCCAGAACAGCGAGTTCCGCGACAACTACCTGAACCTGCCGTTCGACCTGTCGCGGGTATTCTTCATCACCACTGCAAACGGTCTGGACACCATCCCCCGCCCCCTGCTCGACCGCATGGAGGTCATTCGACTGCCGGGTTATGCAGAGGACGAGAAACTCAATATTGCCCGCCGTTACCTGCTGCCAAGGCAGATCTCGCAGGCGGGCCTGAAGCCGGCGCAGCTGCCACTGGACGATCAGGTGCTGGTTCAGATCATCCGCCGCTATACTCGCGAGGCCGGCGTACGAGAACTGGAACGGGCGCTGGCTCGCATCGCCCGCAAGGCAGCGCGCAAGGTGCTGGGCGAAAGCACTCTGCAACCACCAACGGCAGACACCCTTGCTGACTGGCTGGGCCCGGAGCGCTTCTTCCCGGAAGCGGCTCGACGGACGCAGCAACCCGGGGTGGCAGCCGGCCTGGCATGGACCGACAGCGGGGGCGAAGTACTGTTCGTGGAAACCAGCTGGATCCCGCGCGAAGACAAGCTCACGCTCACGGGTCAGCTGGGGGACGTGATGCAGGAATCCGCGCGCACGGCGCGCAGCTGGCTCTGGTCTGCGGCGACTTCACTGGGTCTGGACCGACAGGCCCTGGTCGACCAGGGCGTGCATGTTCATGTGCCCGCTGGCGCTGTCCCCAAGGATGGTCCCTCTGCGGGTATTACCCTGGTCACGGCGCTCGCCAGCCTCTGCAGCGGCCGGCCGGTGCGGCCGGATCTCGCCATGACCGGCGAGATCACCCTGTCAGGACTGGTCCTGCCGGTAGGCGGCATCAAGGAAAAACTGCTGGCAGCGCACCGCGCAGGCATGCGCACGGTCCTGCTGCCCCGGGACAACGCCAGCGAACTGAAGGAGCTGCCGGAAACCGTGCGCGATGCGCTGGAAATCATCCTGGTGGAACGCATCGATACCGTGCTGGAACACGCCTGCGGACTGACACGAACCGCCCATGACTGTGCCACGACCTGACCGGCCACGGGGCCATTGATGACCGACGTCCTGGCGGCACGATTGCTGGAAACTGCAGAGTCTGCCCGCCAGTGCGAACAGCGCCAGCTGATCGCCTGCAGCGGACCTGCCGACTGGCGTGCCGATGCAAGCGACCGCATCCGGCAATGTCTGCCGGACCTGTTGCACGTGGACCCCGGGCAGCATCGTCCACAACAGCTGATCGGACGCGATCTGCGACACGTGCTGCTGGATCTGGGTGCTGACCTGGCACCGGACCTGCTGGGGGCTGCAGCCGGCGCTCTCGGGGCCGGACATCTGCTGATCTGTCTGCTTCCCGCCTGCGATCAGCTTGCTGACACCCCGTTCGGGGCCCGGCTGATGCGGGTGCTGAAGCAGGACCCGCACGTACTCTGGCTGACGCCGACCGAGACCCGCCTGGCACAACAACCCCCACGCGCAATTCGCCCCCAACCACAAGGAGACTGCCTGAGTCCGGATCAGCAGGCGGCCGTGGCAGCCATCATGCGCGTAGTGACCGGCCGGGCTCGCCGACCGCTGGTGATCACGGCGGACCGGGGCCGCGGCAAGAGCGCTGCACTGGGGCTGGCGGCACGAAAGCTCGCCGCAGAGCAGGCGGGCCCGCTGCTGCTTACCGCCCCGAGTGCGGCCGCTGCTGCCGCCGCGCTTCACCATGCAGGCCAGGATGCCGTGCTGCGGTTCATGCCCCCGGATGCGCTGGCCCGGGAACTGCCGGACTGCCGCACCCTGTTCGTGGACGAGGCCGCGGCGCTGCCGGTGCCGCTGCTGGCCCGACTGCTGCGCCATTACGGGCGACTGGTGTTCGCCACCACCGAGCACGGTTACGAGGGCATGGGACGGGGCTTCAGCCTGCGTTTCAGGCGCCTGCTGGACTCGGAAACGCCAGCCTGGCGCAGCCTGAAGCTGCACGCACCACTGCGATTCGGGCACCAGGATGTGCTCGAACCCCTGATCACCCGGGCGCTATGCCTGGACGCTGATCCCGGGGATCCACCCGAGGCCAGCGCGGACATGCGGATCCGCTGGCTGCAGCAAGCCGAGCTGGCAACCGATGAGACGCTGGTGAACTCAGTCTTCGGCCTGCTCGTGCTGGCACACTACCGTACCCGCCCCGCGGATCTGCGCCAGCTGCTGGATGATCCTGCGGTACGCATTGCCATTATGGAAAGTGATCAGCGGCCGGTCGGCTGCCTGCTGATGGTGGCAGAAGGCGGTCAGAGCGCCGAGCTGGCAGCAGCCATGGCCGAGGGTCGACGCCGCCCGCGCGGCCAGCACGGTGCCGGCATTCTTGCCGCTCAGATGGGACTGCCGGCAGGAGCACAGCTGTGCTCGTTGCGGGTGGCCCGGGTGGTCGTACATCCGGCCCTGCAACGACAGGGGCTGGGCCAGCAGCTGCTCTCCGCAGCCATCGAGCGGGCCCGGGCGGAGGGCATGGATTTCGTTTCCAGCACTTTCGGTGGCACCAGGGAACTCGTTCGTTTCTGGGGCAGCCGGGGCTTCCGGCCCGCCTGGGTCGGGCAGCGCCGGGCAGCGCGCAGCGGCGAACATGGAATCCTGGTCCTGCACGGCCTGACGCCGGCCGGACAGCTGCTGCAGCAACAAGCCTGCGATCAGCTGCAGGCCGAACTGCCTGCCCAGCTCGGGCTGAGCCTGGGTGAACTGGACCCGGCGCTGGCCTGGTCCCTGCTGACCACGCTGCCGACAACACAGGTACCGGAACGGGCGCGGGAGCAGGCCCGGCGCTGGCTTGCCGGGGCCGTGTCGCTGGACGCCGTGCCCGGATCAGTCGAACAGCTTCTCTGCACCCTGGCCAGGTGCCAGCCTGCTAACATGTCACCGGACTGCAATGCGCTGGTTGCCCGGCTGCTGCAGCACCGGCCCTGGCCTGAAGTGGTGGCCATGACCGGCAGCACCGGGCGCCGGTCCGCCGAGGATGTACTCAGACGGCAACTGCTCGAACTGCTGGAAGCCGAGCAGGTCTCATGTCAGGACAGTTCCGGAAGCAGCAGCTGAGCCCATGCGAGAATCCCCTACACGGCAGGATAACGACCCCTTCCTGGGCATGAGCCGTGCCATGCTCTGGGTCTTCTGGCTGCTGGTCCTGGCAGGCGGCACCTGGCTGTTCTCGCTGGGCACGGACGACAGCCCCAGCCACCCCAACACCGATCCGCAATCCCGGGTGGACGGTGAGCGATCCGAACTGCGTCTGCAGGCCAACCGGCGCGGACACTATCTGGCAGACGGCTACATTGACGGCCACCCGGTGACCTTCCTGCTGGATACCGGCGCCACCGCCGTGGTGGTGCCGGCAGCCGATGCCGAGCGCATGGGACTGGAGCGCGGTCGACGCATCCCCGTGCGCACCGCCAGCGGCCAGGACCATGCCTGGCGTACTCGTATCCAGCACCTGGAACTGGGTCCGCTGCAGCTGGAAGACGTGGAGGCGGCCATCGCGCCGGGCCTGGAAGGCAGCGTCCTGCTGGGCATGAGCGCACTGGGCCAGCTGGAACTCAACCAGCGCCAGGGCGTGCTGGTCCTGACCCAGTATCACTGATCTGCCCGCACCCGGCAGCAATCACTGCCGGTGCGGGGCGTCAGTCCCGGGTTCCGGCAGCCTGCTGGCGAAACGGAGCGTGCCCAGGACCACCGAGCAATCGCTCGATGGCAGCAGCTGCAGCCAGCACCGCGCGATCCTGCCGCTGCGGCCCGATCAGCTGCAACCCGACCGGCAGCCCCGCTGCGTCGCAACCCGCGAACAGGCTTGCAGCGGGGTTCCGGGTCAGGTTGAAGCCGAAGGTCATCTCCACCCAGGCCGTTGTCGGCCGACCGTTGATGGTGCCATCGGCCCCTGATCGTGGTGCACGCCCGGCACAGGTCGGCGACAGGATCAACGGCGCCTGGGAAAATGCAGCATGGAGCTGGTCATTGAGCAGGTGACAGGCATCGATGGCCCGCGCCAGGTCCACCGCCCGGAGCCCCAGGCCGAAGTCGACCATGGCCTGCAACGCGGGATCGACCTGCTCCCAGCCAGGTCCATTGCGCCGCTCTTCCAGCTTGCGCGCCATCAGGCTGGTCCAGAGCGTCCACCAGGCCGCCACCGGATGTTCCAGGAACACCTGTTCCTTGCGGATCACGTCCACACCGGCAGCCTGCAGCTGCTCTACCGCCGCTTCACAGATGGCCAGCACCTCCGCATCGATCTCGGCAAACCCGAGCGTGGGGCACCAGATCACCCGTTCCGGTAACCGAACGGCCTGCTCCCTGATGGTCCCCAGCCATGGGCTGGCATCGTCGGCAAGGCCGAAGATGTCCTGACCCGAATCACCCCGCACCACATCCAGTGCCAGCACCGTGTCCTCGATGGTCAGGGCCATGGGCGCACGCACGGCCAGAATGCCGGTCGTGGGCGCGCCACCCATGGGCACCAGACCCTGCGAAGGCTTGAACCCGGAATGGCCACAGAGGGCCGCGGGAATGCGGATGGAACCGCCACCGTCGGATCCCGTCGCCAGCGGTACCAGACCCGCTGCCAGCGCGGCCGAACTGCCTCCGGAAGAACCACCGGGCGAGTATTCCGGATTCCAGGGATTGCACGTGGGGCCGAACAGGGTGTTGTCCGTCGCGCCCTTGCAACCGAACTCCGGCGTGTTGGTCTTGCCCACCACCACCGCGCCAGCCGCCTGCAGGCGCGCCACCTGAATGGAGTCCCGGGCAGCAGGCTCGGCATCCGCCCAGAGCGCCGAGCCGAAAGTGGTCCGCAGGCCGGCAACATCCTCCAGATCCTTGACCGCCAGCGCGATACCCGCCAGTGGACCGGGGTCCTCGCCACGTGCCACCTGACCATCGATCAGACGGGCCCGAGCCAGGACCGCTTCCTCGGACGCCAGCGCCACAAAGGCGTTCAGCCCCCGGTTGTCACGCTGAATGCGTTCCAGTGTTGCAGCCAGCACCGCTTCCGCCTTGCGCCGACCTGACCGGATATCGGCAGCCAGCCTTGCCACCGAAACACCCCTGTAGTCCATTGGTCGCCCCCCTGCGTGAACTTGTCTGAATCCCATGTTGCAGTGCCCGCGCGCGCAGGGCAATCAGACGAATTTCCGCTTGACAGCGCGCAGCTCGCGATCAAATCTTCGAGATGGAGAGCATTATCCGGGCATCTCGGCACCCGCTGGCAGAACTCCATAAAACAGGCTCTCCACCACTGCAGTCGCCAGCACATGACAAAAGCCGCGAGCCCATGGGGAGATACAGATCATGAAGCGAGTCCGCCTGTCCAGGCGGGCGCGGATCCGTGGCCGCATGCTGCTTGCCAGCAGCATTGCCATGGCGTTCGCCCCTGCCGCAGTGGCCCAACAGCAAGGTGATGGTGCGACCACTCAGCCACGCAGTTCTCTCATCGACGAGATTCTGGTCACGGCCCAGCGACGTGAGCAAAGCGTCCAGGACGTGCCCATTGCGGTCAGTGCCTTCAGCGGCGCACAAATCGAGGACCGCCAGATCGTCAGCACCTCCGATATCCAGATGAACGCGCCCAACGTCAGCTACACCGACACCAACTTCGGCGGTTCCAACCTGAGTATCCGGGGCATCGGCACCCTGCTCATCGCCGGATCCGCGGATTCCGGCGTCTCGGTGCACATGAACGACATTGCCCTCGGCACCAACCTGCCGGCGGCCGAGTTCTATGACATGGAGCGGATCGAGATCCTGAGGGGCCCGCAGGGCACCCTGTTCGGACGCAACGCGACCGGCGGCGTCATGAACCTGATCACGGCCAAGCCGCACCATGATGGCATCGACGGCTACATGGACGTGGAAATCGGCGACTACAGCCACCGCCGCCTGAAGGGTGCCATCAACCTGCCCGTCACCGACAACTTCGCCCTGCGCATCGCCGGCATGGGCCTGCAGCGCGATGGCTACACCGATAACCGGGCCTTTGGCGTAGTGCCGGGCGCACCCAAGGACCTCGACAGCCGCGACCTGCACAGCTTCCGCATCACGGGGCTGTGGGACATGAGCGAGCGGGTTTCGGCCTGGGCGCTCTACAGCCGCTTCAAGGAGGACGATACCCGGCTGCGCATCACCAACCAGGTCTGCAAGCGGACCGAACTACCGGTGCTGGGCTGCGAGGCGAACGAGTTCGGTCAGGAAACACCGCATACCGGCACCACCACCGGCGGTCTGTTCGGTGGTCTGATCGGCGCCCTGCCGCTCGGCATCACCGACGACTCGCATCCGGACTACAACCGCCCCTTCCCGCGCCCGGACGACATCGGTCTGCGCGAACAGTTCACCGACTTCGAACCGCGCTACCGCTATGTCGAAAACAGCTTTGGCGGCGGGCTCGACTTCAATCTGGACAACTACACCATCGGCCTGCTGGCCGGATACCAGCGCACCACCTACCTGTCGACCCAGGACTACAGCATGGACGTCGGCGTCGGCCTGAACGGGCTCAATGGCGAGGATCCGTTCTATCCGGTTTCCGATATCAGCGGGGGGCTTTACGCCGACGACTGCAACCTGTTCGACGGCACGCTGGGCGTACCCGGTGGCTGCATCAATACCACCGCGCCCACTGATCGGTTCTTCTCCCATGATCAGTCCAACAGCGAGAGCGAATACTGGACCGTGGAACTGAAGGCCCGCTCGGAACTGGAAGGGCCGTTCAACTTCCAGGTCGGCACCAACTACGCCAAGAACGAAAGCTCGGGCGACTACTGGGTCATCTCCAACAGCCTCGATATGGCGACGTTGAACCCTGTCCCCGCACCGCTCAACTTTCCGCCGCTCTACCCGGGCACCTTCAACTCCCACAGTTCCGGTCCGGGCTACGAGTTCGAGTCCTATTCCGTGTTCGGCGAACTCTACTACGACATCAATCCAGGCCTGCGGATGACCGCCGGTCTGCGCTACAACCGCGACAAGAAGACCGTCAACGACTCGGCCATCCTCTTCAACTCACTGGATGCCAACAACATCCTGGGTGGCGCTCTGGGCCCGGATCCGATCTGGACCCGCACCGAGCTGACCAACTTCCTGTTCGCCGGCCTGCCCGGCATTCCGGAAGGCAGCACCGGGCGCAACGTCCTCGAATATCACGGCCAGCTGGACGCTGCCAGCCAGCTCGACCAGGGGCCGGCCGGCACCGTCGACCGGATCCTGTTCGTCAACCAGAACATCCCGCTGGGTCCGGAACCTGGAGAAACCCGCGCCATTACCGGCAGCCCGTCGAGCAATACCTTCACGGCGGTGACCGGGCGATTCGGCTTCGACTGGCAGGTCACCGACGACTCCATGGCGTATGCCTTCTACAGCCGCGGTTACAAGCCGGGTGGCTTCAACCCGCCGCTCAACCCGCAGTTCCCGACCGGCACCTACCCGTTCACGTTCGGCAACGAGCGCATCGACGCCTTCGAAATCGGCAGCAAGAACGCCCTGCTCAATGGCAGCATGCTGGTCAACGCTGCCGCCTTCTACTACAACTACGACGGTCTGCAGATCGGCGTGATCCAGCAGAACTCGGCGGTCAACACCAACGTGGATGCAGAAATCTACGGGGCGGAGCTGGAAGTCTTCTGGCGCCCGGAACAGGCCCCGAACCTGTCCCTCGACCTGGCCTATTCCTGGCTGAAGACCAGCGTGGATGGCGGCACCACCATTCTGGATCCGCTCGACCGGACCCAGGGCGACGACTCGCTGATCACGCTCAAGAACGTGGGAGCATCGAACACCGGGGTGAACTACGTCATGAACCGTGCCGATGCCCTGGCGCTGGCGCCCGATGCCCTCGCAACCGGCAATGCCCTCACCGGCGTGGACAACAGCGCCGTCTATCCTGAAGACGGTCTGCCGATCTACTACATTCGCGACTACCTGCAGGCACAGCACGACGCCGGCAACATCGCGAACGCGCCCTTCGACGGGGTGCCGGCCGATGTGGGCGGCAACAGCCTGCCCAATTCACCGGAACACACCATCCGTCTGGGTGCGGCCTACACCTTCAATCTGGAGGCGGGCAGCCTGACCCCGCGCTGGGACTACTACTGGCAGAGCAAGTCCTATGGCCGCGAGTTCAACACGGCCGGGGACCGGATCTCGAGCTGGGACCAGCACAATGCGTCACTGACCTTCGAGACCCACGACGGCCGCTGGACCGTCCGGGCCTTCGTCCGCAACGTGTTCGACAAGGACAACGTCACCGGCCACTACCTGACGTCCGACACTTCGGGCTTCTTCCGCAACTACTTCCTGAGCGAGCCGCGCATCTACGGCGCGTCGGTCAGGGTCAACTTCTGAGCCAGGGCGCGGATCGGGACGGGGCCTGCGGGCCCCGCTTCCCGACCACAGCGGCTTCACGAGCCGCCATCTCCGCCACAGCCTCATTCCGCTTGCCCACTTCATCCAGCTCCAGCCGCCGCTCCAGGAACTCCCGGGCCGCCGTCAGTGCCTGTGCGGTAATCTCCGGGTCTCCCGCAGCATCGCCCAACAGCACATGATTGCTGCCCTCCGCCATGGGCGGCAGCAGCACCCGTTCCCATTGCGCTGCAGGCAGCCGCCGCAGGAACTGGTCTGTGCGGGTGGCAGCGACCACCTGGTCGTCCTGGCAGTACATGGCCAGCACCGGCACCTTCAGGCCGGCCACCGGCAACTTGCGTACCTGCTGTACCAGCTCGTGCATGGTCACCACTGCATGCAGTGGATAACGCAGCGACCAGTAGCGGGCATGGGCTTCGCTTTCCGGCTCGACCCGCCGCTCTGTCCCGACCAGCCAGTGCAGCCAGCGACGGGCGGCAGGCAGGCCCAGCAGCAGCGCGCGCCGATCCGCCACGCCGAAATTGGGCGAGACCCAGATCTGCGCGGCCAGTTGCCGCTGCGCCCAGGGCTGCAGCGCAACCCAGGCTCCCAGCGTGGCACCCGTGGAAGAGCCCACGAAGATCACCCGCCGTCCCAGAACCGCAGCCACTTCGAACGCCTCGCGGGCATCCTGCTGCCAGGCCGCCACGCTGACCTGGTCCATGGCGGTTTCGGACTGCCGTCCGTGCCCGGACAGGCGCGGCAGGTAGAGATTGGCCCCGAAAGCCGACGCCAGCTGTTCGGGGAACGGTGACAGTTCCCTGGGACTGGCAGAAAAGCCATGCAGGAAGACCAGCGCCACGTCAGTCACCTGCCCGGAACCGGCAGCCCCCCAGCAGATGCGCGCGTGATTGTCAGGTCGCGCATCCGCTACCGCAGCTTCACGTTCGGCCAGCCAGGATTCCAGTTGGCCAGGGTCACTCGGCGGATTCATCTGGCAAGCCCCCGACCCAGCGCAACCTCCATCTGGCGGCGCAGATCCTGGCGCCGGAAGGGCTTCTGTAACACCGGGCAGTCATCCAGCCCGGCAAAGCGTTCGAAAGTCTCCACGTCTGCATACCCCGTCATGAATACCACTGGCAGTGCCGGATCCAGTTGCCGGGCAAACGCGGCAAGGTCCGGCCCGCGCGGGCCTCCCGGCAGGATCACGTCAGTCAGCATCAGATCGAAGTGTTC
>LFIK01004577.1_pt1 | contig 11186 bp, 14 predicted proteins | sample 643401 | NCBI WGS metagenome assembly LFIK01 (sample SAMN03777447, study PRJNA286221) | soda lake metagenome | biome: soda lake; feature: Kulunda steppe; material: water; isolation source: sample T5-Br brine of Lake Tanatar-5 | place: Russia: Kulunda steppe | collected 2010-07
AATCATCGATGAAGATAGAGAAAACGAAGTGGTTGAGATTATAGTAAAACTCATCGACCGTGATACGGAATGTGGTGTTTCCATTGAAGACTACTTGGAGGATTTAGTGATGTATGGTGGTTGAATAATGCGACATTTCGAGCAGTAGGATGTTTTAGGAATATAGGTTTGTGTGTGATGATGTGAAAAGAAACCCATTTTTTCTCGCTTTGTTTAAAAAGTGAAAGTAGTAGTAAAATTGAAATGAATTGTTTTGATTGATTTATTAGCATCCTTTTAAACACTTAGTTTAAACTCTTAACCGACTTTTGAAAAACGATGGCTGTTGCTGTTTACGACAGAGATTTCACAGACACCGAGAAGAAGTTCCATAATCTAGCGGAGAAACTGCGAGATTATGATGTCGTGTTTGAATGGCACGAAGTATCGAGGAAAACGTTCCAGTTTGAAGATTTGAATAAAGTAGAATATGTGTTGGAGATTGCGGACCCTACATTTAAAACAACGTGGGCAGGATATGGAGATACGTATGTGATTGCTCGTGTATGTCCGTATGTGTCAACAACCTATAATAGGTTTTATCCATACGCAGGTCAGTTCGGAAAATGGAGTAACGTTGTCTCGCGAACTATCGACCATAATAAAACGAGTTATCATTTGTATGATACGTCCGCGTTATATGTGTGGGATGAAGTCGCAAGTAGTCATAAAGAGGGATCACTATCAGTTTCCCAAGTCAGTTATCTCATTCAGAATATCATCGATGAAGGTTGTTCGAAGGAAGTGAAGGAGTTGATTAAGAAACTCTATTATAAAGACGGAGAACATAGGAAGATTGAAGAATATTTAGACGATATCATAGATTACGCGGGTTGAGTGTGTATTGTATATGCGACATTTCAATCAGTAGAATAATAACCATAGGTTGTGTGTGAAAGGAAACCCTTTTTTTTCGTCGTAATTTTTGTTTCGAGGAAGAAAAACTCGACAAAAAATTGAAATGTTTTGTTTTCCTTTCTCTCATCAACATCCCTTTATTAAACCCTTTTGAAAAACAAGACAACGCGAATAATGGTTGCGAATACAATAACCACATCCCAAGGAAGGACAGAACCACAAGAACTCCCCAATACTCAAGTGGAAGAGGAGGAAGTGTGTTTGAGTATTCAGTTCAAGTTGTATAACTTAACCAGTCCGGTGATGCGTGATTATATTTACGCAACGTATTCGAACCCGAGTAATCTCCCGTTAGAGGAGGTGAAACGGCAACTTACAGCGTGTATTAATGTCCCTGAGGATAAGGTAGTGGTTATGGGGGATGCGTGTGTATTGTCGGAAGTGAAGTACGCGATGCTCCAGCGTTGTCATCCCCAGTTTAGTGACTACTATCAGGATGAAACCCATTACATTCCCATCTTTCGACTTACGTTGGAAGAAGCAGTAGAAAATAATCATTTATTCCATAATGAAATCGAGGTATATCCCTTAGGTTGTATCATTGATTTCGATTATGTGGATGAGGAGGTGGAACAGGTGGGTGTAGACTTGAATTTCGTATGTGATGATGATGATGAAGAATACGATGAAGAAGAAGCGGAATTGAGACGTGTAGAGCAAGAACTCATCTTCGAGATTGAGAATATGTCGGATATTGAAGTAGTGGATGAGTTGTATGTGTGGGACGAGTAGAATAGGTATTTTCATCCTAGGATTTTGTAGGTTGTGTTTTGTGGTGTGAAAGGAAACCTTTTTTTATGGAGGGGGTGGGTGAGAGACGTGGTGGAGATGTTTTTTGAGAAAGACGTGTTATAAAAAAATTGAATTGAATTTTTCCGATAAACCGAACAATATCTCTTTAATCCTAAAGAAACTGAAAATGCCTGTGTCAAACTTTGACTTTTACAAGTTCTGCGAAGAAATCTTCGAGTATTTCACCTTTATCATTGATGCTGAACTCGGTAGCGACGTCTGGGAATCCCCTGTGGACGATGAAGTTGTTCAACTTTCGTATGCGAGAGAACAAATTCAACGTCTTGTTCGTGAAAACTACAATAACCTTTTGGTAAACGATGTTCCGGCGGAAACATGCGACAACCTGATAAACAATACAACGCGGGAAAATGTTGAAAAAAGTTCAGAGTGGTTCGAGTATTAAATAAATTGAATTAAAAACCGACAACGTGTACAACCTTACCTTTTTTTTATATGTTAAACCAATTATTTTTGGTAAAATTGAAATGCCTATTCTCTCTTGAATACTACATATAAAACTCTAGACAAGTGGTGTGAAAAGGAAACCTTTTTTTTCTCTCTGCGTTAAAAAATAAATCCTGGTTGTAAAATTGAAATGTGATTTGGTTTTACTTGAAAAGTATACTTTTAAACCTACTAAGTTAAGCACGGAAGTAGTAAGTGAATACGATGGTTTTTATCGGAAATCACACGATTACACCTAGAGATACAAGTGAAAACGATTTTGTGGATAGAGTTGCATACATCGAGAGGATGGACGAAAATAGGACTATTCAGTTCAAGCTTTATAATTATTCATCGCCTGTTTATAGGGATGTAATTTATGCTACATACTCTAATCCATTTGGTAAATCAGATGAGGAAGTCAAGGAAGAGTTGGTTCCTTGTCTGAATGTTCCCGAAGATAAAGTTGTGGTTATGAGTAATTGTGCTCGATTTACTCAACAACACTATGATAGTGTTTATCGAGTAAATCCTGAAATTAGCACATTTTACAGAGATGAAGATTGCTTTATACTAGTGTATCGGTTTAGTTTGGAAGAACTGGAAGAGAATAGATTGATGTTTAATCACGATTTTAATATCGTGCCACTAGGGAGAATTATTACTTTTGACTATCAAGATGAGCAAGAAGAAGAAGAGGAGGAGTTTGTTGAAGAGGTAGCAAATTATGTTTACTATAATGAAGACGGGATGTTTGAGACAGAAGATTACTACTATCTAGATGAAGGAGAGGAGCGAATGGTTGAACGAGCATTAAACTTTGATATGTCAGATGAAGAATCTGATATTGAAATGGTAGATGAGTTCTATGAATGGGATGATTAGGATTAGAATTGGAAAATGTGAGAGATATCATTGTGTTTGTTGTGAAAAACTTTTTTTAAAGGAAATAAAAAATTGAGTATAGGTTATGATAAAATAATAGAGTAGCATCTAAACTTCGAAACAACAATGACGATAGTCGATATGGTATTTAATTATATGGATAAGTGTTTCAAGTATTTTATGGGAGGTGGTCCATCGTGTGAGTGTATGGATAGAGACGAAGAAGAGTTAGAGACGTTTCGTGTTTGGTTTGAGCGTTCTTTCTATAATGAAGAAGACAATAGATGGGATATGGATGAACTCTACATAGAAGACATTGAAGCACAGAAGAAGAAGATTGAGTGAATGGGCAAAAGTAAAGATTTTGTAGATTGTGTATAGGTTTTGTCTTTTGTAAAATATATAAAAAATTGAAATAATATAGTTTATGAAAAGTATTTTATCTAACTTTGGATAACGAATGGAAGACTATAGTTACTTTGATATTAGTGATTTTGCATCACTTTATGCAGTATTAAAGTATTCAGAAAGAGATGTCCCGATTTGGTATGACACACGAGGAATACGAGATATTTCAATGGGTGAGACATTGAATATAATGGAATATGTCTTAACGGAGGAGACAAAGAAACTAGAGAAGAATGAGGATAAAAATGTGTATCAAGAGAGAATTGGTGAGATGTTGGATTACATAACCAAGAGAGAAATTGTGGACGAGGGTGAAGGAGAAATGAATGTGAGTAAAGATTGGTGGATGAATAATCGTAATACATTGTTAGAGAAGGCAGAACTCCTCTTTAAAAACCATCTTAGGAAATCTTACTTCATAAAATAAGAGTTTGTAGGTTTGTAGGTTATTGTGAGTGTGGTATGGTGTGGTGTGAAAAATAAACTTTTTTATTTTCCGATTTATCAATAAAAAAGTTTGTAGTGTATTAAAAAAGTGAAGAATAAAAAAAAATTGAAATAGTATTTGAATGTATGACTGATAATATCCTGTTAAACTGCTTTAACATTTCCTGCGTTAAAAGTTCTTTTGAAAATGTCTTGCTCAAGCATCTGTATTCCTCGTGTTTTCCATACAACAACTTCTCAATTTATCAAAGATACATTTGAGAATACGTTCAAGTATGGAAAGGTAGAGAGAGTGGATATGGTCAAGAAGGTTGATAAGAAAGAACTAGTATTTTATAAAGTGTTTGTGCACTTTAAGAGCTGGAGTTCTGCTGAAGAAATCCGAGATATCCGTAAAGATTTGGATGATGGTCGTGTTATTCGTGAGGAGTTTATGGACTACTTTGGAAACACACGTTGGTGGTTGTTTTCCAAAAGCCGTGTTGCCAAGCCTGAAGCTGATAAGGAAGTGGTTTCTTCCCAAGCAAAGAGAGAAACGAATGTTTCCAAACAACAAGATAAGTATAGTGGAGTTGATTTAAAGAACTTATTGGTTCGTTTGGAAACGATGGAACAGAAGTATAAGAACCTTGAGGACAAGTATGAAGAGACAAAAAAGCGAGTGGACGAATTGGAGACCCAAGTGTTAAGCTACAAGTTGAGTGAAACACCTGCCGTAGAAGAGAAAACTACAACCAAACGATGGGGTGATTGTAGTTCGGATTCCGAGAGTGAAGAGGAGAGTGAGAGTGAGGATGAGAGTGATAATGAAGAAGAAAATTAGGTTCTCTTAGGTTGTCAGTGTGGGTGTGTAAGAAACCCTTTTTTCATTCTCTACTTGTTTTGGTTCAGGTATAGGAAACTTGGAGAACTCGGGATATTTCTCTCGAAGTTCACACGTAACAAAAGGGTTCTCGGACAAATAATTGAAATGAAGTTTGAGGTGGTCGTTAAAGTCCTTGTATAGCATCATATGACCTTCCACGGAAGAAACAGGCACACCATTCTTTCTCGCTTCATCGACTTTGGCTTCTATCTTCCGCTTCTTTTCTGCCATTTTCTCCATTTCTCTCTTATATTCCGCATAATGTTCTTCAATGAATTGAGTGGGGTCTTCAATCGTTTTACATAGATACTTATAATCCCATTCTTTATCCTTGTTTTCACAATAGAACGAGTAAGGAACGCTAAGTAATCCACGAATTGCCTGTTTCCATTCAAGGTCTTGATTGGTATTATAGAGAGAAAAACTCATTATATATACATTCGAAACACCTCTTTAAGTTATTTCAATTCAATGCTTCGTGTTGGTTACAAAATGGGATGAGAAGAACATCAAATACTTATAAAGCATCTTATATAGTGGTTCCTGTGTTGTCCTATCCAATACTTTCTCTCTTTCTTCAGGCTTTATATATAGAGAAATTGTCCCGTCTTTGTGAAACACGGGTGAATGGAAACACACTTCTTCTTCTTGAACTTCATATTCATCTATGATTTCATCCCTATCAGACACTATATCGGAGTGATAGATAAAGACCCATTCTCTCTTGGTTGTATTTCTCTCATTGACAGAAGAAGTATAACAGAGAGAATAATCCGTATGGTTCAAGATATAGTTTTCCACTTGAAGCTTGGTAGCATAGGGAGGAACCATAATCACACCATTGTAAATAGTATTGAATAAGTTCTTGGAGAACTCGGGATATTTCTCTCTTAGACTAGCACTCACAAAAGGGTTCTTGGATAAATAATCGAAATGAAGTATTTGTCTTTCTTCTTCATCTTCCATCACATCCCATAACTCATCAGAATAACCCAACATACCTTTTATTTGTGGTTCTTTCTTGATTAGGGCATCTATTCTCTCTTGTGTTTTCTTATACGATGCATAATGGTCTTTAATAAATTGTGTAGGGTCATCGATGTATTCACATACACGACGATAATCCCAAGGTTTCTCTCGATTATCCATATAGAAGGCATAAGGTATAGAGGTCATTCGTTGAATACCTTGTTTCCAAGATTGTTTAGGTTCAGTAATATAAGGAGAGTATTCCATTATAAAGTTAATTATAGTGATTTTTTTTAAGTAATTTAAATATTATATAGTTTGTCAGTAAAAAAAATTGAATAGATAAACTATTGAGTTTAGTATTTAAAAAAGGAACCCAGTTTTATTTTAGTCGAGATGTATAAAAACATTAGAGTAGACTGCTGTAATTCGGATTTGTTATTCCGTATCCATGTCCAAACGCCATTCTTGTATGATATTTCAACAAAGAGAGAGATGGATAAGAATAATAAATACGGGAAATGGATAACATTGAAATATACGAGTAATATGAGTACATATTCGTGGATTTTGAACTGGAAATTAGAAGGTCTTACGATACCAATGATTGCCGACTCTTATTATATGTATGACTTGATAAACAAGATAAGTTGTAATGCAGAGAAAGTTCGGTATTGGAAAGAGGTATACACTTACAAACCAACAAGAGATGGTCTTGGACTATTAAGAAACAATGGTCAAGGAAAAAGACACCAAGATTTCAAGATGTGGTTTGATACACCAGTTTATCTACCAGATAAATCCATTTGTTGTCTTGTTCGTTATTCAAGAAGTAGAGAGGATGGAATGGTTTTGGATACACAATGTTATGAGAGAGAAAAAGTTGTATCCACAACCTATTCACTCTTTTGGATACGAAATGAATGTGACTATGAAGTGGTAAGAACTCAATGTTTATCCTCCCACCAGTATAGTGGCTATGAGGAAGTTATTTCTCGAGGGTTCAAGGAGTTAGCATCCAAATATTTGGAGTTGATTGATAATGCGATGGAAGGAGCAGAAGATACAGAAGATATTCCCTTAATGGTGGATAAGCTATTCTATGTAGAAAATGTGGATTATCTAGTGTGTGAGTATAATCCTTTCTTATATGAGTGTGAAACATATGATGAAAAATGTAGGTTTTAGGGTGTAGGTTGTGTGAAAGAAACTTTTCTTTTTTTTCTTGTTTAAAAAGTGAATAACTAAAAAAAATTGAAATGTATTTTTAACTTTGTATTCGATGCACCTTTTTAAGAAGTTAGAAAACTTTTGATTTCCAGTGATAAAGATGTCTTCACTTGCTGAGCCTAGTCTATGTATCCCTCGTGTCTTTGACAATATCCCTTGGAGAGTAGTGAAAGATAAGTTTGAGAACCAATTTCACTATGGAGTAGTTGATCGTGTGGATATGATCCCAAAAATCGATGATAAGGGAGAGAAGTTCAAGCGTGTCTTTATTCATTTCAAGGAGTGGAATGTCGAAGATGAACGTATCAAGGGTATTCGAGACACGCTCTTGAAAGGTGAAGAAGTTTGTGAAACTTATCAAGAACCTTGGTTTTGGAAGTTTTCATCAAGTCGTTTGGAGAAACCATCTCGTGACCAGCTCCCAAAATCCCCTCATGTCCCCCGTAAGAAGATTAATCTTGGGGATATTCACCCTACACGACGTCATTCTTCAAGAGAGAGAAAACAGGTTGTTGGTGGTGTTTCTACTAGAGGAAACAGGACTACACATTCATCGAAGGAGACCACTAGGATGTATGATACACTCTTAAAAGAAGTCATCGAGAAAGATAAGGAGCTGAAACGACTACAAGAACGCCTCACGGAGAAAGACAAGATTATTGAAGGATTGAACTACCAACTTTCTTGCTTCAAGGATAGGGTATAATAGAAGTAGTTTACTTTAGGTTAGGTGATGTATGTGAATAACAAATAGGAACATATCTTTAGGTTTGTGTGTGAAAAACTTTTTTTAGTGGTTTAAACAGGAATGTAAATAAAATTGAAAACGATTACTATTTTTTATTCAATAACATCTATAAAACGATTTAAGGAATTAAGAACTAAGAATAGAATGATGGAGAAAGAGATAATGCGTGGTATCATTTCAGACAAGGATATACGAGTTCCATTAGTGAAGATAGAGATGGAACACGATTTATCAGCAAGATTTTCATATACACATCTTATGAATCCATTAGTATCAGCGGAGAATATTTGTCGTTTAACGTCTCATATGAATGAGATAAAGGAGTATGTAAACGAGAATTATGATTTATTTCTCTCACAAAGGAATGATATATGTGGTTATACATCATTTTTGAATAGTAAGTTGTCTACCATAGAATGTCAAGTATACACTCAGAAGGAAAGACAAAAGAAAGATTGTAAACATTTGTGCGAACAAGTATCCAAGAGTTCAAAGCGTTTAGATACGTACATGAATATCAATGACAGAATGGTAGTATTAAATGAAAAAAAAATCAAGGGTTTAACGAGTGATGTGAAAGAATTAACGAAAGAGTTGGTATTTGTGAGGAAGAGTTTCTATGAAGAGAAAGAAAAAAGAAAAAGAATTGAAGAGTTTATGTATAGAGAGAGAAACATTGATTACATATGGGGATTTCTTCTCTCTTGTATTATTCTTTCTCTCTTGTTTCTGAAATAAAACAAGAGAGAAAATGTTGTTCCCGATGGTTGTAATAACTTTTTTTTATTAATTAGTAAAATTGAATACTTATGTATGGAAACCTAGGGTGGTTATCTATTTACTTTTAAAGAAACGAGATATAGAATGAATAACGAATTGGAGAGAAGAGAAATAAATAAATGTATAAAAAGGTTTGATAAATGGGTTGTAAAGGCAAAGTTGCGTTCTCTCTCGTATCAGAGAGAAGGGGTTGAGTGGATGTTAAGGAAAGAATTGGGTTATGACAAGGTTCCTTTGTATAATCAGTTTGTGTTACCATTTGATAAAGAAATCAAAGACACAGATGATAGGTATCATACAGCGATAATGGCAGATGATATGGGTTTAGGAAAGACGATTCAGTTTATGGGATTAATGTTATCCAATTTTAAGAAGAAAACATTAATTGTATTACCGAATGCGTTATTACAGCAGTGGAATGCGGAGGTATATCGTTTGTTAGGACATAAAGTGTATGTTTATCATGGAGTAAAGAATACATTTACAAAGAAAAGTATAAAGAATGAAGAAGAGAGAATGCATTATCTAGGAGTATGTGAAAGAGTAAAACAATCCTATATAGTGATAACTACATATGGAACATTAACACGTTCTTATGCATCTTCGTATAATATATTAGGTAGTGTCAAGTGGTCGAGAGTAATCTTTGATGAGGCACATTATTTAAGAAGTCCATATTCAAAGGTTTCAATGGCGGCCAAGACATTGCGTTCTTCTTTCAAGTGGATGATTACGGGAACACCCATACAGAATAACTTGAAAGATTTATTATCTTTGTTAGAAGTAGGAGGTTATAATGTGTTTAGTTCAAGAGATTTACACACTATTCAATTAGTTCTCTCTGAGTTTATGCTTCGTCGAACGAAAGAAAGTGTTGGCATTCATTTACCCGAGTTGTCCATACATAAAGTGATTGTTCCTTGGAAATATGACATTGAAAAAACTCTTTCACTATCTTTTCATCGTATTGATTTGATGAGAAAAATGGACAATGAATTGCAAGTGAATACACTTTCAGACACCGAAGAAGACCCCAATGAAGAAGGAGAACAAAGAGAGAAACAGGTTTGTGAAGTAGACAAACAGATAAGGGGATGTATGGATAATTTTGTCGAGGACATCTCGTATCAAATGATAGGTAGGTTTATCCGTATGAAGCAGATGTGTACTTTACCCTATGCAATGAAGATGAAACTCGAGAAGTATAAAGAGACTCACCAAGAATTGACGAAAGAAATGAATGAGTTTTTAGAAATGAGTTTAGAGAGTCATAGTAAGATGGATGCTGTATTAAGTAAAATAGAAGAGAGAAAAGATAATGGGAGACCTAAGATTGTGTTTGCCTACTTTAGAGATGAGATTGATATGATAGAAGACCGAGTAAAAAATGAGTTAGGTTTGACGTGTGGTGTGATAGACGGAAGAACTACAAAAAATAAACGTGATGAAGTATTAGAAGATTTGTATGATGTATTAGTGTTGCAAATCAAGACTTGTTGTGAAGGATTAAACTTGCAGAAATACAAAGAGATATATTTTACAAGTATTCATTGGAACCCTTCCTCGGAGGAACAAGCTATAGCACGTTCTCATCGAATTGGACAAGACGAACAGGTAGACATCTTTCAATTTATAATGCAAGATATGGAAGACAACACAGATTGTGGTAAATATATTACTATGGATATGTATTGTGATAATGTGCAAGAGAGAAAGAGAGAATTGATACGTCAAGTTGTATTGTGTAATTAGGTTTTCTATGATTGTAATTTGTGAAGAATAAACTTTTTTTTCTAGAATGAAAATACAATTCCTGTTTTTAATTCCAATAGTTACATAAAATTGACATCTTTTTATACCTATACTATAATCCATACTTTATACTCTAGTTATGGAATACTCTATTTGCACTTCTATTCTCAGTCCTACATACCTAAGGAATATAACCCGAGAGAGAGAAACAGAGAGAAAACGTAAAGACCCTTGTTATAGATTTACAGATGAGAATGATTATGTGAAAATGTTATTTTATAATCTAGATAATAAGAATACATATAAATACAATATTGAGAGAGAATGTATTGTTAGTGAGTTTATTCTTCTTCCTAGAAAAATTACAAGAGAATATAGAAAGCCTAGTTCTACTTATCTAACTATGAACAAGTATTCCATATGGTCCAACTTGCTTTCTCATTTTAATTCCTTAAAAGGACAAAACAATCTCTATTACTCGATTAAAGAATATATTCAATCACACTACAATCATCTATCTGAGAAATGGTGTTCTCAGAAACTACTACTTCGAATAGAAGAGAATAGTTGTGTGTATAGACTTGTTATACAACAACCTAATGAGAATGTTTCGTGGTTTCATCCTATTATAAAGAGACATTTTCATAATGTTGTTGTTTTCCGTTTTGAAATCCATCTTCTATAATTTAATCATATAGTATAATCTTATCATTAAAATACTTCTTTTTTTTATTTACTTTATTATAGGGTATAAACTAGTTCTATCATATTTTATAATTGTGACATTTTAGTTACATTCGTGACATTTTAGTTACATTCGTGACATTTTAGTTACATTCGTGACATTTTAGTTACATTCGTGACATTTTAGTTACATTCGTGACATTTTAGTTACAATACAATATA
>LFIK01004578.1_pt1 | contig 11185 bp, 8 predicted proteins | sample 643401 | NCBI WGS metagenome assembly LFIK01 (sample SAMN03777447, study PRJNA286221) | soda lake metagenome | biome: soda lake; feature: Kulunda steppe; material: water; isolation source: sample T5-Br brine of Lake Tanatar-5 | place: Russia: Kulunda steppe | collected 2010-07
GGGGTCCGCATTTTAACCCGCATTTGAAACTGGGTATTTCAATTCGCGATTTTTAGCCCTATTTTTCAATGCGTAAAATGCGATAAAATACGCATGACCCAACCCTGGAGATAAGCATATTTACCTGTGCTTAGGGGCACAATGACCTCTCCTTCTCACACTTCCTTTAACATATGCGCATACTCTCAAGCACACTCGCCCGCAAATGCTTGTGCTCTGATAGACAAGCTCATGAGCTTTCTTCAGGTAGCTCAAAGTTAGTTAACCAGAAAGGCAGGGATGGGCCATTTGCCTGTTTCAGGTTTGTAGTGCGTTAATGTTCCGGTGAAATTCGAATTACGTCGAATAGTTCAAGAATACGTCTGCCTGTGAGCATCTGAGAGGACAGGGGAGGGTACTTACCCTACCTATTTCCCTCTCCCCCAACCTGCTGAGTTCACAAAAGCATATCATCACACAATTTAAAGCCTAGTGGGTGGTATGGAACCACTTGAAGTTGCTGAACGAAGGAGAGGAGGTATATATTATTGGAGGGTCTTAGAACTTGCAAATCTATGTTCCCAGTACAGCAAATATTTTAATGGAGTTCAAAAACACAATTATTTGAAATGCGCGCATGACCCCCTGCAGCCAAGAGTCTCAGGCATTTAAGCGCCCCCTGTTGCGTCCAAAAGGACAGCCAATCAATGCCGCAACATCGAATCTCTAGGTATTCACCACGTAACACCCCCTTGAATGGCACACTCATAATGTGCTTGGGTGCACGCGCACATCTCTTGTTATTTTCTTGTGCATATGTAGCTTTTGGAGGATCTTATGGCGGGATGCTTGCTGCTTGGATGCGAATGAAGTACCCTTCCCATATAGACGGTGCAATAGCTGCGAGCGCTCCAATTTGGAACTTTGAAGGGGAGGTGAGCGGTTCAGTTTCATCTAGCCGGAAGTCGTGTAAATCTGTTGCTTGAGGTAGTCTGTCAAAAAACTGTATGCCCAAGCCCAATTTTGGAAGTTTTTCCTGCTCGTCTTTTAGGACCCACCCTTTGACCCCACCTCATTTGCTAAAGGTGTCTCGTACGATGCTAGTGAGAAAGGTGAGCCATTGATAGATTATTGCCATGTGCTTATAGCAAAGGCGAGCACTTGACTTTGCCCTCCACAAACCATTGTGCAGCAAAGAGCACCCTAAGGAAATAATCAGTGAATTCACCTGGTGGCAGTCAGATTTTGATCACCCTCTCATGCACTTCAGGAGGAAGTGCACCAGCGTGCATTGCTAATGCGAGAGCTGGCTTCAAGCTGATAGAAAGTATGGGTGCAACTCCCGAAGGTAAAGGCAGTTATTTTGCACAGCAGATAAAATGATGGGATCCGTCACTTACGTCACACGCACGCAGAAGATTGTTGTCTACACACCTCGGCATACTTTCCCTTACCAAAATCTTGTTTCTTAAGGTTGAGCTTGCTCTTATATTGTGTCCTGCCAGGCATACTCTGCGTACTGGCACTGAAACCTGCCTGGTTTGTGATACGCACAGGCAGAGCAAGTCTCAAAGCTGCCATGCGCTTATGCCCATCAGCTGACCTCTCTTCCATGGCCAACGTAACTGAGCTTCGATATTGGGCGGCTGGGGCTTGGGACAGCATGGCTATGGGCAATTTTCCTTTTAAATCCGGGTATACCCAGTATCATCTTGAGATGCTCATGACATATGCATAGTATATGTTAGCTACCAAGCGCTGGGTTGTGCATTTAAGGCAGCTGGTGCATCATCATGCAAACTGAAGGTAGAAGATGTGAGGTGCGGCCATCAAGGCACATTCAATTGGCGCCATGAAAAATGTGTTCTCCTACACATAGGTATATACTGAATGGTCATGGAGAGCTTCCACCTTACCCAGTTCGTGTTGCCTGCGAGTACCTTTCAGACCCATTTCTGGAAGGGAGCAGGCTACTGCAAGGTGATTGCAGGGTTGTCTGTGTTGCACCCAAAGATTTTGGATCCAAAACAGCGTTATTAACTGCTAGCTACCATACTTTCCTATTAGAAATATTGTCATTGCTTTGCACAAGCATTTAAAATGACGGCTTGCTTGCCATACGCATGAGTTTACCTGCATGCTCGCAGTTCTGGAGTTGGCTGTGATGTCCATGCAGCAGATATAATTCTTGATTTTCTTAGGCTGCTTGTCCAATGTGTCTTATTTTGCTCCAGGTTTGGTCCAAGCAACTGGCGTGTTCTACAACTACAGCGGTTCTGTGCAGTGCTTCGATTACAGCCAGGTGTCGAATGGAGATGTTGCTTGCGCTGGGATCTTGCACCGGTATTTGCATGGGCTGATTTGTAAATTTATTCTTGCCATTTCAAATGGCCCATTTGAGAAGACTTCGGACTGCCCTTCCCGCTAAGTTGGTGCCAATATAGTGAGAAGTTGTTGAATGATGCCTCCCCCTTGCAATATTAGGGAGCGAACGAGGAGACTGCCGAAGTGGAGGATCTTTGGGATTACCAATATTGCACTGAAATGTTCATGCCTTTTGGCAAAAGCGGAGGTATGTTGTGATATTGAGAACGCTTCTCTGAAAGGAACATTGATTCTATTTTGACACTTTTTGACACTACAAGAGCTTTATTTCAAACGCTGCGTTAAATGTGTGGGTCATGCGGTTGTCCCGCCCAGGCATAAGCACGATTGCCATCGTCTCTTGCTGTTTGCAGAGGAAGATATGTTTTGGTATGAGCCTTGGGATCCTGATGCAGCCATTGCTGCATGCAAGGTAGGGTTCCTAGAAAGAAGTGTGACGAGAGTGCGCCATGAGGTCATTGATGTCACTCACTTAGCACAGATACACATGCGACAAAAATCCCACATGCATGCACGCACACACACACACACACACACGCAAATCCACGTACATGCACACACATTCTCATAGCACGCACGCACACAAACACGTACATGCGTACACATATTCACGCACACAAAATACGCATGCGCGAGCATGCAGATGCACATAAACACACAATTACTGATGTTCACCCCCTTTACCCCGAACATGCCACCGAAAGTTGTTCTCTGCTGACCATGTTATCTTGGTGTCCTGATCTTTTTGTACAGGCCAATTGGGGGGTCACTCCCAGGAGATTCTGGGCAACAAAAGAGTGGGGAGGGAAGAAGATTGGTGAGTCACTCTCAAGCTGATACATTGTATGGCTTCTTGCATAAGTCTGCTTCCTCTGTGATTGCCGCGGCAGGTGCTGCCTCAAGGATTGCCTTTAGCAATGGCCTGCTAGACCCATGGCATGGCGGGGGAGTGCTTGAGGACGCTGGAGACCAACTTAATGCCATCATCATCCCGGAGGTAAGGCCTGCAAATAGCCCCCCATGCGTCTTGTTCCTTGCAAATCTGCAGTTTGCCTCTGTTTATTGGTGTCAGAGAGTGCTTCAAGCTCTGCTGCCCTTTGGTGCAATGAAGACAGGACTTATGCAAACAGGCACTGGATGTAGATCATGATTGTGATAAGCTGATGCATGTCTTGGTGACCATTGAAATGCAAAGAGTGCTTATTGTGTCTAATCTGTAGGGTGCGCATCATCTGGATCTCATGTTCTCAAGACCCGATGATGGTGAGGGCGTTAAGGGTGCTCGTCTAAAGCAACAGCACCTGATAGCAGCATGGATTTCAGCTGCAAGGGCTGAAGGTGAGTGTGCGCGTGTGTGTATGCAAGTTGGCTAGCGATTGCGTGTGAATGTGTGTGCGCACGTGTGTTGAAAGATGTCGGGTAGTACAAAGGCAGGGGGCTGGTCGTTACGTACAATGATAAGGGGAGTATTAGGCCAGAAGTCCTGCATCTATCTTCTGCCTCTCTGCCCTGGCTCTCCTCGTTGCCGAAGACCTCTCGTGCTGGAGCCTGTGCCCCAGCTCCAGGTCCTCACTGCCCTCAGCCGAGCGCAGGGTTGCTTTGCAGCCTCATGTGTGTTGCATTCACATGGTGTAGTCAGGTGGTCTTGGCTGCAGCCGTACAGTTGACAGCTGCCGCTGTGCACGGAGGAGAAGTTGCTCCACTTCTGCTCACAGCCTCAACGGTTTAAATACACATGTAAGGTTGTGTAGGGGTGTAAGATGTAGTTGGGAAGTTGTTGGGGACCAGAGAAACGGCCCCATACTTTCCCCAGCTTTCCCCTCACTTTGACCGCTAGTCGCGGACAAATTGACGGTTAATACACTCATTTTTTGTATCATATGCCCATTGGTACAAGCAAATGGATGCATTAATAACCCTGTATAGAGTGCTTACACAGTTGGCTGCAAAAGGCACCTGTTCTTTCTGTCAAGGTTTTTGTTTAAGGATGCTTATGCCCAGTATTGACGTGTTAGAGTGGCCAATGGGGTTATAGCTGCCATAGCCAACTTTTTCACAGCGGATTCAATATAGGGACCCTCAGGGGGTCGTGGGGGTGGGTTAAGCAGATGTAAAACAAGCCCGTATAATAAGAGAAGCTCGGATTGCCCATGGAATGGCTTGAGCACAGAGCAGAGGCTACAGCTGCTCTTTCCCTACAGGCTTGTAGTGCAAATTCTCCTAGATTTAAGCCAGTGGGAACTTTGTTGTGTGGGTGCAAAAATACGGATTAGGCCCTATTAGCTCTGTAGCATGAGCCCAGATTAATGCAAAGCAGGGTTGCATGCTACGGGTACGCTTCCTATTGCCTACACAGTCGCAGTTTTTAACCCCACTTTTTGATGAACAACGCCTCTGGATTATGATGGTATGCATAGAACACTTCAAACAGCTATTTCATTCAGCATTGCAAATGCCTTAGGCTGACTTTTGACACGCTGGGCCCCCCATGGGTTACGGTTATGCACAAAGTGCAAGCACTTTTAAGCTGGCACAGACATGTGTCTTATGTGTCCTTCATCAGAAACATCAGCCTTTTTGCAGCTCTCTTCAAAGCATGCATGATGCACTCTCATGCAAATGTTACCGGTATTGAATTAACTTATACCAGGTGCTACAGTGCTGGCCGCCCATGGGCCAAACACGGTGCGGCAGCTAGTTTTGTTTTGTGGTAGAAGCTGGCACTAGTGATGCTTGCATGCTGAGTCCTGAAAGTGGCTTTTGTGACTCCAGACAAGTTCGGCTGCTCTCCCGCAAGTTGCTGGCTTCAAGTCAGGACAATTGTGCTGGAAATCTCCTCCGCCATGGTACTCCTTTGTTGGTGTAGAGGCTCTTAAGCAAACTCATGCTGCACCGTACGGGTTTGCAGGGTGTGGGCGACACCGCTAAGCCTGCAATGAAGCTCCGCTCTGCTCAATCTTTCTGCACTCTAAACTGCATGAAATTATTATTATGGGTCCATTTAATAGCTTGGCAGAGTCGGTAGAGGTCGGGGCACGGAGAGGAGGGCATGTCGGAGCCCCGTAGCCTTCCGTAGCGTAGCACAAAAACTCTGACTCCGCTATGGAGGGGGTCTTAAGCACCGTGGTGTGCAACTCTGATGCAAGGAAACTTCCTTTCAGCCTTAAAACAAGAAATGGTTAAAGACTTCAAGTGACATGCGTCATGCAACGGTAGGGGCTGGGTTGTTTGAGGGGAAAGCTAGTACCGGCTGGGAGCAATTGTCCAGACCATGACTCACTAATCCAAAACTCTTGGCATCTGTAACTGAAGGGCAATCATTGTGCGCGCTCCATCTGCATACTTAATTCCTGCATGCAAAGCACATGAGATTTTATGCATATGTGCAGAGCACAGGATTTTTTGGTACAGGGGTCAGGACATTGAAGCACCTGCTGATATCACTTGCCTACCCAGTTGCAAATCCTCAGCGAGTCTTACCCTTGTTGCACGCGCAGACAAAAGCCAGGGCACCCGCTTGACCGTTGAGGAGCTTTACCCGGACCGCAAGGTTGCATCTGTTCAGTATTCAAATGCTCAGTCCGATCGTATTATTAAGGCACCGCGGAGGCTGAAATAGTGAATAGCTGAAGATTTTTGTTTGAAATTGTCTTTTATTCAGTTCAAAATTTGCTTTAGCAAGGAGACAGAATGAAGCTGCAAGTTAGGGCTTGCACCTTCAGGAATCACATTCACTCATGTGCTGTGCGCACATTGCCATTTGTCTTGCCTCAATCATGCGCCATTTGCGGTAGAGTGCTGTGTGTGCCTGGCCACGTAGTCGTAGTGACCAGCTAAACGTAAGGGCGATGACCAAAATAATACAAATGGGGGTGCTTTCTGGTTTCATTTCAGCACTCACCTAACACTCTTTTTGTTGAATGCAGTTTTTATACTTAGTGCAATAAGATTCAAAAATGGTGGGGGATTAAGGCACATCCAGAGAGGTGACCTTGGACCCCAAATTTGCCTTATTTGCCTGGGAGGTCCTGGACGCCCCACGATTTTACAATATCATCACAGTAATACTGATTTTAAAAAAGAAGTAATTACAGGTGAATTGTCCAAAAACCAAAAGTTAAAACATTTTGGACATCGCCCTAAAGTAAATGGCAAACTTTCTTCATCTACGTTTGTAAAGATAATTTAAATCTTAAGGAGGATGGCGGCAGGGGTGGAAGCGACGCCCAATGGGGAAGTCAGCCCACCCTTCATCACGTCCCTCATGTCCTTCATGCTCTTCTCCCTTGTGTTTTTACTGGGAAGGATAAGGGACATGTTTGAGGGCTACAACAAGGGAACTGCAAGGAAGGTGAGACGGGGCCAGAGCAGGCTGTGCAGCTCCTGCGGCAGTTGTTCCCTGACATCGCCAATGTGGCAGGTGCATATTAGAGAGCACAGGGCAGTGATCCTGAGCAAATGGATGGATGATGTCTGGCATTGACTCTGCGCAACTGATATTTCTGCGTGGTCAAGCCTCTTCCTGTCCTCGCAGTTAGCAGGCTTGACTTCCCTCTCCCCCTTCCCCGGCTTCTCTCTTCCACCTTCATTTTTGGCTTATCTATTTGCAATGGGGAGCCCCCAAGCATTGTCTGGCCACACTGTGCTGTCAAATTTCCCTGTGTTCCCAGGGTTATGCACCCCTAAGGGAACCGCAAGAAGACTTCTACCAACGACGCGTCTTCTCCCGCATCAAGGTACGCATAGAGCTGAATAAGTTGATAGCTGTAAATATTGCGCAATGCCAAGCGTCCGCCTTTGCTCAGAAACGCGGGGCTGAGTAGGACGCGCCTCAAACTTGCTCGCAGGACTGCTATAATCGGCCTATTGCGAGTGCCCCTGACGCCTGGATTGACGTGCTTGACCGTACCAACATTTGTCATTCGAGGTGCGGGCAAGGTGGAGAAGGGAATACCAGCCATGGAGCAATGCAATGCAGTACACCTGCAAGCACTGCTGGCATAAACAGCTTCTCACACGGTCTTCTTTACCGTCACATTAATGCTCCCTGCAGCGGCTTTTATGACATAAAAGTGAAGGAGACCAAGCAGCACTGCCTAAACCTGAGCAGCTACAACTACCTGGGCTTTGCAGCAGCAGATGCATACTGCACACCCAGGGTGCAGGCCACCACGCAGGAGCTGGGTGTCAGCAGCTGCAGCTCCCGAAGCGATGCTGGTGAGTACCCATAGGCTACTAGTGTCCTGTGAGTCTGAGAATTGATCAAGAAGGGTCTCTGCAATCTCTCAGAGTTGAACTAGAGCGGCCACAGATTCCTGGTCCGTGCTTTCACCTTGGGCACAATTATGCTTGTAGACAAGGCGTGTTCCTTCTGGTTGATAGGCTATTTGATTATGGCTTGCAAGACACCTGCATTAAGTAATGCCAGGGAGCAGGTGCAGTTGGGGGATAGGTGCACTGAGTAAAAGTGCAGCTAGGCATGGCCAGGTACGCTTTATTGCATTATGTGTGCAACATGTCATTTGCTGCAATATCTTGCTGATCTGCAGGCACCACTCCAGTTCACAAAGAGCTGGAGCGGTTGACTGCAGAGTTCGTCGGGAAGGAAGCTGCCATTACTTTTGGCATGGGCTACGCCACCAACTCAGCAGTCATCCCTGCGCTGATGGGCAAGGTGCGACTCAGGTAGTGGGTGGCGCTTACAGCACGAGGGCGCTTGTGTGGAGACTAAGCTCAGTGCGGTCCTGTTCCGGCATGCTGTGTTGTCTTCTTCAAGGCCCCTTGTCAATCGACTACCGGCTCCTGGCACCCATCTCAAACAGCACCATCTCATGAAGCGCCGTGTGTGCTCTTTGCATTTTGGATGGGGGATGAGCCATGTGCTCTTTGTGCACAGTTTGACATGCCGAGGACGCCCGCGTGTTCGGCGGGCAGGCAGGCAGGGAGGTTGTACAGCGAGGGCACGCCATTGCAAAGCACGCAGTGTTCCAAGGATACCACAGCCAGGACAGCCCATGCATGTCCTGCATGCGTGTGCACAATCTGTAGGGATGCCTGATCATCAGTGACCAGCTGAACCATGCGTCCATTGTGTCGGGCGCGCGTGCGTCTGGGGCCAAGGTCAAGGTCTTCCGCCACAATGACGCCAACCACCTGGAGCGCGTGCTGCGCACCAGCATTGCAGAGGGGCAGCCGCGCATGAACCGGCCATGGAAGAAGGTGGGGATCACGCCCGTGCAATGCAACCATGTTGTTCCTGTGTCGCTTATCCTTGCCTGCGCATGTGTGTTTACGTTAGGGGTGAGAGGGCTCATACAATACTCCAGCATGTGGTCACCAGACAACATGGAAGGAACCAGGGCTCGGTTGAGGGAGTGGACAATGAAGCACAGCTTTGGTGACTGTGGCGCACAACAGCAGCTCTGGTAGAGCCCATGCATAGTTCAAAGTTTCTCCACAGCGTTTGCGCAGGGGGCCATATGGCTTCAGCATTTTCCTCTCCATCTCATTGCAGCCAGCAGGATAAAGAGGGGCCTTCCAAGGGCAAACAGGCAGCAGGCCTCCTGGGCAGGTTGCAGCACCTCACCAGCCAGCGCTGCTTGCCCTGAACTGCTCAAAGGCCCCTGTCTGCTGCAGCAAAGACACCCCTCTTCCCTCTGCAGCTGAAATCCCATCCTCACCCCGCCTCTCAGCCTCTTGCAACTCTGCTATTCTTCATTTCACACACTTACAACACATTTTGGCATTGAAAAAGAAGTGTCCTGTGCACGGGACATGTCAGGACCCTTGGCCATTGCTCCCTGACAGCAGCCCTGCTGCCTCCCTCTGTCCGCGCAGATCATGATCTTTGTTGAGGGCATCTACTCCATGGAAGGAGAGGCGTGCTGCCTGTCGCGCATCGTGGAGCTGAAGAAGAAGTACGGCGTGTACCTGTACCTGGATGAGGCGCACAGCATCGGGGCGCTGGGCAAGCATGGGCGGGGGGCGTGCGAGCATTGGGGGGTGGACCCAGCGGATGTTGACATCATGATGGGTAGGTGGACGCCACGGCGGGGTGGGGAGGCCCTGAGGAGGGAGGGGTGGGCTGTCAGGGCTGTTGCGGGTTAGGGAGCTGCAGGCATCCTGATGGGTAAGCGCGGGTGTGGATGCCATGATGGGTATAGGCCGCGAGGGCTGGGTGGGTGGTGTCGGCAGGGAGCTTTAGCTGACAGGTCAGGCATGCAAGCAGGGATGAGGGCGGAAAGCGTGGATGTGGTAGCTGTATGGGTGGGCAGCAAGCTGGGTTAAGGAAGTGTGTGCCGGGAGGGGACAGGGGCGCCTCGTGCAAAGCTGGCAGCCTGGGCGCCTCATCAACACAAGGGCTGGCTGTGCCTTGCCTCCTAAGGTGCATGGCCCGCACATGTCCTCTGAGGTGTGCTCCTGCGCCTGTACTGTACTGCTTGCACTAGCATCTAAGCTCGCCTCCCTGGACCGACCCCCGCATGCCTCGCTCGGCACGCTCACGCCCGCTGCAGGCACATACACCAAGTCCTTTGGCTCGTGTGGCGGCTACATCGCGTCCTCGCACGCGGTCATCGACCACCTGCGGCGCCACAGCCCCGCGCACCTGTACGCCACAGCCATGTCCCCAGCGGCGGTGCAGCAGGTGAGCGGCAGTGCGCGTGGATCAGTGGCTGCAGGCACAGGGAGCCGTCTGTGTGTGTGTGTCATGCAGTGCTGCAAGCCCTGCGGGGGTGTGCCGACTGACCCTTAGAGCGGGTGCGCAGCGCCTCACACAGGGGGCAAGGTCCTGCCCCGTCGCGCTCACTCCGCTTATGTTGTCCCTCGTCTGCGCTCGCCGTGTGTCCGCACCTGCTTCCCACATCCGTGCGTGCCAGCTGTGCAGGCCCGCGCCTGCTGTCCATGCCCAGTCCCGCTGCGCACACTTGCCTGCGCTTTCCAAGCTCTTGGCCCTTGCCCGTGCTTGCAGCGCACGCCTGTGCCTGTGTCTATGCTCGTGGCGCATGTTTGTGCCCACGTTGCTCGCGGTGCGCGTCCGCGTCCATTTCCCACCTATATCCCTGCTTGCGGTGCTTGCCCTTGTCCTGTATGGAGCTCCAGTCTGCAGCTTTTTTCCGTGAGCCCATGTGTGCGCCATTGCGCGCGGTTGTGCTGCTGGCGCTTAGCTCAGCCCCGCTCACTGCTCCCATCTATTTGCCCAGGCTTTTTTCCTTTCAAGGAGAGGGTGGGTGGGAGCTCAAACCACAGAGGACTCCGTCTGTGCGGGCCGACGCAGTGGGTCGCCACGCATGGTTCTCGCTCTGCTGCCGCATGGTCGCACATGGCCTTGTCGCCCACATATGCGTGGTCTTGGGGGGGTGCCGTGTCCTGTTGCCCCTGTAAGGGCTGGTCTGGTATGGTCAGGTGGAAAAGGTCGTCAGGATGGTGCTTGCCCGAGCCCCCCCACAGACTGCGCCGCCCCTTTGTTCTTGCAGGTCATCAGCGCCATGCGTCTCATCAACGGCGAGGACGGCACCAGCCGAGGCCAAGACAAGGTGTGTGCGCATGTCACCCTGGCGTGACAGCCGTTGACAGGGCCAGGGGGGCCCTTGCGTGCGTCAATAAATACGCATGCTTGTGCAGCACGGAACTTACATGTGCACGCGCGCGCTCACGCATTCATACGTACATATACATACATGCATACATGCACACACACATACATACATACACACACATACATACATACATACATACATACATACATACATACATACATACATACATACATACATACATACATACATACATACATACATACATACATACATACATACATACA
>LFIK01004579.1_pt1 | contig 11180 bp, 5 predicted proteins | sample 643401 | NCBI WGS metagenome assembly LFIK01 (sample SAMN03777447, study PRJNA286221) | soda lake metagenome | biome: soda lake; feature: Kulunda steppe; material: water; isolation source: sample T5-Br brine of Lake Tanatar-5 | place: Russia: Kulunda steppe | collected 2010-07
GGGCAAAAACGTTGCATTACATCTGCCTCGTTTGAGTGCACAGCTCAACGGGAGAGCTTCCCACGCCCAAATCCACACAGGATGTGCGGGCCATTTTAACACATCTGTAGTCATCTCAAGCTCGGAGTTTGGGGCTGTGTGTCGGATACAGCGCGCACTCTTCCAACCTTACATACCATTTTTCCGAAATTGCCTTCCACTTACCGCACCAATTTCAACCCCAAGACCCCCATCAGAACCAGAAAAATATAAGCTATCCAATGGTGTGAACAGATCAGGAAACGGTGCGGTGGATGCAAAGTTATGCCTTGAGAGGCCTATATGGCCACGTTTGCCTAAGAAAGGGGTGACCCAGTGGTGGGGACGACCTAATGGAAAATGTGAAGCATATATATATATAAAACTTATGTATATATAAACTTTTGTAAAACTTATGTATAAATATGATGAAAATCTGTTATGATTCAGTTATTTGGTGTGCCAAGACTCGCTGATGACTGCACTCGCCGAGATTCGGCGATTCTCTTTGGGGGATGAGGGGGACCCTCATCAATGAAGAGTGTAACCTTCTTGTGTTTTTTGCGATTTCTTCCGGAAGTCGCCAGAAATCTGCAAAAATGAGCCAACAACCAGCCCCGATCTCCCTTAAATGTAACAAATATGTTATGATCTTTCCTAGTAAGGGACGAGGTTGTGCAGAAGGGATGATGAGCTTAGACATGACTGATAGGGAAACAGACAGCCATACTTTCAGGGAGCTAGCACCCCTGTTGATGTTGCCCTTGGAAGTAAGAAATTGGAGAGAGATATCATGGAAGAAGAGAGTGGAGAACAGCTGCCCCACAACTCTGTGCGTCAACCTCTGGCCTGTGGGCTTCCGTGCAGCTGCCCTTGCCACAGTGCCCCTGCTACAGTGCGGCTGATGTGCCTGCTTTCCACAATTTATGCCGGTGAGCGAACGGGTCAGTTTGTCAACTCTACACAGAGCACCACAGCTGTACTTAGAGTACCCCAAGGCTCTGGAGCACGCACTGAAATTCATTTACATCTGCTGAGGCATCAATAGCCTGATTTGGGGATGTCCTGGAGCCTGAAGCTGCTTGCCAAGAAGATAGATAGATCATCTTGGAAAGAGCTGCTGGACAAAGAGAAGAGGAACAGGGAAGGGGAGAGGAAGAAACAGCTTTTGACTCATCCCAGCCTCCAGGAGGCCCATTCCAATGAGATTGAATCATTTCTGTCTAAAATTGATTGTTACAAAGTGAAACATTCCCAAATCAAACAGAGGCTTTTGTTAAAAGAAATTTTAAGAATGATCTCCCGTCAAGGCCTTTTCTACCAACGACAAGTCACGCCGAGTCTCGGCAAGTCTTTTTGGCAGACTAACCCACACGATACCCATCCTTAGCCTCATGAATTTTGACTCTCGAATTTACTTCGTCATTTCCCAGACATTCCCAATTGGGGTTGGTTGTTTGATTTATTCTGATCCGCCCGAGGGCCTGGAATAAGAAGCAGCAATCCAGGTACAACGCAAAAACGCACCATACCAGGACTCAGGGACAGAAGGGCCTAGGAGATTTACAAAGTTTGGAAGGTTGCTTGACTCAATTAGTCTCCCTCGAACAGGTATCAATTTTCAGGGCATCAAATTTGGACTTTATATGCATATATTTAATCCACATGTATTACAATTTGAATGGAATGTCCCAGTTCTTGTCGGGGGGTGGTCCCATTTCCACCCCTCAAAGACTTGGCCTTATGCGTAGGGCTGATTCAGCCAGAGTATGGCCCAAACACACACTCCTCCAACCTCCACTCTATCTTAATTCCCTCGATGCAAAAGTATTCACAATTTGATGCTAGTACACAGTCTGGTGCTGCTAGGGATCTGCAATGTCAAGACATAGTGCATTGTAGGTCGTAAGCTAGAAGGCAGCTAGAGCCACTGCTGTTCCTCCACCTATCCCTATCTTTGGTTTCGGTGGTTGAGCTAGGAGCTGTGCAATCATAAGGTGCATTGTGTGAGCAGCCAATCAGCCCTTGTCTTTCTTGCCTGCTTAGTGCACAACGTGTATTCAAGGTTTATCTGGCCCCACTTGCTCTGCTCCACTTTCCTTACTTACTTGCAAAAGGTAAAAATTGATACTGTGAATTCTAATTTTCGCAAGCAATTACGAAGTGAGAAGCTGGTCGACCTGATCATGAGCATATACAGGGAAACTGGAAATGCTGTCCTCTGCCTTGGCACGTTGCCAGCACTAAAAATGTCTTCAAAAGCCTCCTGAAAAAATAGATGGCAAATTCTTTCCACGAAAATATGCAATGCTTGGCGCCATGATCCTGCATCTCTAGTGAGTGCTCTTGCCCCTTTGTAATATGATTCAGTCTCCTCTGTGTATGCGACCTGTCGGACTGGTTGTTCACTGATGTATGCTTGATAATGTATGCCATGCAGGCTTTGCTTGCCGCCAGTTTTTTTGCTTCATCTGTCGCGTGTGGCTCCGCTCAAAACCAGGCCTCCACTTTGGCCCGAGTAGGTGCAAGCAGCACAGCTAATTTTCCTGTGCCCTTATGGCACTCAACACAAGTAGATGATTCTCATGAATTGCCCCAAAGCTTGATAACCTCGCTTTGCCAAGTTTCTTTCTATGTGTCGCCTTTATAAGCTTGTTTCAGACCAGCCCAGCAGAGGGAACAAAGGATAGAGAAAAAAGAAAGGCCGAGCCTTAAGGGATGACCCTGGTGGCATTGGAAGGGGGAGGCATGCATCCAGTGCAAGCACCAGGCATTTCTCCACCGTTAGAATGATATTCTCTAGTACAGATTCAGGATACACTATTGTTCAGGCGGATTCAAAAGATTGAACCCACTGGGCCGCAGTGGCACTGGACATTTTAAAGCAGTGATGAAGCCTATCATAGGCATATGATACGTTTGAACGTTTATCACTTATTGTACCAGTCCATGGACAAATTCGACTAAAAGAGCCCAGATCTGCCTCTGGAAGTTGCCCGTGACCTGGCACAAATGATTCAAGTTTTACCGTCAGGCTGGTCATTCAAAACCTTAATTAGGCAGATCGATTTGTGCCTGGTCATACCAAGCCAACAAGTAATTAATGATGTCTGAGAGGAAATAGCCAAGTTTGTTGTGCTGCTGAGAAAGGAAATGAAGGACAGTCTTGTAGGCAAGGTTTACAAGGTTTACAAGGATAAGGCCTTCAGTCAAGAATTGCGACTGCTAGCCTGCTCATAAAGAACGATTAATTCATGAAGAAAAAAAGGAAGTTTATTGTAGGCAAGGCACGCAAAACATGAGAGGCATCCACAAAACAGCTGGCAAAAAAGAAGAAGGAACACATTGTTCTTTCTGAGAGAGCATAAAAGTAAGTCTTGACACTATTACTGGCAGTAAAAAGAGCACGCACCTTATCTTGCACAGCAGCACAAGAGCACATGTTTCAGAATGTCCATGTCCGCTGTGCCAAAAGGAGGATTTCACTACAAAAGGAGCACACAAACAAAACCTGCCCACATTCCTCATAACAAGGGAGGTCAAGGAAAAAGTTAGCGAGATGGCAGCAGAAGAGCATACCCGTTGCGCGCACGAGTTTGTAATTCAGCTTGAAGATCCAGGATGGGAGGGTCACTTGGAGGCAAACCAAGAATAATAAGTTGAAAGTTTGTTGCTGCACTCCCAAGGGATCGTGCTAGCAATGTCCCTCTACACTTTCCCCATCCAAAACCTCAGATCAGCAGTAGATCTGAGTAAGGGTTGAGGTTTCAAGGTTGTATCCGCCGAACGAGGGTAGCTTAGCTGGTTGTGAGCCTCTGGTAAGATTCGCACCGCGAACACAGGTTGCGAGGGTGGACAGCCGACTTCCCAGCACAGGTGCCCCACCGCCTGCTCGAGTGTCCAGAGCTATATAGATCTGAGTAATGTATAGGGTGCCCCCGCAAGAAGTCTTGTGTATGTATGTCACGCTCCTCCAATCTCTTTAGAGCGCGCAAGATGTCAGAAGCCCAACATGTCTTAGCCCGAGGCTGAAGTGTGAGGTCAGCTTAAAGGAGCTGCTAAATGTGGAACAAATGGAGGGCAGCAAGTCATTACAGAGTTACAAGAAAAAGGCCTAGGCCTTCAGTCCAGAATTGCGACTGGCCTGCTCATAAAAAACTACTAGTGCATGAAGGAAGAAATAAAGCTTGTTTTCCTGGCTCAGAAAAGCAGGCACATTGTTGAAGCCTGCGGGACGAAATAGGGACGCATAAGTCCAAAGAGAGCCACGTGTGGATGGGTGTGTCACGCCGAGAGACTGCTCCATCCAAACTAGACTCGTGGCATGGCCACTGGCTATGGCATAACGGGTATTTGAGCAAATGTGGTGTAAGGACTGGCTGCGGACAGCGACAGTGTGACCAAGCGGACAACAGGTTGCCCGCGATGAGACTGAGGAGCCTCTGATACCCTTATCCTTCCCTACACATTCTCTCTCTTGCTTCAGCCTGCAATTACTAATTGCCTAGTACTACTGCAATTACTAATTGCCTAGTAGGCAAGGTCAGTGCTGCATGCAGCTGCTGTCGGTTGCACTCACTCTGGACGGTGGGCTGGGCTAGACTGGACTGGGCGCTGCCACGCCTGTTACCCCCCAAGGGCTGGAGGGGTCTACTCCCTGCCGGTGGCGTACATGTTACAAGGTTGCTAGGAGCAAACAAGGTATAACTGCAAGTTCGTCTTTGACGTGCTCAAATACAGCTGTAGCTGAACTGACCATGGGATCAAATACTCCACCAACTGACTCAACCAACCTCTGGGTCACAATGCGGCATAAATCTGGCACTGCATTAATCTGGTGACAGGTGCAGTGAAAAAGGACGTGTTGCTCATCGCCAAGATGTACATCATTCAATGTACATTACTAAGTTAGCATTGCACAAGTCACAAGTAGGGGAGGTATTGTGAGTCCAGGTCACAGTTTCAATTTGTAGGGTGTGGGCATGAAGCCTGAAGCAAGCCGGGCTGCGTATAACGTCACGAGGAAGATCAAGAAGCATTTATCTAGGAAGGGTGTACGGCGAATGTGTGACCAGGGCCCTCTTGGTAGGGAGGGCGCACCATTGATGGTAAGTGGAGCGTTTGCTGTTGCGCTCTCGTACAGATGCATATCAGAATAAGGTGTCCAATATGTCGTTAATTCTTACTTCTAAATCAATAAATCTGCAGAGGTTTGTGCCCACACTCACGCAGCACGGCCCAATTAGGCCCAGGCCGCTTCACACCTAAGGCTTCATGAAACTCAAATGGAACATCTGGAGGGAAGACCTGAATACGTCACCTTTGTTATCGCCAGCCTGCCAGGGTCGTAAGGCTGATTGCTTTTTGGCAGACGAAAACAAGGTACTATCTTAGTAAAGTTACAGCTCACTGAACAACAAAGATGACTGAAATGCACATCTTCAGAGCTTTGCCGCACAGTGAGCTTACATCATGATATTATTATGATTGAGTGATCGGGGCTATCTATGGATGTCATATAACTTAAAAGCAAACCCTCAGTCATGTCACACCAGCTTTGTGCAGCGCCAGATTTAAGCTGCATTGTAACCAAGAGGTTGGATGAGTCAGTTGGTGGAGTATTTGATAATGTTATTAGTCCAGATATCCAAATATAAGTGGACAGGGTAGTAAGGTTTAGATTTAAATTTCAAGCTGTATCCGCCAAACGAGGGCAGCTTAGCCGTTTGTGAGCCTCCAGTGAGATTCGAACCCTGAACCCACAGGTTGCGAGGGTGGACAGACGACTTCCCAGCGCAGGTCATGGCTGATAGGGTGTTGTGTGCCTACGGGAAGGGACGCGCCCCTTCTCAAGTTCAGGGGTCTGTTCTGTGGACCTGGGCAAGTCGATAAGACTGCGAGGCCTTGCTCCTAGGAGCATGCTTGGGGCCCTTGCAGAGGCTGTGCACAGTACCGGATCCACGAGCTTTATGCACAAGCCTGAATGAGTCGTCATGAATTGTTTTGGGGATGTGGAGCGGGAGCGAGGGCATGACCGAGCAGAGAAGCGGCTCAGAGAACAGGCTCTCATCCGTCGCAGAGTAGAGATATTTACGTGATTTTGTAAATTTTTTTCCAATAGATCCTCGCACGATGTATGCTCCAAGGCTGTTTAAGACTTGGAATAATGGTGATGGTCTGATGAGCCTGACTTTATCATGTCATGTCTGTTGGCACCCGCCAAAAAATCTCAGTACTGGCTCTGCTCATGAGTATGATCATACTTACATGCATTTGCTGACTCGGAGTCATTAGCTTTGGCATGTCCATTCTTAATATGGATGGAGCCATGACTTAACCGAGTACCTTATCAGTTTCAATAGACACGTCTTATATTTCTTTTCAATTTTCTTCAACTTTGCTCTTGGCTGCCCTCATTCAGCAGAGCTGCCCTCGTTCAGCAGAGCAGGTTCAGCTATGTAATGTAAGCTATACCCTTGTAACCCTTGTAACTTAAGCTATGTCTTGTAATCGAGCAAATGGTATTACCAAGGTACTTTAGGGGGTTTGTTCCATGGACTCCTGTTTGTTTTGCCTTATGTAGGATACCAATTCATTTCGGCCTTGGGACCAGATACCTGGAGGGCTGCCCAGTCTGCATATTGCCTTTGCAGAGACGTAGCTTTGAGAAAGAGTTGTGATCACGGCCAAGGTGATTTTTAATCTGGCGATATCAGTGCTGAGGAAGTGCATGTTTTTCCTTTCCGCATCTCAAACGAATATTCTCTCTTTTATTTGGGTGGCATGGATCTATTTCAGGCTAGCAATACCCAGCAAGCCAAGCAGTCAACCCATCTGGCTGATTGATCAACCCCATGGCCAATGTAAGCTCAAGACCTCATAACCCCATTTTTTGGGTCTTGTAGATCTTTACATTGCCACACATTGCCATGACAAATAACTGCAGACCATACCTTTTCTGTACTCACCATAACAAGCGGCAAGGTCACAAATTGAATGGTTAAAATAGATTGCTTTGAGATCAACAAGCAACGATGCTATCTAAAGAAACGATACCTGGAAATGTAACAATTGGAAAAGGAGGGTCAACGCAGCAGTTATCAACAATGTAACGGGAAAAGCATTAAGGGTCGTATCAAGACTCCAAAGTGACAATCTTAACAAAATGACGACCTCATTTCTACTGCTGACCATGACGTGGTACAACTCATTTTGCAGCAGAAACACGGGCAAACAAAGCAGTATGTAAAAGCAACGAAGATGTATAGCCGGTCTGTTTTGTGGTTTGAACTAGCCAGTCATACTGGCCATTCTTTGTGCATGCCAAAAATGCCAGAATGTGAGGAAAGACACCATTGCAGCAAACAGGAAGCTCACTACGAATTGGCAAATTGTTGTGAATGCAGAAAAGCAGGCGTTGGTAGGCTCGCTGTTCAGACTCTCAACCAGCCCTGGGTCTGAAATGCCATCTGGGCTGAGTCACCAATTATGTCAAATTGCAAATACTGACAATGCACACTGACATTTTAAGAACAATAGCGCGCTCTGAAAATCAATGCTCGAAGTGCACCGTTTTTAACCCTCCTGGTCTTTGGAGGATGGTATTGAGCTGTTTTCCTGTATGTCTTGAATCAACTATAAAGTATTGCCAAGCCATCAAGTGGAAACATTTCATATGAGCACACATGCCAGATCTTAGCCATCCAGGATAAAGTGTGCTTGCAACTTAAACTCAACATCAACCATCACGCCAAATGATTGGTGCAGGTCTGAGACGAAAACAAAAGGGTGGTTCATAAGGTGTGCTCAAGTTGCAGGGTAAATTTCAGAAGCCTGGGCATTAGCGCATCAACTCTTAAGTCATTCTCCCCTTACTTCTTGCTGCAGACCTGAGCTGCAACTGACGATCAGCCGCAGCTTGATCTACGTTGTCAGGAGAATATAGCAGGAACGTGTCCATATTTCCCTTCCCCTTGATGGAGCGTGTGCCCTGCAACACAATGGACATGTGCTGCACACTAAGGCCAACAGCAAGAAACGGGCAAGCAGTGAGTGTGGGGACATGATGGATGACAATGAAGTCAGTGTGGGAGAGACAGGCCTTATAAGTCGTGATAAGCAGCTATCCGCCTTTCTGCTCAAGCTTGGCAAGGATGCAGATCTAAAGGGATACCATCATTCATTTCTTGGCACCCCTTGTTTTGTCTGCTGGTGTCTGAGAAGATAACATTCCACGCAGCTACATGCTCCTGAATCCCCGCATTTTTGCAGTTCAACTGCATGTGAAGGTTTGAACGCCTGCAGAGAATGCACGCTTACACACCAGGGCAACAGCAAGCGCCGCGCTTTCAGGCCACTGTTCTTGCAGCAGACCCATAAAGGGGGCGCTGCACTGCACATGGTCCTTGATGCTTGTGCTTTCCATGCGGCTGGCCACCTGCAGGTATAACAAGCATTCATGCTTATCATTTAAAGAAAGGGGCTGGCAGCCCAGATGTCCTGACATGCTCATTATGCATAAAATCATAGAGCCTTAAAATATCAAGCACATGGAAATTTTGGAAACATTTGATGACCCTGTAATCCTGGTTGAGAGGGCAGCCTAAATGGGCATTTCTGGCTTTGTTATGTGAAGTCATGACCCACCCAGAGCCATGTTCACCTTCAAAGCACCACCAGAAAACTTAAAAAGGAAAAGAACAATGCTAGAATCTTAGCTATAAAGAGTAAAATTCTTGCCCCTGTCTGGCAAGACACGGATGGCAGATTGTTATGGAAAAGGGAAATGGCCTGAAAAATACTTTTCAACTATAACCAAAGGCTTCTTCACTCTGATTGACAAAAGCACAATTAAAAACCATGTGGTTTGGATTAAAACGATCTGGAATGGGCATATGGCTATGACATAACAATAAGTGTTCGTGCCAGGGTGGATTTGGTTGGTGCACACCAAGTTGCAAGTTTTGTACTTTCCTAAAGCTGGTGAGTAACATATCAATCGTTTTCTTATCAATTCAAGCAGGGCTCGGTTGTACCAATAAAAGCAATTTTAACACATTGCTATATTTGTCTGAAATTTGCACATGACAAACCTCAATGCGTCCAATGCGGCCCCCACCCCTGGCTTGTTCCTGTGTTCCTGCTCAGTCTTGCTCACAGCCTCCCTGCACTCCTTGGGAGTAACGAGGCAATGCTGGCAGTTGCTGCTGTACTTCTGTTGAGCTGGTGCTGCGCTGCTGCTGCCGCTGTTGCTGCCTTGCTCTGAGCATTGACAGGCCCTCATCTCATCTCATCCAGGACAGGCTGTAGGACTGTTTCATCCAATGCGCACTTTACTAACCCACAAGCTAGATCAATGTGCAGGGAGTTTTCCTTGATATACGTGCTTGCAGTACTTGCACTCCACCTTGTGCTGGCACGACTTGTCATTTAGCTCAATTATCTTGACATGATCCCATTCCTACCCCTTTTCTCTCGCCATTCTGATTACATGTACATCGTGTGTACACGATGTGAGACATATTGGGGTAACAGGTAGCTGGGAGGGCAGTTGCAGGTTCACAGGTCCCCTCCTAACCCCACCAACCTCTACCCTCAGAAACGACCCCTTAACGCGGACGAACTGACATAAAATACAAACATTGTTTGTCTCATGTACGTGTTGATCTGGGTAAATTGATGCACAACCCAATCCTGGATGAAGGTCAGCCTAGGGATCGGACCTTGTGCGGGGAGCTCGTATAAGGCATACCTAACGCGAATCTTGGCACAGTAAACCTGGATATCCATGTACCGTATATACCCTACATATACCGCTGTGGGTCAGACGGTATCCTTTGCATAAAGCCATGACACAAAAAATGGGGCTGTCTGCTGACCAAGGCGCCGTTTATTCATGAGCATGCATACATGCAGGTTTCATAGCATAGAGACATGAGATGGCAAGGGAGTCACTCACATTGACAGAGTCGCCAAACAAACCAAACCTGCGGGCACAGCCAGGGCAGTAGGACATGCACGCATGATGCATGGCCTCGGCAGGAGTGTTGGTAGGGGGGACTTGCTGCTATTGGCCTCAGGCAGGGGTGGCTGGCAGCAGGCAGGTTGATCACGCACAGAGGCCAGCTTCAAATGTTTCATTCAGCAGGCAGGTTGATCAAGCACAGGGGCAGCTTCAAGTGTTCCAAACAGAGAGTGCTTGGAAGGCAGATCGCAGGCATTCACAGTTTCAAAACAGGGTAGGACTTGTGTTCAATTGTTTGCATCTGGTTTGACAGGTACAAGGTCTAACCGACTATCATTTTGAGCGTCTACCTGCGGTTCAGTGTCCCCACAACTGCCCCCATGACCGGGCCACTGTGGAGGCCCACACGAATATGGATGTAGCCCAGCTCTGCACAATCAGCAGTTTTATATTTCATCGCATGACGGTTTGCAGCAAGGCCAGTAGGCACTGTTGAATGGTTAAATGTAATTACTGAAGCAGTTAGCTGTTTTAACCAAGCTTGGGTTGCCTGTGGGGGCATCCCCCTATAAGCATGGTGTGCTATGCTGTTTGGTCGTAAATGCACCCAGTTCCCCAAGTTATGCTACTGACTCACTCACACATGAATAAGGCACATCTGGCATGCTGCTGGCAAGTAGCCACTGCAAGTGTTGCAGCTGCAGGGACATCCCATTTCCACAGCACAATTCAGCTTGCCCTTCCTGGTTTTTTGCCTGCCTACATGTCAGGCATCATGATGTCTGGTGAGTTTTCGCCTACTCACCTGGCTTGTTGGGACAGATCAGCTCAGAGTTGGCTGCAGCAATGCACCCAAAAGCAAATTGGGCAATCAAACGAGCATGGCAGTCAGGCTGGGGATGCTTCAGGTTGGCTACTAACAAGTAGGCGTCGCCGACAGTCTCAACTGCGCAGAGCAAAATTTGAGCAGGAATGAGAAAACGAGGGCGTGTCCGGATATTAACTTTACAACTTGGGGTTGGGCCTATACCATCCTTACCTGCTATTACCAACCTATCCTTTAACTTTACTCTTTCCAAGGCGCGGGGACGGAGCGAAGCGGAGGGGGGCCCCAGCGCCGCCCCAGGCAGCGCGGGGTTACCTTAAATCTGTACCCCCCTGTTTTGAAGCTATGCAGGGACTTTTCAACTGCTGAGGA
>LFIK01004580.1_pt1 | contig 11179 bp, 13 predicted proteins | sample 643401 | NCBI WGS metagenome assembly LFIK01 (sample SAMN03777447, study PRJNA286221) | soda lake metagenome | biome: soda lake; feature: Kulunda steppe; material: water; isolation source: sample T5-Br brine of Lake Tanatar-5 | place: Russia: Kulunda steppe | collected 2010-07
CACACACACATGCTCGCACACACGCACATGCACAATTGCATACAAGCATACCTTTTCGCCTTGCTTACCTATTAGGTCCATAGTATGTGGACATGGATTTTGCCTATGCGTGCTTTCGAAATGACATCGTCTATCAGCATGTGACATCGATTATCAGCATGTGACCTTCTTGCTGACTTTTCCAGGGAGAAATTCTTCAAGCTCGAAGATGAAAAGGATGCAAGGCTGGCTTTAGTTCAAGTGGTTTTTAGGTAATACCATAGTTGCATTGTTTCAAAAATCAAGGCAATGAGCTTGACATGAGCAATCCTTAATGTGTGGAACACTGAGCTGGAAGAATAGTTGAGAGCCAGCTTTGGCCACAGATGGCCGGTAGCAAGGGTGCACCTCTATCAGATAGGGCACATTTGCAGCAGACCTTGATGAGGCCACTGAATTGCTTTAGTGCGTGCAATTCAGTGCTCCATGCACATTAGCTCAGTAGTGCTGTCTAGACATTTCCCCTGAGCAGCTCTCTGGGATAGCAGGCCTGTATTGTCATTTGTGCAAGAGCAAGGTTAAAATGCATGAGCACCCCCTCTCTGACTGACCATGCAGGCACGGCGCCCGCACCCCGCTCACTTCCAAGCATAGAAATTTTGAATCTCCAGATCTGCTCTGGGACTGCTGTGGGAGGGCTTACACGCCTGTTCCCATCTCACTGACCACCACAGATGGACGTCCTGCGCCAGAGAACAGTCACAACACAAAACAGGCAGGGCCAGAGTTTTGAAGATGACCTTGCGCTTGGTTGGGCAGCCTGGACAGATGAGCCCGAGCTGCCCAAAGCAGGGCTGTGTCAGGAGCAGCAGCTATCCGTGAAACGTTAACAAACATTTGACTTTATTTCATGTGAAGACTTACATCACGCAGCTTGTGTGGCCCGGAAGGAAAGCCTCCACTGAAGCCTCCTGACCTTTGTAGTAAAGGTGCAGTTTTGTGTGTGGGACTGCTGTTGTGTCTTATGGTACTTGCAGGTCAAGAGCGTGCTGCAAGGGGGATGCCACATGGGCCAACTGACAACACAGGGCCAGCTTCAGGTTAGTAAGATGTGTGCCTCAGCCCTTTGTTTGCACCTGAATCAAAGATTGCAGATTAGCTTGTAGTGTGAGCTTGTGTGAAGCAGTGCCCCAAGTACTTGAAACATGTGAATGAGGACAACAGGGAAATAGCTGCTTAAATTGCTGAATGCCCACGAGCTCTGATATAAGAGAGGCCACGCTCAGTGACCAGGATCAGCACTTCGACTGCTTAATCCTTATACATGGAGCTGCTGGCACCATGCAGGCCCTTGACTTTGGGAAGTGGCTACGGAAGCGATACGTTGAAGAGCTGGCCTTCTTGCCACCCCAGTACACTGTAGGTTTTCGGTCAGGGTACTAATTGTTGCAACAACCTGATGAAAAAAGGTTATGGGAAATGGTAGGTACTGGACATCCGTCTTGGGGATGGTGCACGACATTGAACTGCGTCATGCATGCAGCTGCACTCATGCACCCCTAGCACAGGGCATGCTGCTCAATCTCATTGCGTCTCTGCCGCACCTGAACTCGCAATAATCCAGGGACCAATGCTGCAAATTAAAAGCTTCCCAGTGTGGTTGCGGCCTTACTGTTTAACTCGTCACAATTATTGTGTAGCAGGTCAATTTGAGTGTGGTCTGAATCAAACTTCTCTTTTGGTTTGTAATCCACAGTCGTATTTTATTTGAAATAGCATCCGAAGTCCCTGGAAAAGAGCGCAAACATGTTGTTTGTGAGCCCTTGCTAGGTTGCTGGTGTGCAAGCTCTTGGGTGGCTAAGGACAGGCAAAGCAGCACACGCTGGTTAAGACAAAGTATTCCATGCAAGAAGCTGCTCAATTCCTCATTTGTCACTTGCTCTGTTTCTGAGAGCAAGATTTCTGTCTTTCTTTTACCCAATCCTCTCCTCCCTCCTTTTATCTCTTCTGCTTTATTGCTTTCGTAGTGGCTCTGCTCGTGCAGCTCCCCATTGGTTGACTTGGAAGTTTTGCGATTGCCAAGGAAGGCGAGCGCTCGAGCAAGCTTGCCGTGCTGAGATTGGTTGTACCAGGGATGTAAACAACAATTTTTATTAGGAACAAAACAGGCGCTTTTTTGTTAAGAACCTGCCTTTCAAATACGAGTTCAAGTTTAACATTGCAGGGAGCTTGGCAGCCACAGCCCCGCTCAGGGGCACTCTCTCCTGCTCGTTTTTGCTGCGTTTTTGCATCAGTCATAACAGAAATTAATCTGATTTAAGATATGCTGTCTTCCAGTCCAGCATCCTCACATGCTCGACTTTAGAACTCATACCAGTACTGTGAGTCCGCCCCACTGCTGGACCCCTCCTCCTCCTCCTCCTCCTCCTCCTCTGAGGGCGCAACACAGGGCTGAGCCTTGACCTTCAGCCTTAGGTCTGTGGGCGCTTGGCCAAGCACAGGTTGCTGTACAACCACACCTAGTCAGTGCCACGCTTGGTGGTCAGGCTATTGCGGCTGTCACTGTGCAAACAGCCAAGCACTAGATTGATAACCTGGTCACACTCAGTTTAACTTAGCCCTATTTAGGGCCCTTGTATTGGCATTTTATGTTGTATAGCCATATAGGCAGTCGGTGGGGTAGTTGGGCCCTCCCCTGAACCCCTGGCCCAGCGTTTTTGCCAAGTGAAAACAACATTGTATACATAAAAAAGCAAGTTAGGAGCCTCTCAAACAGGCGCTATTTATATCGCTGGTTTGTACGAATGGCAAATTTGCAAGATAGTAAGAGTTCACGAATCATTTTATCAAAAGGATCTTTCAACTTGGAACATTTCCTATGTGTATGTTTTTCTTAAGGCTCATGTATCAACACAAGAGTGACTGCCGCATCATATGTTACATTTTCAGGAGGGCATGCTGCATGCGCGCACGACAAACTTCCAGCGCACAATACTTACGCTTGCGGGCGTTATGACTGGCCTCATCTCTGGGGACACTGCTGGGAAGACGATCCCTGTGGTGGGTCATGAGGTTCTCGAAGAATGGGCTTGTCGTGTTACAGTCCGTGCCCGAACATCCGGTGATTCCTCCGGTGTTATGCATCCTTACCCTGCTTTGTCCTTGTGGCACCAAATTGCTAACTGGAGGCTTGCCATACAAACCTCATGATCTTAAATGAGCTAATGAACTTCTCAATGAGTCTGTAAGTGCAGAGCAAAATCTGTGTGTTGTGGGGGCTGCATTAATGACTTGTTTGAAAGTAAAGATGTGTGTGGTAACACTTGTTGAAACCTAACCTTTGCTTCAGCCAGTACCTGTTGTGCTGCCTAACTCTCTACCCCTCAGGTCACTTCTTCAGATGTGGATGAGATCCTTTTTGCAGACACCAAAGCATGCCCGAACTTGGCAAATTACATTGCAGCAGGAAAGAAGATCGGCAAAGGTGAGATGATGGTGCTTCCCATCAGGCAGCAGCATGAGCGTTGTCAGCTTCCTGGTAATGTCCTCCCTTTTCTGCAAAATTTTCTACGTGATGTGCATCTCAGCAATACTTTGATGTTCTGACATAAATCTTCTGTGAGAAAATGAAGGCTAGTTTAATTGATCAACAAGAGGATGGAGTTAATCAACAAAATAAAGTTTTCCCCTTGGATGGCTAAAAGTTCTTATGTCCACTGTGGTTCTCTGCAGAACTGTGCGAGGCAGATGATGAATACGAGTGGGCCTGCAATGAACTGAGGCGCATCCTCCCGACTGTGGACGAGTTCTACTTCAACTCCTACAACTACCAGTGCGTGCCAGCGAAAGAGACTTAATCAGATGCTCACTTCTGTATCTTGAAACCTATTGATAACATATTGTGTTGCTCTTCCTCTTCAGGTTCACGGACATTTTTGATGTGGTGAGTGACAAAAACCACGGAGCGCCTGTTCCCTAACTACATCTTGAGCGGGAGAAAGTGATTGCTAGGAGATGCAACCTGTTTTTGCTCCCTTGACATTGGATCCTTTTGCACCTTAAAGTGATGTCAATCCTAGTGTCTGTACTTGCCTAACTTTGGAAAGTTTGGCAGGCCACTCTCTTGATTAATGCAGGTTACTTCATGTGCAGCTGCTGGGAAATCTCCATTCCCTGGTCTGGACAACCCACGCTTAATTGCAACCATCAACAGGCTAGGTAAGAAGGATGTTTAACTTGGCCTTGACCCAAGGAATGCTCAGAAAAAGGAGCAACTTCAACTCCTGCTTCACTCTTGAGTTGGCCAGATCTGGCACTGCCCAAATTGGAAAACAGTGAGGACGATTATAGGCTTGAAGTGTAGCCACGTCCCCTCTCTACTCCTTGCCTTACAATAATGTTCGATTGTGTCTTTTTAAGCTCTACATCCTCGTCCTGCTCGATCTTACCTTCTGCAGCATGAGAAGGAAATTTAAACTCAATTATGACCAACATCTGCAGAAATTGACTTGCTTCCTGCACTCCACAAGTACTACTCACCGTTGCAATCAAAATACAAGGTGTGGAGCTTAATCAAACTGCTCAAACTTACTTGTCTCGCGCAGCCACAAAGGAATTTGGACCCCTCGTGGCACCAGCTGTATCAGATGAGCATGGGCACACTGTAAGTTGACATCTTAAGCTCAAGCTAAGGCCGCACAGGTTTCAGCTTAAGTTTTCTTGAGTAAGTGAGACGTAATGAGCGCCTCAGCCTGCTGCATTATTTTCTTGGCATTGCGTCCCTGCCACACTATGTGCTGTGCAACGCTTCATGCCAAGAATGCAGGCTTTTGGGATTATGAGATGCTGAAATGTATTAGCTATTACCGGAATAAATCATCTATTACCATAATAAATCATTTATTATCTATTACCATAATAAATCATGATAATAGATTAATGATTATGTTATCCATTTATTTTATACCGTAGTGCTCCTTTGATCTTGCGACTCCTTTATCTTGCGAGGCCTCAAATTAATAGTATTGTTAATTTGCGTGTATTAAGGGGTTGCGAGGCCTCTGGTTTTAAGCCCATGCTTGCGAATTTCAGGTTATTGTCTACATTCATTCCCTACTTGTCTAGTACACTTGTGCCCTCTCCCCATCTTCCATTTCTTCATTTGAGGACTCTGGAGAGGTCTCTAATGCCAGCTCCTCCTGAGCCCTCTTCCTCGCCATGCCCCTGTCCCTGCCCCTGCCTTTGCCCCTGCCCCTCCCACCCATTCCAAACCACTCTGCCATTCTCAGTGCAAATTCTTGGGGTCCTGGCAGATGCGTAGTTCCCCAGGCTGCCCGCCCCAGGCTGCCCGTCATCCCATGAGCGCTTCTGCTTTGAACAACCCACATCGAAAAATGTCCATTGCCCGTTCGGGGCGTGGTGGTCCGGGGGGGGCCCAGGCGGGGCAGTGGCTAAACTACCATACCTTGCAAGCTCTTTAAAAACAGATTTTTTCCTCCTGGCAGGTTGCGAGAGCGTGCTGAAATTAATTAATCAATTGGAAGATTTCAGGGAGCACTACAGTATTCTGCACTTTTTTAGTATTGTTAAGGTGCTCCTTCTCTTATAATGCCTGCAGCTGATTGTTAGAGTGTCCAGTGAGTATTGCCTGGCGAACACATAAAATGGTGCTAAAAGCATAGGAGGCACTGGCAACTTTGTTCTTTACTTTACAGGAAGGCACAGACATGCCATGGCTTCTTAGGCTGCCTTTAATGTCTATCTTGATAAATTGTGTAGCAGAAATAGCAGCCACAAGGCAAGCCATAATGAAGATTTCTATCAGATTTGCCTGCACATAGCAATTGCTTTGCATCATGTTCTATGTGATGCTGAGGTACTTGCCTAGCTTTGAGCCCGGCTTTGAATACTCTGCTGACAAGGAGTGTGAATGAAAACCGTTAAACACTTTTAATTGAGATTATTGTGTGCTAAAAGATTTTTACTTATCCTTTCTGCATTAAGCTACATTGCACGTATGTCCACTCGCCGACAATGTCCATCAGCGTGATTTCCTGCCAATGTTCTTGGTGGCTTTAGTATTGAGTGATATATTACGTTTACCTTTGATTGTAAGTAGATAAGCTGTCTGTACCTGCTGCAGCATTCAGCTGAAGCTGGAAAGCCCCTGTGCTTGCCTGCAGCACCTGCGGCTGAGCATGGGTATCTTGTTAAGGACAATGACTGACAACATGGAAGCTGCCATCAATGCACCTATTGAGGGTGCACATGTCACCATTGGTGATGGCCCTAGCAGCAAGTCAAAGGCCAAGCTACCCCTTATTTACATGTACAGGCGAGTTTGCCCCAGTGGAAAGGCTAGATCAACTTACACATGCTTTGGTGGCAGGTGCTGGAGGATGCCATTCTCATGGCAAGCTTTTTATGTTGCTTTTCGCACAATTTGAATTTTCAGTTTGTAGCCCTTTCCTGGAAAAGACAAGATAGAAAAGAGCGCTGCTTGTTGATCATGCATGCCAGCTGACTCCTTAGCCCGTTAACGTCTGTGACAGAGTACAAGTGATCAGGTTTTACAGCTCAGCTTTGTGTTGCGTCTAGACCAAGGGTTGTACACAAGCGCCCACAATTGCTGGACGTTTGCATTGTGTGTGTACATCGCCAGCAATCGGCTGCTTTGAACTTTTTCCCTTTTGCAGTGGACACGACAGTACAATCATGCCTTTGCTCTCCTCCCTTGGGATCACCAGGCTTACTCAATGGTGAGGCAAGTTAGTATGCTCACTACTCTCTCAGTGCAGGAGTGAAGGTTGTCCTTACAGTGTCTTGTGCGTTCTGCTAGCCCCTTCATTGCTATGCATATAGTCTGATTAGTGTACTTTCAGTTGTTTTCAGAAACAGGTCTTAGATTGCACCTCATTAGGCAGCCTGGATTCATCAACTTGTCTTCATGTAATATGCTACATCAGGATCAGCTCAACTTTTCCGAAGGCTGGTTCCCAAGGGTCCATTCTTCTGCTTTGCGTAATTAGGGAGGTGCTGGGAACCCACTTGCTAACCCAACAGGTCTTTGTTTGAAAAGCTCTGCACGATTCAAGAGTCAGACAGCCCTGTCATGATAATGCTCAAGAATTAATGTCCCTTCTTTAACTCTTATACCCTTGTCAGGCCGCCTTACCTGAGTAATTTGGTATTTGAGCTATGGGAGCTGCCCAGCAAGAATGAGGCTGTTGTGCGCGTGCTACGAGACAGGCAGCCCCTGGATATCCCACATTGTCCTCCTGGTCAGTAGCGCCTTAAACTTTGCCATAGCTCATTAATCTGCCAGCATGGGCATGTAGCTCACATTCACTTTGATCATGCTTTACAATTGCTAAGTATATAGACAATCTGCACTCATTGTTGACGTGATAGCATATAACTTATCTATGAAACGGTAGAAGCAAGTAATGATGGTGTGTTGCTCTGCCAATCCAAGTCTTGCGCAACCGCTCCTGTTTCCTTGCAGGCCACTGTGCATCACTTGCCACTTTCAGAGAAGAAGTAATTGGGTCTTTTTTTATGACAAGGGAAGCTTTGGCTGAGGCATGTGTTGTTGGTATTGAACATGATGCATCCATGCCAAAGCCTAAGAGCATGTCCATGGCCAGCCGGAGTGAGGACGATGAGGACTGAATTCTGGCGTTGCTTGCTTTCAGATGGAGTGAGGGGTACATAGCCTTCCCTGCTGAAGTTTAGCAGGGCTGAAACCTATCGTTCTTGCAACTTACACAAAGTTGTATGTCTTCTGATGGACAGTAAATGCATTCCAAAATGGAGTCCCGGCTCCTTCAATTTGTTTGTGAAACATCATAGGTATCATGAGAGGTCTACTGGCTTGTCTGCTCGCAACTCTCCTGATCCTCACTGACCGCCCTTTTCTTTTTTGGTGAAGGGGCTTTTCATCCCAAGTGGCCCCTTTTTCTTTAATTTATGTGAGCAGCTTTTTTTCTGCTTGCGTAGTTTCTCTTTCTTTTCTTTCTTTCTTTAATCATGATGCACTTCTTGAGACCCCTGCGCTATGGCTCTACCAGGCTGAGAGACTTTGATGAGCAGCATGCAAAAAAAGTCGTGACGCGCTCTGTTGTACAACCATAGTACTACTTTGCAAGCATGACATCAAAGAACATGTTAAGGAAATTTAAACATCAAAGACATGTAAGAAAGACTACGAGTGACCATGTAGTAGTATAGTGACTATGTAGGCAGTGAAGCACTCCCTACATCAATTAAGGAGGAGGGGCCACTTAGGGCCTAGGCACCGTATGACTCCTCCACCAGCAATCAAGAAACCAAAGAAGTCAATGGGGATCGGGAGGGTGACACACCCTCAGGCTGCCAGTCGGACTGGCAGAACCTCATTCCTAACCTTTGCATGAGAGGTCACATAAGAGCACTTTGCAAGCGTCTGGTACTGATAAGTTTATGAGCATACTGAACCAAATGAGCATGAGGCTTCATTGCAAGCTTGGTAGCTATCTGAGGATCAAGACCAAGGTTCAACAACCTTGCACCTTGCACCAGCAGGCGGACACCAGTAAGCCACCCATCTTGCAATCTTTGATATGAAAGGATTGTTTGGGGCAATCAATGGCAGCATGTCTGCGGGGCTAGCTGCTACCATTGTGGATTATTTGCGCGTTGTACTGATAGAGCATGCACACACAGGCTTACAGGCACTAGAAGAAACTCTGGCAGAAACTCGGAGTTACTGAGGTTTTCTCAAAAAGCATGGTCACCGTGACCAGATGGATTTCCAGAAACCCGGCTCTTCAGAAACCAGGGCAGTAATCCAGCCAGAAACCCGGCATTACTGCAGTGGCCCATTGGTTGAGGCTTTCTCAGAAACCACTGAGACCAGATGAATCTCCAGTAAGCCGGCTTTCCAGAAACCTGGCAGAAACCTGTTCGGAAAGCACAGGTTACTAATCCTCAGTGGTACTCAGGTGGATTACTGCGGATTCCTTGGAAACCACGGGCTTGCCACTCGCTATTATAGAAACCGTTGCCTCAGTAACCCGTAGTAAGTCAGCCAGAGATGCTTTCCGACATTTTGATGGTCTTGAGAGGCTTCAAGCTGTAAGGGCTATAAATGGTGCCACACACTCCCAAAAGGACAGTGCACTGGATCCACGCGTGTGGACTCCACACGCCTCGGAGGCTGATTATAACCGTTGGAGGCTAGTTATAACCATTACAATGGCAGCAGCTCAGCGGAGATGTTGACTGAGCGCGCTGTGCTGTTGCTTGGCGGCCTCAAGCTGACTCCTAGGCCTGGTATCTTTGCAGTACTTGACTTTGACGATATGGATGTGCCGCTGATCAGGTATGAGCTGGCTTGGGTTTCGGACCCTGAGCAGTGGCTGGTAGACTGGTGCTGTTGATGAGAGCCCCCCATCCCTTCAGGTGTAGAGGCTCTACACCCAGCCCTACTTCTTAATGCAATACCGAGGGTGGGCATCTGGTGCATTTCTCTTTTTGGTACTACCTAGAAGGTATTTTTTTACAACTATTAATGCTAGTAATAAAGCGTCTGGACGACTGGCAGTGAGTCTTTGCTTAGTAAGGAAGCGACTAAGGAAAACCCATCCAAGGATGGTTCTATCTGTTGATCCTTCAGGGATCTATAAGTTTTGTAATGCCAGGTGCCACCCAGTGGTCTTTGCTGCCAATATCCAATCAATGGATGTCCAAAGTTTGGACAAAACATCCCCTTTGGGAGCCTGCTTCAGAAGCTTTCATGATGGAGGCCTTGAGAAAATAACACGAGATCAAGAATGATTCTTTGCAAGGGCTTGAACTTAAAGCGCCTTGGGGGCTAAGAGATCATCCTCTAATACTCAACATTACAAAAACAATTCAAGTGCCTCTACACTGTCACAAACCAGATATATTGGTTCTTACTAGGACAAATCTTAACAACTTGAGAAGAAGGCCTTGGCTAAATGATCTGCTCAAAAACTACAAGAGTTGGTCTTCCCCCAGTGCGACTGGGGGCACCATGGTTTGTGTCCGGAACGAGCTAACTGTTCTTAATCTCACAAGCCTCATAGAGATGGATACTAATGGACTATTAGTGGCTGTAAAAATAGATGCTCAAAACACACCCCTCCTACTCTTGGGCACATATTGGCCGTCAGGCAGTAGCGTAGAGGCTCTAAGATTGAGAAAAGAACTGCAAGCTCAGATAGCACACTTGATAGGAAACAATAGCCAAGCAGTCCCAATCGTCCTAGGGGATATGAGCGCCACACTCAACAATGACGAGAGATCAAGCTGCCTCCGTTACCCAGCAGATGTTATGTACAGACAGTTTGTTGCTGAAAGCCAATCATCACCAATAGATGCCAAACACGGAGAAATACAAGAACTTAATCCGCTCAGACAATGGACACACCAGCAGGCCACGGCTAACTCAGGTAAAAACTTAAGCACCCAATACAAATACAGTAGAATTGATGATATACTCCTCCCAGCAAAGATCCCTAGCAGAGTTGCTTTCATAAGCAAGTGTTACCTTGGCTATCAAAGCGATCATATACCACTCTATACAACAATCACCACTGACATCCTAGATTGCCAATTTCTAAGACCACAAACAAGCCAGCCCATGAATGGAACAAAAACAAAACTCTTGCACGTCCGCTCTCTGAAGCTGATCAACTATCTTTCACGAATGCCATTCTTGATCCAACATACGGATTGTTACAAAAATTAGAAGTGATTCAGAGATCACTCAACCCAATTTATGAAGAAGCACGTGGATTTTCAACCAATCTTGAAAGCAAAAGCGCCAATTCCACTTTTACACTACGTCAGCTGGGAAAGAGGGCTGCAACAGAAGTCATTGAGGAGCAAGCACAAGCTATTACAGACTTGTTATATGCTGCCAACAAAGTGGATCAATAGGTATGCACGACAACTTCACCTGGAACCAATACTGGCCAGCACTACATAAACCGCCCCACAAGTAAAAAGAGACAGAAGCTCACCAAGCAATTGAACACCATAAAATGCCTCAAATCTCATCTCAGCTCTGTCACAAGCTCAGCAATGTCTTTTGAAGAATTAGAAGAACAATACCCAGAAAACCATTCCCTCAACTGTGCTGCGCATGACTTGAATAACTTCATGCCTGAGCACATCAGACAAGGGACATTACACA
>LFIK01004581.1_pt1 | contig 11178 bp, 14 predicted proteins | sample 643401 | NCBI WGS metagenome assembly LFIK01 (sample SAMN03777447, study PRJNA286221) | soda lake metagenome | biome: soda lake; feature: Kulunda steppe; material: water; isolation source: sample T5-Br brine of Lake Tanatar-5 | place: Russia: Kulunda steppe | collected 2010-07
CTTCTAATCCCGGTCCCGGCACTACTGGTGACGCTTATATCGTCGATGGTGAGTTGTGGGTTTGGGATGGGTCTGATTGGACCAATGTCGGTACGATACAAGGACCAACCGGCCCAACCGGCCCGACTGGTTTGCAAGGCCCGACGGGTGCAGCAAGTACTGCGCCGGGTCCGACAGGCCCAACAGGCCCGACAGGTGCAGGCGCACCCGGCCCACAAGGTCCGACAGGCCCACAAGGTCCGACAGGCCCACAAGGTCCAACTGGTCCGCAGGGTCCGCAGGGTCCGCAGGGTCCAACAGGTCCGCAGGGTCCGCAGGGCAACCAAGGTCCGCGAGGATTCCGAGGGTTCGATGGTCCGCAAGGTCCGATAGGCCCAACAGGCCCAACAGGTCCGGCAGGTTCATCGGGTTCTCAAGGTCCGACAGGTCCAACAGGCCCAACTGGTGCAACGCCTAGTACGGCGACGCTTGATAACCGCTATCTGAGAAATATTGACGAAGGTGGTGGTCGAGTGCGGATCATTACGGGTACGCCTAGCGGCGGCTCTAATGGCGATATCTGGTTCGTAGTCTGATGGGCGTATCAATCCGACATGCTGGAAGTATCAAAGAACTACAAGCTTGTAGTGTCAGGCAGGGCGGGTCTATCAAAGCCGTGCAAGAAATATGGGTACGGCGGGCAGGAGTGATCAGCAAGGTGTGGCCTACGTTACAAACGCTTACTTTTAATAGTTCTGCGTTTCTTAGTATTATCGGACTTCAGGGTATGCAAGCGCACTTAATCTTTAGTTCTACTGGGAACGTGTTTGATTATGCGTGTCAGAATACCGGTTCCGGGTTTACTTGTGATCCTGCTAGCACACAGCACAGCGGTATTTATGACAGCGCGAATTTTATTCGCTTCACTGAGACTTCCAGAAATGGGGAGGCTTCCGGTTCTATCACTACTCCATCGCTGAATACGTGGTTGCCGTTAGACCTCAATAGACAGTTTGTCATAGAAGCTGCACAAGAGTTTACTCAGGTACGTTGGCAAGGGTCGGCGGAAATCTCGACTACTGCCGGTACGGGGGGAGTATTTATTACCGGACCTATAGACGTGAGTGCTTACTTTGAAGGTGGACAATGACGACTAAATCTTTCCACAACGAGCCACTGTACGTTGGCACCAAGGAACTGCACCATGCTTGTGAGCAGCACCCCGTGGGTGCTGCAATGTCCAAAGGCGACATCAATGAGCAGTGGTGGGTAGATTGGTTGTCAGCGTTGTATTTCATTCATCTGGCTGTTGACCCGGATGTACCAGAACCGTTGCGCAGGACCAACCAAGTGGCTACCGATATTGGTGGTTGCAAGATGTTCCCCCGCCCGAATCTGGCGGTGCAGAGATTACACCGAGATTTGCTCAAGAACCCTGAACTTCGTGAGGGTGCTTATTACGTTATTACGGGTGCGCACCTCATGGGCGGACAGGTCATGCGGGTGACGATGAAAGGCCGACTGCCTGACTCGCACCTTCATATTGATGACCGCAAGCATTGGATCGAATTGTGGTCTCCCTTGCGAAAGCGGGAAGATTTGGTAGAAGAAGCCCGCGCAGTATTTCAAGCGCTTTTGTATATCATGGACGAAATCATGGAGCGCGACGAGGAGTAACCCATGGCTGGCCTGACGCTTCTAAGAGCCGTAAGTAACGACGAACTGACCCGTGCAGAGGAAGCGGAGCGGGAGGCTATGCGTGAGCGCCAGAGCGAACCCCTCATGCTGGGCATCCAGAAGTACATTCGCCAGTGTTGGGACGCGGCTCGTATTGCCAAGAAACCGATTGAGACTCGGATGCTCAAGGCCATGCGACAGCGTAATGGCGAATACGAACCGGAGAAACTGAACCAGATTCGCAAGAACGGCGGGTCTGAGGTGTTTATGGGTATTACGGAAGTTAAGTGCCGCGCTGCTGAAAGCTGGTTGCGTGACACCCTGATGGACGAAGGCTCACCCCCTTGGGATATTGTCCACACTCCGATCCCTGACTTACCGCCCGAAGTTCATGAGGAAATTAAAGAAATTTTCGGGCAGAAAGTAACTGAAATGATTCAGATGACAGGGCAGGCCCCGACGCCCCAGCAGTTGTCTGAGATCAAGGAGATCGTCTCGCAGGAATACCGCTTCAAAGTCATGCGGGAGGCACAGAACCGTGCTGATCGGATGGAGATGAAGATCAAGGACCAGTTCACCCAAGGCGGGTGGAACCATGCGTTTAATGACTTCATTACTGATCTGGTGACATTCCCTGCGGCGTTTATCAAAGGCCCGATTATCCGTCGGCAGCGCCACCTTGAGTGGGGTCAGGACGATATGGGCCGCACGGTGGCCAACCCGTCTGAGCGGTTGGCACCGGAGTTTGAGCGGGTAGACCCGTTTCACATTTTCCCCGAGCCGGGAATCACCAACCCCGACGAAGGCTACCTGTTCCATTACCACCCGCTGACGCGGATGGAGCTGGCCGATCTGATCGGCGTGCCGAACTATGACGAGACTGCAATCCGAGAGATTCTGGCCCGTGGTTCGCACGAAACGTGGGTGAATCTGGACATTCAGTTCCAGAAGGATCATCTGGAGAGCAAGTACCACACCCACAACAGGCCGACTGAAATCTACGATGCGCTGGAGTTTTGGGGCAAGATTCCCGGCTCTATGCTGCTTGAGTGGGGCATGGCCCCTGATGAGGTCGAAGACCCTACCCGTGAGTATGATGCTTGTGTCTGGATGATTGGGCGGTACATTATCAAGGCGGTTCTTAACTATGATCCGCTTGGTGAGAAACCTTACGCCAAGACTTCCTTCCTGCGTGTGCCGGGAGCGTTTTGGGGTAAGGGTATCCCTGAAGTTATTGAGGATGTGCAGTCCGTGGCCAACGCAGCAGCCCGTTCCTTGGTAAACAACATGGGCATTGCTTCAGGACCACAGGTGGAGGTGAATGTTGACCGCATACCCGCGAACGAAGAAATTACGCAGATGCACCCGTGGAAAATATGGCAAACGCTCAATGATCCAATGGGATCATCTGCCCCCGCTGTACGATTCGGACAGCCTGAGAGTAACGCCGATGTACTCATGGCAGTTTATGAGAAGTTCAGCAGGCTGGCAGACGACCACTCTGGAATCCCTGCCTATATTTATGGCGACATGGACGTTCAGGGCGCAGGCCGCACATCGTCTGGGTTGTCGATGCTCATGGGTGCAGCAGGTAAAGGAATCCGACAGGTAATCAGTCACATCGACGCTGACATCATCAAGCCGGTTGTGCAGCGACAGTTCACGTTCAATATGCGCTACGACGATGACGAGTCGATCAAGGGTGATGCAGAAGTTGTTGCCCGTGGTGCGGCGAATCTGGCGGTAAAAGAGACTGTCAACGTCCGCCGAATTGAGTTCCTGCAAGCGACAGCAAACCCGATTGATGCAGAGATTGTTGGAAAAGAAGGACGGGCATCTATCCTGCGGGAAGTGGCCAAGGGGCTACAGATGCCGACGGAAGAAATCGTACCCTCCACGGAGCGGATGCGGTTCGACGACCGGATCATGATGCTACAACAGCAGATGATGGGTCAGGAAAACCCTGAAATGCTGGAAGAAGACGGACAGCAGCAGGGCGGAACCGCTAGTAATCTTGTTTGAGGTGGTGTATGATCAAAGCTACTGATGAATTTGTCAAAGTTGTTGCGGTAGTTTCCCGACAACATCCCGAGTTCAAGCGGTGGTTTACCGACTGGAAGAACGCGGAAATGGAGAAACTGCCTCACGCTTTGAACAACACCGGCGTCCAACAGGGGCGCGCCCAAGTGTTGATGGAGCTAACCAAGCTCATTGAACAGGCCCCTGAAATCGTGGCACAGCGGAAAATTTAACCGCAGCCTTTAATCAACGCACACCGATAGGAGCGTTTTGTTATGGCACTTCCAGAGCAGATCAAGAAGCAGAGTGAAGAAGTACAGAAGTTGTACGCAGAGTTAAACAGCGATCCCGAAGCCTCTAATGAGGAAGGGAATGTAGGTGTTGATAACTCAGAGCAGACTACTGACGACGATAAAGAAGTTTCTAAATCTGCCGAAGTTGTTCCCGACGAAGACAAGGAGAAGGCACCACCTATAGAAGTTTCACCCGACGAGGTAGAAGGCGAAGGTTACAAGCAGAAGTACCGCACTCTACAGGGTATGTACAACCGGGAGATTCCCCGGCTTCGTAATGAAAATCGGCAGATGGCCGGGCGGTTGCAGCAGATGGAGCAGCTTATGGCTACCATGCAGTCGCAGGCTGAACAGGCGCAGGAACAACCTGCACCAACCAAGCCGCTGGTTTCCGACGACGAGGTTGAGGAGTATGGCGCAGATACCGTGGACTTGTTCCGTCGGTTGGCGCGGCAGGAAACCCAGCCGTACCTTGACAAGATTGCACATCTGCAAGACACCATCAAGCAGCTTCAGACCAACGTCGTTCCGCAAGTTGAAAATGTTGCCAAGCATCAGCAGCAGACGACGCAGGAACGGTTCTGGTCAGACCTTGAACGGGAAGTACCCGATTGGCGGGAAGTCAATAACAATCAGGATTTTCATACTTGGTTGTTGGAGTATGACCCCCTTTCAGGCACGACCCGGCAGGATATGCTTGAGCAGGCCCAAAGCCAGTTCGATTCTCGTCGCGTGGTTTCATTCTTCAATACGTGGAAGCAGCTTAACCAGTCTCACGGGGAGCAGCAGAAGACCAAAAATTCTTCTAAAGAGGAGTTGGAAAAGCAGATTCAACCGGGCAAGGCCCGCTCTGCCCCGACTCCAACGACTTCCGAAGGGCGGACGTACACGCCGCAGGATATCCAGCAGTTCTTTAAGGATGTCAGCATGGGTAAGTACAAAGGCCGCGAGGAAGAACGTAATCGGATTGAGCGCGACATCTTCGCTGCACAACAGCAAGGTCGCATCGCTGCAAATGGTTGATTAAAGGAGAACGACCATGGTTTATCCAGTCTCACAAGGCCGCCCGAACTATTCGGGCAACTTCATTCCTGAGATTTGGAGCGGAAAACTCATCGAGAATTTCTACGATGCTACCGTTCTGTCTCAGGTGTCCAACACTGACTACGAAGGCGAGATCAAGTCTTACGGCGATACGGTCAACATCCGTCAGACCCCTGAGATTACGATCCGCGATTACACGAAGGGTCAGACCCTGACCGTGGAGAACCCCGACAAGCCGAAGATTCAGCTTCTGATCGACAAGGGCGAGTACTTTGCCTGTGTCGAAGATGACGTTGACAAGGTGCAGTCTGACATTAACCTGATGGATCAGTGGTCCAAAGACGCTTCCGAGCGTATGAAGATCAAGATTGATACCCGTGTGCTGCCGAACATCGCGGCCAGTGCTGATACATTCAACGCTGGTGCGAACGCAGGTAAGCAGTCTGGTACTTTCAATCTTGGTACTACTGCTGATCCGTTGGTTGTCACCCGTGACGGCGCTGGCGGCACTGTGTCCGTCACTGACCTGATCGTGGACATGGGAACCGTTCTGGATGAGAACAACGTCCCTGAGTCTGACCGCTACATGATCATTCCGGCTCGCTTTGCGAACCTGATTAAGAAGTCAGAACTGAAGGATGCTTCTCTGGCCGGTGACGGCGTATCCGTTCTGCGGAATGGTCGCTTGGGCATGATTGATCGGTTCACGCTCTACATGAGCCACAACCTGTTCAACGACGTCAACCCCAACGGTACAGGCGGCGTGCATATCATCGCCGGTCACAAGATGGGCTTCACCTTCGCTTCGCAGATGACCGAGATGGAATCGCTCCGTGCAGAGTCCACCTTCGGCAACATCATCCGTGGTCTTCAGGTCTACGGCTACAAGGCAACCAAGCCCGAAGCCCTGTCCACCTCTGTCGTTCGCTTTGCGTAAGGAGTAACCACCATGGCGCATTACACTGACTCAATCGGGTTCTTCAAGAACTCGCCTGCCTATTTGGCCAAGAACAACAACCGCACCACTCTGGTGGAGATGGAGTTGGACTTCGCTCAGATTACGGCAGAACGTGCCGCTGCTGGTGCTACTGCACTGGTTGCTACTGATTCTATGGACGCCCTCGTGCTTCCCGAGAAGACGTATGTGGTCGCAGCGGGTTTGGATATCACTGAAGCTGGTACTGATGACCTTGAGCTTAGCCTTGGTATCGACGGTGCGGCAACGCACTTCCTCGACACTGAAGACGGCGACGCTGAAGGCTCGTTCGGTTCCGCTGCTACGGCAGGCATCTACTTCGCAGATGAAACGGCTCTGCGGATGACGTTTGCTGTAGCTGCTCCGGGCGACCTGAAGGTTCGCGTATGGGCTTTGGTGTGTGACACGTTTGGTGATCTTGGGGATATCCCCGGCACCGTGTAACTGACTAGGGGGAGGTTTTCCTCCCCCTTTTCAAAGGAGAAGGAAGATGGGTGTTTATACCGGCGTTACCAAATCCCGCCAAAAGATCAACCATGTTGAATCCGACACTGTTACCTTTAACAGCTTCACTGTTGACAACCTCCCCGATGCCTCTGATTGGCCTAACACTGTGGTGTTTGTGTCCAACGGAGCGGCTGGTGATCCAGTTCTGGCATTCAGTAACGGCACTAACTGGCTGCGTTGTGACACTCTTGCAACTGTGGCTGCCTCTGGTGCATAAGGAGTAGACAATGGCTGAGAAGTTTCTGAAGCACAAGCTGAACGGTAGAATCTACTCCTACCACAAGCACCTCGCTGAGAACCCTGACTTTTATGAAGTCACTGAGCAGCAGGCGTACCCTGAGCGGTTCAAGCCGAAGTCTCAGAAAGGCCGCAAGGCCAAGGTGAATCTGGAGACGAAGGAAGTTCCAGAGCCGCCGAAGGGAAACGAGGACTTGGATCAGGAGTTGACCAAGCAGCTTGAGAAAGAACTGGGTGCCTGATTATGGCATTCACGCCGCAGCTAGTCATTGAACGAGCGCGGGTGTTGTTAAACGACACCCGTTCTGTTAAGCGTTACTCAGACGAGCAGATGCTGTGGTTCTTCAACGATGCCATGCAGCGGATGTTTACTCTACGTCCCGACGCATTCAGTATCGAAGGTTTGGCTTTTACTCCGGATGTGGGTGCTTACCGGCAGTTAGCCCCTACTGGAGTTACTTTCTTCGGTATTCAGAGAGCTACTTTAGGCGATGACGCTACTGCGGTTAGAGAAGTTGACTGGTGGGATTTCACTAATTCTGAGGTTGCATGGGTATCTGATTCCCCCGGCCTGCCTACGAAATTTGTCAAAGACCCGCATAACCAAAGGGTGTTCTACCTTAACCCGCCGCCTGCTAGTGGTGTGAGTCTTTCATTGTTCTCTGCTTTGCAGCCGGTGCAGGCGAGTTCGATTACGGCACCTTCCTACGAGCGTCCCAAGGACAACTTCATCCCTGCATTGACTGATTGCATTGTGTTCCTAGCTTCATCTGTAGATGATGAACACGTATCCAGCCAGAGAGCGCAGATGTTCTACGAGTCGTTCGTCAACCAGTTGGGCGCTGGTGAGCAGGTAACAAGGCGTAATAGCCTTTCGCCCACTACTAGGTCGCAGGAGATGAGGGATGACGCCCAATGACATCATTAACGAAGTTCGTAGGCTGGAGAGAGATTCAGGGTTACTGAGAACTCCCGACAGCTACGCTGCGGAGACGCTGCTTCTTTTTGTCAACCACACGGTCAAACAAACAGCAATACTTCGCCCTGACTTGTTTGCCAATCTTGGTGAAGTAGACACTATTCCGGGTTCTGCTGTGCAGAAAATGCCCGAAGATTCCATTCGACTGGTCGAGGTGTTCTATGTCAAGGGCGGTGGATCAGTCAACGAGGTTTCCCATAGCATGATGGAGCGTTCCAACCGAGGCTGGGCTTCGGAGGAACCGGGGATGCCTATCAACTACATGCGCCACCCGCGCAACCCGAATCGTTTTTTCCTCTACCCGCCTCCGAAAGAAGGTGTGACGTTGGTCGTAGACTACGCGCAGTCCCCACCGGATTACGGTCTGAACGATGAGATTCAGCTAGTCCCGCCTGCGTACTTCACGGCTTTGGTGCATGGCACTATCACGGCTGTAGCTTCTATCAACGACCAGATGTACAACCCCGAGCGCGTGGCGTTGTTCCGCAACCTGTATGAACAGGCGCTGGGTGTATCGGCGCAGTCCGCAATGACGCTGGACGAGGAACCTGAAATGCAGACCAGCCTCCGTCGGGGCAACCGACGCAGCCGCCGTGAACGGAGCGAACAATGAGAGAATTTGCAGACATCTTGGGATATGTTGGGGAGAACGTAGAGGGCTGTCCTGCTCCTACGATCCTGTCCCATGTTCGCCGTGCGGCTATTCGTGTTTGCGAAGAAACTCTGTTGTGGCGACACGCTATGTCCCCAGTCACACTCAGCCCCGGCGTACCTGAGTACAAGTACCAGAAACCCCAACACTCTGTCGTCCATGCAGTTCTTCTGGCCAGTGTAAATGGCGAGGCGCTGGAGCGGCTGACGTTTGATGAAGCTGCATGGCGGTATCCTGCATGGGCCGAAGCCTACGGCGGTTTGAGTCCCGAAGAAGTGTGGGCCGACACGCCTAGTGCATCGGTCAACAGCCATGTGTTCAACGAAGTGGTCTACAACGAAAACCCTGAGTTCGTGCCTAAGCGAAACCTGTTTGAAGACGGTGGGTCACCGCGAGTGTTCACGCAGGTTTCGACGGACAAGTTCACTATCTTGCCGTTTCCCAACGACGACAAGGAATACAAACTCAAACTTATTTACGCATTGAGGCCAACACGAGATGCCAAAGGGCTGCCCGAGAACGTATTTAACGAACTGGAAGACGCTATTGTTCACCAAGCTGTACATACGCTGCTGGCACTCCCGAACAACCCGTGGACAGATCAGAATATGGCGGCATATCACGGGCAAAAAGCGCGGCACCACATGAGTGAGCGCAGGGCGCGAGCCAACCTTGGCAACGCACGCGGTTCTTTAACAGTCAAATACAACAACTGGGCATGAGACGAATAGACGAAATCATTGTGCATTGCTCCTACACTTACCCCGACATGGATATCGGGGTTGAGGAGATTCGGCAGTGGCACACTGAAGACAACGGTTGGCTGGATATCGGCTACCACTACGTTATCCGCAGGGACGGCACCATTGAGACGGGCCGACCAGAAAACCGTGCAGGCGCACACGTTAAAGGCCGTAATGCCTATAGCTTGGGTGTCTGCCTAGTGGGCGGGAAGTCTCGTGCGCCGCACCCTGACTGCAACTTCACCGCTGACCAGTGGGAAACGCTAAGGATGCTGGTCGAAGACCTTAAAGGAGACTACCCCGGAGCCGTTGTCCGTGGCCACTACTACTATGACCAGCACAAGAAATGCCCGACGTTTGATGTTGAGGCATGGGCGGATGGTCTGTAATGCCTGCGTTTAACATCACAAGATTTTACGGCATGATCCCCCGCACGGGGGATGACTTGTTGCCGGAAGGCGAACAGGTGAATGTTGCGACTCTGGCTATTAACTCTAGGGTTAAGTCTGGGCATCTGGTTCCGTACCGGGAGACGACTACGGTTGCGCAGTTGCCTTACGAACTTGATACTTTCATACGAGTGCCTGTCGATAACAGCATCGTACCCGAGGTCTGGTTTTCTTGGGAGAACGACGCTGACCTTGTTATGGGTACTGTGTCTGATACGGAGTTTGTCTATAACGGCGACTTCTTCTACTACACGGAAGAAGGTACTTACCCGCGTATGACCTACGGGGATTACGCATTGGGCAACCAGTCTGCCAATGAGGGCCTGCGATACCCGCGCAATACCTCGCAACACGGCAATTTTCAGATGCCATCTCAGTTTGCGCTGGGTATTCCCAAGCCGTCTACGAGGCCGGGAGCAGAAGTTATTCCTTACGAACCCAAGGCTACGGCAGGCTACGAGCGAGATAGCAGCAACCGTGTGACGATTACGACGCAGCAGCCGCATGGCCTGCGCAATGGCAACGTAATTACGGTTTCAGGATTTGGTGATCGCACGACGAATGACCCGATTGTAGTCCCGCCGATTACTGATCCCGGCGATGATACTGACCCCAGCATAGACCCGCAATAGTATGTCTGACCCGACCCCACAGGAAATTGCGGCCAGCTTTAATGCGACTAATGTTGCCATCACAGTCGAAGAAGGCAACGAGACGCAGTTTACGTTTTTCCAAAGCGGCCCAACGACAGACTACACTCCCAACACCAATGGCGAGGTGGACTTGGGCGGGCAGCGATTACCCCGTTCCTACCTCTATACGTGGGTCACACCATTTGGGGAAGAATCTATCCCGTCTCGTCCGTCTGAAGAAGTTTACTGTCGTAGCGGCGAAACTGTTCTGGTCGAAGGGTTGCCTACGTCCTACTTGCCTCCTGATGGTAGAGATAGGTTGGTCAGAGGTATACGTCTGTATCGCAGTGTTGCTACTCCGTCGGGTACTGAGTATTTCAGACTCGCTACCCTGTGGTTCCCCAACACGATTGTGCGCGGGGAGCAGCTAAACAATCAGGTAACAGCAGAAGCGCTTTACCCCCATGGACTGGTAGCTGGAGACCGTATTTCCATTTCAGGCGGGATATTCAACTCTGCTTCTGGCGAGGTGCTGCGCATTCTTGACCGCTTCCGTTTCGTATACGCTACGGAAAATTCAAATTTTATCTCTGAGACTGTTACCAGTGTGCAGTTTTACTACGACGTTTCGGAAGACCCGACAGACGGCAATCCGTTCTTTTGGGGTTTGCCCAACGACGGGCTTGACCCGTTCGTTTTCCGAGACGACTTCGACCAGCTTGCACTGACAACAATTCTGCCGTCACTTAATTACGAACCGCCGCCTGAGAGCTTGCAGGGACTGACGCTACTACCTAGCAACGTAATGGCGGGGTTTGTCGGTAGCAATTTGTACCTGTCTGAGCCGGGGCAATTTCACGCATGGCCCTCTGAGAACGTCTTGTCGTTTGACTACCGGATCGTCGGGTTGGCTGTCAACGCAGGCACGCTGGTTGTCCTCACTGATGGATACCCATATCGAGTTGACGGCAGCACACCCGAGTCGATGCAA
>LFIK01004582.1_pt1 | contig 11178 bp, 18 predicted proteins | sample 643401 | NCBI WGS metagenome assembly LFIK01 (sample SAMN03777447, study PRJNA286221) | soda lake metagenome | biome: soda lake; feature: Kulunda steppe; material: water; isolation source: sample T5-Br brine of Lake Tanatar-5 | place: Russia: Kulunda steppe | collected 2010-07
GTGCCTTGACCCTCCAAGCTTGCGGGCGTGGAGGGTCAAGGCACTGGCGGCAGCAGCGGAGGGGCAGCATCAAACTCATCCCAGTCCCACCAAGAGGACATTAGCAGACTCGAGAAGCAGGTGTGCGTAGTGTGTGTTTGCCTAAGCGCTGTGTGTTTGCGCTTGTGCATGTGTGTGTATGTGCGTGGTGTGTGTTTGCGCTTGTGCATGTGTGTGTATGTGCGTGAAGTGTGTTTGCCTGAACGCTGTGTGTGTGCCCTTGTGCATGTGTGTGTACGTGTGCGCGTGTGTGTGTGTCTACATGCGCACGTGTGCATATTTGGGTACTTGTGTGTGTGTGTGTGCGTATTTGTGCATATTTGTGCATGTTGTGTGAGCATGTGTCAATGTGCGTGTGCGTGTGTCTATGTGCGTGTGCACGTGTGTTTGCATGTATGGGTGCGTGTTGTGTGTGCATCTGTCTCCATGTATGTGTGCAAGTATGTGTGCTTGTTGTGTGTGTGGGCGCACAGCCTGTGGTGTTCAAGGTCCTTTCACCTCTAGGGAAATGTTGGCGCATGCTCCTTGTGTGGCTGCCTCTCACAACATAGGCACCTTGCGTGGCTGCCTCTCATAACATAGGCAGGGATGGCAGAGTCTAGGGGTTTGCACACAACACAGTGGTACCCACGCAGCTGGCGCCTCCTGCATCTGGCTGGTATTGCTCACATGCACGCGCATAAACACACACATGCACACACAAATGGCTACCCGCACGCTTGCACCTTCCTTGCCTGCCTTCCCCTGATGCTGTAGGTACGCAGCTGGGAGGCCGAGGCACGCACAGCGCAGCGGGAGCTCGCAGCAGCCAAAGCGGCGGTGGCCGGCGCAGAGGGGAGGATGCAGGTGAGCGAGCATGGACGCTGCTGCTGCAGCTGCTGCATCGGCTGCTGCTAATCGTGTTGGTTCTGATAGTGATGGTGATGTGAGTGATGCGATAGTGATGTGAGTGATGTGTCAAGGATGGCCCAAGCAATGCTCTCACAAAGAGCAAGATGTGCCTGCACGCTGGACGAGCACGCGAGGAGGTGGATGTGTGAACAGCTGCAAGGGCCCTCCAACATCACATCCTCCCTGGCAGCTTTGGCAAGTTGACAAGAGGGAGGAGGGTGGGGGGGGGCATGTCCCGGGGCAGAGCGTGGTGCAAGAGTCACGGGAGGGCCTGTGGGGTCCAACTATGGAATGCCTACACAGTGCTTACATGCTGTGGGCAATGTGCAATGCATCGGCATGGATTGCACAGTGTGTCTTTGTCGGCCTGCACAGTGACCACCCTCCTCGCCGCGCGTACCCCTGGTGCTCGTGTCACCTTTGCACCTTGCTCACGTTTGCCACCGCGGATGCCTTTTGTGCAGATCCCTTGTGCTCGTGTCACCTCTGCACCTTGCTCACGTTTGCCACTGCGGATGCCTTTGGTGCAGATCCCTTGTGCTCATGTCGCCTCTGCACCTTGCTCACGTTTACCACCGCGGATGCTTTTTGTGCGGATCCCTTGTGCTCGTGTCACCTCTGCACCTTGCTCACGTTTGCCACCGCGGATGCCTTTTGTGCAGATCCCCTGTGCTTGTCTCCCACGATCGCCACCGCGGATATCTGGTGCTTTTGTCACCCTCACATTGCTCACACTAGCCACCGCGCGTCTCTGATGGGCCTTGCCCCCGCCAATATTCTGTCAGCAGACCTCTGGGTAGCAAATGTGTTTGTCTGTGTTGCAGATGCTGCATCATTTGTGTGTAGCAAACACGCACCGCTCCGCCTGGATGTACTGTTGCCACCTCGCCCCTTGCTTTTGGCTCACAGACTGCCGAAGCGCAGGAGCAAATGGAGCTTGTTGCAGTGGATGGGCGCAAATGTTTCACGGCACGGTTGCCCTGCTGCACGTGGTGCACATGCAGGCAGCTGAAGCGCGAGAGGCGCAGGCCATGGCTGAGCTGCGGGTGATGGATGACGTGACAGCAGAACGGGACCAGCTTGCGGCGCAGGTGGGCGAGAGAGGCCCCGTGTGTATATGTCACAGGAGCATTTGTGCGTTGAAGCGTTGCATGTGTGTGCTTGCGTGGGCTGGAGGCAAGTGGGTGGCGCAAGTGGGCGGCAGGGACTGTGCGCTTGCATGCTTGGGAGCATATGTACACGTTCCAATTCTCTCGTGTGCGTGAGCGCAATGCAAGCAGTATGGGCACAGTGTGCACTTCGCGCTCAACAGACAGCAAGACCATCTGGGGGGCATGAGTGGGCCCCGGCTCTACGCTTGCATGACAGCTGCCTGCGCATGATGGGCACATGTATGGGCATGACTTATCCCACATGAGCGCTGCATTCACTGCAAAATTATGTTGTGCAGGTAGGCAGATGTAGGAGTGGCACAGGAATGTAGCTGCATCATAGGTCTTGCAGAAGCATCTGGGTGGAGGGAGAAGGTGTGCTTGTGGGTGCATGTTTTCTCTCACCCTGTGGGTTCGCTGTGGCAGGCATCCCCCCGCGTGGGCTAGGATAACCTTTGCTTCCTACCTGTGGCCTTGCCTTTAAATCATTTTTCTTCCTTTCAGCATCCTTCCGCTTTGTGTTGGTGCCTGACACCCTCTGTTTTTTCTCATGGGTGCAAACCTCACTTTCTTTGTAGGCCTGCAACCCTCTGCTCGCTCACTTGTGGCTGCAAAGCATTTGTGCCTTCTGCCAAACCTTTCAGTAGATTCCCTTCGTTCAATTGTTCTGCGCCGCTGTACATAATCTTTCTGCCTTTGTGGGGTCTGCGTGCTTTGTCCTGTGCTGTGACACACATGGAATGGATGGCTTAGGCACGCCGCAAGTGGTGCATGCTTGCATTTTATGCCGCGCGTTTGCTCCTTCCCACCACCCTGAAGGACACACAACTCCTGTCCACAAACCTGAAGGACACAGAGACCCTTGCTCCTTCCCACCACCCTGAAGGATACACGGAGACTCACTTCCCAGCCACAGCAACTGCGCACACGAGCCAAAACAACCCTCTATTGCACATTTGCTGGCACTTTCAGAGCGCATGCTTACAGAGCACAGCTCCATTGTGCACAAACTAATGCTCACTTGTCACCAGCGCTCATGTCTGGGCCATGTGCCCACTCCCCTGCCGTGTTCCCATCAGCCCGCGCGCCCTGCTGTGCCCATGCACCAGGTATTTGCGTTGAGGGAGCGGCTGAATGAGATGAAGTCAGAGAAGGGCGGCGTTGAGTACTACAAACAGGTGCGGCTGGGGGTGATGCTGGGGCAAGCAGCTGGCATGAAGCAGTTGGTGGGGCGGGCGGAGATCGTTGAGGCAGAGGCAAAGTGCAGAGGCACAGCAGGAGTGGCACAGGTGCCCAGTTTTCCGAACAGAAGAATAATCAGAGACTCAGCAAGTCTGGCTTCCATTGGGACCTATGTTGCAAGCCAGAGCTTGCTGATGCACACAGAATCTGAATGGCAACACCACCAGACGGGCAACATTGAGCACTCCACCTTGACCAGAGTAAAACTGCAAGCACTTGAAACGGTATATGCAAAGGCGAACCAGGCGGGTGCAGTGCGCGTGCACTTTCTCACCGCAGATGCGCAATGCACCAGCGCTTGCATGTCCTCCACAAATGCAGGCGCTTGCATGCACACACACGCACACACGCATGCACACATATGCACACACACACACACACATTCTCACACACACAACGATATGCACGAAAACAGCACACACATGCACACGCACAACGCACACGCGCACGTGCTGCCGGCTGCGTGTGTTTTTGTGTGCAGCTTGCACACGAGCTGCAGGCCGGGCGTGCGCGCGTGGAGGACGAGTTGCTGGTGACAGGCCAGCTGGTGACGCAGCTGGAAGGGCGGCTGAGGGCAACACTTGAGCGTGTAGACGCTGCGGAGACGGCGGCTCATGTGTGTGTTTGATCTCATATGCAATTTTTTGCCTGCATGCTTTCCAAAGTAAACAGTTCTGCATACGATCAGAGCTTCCTTTTGCTGGCCTCTCCATGTGTTCTGTTGTTACCTTGATGATGCTGCCTGATCCTTAAAAACCTTGTGTGCACCAATTTCAGCATCACAGTCTGCACGCGTGGGCTCGCACAATTTCAATTGCCTGTGCACACACACGTGCGGAAGCGCGTGCCTGCACAGCACAAACCTACTTACACACGTGCAAGCAGTGCAGCAATACACCCACCATCACACAGCCATGCATGGGAAGAACATGCACACACATACACAGGCCCAGACACATGTTTGTATGTGTGTGTGTTTGCACCCACATGTGCACACCATGTGCCTGCAACAGGTTGCTGAGGCACGCATGCACGACGCGGAGCGCCAGGTGGGCGCGGAGGTGGAGTCGCGCCTGGCCGCGGCATGCGCCAACCGCTCGCTGTGGCCGCCCGCCATCCTCTCAGAGGTTGCCAAGTTGGAGACGCGGCTGGGCACCCTGCAGGTCTGTGGCGCGTGTGTTGGTGTGAGTGTTGGTAAGCGCTGTGTGCATTCCGTGCGGGTGCCATGTGCGCAAGCCGTGTGGTCAAGCTGTGGATCCAGCAAGGAGGTGCATGGTGGCCAAGCTGGCGTCTCAGGCACGCATAGCCGACACCAACGGCTCAATCACAATCCTTTTTGCGTCTGACCCTCCGCATGCGCGTGCCCCTGTGTTGCAGAGTGCGCTTTCGGCTGCTCAGGCGCAGATGGAGGCGGACGCGCGGGCGCTAGAGGCTGAACGGCGGCAGCGATCGGAGCTGCAGGTTAGTGCATGTGTGGATTCTGTGTGTGCATGCGTCGTGATGCACGTGTTGTGTCCATTATGAGCGAACATGCACACAGGCTCACACAGTCACACACCTGCACGCGCACGTAAACAAGAGCATGCACAAACAAGAACATGCGCAGACACGAACGTGCAGACACGCTCACGTTCATGCACAGAAGAGCACAAAATAAAGTATGTATCACACGCATACGGGCTCACAGGCACGCTCGGCACAGCTGGAGGGTGCGCTGCTGCGGCTGGAAGAGGCGGCCACAGAGCGGGCACAGGTGGGTGAGGGGTGCGCGCGTGCGTGTGTGGGCATTGGCATTTGCATGTGCTTGGATTAAAGACTTCCAGGGGGCTTGTATATGAGGGCATGCTTGCACGCGCGCGCTTGAACAGGAGAGGACTGGAGTACCAGTGTGCAGGCACAAGCAGCCGTCAGGGAGCGAACATGCTCAGACAGGGCGCATGTGCTGGGAATTTGTGTGGGTGGGTGGGTGCGTGTGCTGGGCATGTGTGTGTGCGCGGGTGTGTATGTGCATGTGTGAATGCGCGTGTGTCTGTGTGTGCCCGCGTGTGTGCGTGTGTGTGTGAATGCGTGTGTGTGCACATGTGTGTGTGCCTCTACAAGCACGCGCTTGATGTTGCCACAGAGGTTCAGCATGGAGCTTGCTTCATGGCCATGCCTGGCTGTTGAGGGGGCACGCCTGTGGCTGCTATTATCCGGCCGCGCCCGAGTCTTGAAAAGGCCTTGGCCATGTGTGAACAGGCCTTTAGAGGAGACCGCAGCCGGCAATACGTCTGCCAGCGATATATGGACCCGCCAACTATACAAGAAATCCGGCAGAGACACAGACTATCCTTGTCAGCGCCTTTCCTTCTAGACGCCCGAGGACCTCTACCTCCCGGTCCATGGCAGCACGCGCTGCATCCTCACGTATCTCGCCACACATCGCAACACACACACACACATGGCGGCCTCACCCTCCTGCCCACCCCGTTGCGGCACACACTGCAAGCGAGTCACGTGCACCTTGGTTGCTTGATGTGCACTTTGGTCACGTGCACCTTGGTCACGTGCACCTTGGTTGCTTGATGAGCAGCATAGTACGCCGCTCCTCCATGCAACACCAAGGCTGTGCTCACGCGTGCTTTCGCACACTCAGCACTCGCGCACACATATGTGTGGACAGGGGCGCAGTGCTCACCCACCCTTACTGTGCAGGAGGCCCAGCAGAATCTGGCGCGCCTGAATGCACAGCTGGCGGACGCGCGGACGGAGGTGGCGCGCCTGACCTCGGAGAATGAGGAGCTGGCAGCGGCGGTGGAAGAGGGTGGGTGGGAGGAGTGTTGGCTGGAAGAGGGGGGAAGGGGCACTGGGGGCAGCAGAAGTGAAAGTGGCTGGGTGGGACAAGGCGGGCGAAATAGGGTGGGAGGGGCCTGAGAGAGTGAGTGGGTGGGAGAGGGTGGTGCACTGGCACGTCTCCTGGAGAAATGCACGGCCTTGACCTGTGGAGGCACACTGGCAGTGGAAGGTGTGGAGGATTGCCAGCAGTCAAGAGGCAGTGCTGTCCTCTGTATGGTCATCAGGGGAGAGCCCCGTCCTTTTGAACCTGCCTCTCAAACACGCCAACAAACACGGACGCGTCACACAATCATAAGGGGTCACCACCAAGCACGCCTGATTTTGGGGCGAGGTCCCAGCGTTGTATCCTCACCCCGGTAGCGACCAGCACCCTGTTTGCCTCATTTGCATAGCTCAACGGCGATAGATGCCTTGCGATGGCGACCCTCAGAAGCGACCAGCACCCTTCCTGCCTGCTCAGCCTTGTGGCAACCGTCACCCTTTCTGCCTTTCTGCATGTGTGCACGCATGCGTTTGCGTTGCCCTTAACTGAAGCCATTGAGCAGCAGCAGCAACCGTGCATGCGCACACTCACTTACACACACATGCACACACGCATGCACATGTACATGCGTGTGCACAAACACGCAGTGCTGCGTCACACTCGCAAATCATACATGCACCGATGACGCTGCCCCTCTGCGCCGCACCTGCAGCCAAGCAGCAGCGCGCCAGTCGCAGCCATGCGGTGCTGCTGCCGCCGCTAGCTGCGCACTCGCACAGCAACCACGCGGGGGTGGCAGGCAGCGGTGGCAGCGCAAAGTGGCAGGTGCAGAACGTGGTGGGTGGCGGGAGCCTGTATGGGCTGTCTGATGCGCGGCAGCTGGAGGCGCTGCAGCGTGCGGGCAGCTGCACAGACGAGGAGGAGGGAGACCCTGAGGACATGGTAACTGAGGTGTGTGGGCCTGGGCAGGGCAGGGGCTGTGTCGCTGCATGGGCTTGCATCCTTTTGTGTTGTGAGGTCCTGTGAGGAGGTGTGTGTGGGCCTGGGCCCTGCATGGGCTGTGTGGCTCTGTCTGTGTGCGTGGGTGAGCAACTGGCGGTGTGGTGTGCGCCTGGCACTGCTGGCTGCAGCAGTTTTGGGCTCCTCGGAAGCATGATGTGCAATCCAAGCGCGCGAAAAGTTGCACAGGCGTCTCCAGCTGGCCTGAGGTGTGTTGACTCCGCAAACGGAAGGAGCATGCGTGCCTGCGTGCACGGCCTGCAGCCTAAGCGCACGTGATGGAGTGGGATTTGGAAGCGCCTGCAAGTACACGTGGAAATGCGCGTGTACACCTGGCACGTGGTCCTTGGGCGTGCACAAGGCTGGGCTGTGAGTGAAACTGTGCTTCTGCTGTACCCGCGCGTACAAGCGCTGCGTGTGTTTGTTGCATTGCGTATGGGGAGAGCTTGGTACAGACTTTTTGTTGCTGCACATGTGACGGCAAGAGCTTGCAGCTCCGTCCATGTGCCTCTGCTGGCGTCGGATGGGTCGGTGTGCCTCTGCTGGCGCCGGATGGGTCGGTGTGCCTGCTGGTGCCGGATGCCGCTCCTGCACAGCAGGCACTGTGCTCTTGATGCGAGAACATATGGCCGCCAGCGCAAACCCACTGCATGAGGTGCACATGCTGCTGACTACGCCTTCTCTCCCCTGGCTGCTGCTTGCGTGCACGTGTGCGCGTGTGCGAGCGCGGCAGAATATTGTCCTGGCCAGCACCAGAGGGTTACGGTGAGCACCTCACCCTTTTTCCGGAAGCCCCAGCCCTGCAACCCATCCCTCCCTTCTGCGCGCACGCAGGCGTCCGGCAGCATGCAAGGTTCCCATCACCACAGCCAGACCGACCTGCAGCAGCCGCACATGGAGAGCGGCCATGCAGGCCCACACACAGAGACCTTGCCGGATCCGAAGGGGAGGAGGGCGGAGGGCGGGGGCCCTCGCGCCCCTGTGCAAAGCGCGGGGCATCCGCCGCTGTCGCTCAGACGGACCAGCAGCGCCTCGGGCAGCCGTTCAGGGGGGGTTGCCAGGAAGGGCGGCGCGCAGCAGCAGGTAGATAGAGGGGGTAGGGGCCACGATGGGCGTGTTTGCATGTGCGTGTGTGTGAGTGTATGCACGCACGCGTGCGGGCGCGCGCGCGCGCGTGTGTGTGTGTGTGTGTGCGTGCAAGTGTGCACGTGCGTTTGTCTGTTGGGTGGGCAAGCAGCAGGTAGGTGTGCGTGAGGGACTGGTGTGAGTTTGTCGCCCGGGTGTGATTATGCGTGTAGATGAAGTGCATGAATGCGCGGATGTGAGGTGTTTGAGGGTGTGTGTGGATGAAGTGCATGAATACGCGGATGCGAGGTGTTCGAGGGTGTGTGCGGATGACGTGCATGGGCGTGGGTGTCGCTATAGAGAAGCGCGTACGCACATTGTGCCCATCCAGGTCTTGGGTCGAGGAGAGCTTCTCAGCCTCTGGAGTGCGACTTGCGTCCTGCCTGTTGTGGTGAGAATGGCTCTCTCAAGCTGCGATGCACGCGCAGCACACGCTTTGCTTGCTTGTGTGCATGGAATTCATGCATTGTGAATTGCACATGCATGCACACACATGTATGCACTCCCACAAAAGCATGCCTCTTGTGCACGCGTGCATGCCTCTGCAGGTGCTGGGTGGGGTGGACATCCTGTACCTCAAGAATGTTGTCCTCAAGTTCATGGAGGCGGTCACAGCCGGCAGGGTGGCGGAGAGGGATGCCCTGCTGCCTGCAGTGGCCACCTTGCTGCAGGTGCGTGCTTCTGGCGCGTGCCCCTTCTTCTCTGCTTGCTGTGGCCACCTTGCTGCAGGTGCATGCCTGTTGTGCGCGCTTCCCCTTCTCTTTGCTTCGGCCAGGTTCGTTTCTTCAAGACATACTTCGCAAACCTGCAGATTAGCACGAGGCACAAGCATGGCTGCTATGTGGGCAGGCAGCAAGCTTTCCTACCCAGTACTCTGACACCTCACTCTGCGTACTCTGTTGCTCGATGACCATACGAGCTGATGCTGTTGCTTGGGCTCCTTCCTATTCTTGAGAGGCGGCATGCGCAGTGTGCTGCGTGCCCTGTTGTGTGCTTAGGGGATACCCATCCCGCTTCTGTTCCATATCTAACAACAGGTTTGCATCAAATTGTGGCTTGTGCCGGAGGTAGTGGCCTGGGCCAGAAGTAGTGGCCTGTGCCAGAGGTTCATGTCAAGCAGATGGCATGTTGGCGCGATGAAAAGGCTCATCCCACTCGCGTGGCTCATGACCGGCAAGCCGCTCACTCATGGAATGTTACAGCTGCAGCCCCAGTGTGGAGGGCTTCTGTGGCCGGCATCCTCAGGGGGCTGAGGGCAAATGGGTGGACATTTTCCTCCCTCTTCAACACACACACAGTGTGTGTGCGTGTGTGTGTGTGTGCTTGTGTGCTTCCAGTGCGGATGGACTGCCAAATTATTGAACCGTGCTCACCGCCACCCTTTCCCTGTGCTCTTTTCCTCTTCTATTCGTTTCCTCAGGCTTTAGCTGCCTTGCTCCCTCACAGTCTGTACCGGCTATGCATGCGTTCATACACAGCAAGCCATGAGCAAGACAAGCCTTTCACGCTTAAGGGCAGTAAGCCACGGTTGCCTTGCAGGAGTGTGTGTTTATGTGTGTGTGAACGCGCCGGTGTGTACGAAGTGCATGTGCTTGGGCCCAAGCCTCCACTGCCCATGTACCTGCAGAGGGGGGTGCTGGGCACATGGGAACATACAGCACGCGATGCACTCAGTTTCACATGCCTGTCCCGATCATGTGCGCCTCGCAGGCCACGCCTGCAGAGTACCACACGCTTCAGCGCGTGCTCCAGAACACAGCCCCACCCAGCGTACAGGTGCTTTCGGCGCTGGGCATCAAGCTGCCGGGCTTCTGAAAGCCCGCTCACATCCTTCTGGCATGCCTGTGTGCGGAGGTTGCCATATGGGTGGCACAGCACACAGTCCGTCCTCTTACATGAGCCAGTATCTCTGGGAAGTTCAACATGCAACATGCAACATGCAACATGCAACGCTTGTGCACATGAGCCATGCATGTCTTTGTGGGTTAGGTGACAAAGCTGTATCTGCCAAACAAGGGCAGCTGAGCTGAAGCCTGGAAGGTCTGCAACCTGAACCAAGTCTAATAAGGCGCCATGCATGTCTTTGAACACGGTGCCACTTTGCTCGGACTCGGGAACACAGCTGTTTGCACAGGAGTGGCCCCTGTGGCATAGGTTTCCTTGGGCCAACAACCCCCGGCTTCCTAGGCCCCTTCACTTGCCGGACAAAGGACTGCTGCACTTCGAAGCCTTTTACAATTTGATAAGTGAGAGAAGTGTCTTTATCATGGTAGCTAGCTTAGCGACGAAAAGTGTCACCAGTCCCTTCGCCCAGAGAGTATTTTTCTTTCCACTTCCTCCCTCATGAGGTGAGCCATACAGTGTGTGCCAGCACAATACTGCACAACCTCCTCAAGCATGGCACTACATAAATCAGTTATGGTAAGTTATGACTTTGCTTCTATCCAGGGGCACATGGATCATAGGATGCGCTATGGTGGTCAGTGAACTTGCCCTTTTGAACGTCTCCTAGTTTGTCTTTTGAGCTTTGCTTTCCACCAAACCTTCTGGCTTTCAAGAATTTACAAGAAAAGGCCTTTAATTAAAAAGTGCGACTACCACTGGCAGTAGCCTGCTCGTGAAAAGCAATAAGTGCATGAATGAAGAAATAAAGTTTATTTTTGTTCTGGCTCAGAAAAGTAGGTGAGGTGAGGTGAGGTTACATAGCTGTATCGAGGTCAGCTAAGCTAAAATCTAGAAGGCCTGCAACTTTGACCTAATCTGAAGGGGCGCAAGCATAAGCAGAAAGGTTAGGTTAGGTTACAAAGCTGTACCTGCCAGACGAGGGCAGCTTAGCTGAAGCCAAACAGGCGTGCAACCGAAACCAAATAAGGCAAGCTAGGTCGTGACCTGAAATCTAGGCACAGCACTCCA
>LFIK01004585.1_pt1 | contig 11175 bp, 16 predicted proteins | sample 643401 | NCBI WGS metagenome assembly LFIK01 (sample SAMN03777447, study PRJNA286221) | soda lake metagenome | biome: soda lake; feature: Kulunda steppe; material: water; isolation source: sample T5-Br brine of Lake Tanatar-5 | place: Russia: Kulunda steppe | collected 2010-07
CACGTGCGTCATGCATGCTTGAGCGCCGTGTCCACCCCAATCCCTCCTTCCTGTCCCGCATGCCCACTCACAACTCTCACACGTGCACGTGCGTGCATCCTTGGCAACCTGCTCCAAGCGCAAATTGAGGTGTGGCTGTTGCCTAAGATCATATTGCAGCGGCAATTATTGGGTCAAGGAGCCTTTGCTATGCGCCCATTTGCCAAGGAAAGCAAGCTTGGCTTTCCAGGATAACCTGTTGCAAGTGGTGGCAAATTTGCAGCAAGCTTTGCACATGAGAAGGAATGGTCAGGCTGCAATGTGCACTCAGTGCTGGGCATACACATCAGCACCCAATGTTTTCATTGTTGCCCGCATGCAAATGTTTTGTACTATGGCTTCTATGTTGCACCTGTTGCGGGACACTTAAAATGGTGCTGGCAGGGTGCCTGAACAGGCCACACAGTGCATCACAAAAAAAATGGTGCTGGCAGGGTGCCTGAACAGGCAATCATCATAGTACAAAACAAATGCTGCAGGCGAGAGGAGGTGACAGTGTTCTACGAGCTTAATGAACAGATCAACTCGTTGAATAAAGAGGTCCAGGTGAGGTTGTGGCAGGCACAAGCACCTCCGCTGGCACAGGCACAGCTACCTATGCAAGCAGGCTGTGCCTGGCATAGTTGCCCGTGTGCTGAGTGCTGCTTCCTCTCCTCAAACACTTGCTGCAAATCCAGCAAGAACCTGCAAGTATGAACGCCCGTGCGCTGACCATATCTTTGGAGCGCTTGCACTCAGGCCAGCTTGCACTCTGGCCAGCCTGCACTTGAGCCCCATGCACTGACCATACTTGGGGCGCTTGTACTCGAGGCATAGCTTGATTGAATTCTGGCATCACTCACGTCCGTGCGCTCACAATACATTCAGACATGCATGCACTGTGCCCCTCTGCTTGCAGGCCTCCATAATGGCCAGCAGGAGCGCACAAACCGCCCTCAGCCCCGGGCGGCTGCTCATCTACGCCAACCCCATCAACGGCCTCCCGGAACTTGCAGTGGTGCTGGGTGACACGCCTCCCGAGTGCGCCACCCCGCAGGTGGCCAGGAGTGCTGGCAGGGCCCGTGCTGGCACAGGCACAGGCAGCGGTGCGTGGGCACTGCTTGCGCTGCATTCAAACAAGCTGGCACGGATGCAGGCGGATTACAGCAACAGGGGCTGGTGCGCTGCTGTGCAGCTCTGTGCTGTGCTGTGTGCTCTATTGCCAGCCTGTGCCAAGCTCGAGGCCTAGGAAGTGTGTGAGGCAAAGCTGCAGGACTGCGCTGAACTTGCACCCATCCAGCCTCCATAGCAGCACGGATGTGCATTGGCGCACATATGGCAGCCTGTGATGACCACTAGCCTCAAAATAGAAAGGAATGGTAAAAAAGTGCATGTGGTGTGAGTGATCTGGAGTGCGAGTTTTGGGGTGCTGCTCGCAGGTCCCTTGGGCTCTGGTGAGACGAGGCTGCTGATGATGCCTCGACACACTCTCGTTGACGCATGTATGGCACGATGTATTCTGGAAAAAACATTTTTTTGGGGGTGCTGCCTGCAGGTCCCCTGGGCTCTGGGGGCTCTGGTGAGAAGAGGCTGGCCCTGCTGGTGCTGCACCAGCCAGGGGGGGTGGACGACAGGCACCTGCGCACCGTGCAGGAAGCTGCTGCTGCCGCACCGCAGAAAGCGGCCAAGCCACAAGCGGCGGCGATGCAAGGTGCGGTGCATGTGGTTGCGCCCTCAAGGGTGGGCACCAGGGTGTGTGCTGGTACGGAGACTCCCTCCTTTGCATGGTGGTGCTTTGTGTCACGAGAGTCCCTTGTTTCATGGGCAGGTGCTCGCACACTGCAATGAGGCAGCGCCCAAGCTGCTCGCCTCACAAAGTGGTGCCTTGTTTCATGGGTAGGCGCTTGCAGACTGCTCTCATGTGGCGCCCCTAATCCCTCATATGTGTGCAGACTGCTCTCATGTGGCGCTTGCAGACTGCTCTCATGTGGCGCCCCAAATCCCTCATATGTGTGCACATGGTCGCAAAGCTTGCGGCTGTTGCTTGAGATATGCTCCAGCAGCGGTCCTGATATGTTGGCATGAGAGTGGAATGTGCAAAGCTGGCACTGGAACGGCTTTTTTTTCCAAATCTCAAGTATTATCAACGTGATGCGTCTCAGAGGAGGTGATCTACCATGTGCTGTGCCGGGCTCTGGTCCTTACCCAGTTGTTCTTGCCGTTGTTTTTGTCCATTTGTACCAAGTACCTGGTCCCAAAGATTCATGCTTTACAGTGCAGAGATTGCCTTCTTTGTAACCTGATTTTTTCCATGTAGTATGAGCTTAGCACCTTAGACGCAGCGTTGCAGGAGACCATGTTCTTCATGTTATTCTCTTAGGTGTAGGGGGTGTTATTTACATTCCTCACACTTTGGTTCCTCTGAAGAGTCTCGTCCTTGATTCGCAAAGAGTCAAGAAACTTGCCCTCAAGCTTCATGCTCGTTCTCTGCACTATGCTCATAAGCTTGTTCAGACCAGACGTTCTCTTGAGCATTCTCCTCACCTTCAAACCAATCAGGAGAGGTCTGCTGGCTTGTCTGCCCGTAACCCTCCTGATCCTCACTGACCCGCCTTCTCTTTTCTGGTGAAGGGGCTTTTCTTCCCAAGTGGCCCCTTTTCCTTAATTGATGTGAGAAGCGTTTTGCTGCTTGCATAGTTTTTCTTTTCTTCCTTTCTTTCTTAGCTGGTTGAGGACCTGATATTCAATGCCAACATCCTCCCGTCCTGCTTTCCTTCAGACTGTGCTGTGAGCCTTGCTATTTTATTGCCTGTCAAACTTTGTCGCCCTACCAATTTCCTGTATAATCCTCAGCATTCATGCTGACACTTTAGGTGTGATCTTGCACCTGTGCTTGCCTCACACACTTAACATGTCTGCCTGTTAAGCACACTAGCTGCATGCATTGTATGATCTCGTTATTGCATGACATGCATGGTGTGCATTGCAGACGAGTTTGCTGGCATGAAGCTCGTGTCCAAGGGCGGGGACATGGGCGGCTTTGGAGGGGGACGGGGAACAAAGAGAGGGGGAGGCCCAGGTAAGGATGCATGCAAGTACGTGCGCTTGAAGGCACATGCCATCTCCATTGCATGCGTCAGGTGAGGGCGCACACAAGAGAGGGGGAGGCCCAGATGAGGATGCATGCAAGGTGAGGATGCACGCAAGTGCACGTGCTTGAAAGCACACACCATCTCCATTACATGCGTCCACCGCTGCCAGCTCTGAGGCGCCTCCTCCATGATTCACTATCCGCTTGACGGACCTCCGATGCACTGCCGCATGCGCTGCTAGCGCGGTCGTGCACCTCTTCTTGCAGGCTGCCTGCCTTGCATGGGTTGCATTCATGCACGGGCGCCGCACCACCGACCAGGCAGTACCGCATCGCTTCCCACATCAAAGCTAAGTGGCACCCTGCATGTCAGAGGCCGTGTATGCACACCCCGTGGGCATGTGCACCCCGCAGAGGGCATGCGCACCCTCTGGGCAAACCCTAACTAACTAACCCCATGGGCATTCGCACCCCATAGGCATGTGCACCCCATGGGCATGTGCACCCCGCAGTGGGCATGCACACCCCGTGGGCATGCGCACCCGCAGCCAGCACACATGCTTGCGCCCCTCACACCATAACCACAGGCGTGCTGCCACGGTATGGGGAGGCGGGCGGCCTGACCTACATGCTGGCCGACGCCTCCCTGCTTGACATTGAAGCCATCGGCCGCAACAAGATCAAGGTGTGCGCTCTGCACTGCGGCCCTCCTTGCATTGCCAAGTTCTGCAAATCCAACGACCACCTGCAGCATGCATCCATGCCTCCATGCCAGACATGCCGGGACAAGTAGGCTAAGAGCAAATGGTTGGCAAGGTAGGGCTAGGCTCCTGCTATATGGGGCAGATTAAGGTGTGCGCTCTGCACTGCGGCCCTCCTTGTATTGCCAAGTTCTGCAAATCCAACGACCACCTGCAGCATGCATCCATGCCTCCATGCCAGACATGCCGGGACAAGTAGGCTAAGAGCAAATGGTTGGCAAGTTAGGGCTAGGCTCCTGCTATATGGGGCAGATTAAGGTGTGCGCTCTGCACTGCGGCCCTCCTTGCATTGCCAAGTTCTGCAAATCCAACGACCACCTGCAGCATGCATCCATGCCTCCATGCCAGACATGCCGGGACAAGTAGGCTAAAAGCAAATGGTTGGCAAGGTAGGGCTAGGCTCCTGCTATATGGGGCAGGTTCATGGCGCAGAGACGTCTGACACACCGTGCGTATGACCCCGCATATTCATGTGTGCGTGCCTGCAAATGCGCCAGTGGAGGCTGACGACATCCCCAATACACGCCTATGTAGCTCTGCGTGTGTGTGTGTGCACAAGGAGACGCACACGAGCATGCATGCAAATGCGCAGGTGGAGGCTGAGGACATCCTGCATGGGGACTGGGGCTCTGGCGCAGAGGGCCAACCGGATGCACGCGCACAGGCAGCCTTGGTGGCAACGCTGCGCTCCCTGCAGAGCACAAAGGTGTGAGAGTACAGGCAGCTGCGGTCCCTGCAGAGCACAGAGGTGCAAGAGTGCAGGCAGCTGCGGTCCCTGCAGAGCATAGAGGTGCGAGAGTACAGGCAGCTGCGGTCCCTGCAGAGCACAGTGTGCTTGTGCGCGGGTGACATGCGTGGCAGCGCTACAGTCCCAGCAGAGCACAAAGGTGGATGCTGCGCTCAGAGTCGCTCAGGTCAAAAACAAGCCTGGTCTCATGCCTACCTTGGCAGGCTCACAACCCCACGTGCCCTGTTATTGGTGCCTTGCTTTCTGCTGGCACGAGCAGCATGCAAGAGGCCCACGCCCTGCTTGCTTGCACTGAACGCCTGCAAGAGCAAAGGCTTGCTTGCACTCAACATTTGCAAGAGCACGGGCATCTGAGCTCTTGCAATGGTCTTCTTCGGGTCTTGTCACCCGTTGACTTGCGGATGCTACTTCTTTTGTGCGACACACCATGCATGCAGTCAGAATTATTTGAAGGTACAGGCAACACACAGCACACACACACACACACACACACGCCCAAGGCACATGCACGCACAAGCGCACAAATAGAGCACATGCTTTTTGGTGGCCTTGCGCACGCAGGACCAATCCCCGCAGGGCCTGCCGCTCATGGACCCGCGCAGTGACCTCAAGGTGGCGGATCTCAACACCGCGACCGCGCTCACGGAGAGGGGTGCGCTCATTGCGCTGCGTGACCAGACCAGGGCAGCCCAGGACCCGTGCATCAGGTGGGTGTGCAGTTGTGTGTCTCTTTTGGTGACTAGGCAAAGGCTGTCCTCGACTTATGTATTATTTGGGTGGGCAGGCCAGGTCTCTTCTGGTGGGCCTCCTGGCTTCCACAGCAGTGGTGAAGCTGCTCATGGCGCAGGCAGGCACAAAAAGGATGTCAAAGCAGCACAGGACCTGCGCGTCAGGCAGGCTGGTATGTCTTGGTCTTGCGGCAGCACAGGACCCTGCCGCGAGGTGGTGAAGCCACATGTGGCATCCAGGCTTTCTGTGAACAGGTTAAGGCGGTTTGAACAGCAATCAACATTCTGTTCCAGAGTCTTCGTTCACAAAAAGGGCCATTGTGATTGTGACCATTCAATGACTTGGAGCCCCTGTTTTGAGGGAATGACAACCCCTGGCTTGCATTTGGCGAGCCAGGCTTGCAAGAGGATATCATGGGTGATCATAAACTCAGTGCATGTGCCTTCAGGACATTTATTGCAACCCCAAAGGCTGGGCAAACAAGCGCTGCATGCCTGAAAAAAGCAAATGGTCCTGGGTCAACTCACACGCTTCAGCACTCGGCACGCCTCTGCCCCTGCAGCGAGGCGTACGCGTTGATACGAGCGGAGCGCGTGCTGCGCGCCCAGAGGCAAGAGCTGGTGCACAAGCTTTCGGATGAGGCCCTGCAGGTGTGGGTCTGCCTGCATACAAAAGGCCTCCCATGGTCTACAAGCTGTGTGCATTCAACCCTACATTCAACCCTACATTCAACCCTACATTCAACCCTGCAGGTGTGGGTCTGCCTGCATACAAAAGGCCTCCCATGGTCTATCAGCTGTGTGCATTTAAGGATCACAGTGTTCCACAGGCTGCATAGGTCACGCAGGCGCACAGAAGCTGCTTAGATTACGCAGGTGCACAGAAGCTGCATAGGTCACGCTGGTGCACGGAAGCTGCATAGGCCACGCTGGTGCACGGAAGCTGCATAGGTCACGCTGGTGCACGGAAGCTGCATAGGTCACGCTGGTGCACAGAAGCTGTCAGACAAGGCCCTGCAGGCAGGCTGCGCCAGTCGAGGCAACATTTTGAAACATGTTTGCTTGCTTGTTCCAGATACATAAGAAGACTGCGCGCCTTAAGGCCTTGCCTGAGCATTCTTATTCACACGAAGCAAGGCCTTTCAAAGCAAGGCCTTTCAAAGTAAGCCCTTGGACTTGCCCATGGTTGCCCCTATCCATGACAATGTTATGTTTATTGCGCAATTCATCTCCAGGCGCTGCCGGAGTTCCATGTGCGTGTGGCGGTGCTGCAAAAAATGGGTTACCTTGATACAGAGAAAACTGTGGAGATCAAGGGCAAAGTGGCATGCGAGATCAACTCCACGCAGGTGAGTGTGTAAGAAAAAGACTGCTGTGTTGGTGCATACAAATGTGTGTATATCTGTAAGCAGCTACGAAGGGAAGCCTATTCCATGAGACTGCCACACAAGCTCGACAAATTAATGGTACTCGATGAAGATAATATAATTTTCAAATGCAGGGAAGTTCTTCTTCATGAAGCCAGGGATGCATTTGGCTGCATGCAGAGCTAAGCCTGCATTTCCCCTGGTCGAGCACCTCTTTAAAAGGCAGTAGAGCAGGGAATGCGCTCCTGGTTTTCCCCTTGTCCTAAGTTACCATTTTTGGCAAAGTTTCACTTGCGTTTCTCACTACGGTCCCCTACTTTGAGTTCTGCTTGATCATGATGCTGCATGGTCTTTTTGAGGTTCTCTCTTAAGCGATGTCCATCATGCCCCCCATGGAAAATTCAAATCCAAATCTTTATACAGCACTGTAGCTGCTCAGCTCGTTCATTACTTTCACTGAAATGTTGAGTGGCTCCTTGCTGCTGCTGGGAAGGATGAGCTGCTGCATGCAGAGCTTCTACAGGCAAAGCTTTCTGCCCACTGGTAATGCTTTCTGTCCACATGCAGAGCGTCTCTTTTATGCTGTGCAGGATGAGCTGCTGTCCACGGAGCTCGTGTTCTCTGGCTTGCTTGCTGATCTGAGTCCTCCAGAGGCGGTTGCGCTCATCTCTGCCCTGGTGTTCCAGGTGATTGATTCCAAGGATGTTGCTCTAGAGATGTTGCCAGGATGCAGATTTGCAGGGCTACGCTTCATTCCTACTTAACGCTGTGACAGTTAGACAAGCTTGTGGAAAAAGTGTCTGGGGCTTGTCAAAAAAGACAGCAGCCTGGCCATCAGCTGAATGGCTGTGGAATCCAAGACCTGTGGATTGGTAGACTGTGAAAGGACGAGGTTGGATGGAAAGGTTCAGAGCTCAAAGCTGCACATGTTGCTCTCGTGCGAGAGGGGGTGACGGGCAAGCTCTTGCAGCAGCCATTGATCTGCACTTGCTAAGGTGCAGCATCAAGTGCCAAGCGCCTTTGCCTTGGCGCTATCAGTTTGCAGCAGCTGGATCTTATCACCTTGGCAATCAGTGCAATTTCTGGGTTTGGTCGGGTTGGCCACTACAGGGCACCTCTTGTTGCCAGCCATCAGATCTGTGAAATGGAAAAGTAACGCATTGGCCAACGGAGATGGTGAAGGATAACATGTCCTACATTTGGCCACCTGCAGGAGAAGAGCGACGTCGAGCCTGAGCTTCCACCAAAGCTGGCCGAGGCCTGGACAAGGTTGAGAGAGATTGCGTGGCAGACGGCTGAGGTGGGCTTGCACATCCGGCGCATGCACACAAAGCACATTTCATGCATGGACATGGCTTCCTGAAATTATTTTGTAAGGCAGACGGCTGAATGTGGATTCGGGTGCAAGAAGCATTATGCCGCCCCTTGACTACAAGGTCTGGCACCAACCACCTTCTGAAACCCGCAAGTGCGTCTGCCATCTTGGCAGACGCGTGTGCTTGCCTATGATTGAGAGGTATACAATTCCGTCGTGCAACATACATATCCAATGGCCTTATCTCCTTTGAGTTCACAATTGAGCTGACCTGGCCTGTACATCGCATTCATCAGCATGTTACTTGTGCAACAGTCATACTTGTCAGTCCAACGGACTGATTCGCAACTGGACACACCCTTGCGGGCAAATTTGCAATCCTGTTTGTTGTCCAGGCTCAAGCCAGGTGTGGACTAGGGATCGATCCTTCAGAGTACGTGCGTGAGATGCTGCACCCGGGTATCATGCAGGTGAGGCCGAGGTTTGTGTGAGCCATGCCTTGCATTGTACAGATAGGTTGCACCAAGGCCATGCATTGCTCAGGTGTTCCTTGCATCATGCAGGCATAGCACAGTTGAGCCCTCACATGCAGCTGTGGTCTTTTGGATAATATGCCAGGCCCTGTTATAAAAGCAAATACTGCAACAAATGGTGGCTTTGTAATTACCTCAGCAGACGAATGAATGCTCATGTAGCATGCGTAGTTCCATATAATTTTACTGCTCCCCATTCTGGCGCGCTTCCCACATGCTTGGGATCAAAACATGACTGTGGGCGTGTCTGTGTGGTACCCCAGGTTGTGTATGAGTGGGCACAGGGCACACCCTTTGCTGACATTTGTGGACTTACGGATGTGATGGAGGGCTCCATAGTGCGCTCAGTTGTGCGCCTGGACCAAGCCTGCAGAGAGCTGCTGGTGCGTGTTGAGCATGGGTCCAACAACACTTGAATCATGCTTCTTGGCATGGACTGTCGCCATATTCTGGAGCATTCGATGTCGTAATGCACTGCTGTGCAGTATGCCTCTTGGCTTAATGATTTTTTCAGTTGCATTTGGCAACCACTGGCATGACGTCGTCACCCTTTTGCACAAACAAGGAACATGTCGTTTGGAAGGAGGTCTGTCTTCATTCCTGTTGAAGCCATCCAGTGAGACTTAAGTGCTCACACTTGCAAGGATGTACAGCATGTGCATAGGGTTGGCCAGATCCGTATTGTCATAATTCTAGGTATTATACGGAATACGTATTAAAAGGTATAATACAGACCCCCCCCACCGTATCCGTATCCTGTATAATTCCGTATGTACGGTGTAATATGTATAATAAGGGTCGAGTTCATTAGAAAAAATAAAAAAGAAAAATGTCCTATGATAAGATGCAAGATAATGCAGCACAGATACTTATGGCCTTGCATGGAGATGAGGGGTCGGTGGCAGGGGGAAGCTCTCAGCAGCAGCACCAGCACCAGCACCAGCACCAGCAGCACCAGCAGCAGCAGAGTGTACAATTGTGCGGCTGGCCGGTGGGGGGGAGGAAGGGAAGCAGGCTGTCACAGCAGAATTCACACTTCTGCGCATGGCGGGTGTGCCCAAAGCCTACGCCGACCTCTGCTAAGCGCTGGCAGAGCGCAGCGATCATGAGCATGGATGGAGTGCAGCTTCAGCCAGCAGAGTCCCGCCACATGAGCAGCAAGTTCCCCCTCATTTCAGCAGTGGCTGGGTTCTCTCAACACATGTGACCAGCTGTGCACCTGAGCGCAACTGGTTGATGGTTGGCAACATCTTCAGCAAGACCAAGAACCAGCCGGCGCTGGAGCACGCCAAGAAGATAGCGTACATTAGGGGCAATGGCAGCGGCAGCATGGGGGCTGACCAGGAGATTTTGCACTCTGAGATTGATGTGATGGATGAATAGGAGTAGTGCACAGTCAAATATTCGAGAACGCTCAAGACTAAGGAACTTGGGAAACAACGGGCTTGAGGGCAGGCAGCTCCTTTAAATGGCTGGTAGGATGAGTTGTTCACCGGCCATGATGTGTCTACACCATGATTATGCACTTTGAGCTGGCACAACCACCCAACCTTTGATTTTTTGGCACAACTAAATTGAGTACGCATATCCAGCTCTTCAAGAGCTGCACAATGGCACCCTTATCATTTAATTCAGAGGAGTTCCACGTTTCTGATGCATGCGGAATACGTGGATAATACGTATTATACGGGTATAATACGGTATAATACCCTATAAAGGATTCCAATATACGGTTCTGGCCAACCCTACATATGGTGCATATCCTTGGCTGCTGACCAAAAGCTCAACATTGAAGTTGTGACAGGAGAGCCTAAGTTGCCAAAGGGGCGTGAGAAATGGTCACAGTATATATTCTCACAGGCATGTTCATCGTTTCTGATTATCCCACCAGCCCGTCTTACTCCGCGTTAGGGCATCAAAGTGCGTGAAGTATGCCCTGATCATCTGCAAAAGAATATGGATACATCTGGTCAATTTGTCTTTACTCCTTAGCAACATGTTTGTGCAGCAGTGCTTCAAAATTATTCACTCTGATCTTGCTGTGACTCATGATAACAGACATGTGCATCTGTTCCAGGTATGTTGTATAGAGAAGATAACTCCTTTAAAGTCTGGCTTCTTTTATGTGCAAGCAGCAGGCCAACTTGAAAAATTTTGATTACCGAGGAGTTGTCAATGTAGTGTTCAAAAACGGACGAGGCTGCTGTCACACACAAAATATGCAATAATCCAGGCAAGCATGGGGCCCTTCTTGTACAGCGGGGTTATCTTTGCAACTTTCCAATCAGCAGGAACCTGGGCACCCTCAAAAGAGCAGGAAGAGCTGGGCCAGAAGGGGCAAAAAAACATGCACCGCATAAAAAATATGACCCTCTGCCCTAGGTACATATCGAGCTGCATACTCCAGAAAAGGAGTGGCCACCATATCTAAACCAGAGAAAAAGCCTCCTTTCAACTGCTCCAAGTGTTCAGCAAGGAGAGAGCACACGGTCCCTGTATGGAGCAGCCATGGAGTCAGGTGGGGGGTCCAGCCTGTTGCAGCTCTGTTTGCAAGCAGCTGAGCCGGGGATGGGTGTCCTCTGCCAAGAGGGACAGCCATGTCACTGGGGGGGGG
>LFIK01004586.1_pt1 | contig 11173 bp, 10 predicted proteins | sample 643401 | NCBI WGS metagenome assembly LFIK01 (sample SAMN03777447, study PRJNA286221) | soda lake metagenome | biome: soda lake; feature: Kulunda steppe; material: water; isolation source: sample T5-Br brine of Lake Tanatar-5 | place: Russia: Kulunda steppe | collected 2010-07
CAGCGGCCACGAAAATCGCACGAGACGTCTCGATGCGGGAAACGGAGGCACCGATCTCTCCTCGACGCCAAATGGCGTTTGTGCGCCCACTTTTCGAAGATTTTGTACTTCCCTTTTCCTCCCGTGAGTGGAGCTTACGCAGAGGACAACCATCGCCTTTTTTCCACCCGTCCTTCCTGGATTCGTCCTAGAATTGAGGAGCAAAACGGACCTTCGAAATGAGCCTGGAAATTCATTTCAAGGGGATTTACGTGGACGTGCGCCACGTGTTGCTGCGCACAACCGCAGATTGCACGTCGCGGATCCGACACGTTGCGCCGCACGTCTTTGTTTGTTTTGGACGCGAGCGATGTCCGTGGGAATGGCACGAACGTGCTGCACGTGCGCACGTGCCCAGCAGGTGGAAAAAGGAACGGCGGTCAAGCCCAAGAAGACGAGCACGGCGAGCCGTAGGCAAAGCTTGGCCTGGACGGCCTTGGCGGCAACTGTCGCCTTGCCGACGCGTGCATGGGCGCTCTCCACCGAAGAAGCCATCAAAAAGAAAGAAGAGAGGAAAGCGGCGCTGCGTGCTGCCGCTGCCGCTGCAAAGGAACAAGAAATGGAGGCGGAGAACGCAGCCGAGCGTGGAGAGTCCAGGAAAACTGTGCAGGACATTGGAGACGTCTTCGGGGAATCGGAGTATTCGATCGGCGAAGATCACTCGCCCAATTCGCATTCGCATCAAGAAGAAGGTGCCAAGTCGGCCAAGAGCTTCTACTGAACGTTGGGGGTTGAGGAAAACCACTGACCTCCACGTGGCAGTGGTGTGAAAGCACCAAGAGCACCGGCTTTGGTGCTCAACGAAGACGATGCAATTGCCCTGTGTCTTTGGCTCGGGATCATCGAAATTCCTTTGCCGTGACAGGCACCGTCCTAGTTGATTCTTTTTTGTTTTTTCTTTCATCGGGAACAATATGTTTGTAACAGTATGAGTTGTAAGAGCCTGTCCTTTGATGCATGTCTCGTACGCTAGCCAGTGAATGATGCACCCATCTGCAGGAGGAAACAGGTGCCGAACACAGCTCCTGACGTGCTAACACCGATTCCATTCCCAATGCATCGCTCGGTGATTCATCGATCATGCTGGTTTTGTGGAAGAGTTTTCTCAAAGCCATGAAGGGAGCCGGGACCAACGTTCAACATTCCAAGTCGGAGGGGGAAGAACATGCCATCATCATTGCCTCGACTTTGGCAGGTTAAAGACGTTCAATTGCGCCGCAGCACTGCTGCGTGCATCATCTCCAGCTTTCTGCTCGAGAAGAGGCAGGGCGACCTCTGCTTTCGTTGTCGAGGCTCGTCCTCCACATCGATACCTCCTGCTTCTACCGCACCTTTTGGGCAGATCCAACCACGCAATTGCATGCAGTCTTTCCAAAACAGCCCCGTCCAGTCCCATGGCAATCCCAGCGACATTGGCCGTGTCCACCCTCCCGTGTTTACACTAAACATACCTCGAGTTAACCCATCCGTTTCAAAGAACGCCCTGAGCGAAAACGGATTTTTCGCGATTCATTCCGAGTTAACTACGTTGGTGGACAGGTCGGTGCATGTGCTTGACATGTGGCACGTGGGGACAAGTCAAAGCCAATGGAACAGAGGAAGGAAGGCACTGCAAAGGGAAAAGGGAAGATACAGTGCACATTTGAGACGAAAGGTTTGGATCTGGGCAGATGAGAAGCAAGGAAAAGGAAAAGGACAAGCCCAGGCGCAGCACCTCCTGCCAAGAACTGGTGGAGGTGCGAGGTGAACTGCTTGCCAAACCTTTCCACGCACCTGCAAAGCCCGAGAATTCGAAGAAAAAAAAGAAAAACGCAAGAGTTCGGATGGAGACGACGAATCAGAAATTCCAAATGCAAGTGCTGGCCAGTCTGCCACCCGCACAGGCCAACGGTAGAAAGAGTCTAGCACCCTATCATGCTTGGGCCCCGCGAAACCGTCCTCGAAGCATGCTCACCATGACGGACGAGAACCAACGCAAAGTTTCAAGTAAGTTTGAAAGGTGAGTTTTGCCGCAAATTTCAGATGCATTATCGAAACGGTCGAGTAAAAGCCCGCATGGAGTTCACTTGCTCACCGCTCTTTCTCGCCTCGCATCTTCTCCACTCCGATTGCAGTCCAACACAGATCATGCTGCGAAAAGATCTGCAAGCGTCAGACAGCTCAAGGAAGAAGAGCATGACTCGCTTCGTCTCAGAGCAAGTCTTGTGCAGCAAATCCAAGTACCTTGACAATGATGGGGTGAGGGCCGCACTTTCGTACGAGGTTCACAGAAAGCAAGGAGTCTGCGGTAAGTGAGCAATCTGCGATTGCCGCTCCAGTATCGACCTTGTTACTGCAAGGTCTTGTTCACAAAATTTGCGAACTTGGACACAGAAGAATACGCATATGAAATGCCGTTGTTTTCCAGCAATTCTTCGAGCCTTTCTTTCACTGTCTCTGGCTCAACAGTCTCACACTCCAGCTCGTACACGGTGCCCCAGTCGTACTGAGTTTCATCCAACTCGATGAGGTGCCCTTCCCACGCAAATTCCTGTCTCACGTTGCGAAAGCCTCCCAGGCAAATCAATTCCTCCGGGTTGAACTTCTCTCGCACCACCTGCATCACTCGTCCCTGCAATTGGAGCATTTTACTCGGATCCTCCACGATCTTTCTTCCCACAGCAGGCTCAATGGCATGCTCCAGTTCCGTAGCTCTTCCGATCCCATCTTCGATGATTGCTTTTCCTTTCAAGGTAAGAGTACATTTTTCTGTCTCGTTGTAAAAACGTGCACGCAGGACATGTAGGTGTTTGCCAAGCTCCTGGCGGCTTCCATCAAAGAAGAAGTTTTCTTGCCTGTACAAGTTTCTAGCGCCTTCTTGGAGCAGTTTGGCCACTACATCGTGGGATTCTTTGTCTGGCAACCTCAATTTGATCTCCACCTCCATCCCGGAGTTTGAATCGCTCATCTTTTGAGCCCTATGCGCTCCTGCACGGATTCCTTCAGCTTGTCCAGTTCTCTGAGGGAATTTCCCGGCCTCGCTTGATTTCCAGCTGCTGCAGCTTCTTCTTCTTCTCTCCTCCTTTTGATATCTTCGTACTGCAGATTCGTGGTTCCATCCCGTCCATCAGCTTCCGTCCATCGTTCTCCGTCGCATCGCTCCTTCCGTCGTTCCCGCACCTCTTGTCGATCTTCGGGCTTGAGTTCCAGCCTCGTGGGCGGCCTGCGGAGCATGCGGTGCACGTGTGCGCTGCGCCAGCTTCGTGCACACGCGCCTCCAACTCATGCACCAGGCGGACTCCACCAGAAAAGACAAAAAAAGGACAGAAAAGTGGATTTTTGCAACGAATGGAAAACCACGGATGGAGACGAGAGTGAAAGACGAGGGAAGACAAGGCGAACACGAGTGTGGTGGGATGGAACGAACGTGTGCACGAGGAACAAGCCAACAAGGTGGCTTGGAGAGAGTGGAGTGCGAAGGTGCCCGCCACGCAAAGCACCGTCCTCGAAAAGGCAACAACAAGGTCCCCTCCTTCCATGAATGCAGCTTCAATGCCTCGAGCAATCAACGTCAAGAAGTCCGCGCATGCTCAACATTCCTACTTTCCAAGGAATACAAAACTTCGCTACGTGGCCGTGCATTGGTTGCGTGCTGAAAACCATCGCGTTTTCTCTTCCCTTGGAACATCTCGAAACTTGAGTTCACTGGTGGAGCTTGCAATAATCGCACCAACCTCCGCGAATACACATGACAATGGGATTGGCATTGTAAGGAGATCGTATCGTCGCTCAAGAGCGATTCCACGTTCATCAGCCGTGGTCGAACATCTTCCCTATTGTAACTTGCTTTTGGTAAGGAACTGCAGAACTAGTCACGAGCGGTTCATCATGCCTCGGTTTGTAAAAGAAGCTTGCGTGGCAATTGGGTGCATACAGGGGCGAGGCTCACAAATCGTATTCCTTTGCGAATGCAAGTCCTTGAAATTTTCGAGGCCTTGTCTTGGAAGAGCAATTCGACTTGTTCTCCAAACCGTGTATGGGGCCAACCAATCGCGGTGAAGAGTACAGTGGTGGCCCCAACCCAAACGAAACATGAAATATCACTCTTCTTGTTACAAACACCATCGTCATCGGAGTGGTCTTCCATCAAAGGTTCCAACCCTTAGTTTTTTCTAGCCATCAAGCTTAGAGTGATGTTGGCACCAGTGGTCATTGTCACCATCTTCTCGTGACGAAGATGGGCGAGTAAGCTTCTCAAGTCATAAAACGCTTCATAAAGCTTTGGGAGTTTGCACCCCATTACTCTATGCCAAGTGCAACATAGTTTAGCTCTTCTAGATATCGCGTGACTAGAAAGAATCCGGTTGAAAATTTTCGGTCTTGCTCACACGGCCTTCGTCCCGAAGTCGCCTTGGTCTAGTGCTCACGGTTCTAAACCTTGTTAAAGAGTGACAATGAAACAAAACGAACTTTCCATTCTTGAATTCCTGAAACGCAACCTTTGCATCGGTTTTCGTGTCATCATCTATGAATTAGTCGGGTAACGTGTGGTGATCGCCATCAAAGTTTAGTGCCAAGAGCGGTTTTCGTCTTTTGGGTGGCTTGGATGTGTTCGAAGGTTGTCTTTGAAGGTCTTCTAGTCGATCATTTTTGACTCGAAGAACATGTCGGCTCCTTTGAACGCTTTGGTGTGCTCGACCATTTGAGTATTCGGTTCTCTGTGCCGGATAAGACAAGAACTCGCAAGCTTCTCCTAGACGTTTGTCTACTTTGATTTGTTTTACAAAGCTTCCCTAACCCTGGTAGTGGAGATGCCATTCTTGCTTCGTACCTTTCCTAACTCCCAATGTACTGCCAATCTTGCTTTGGAAAGGATTTGAAGCTCAATTGGTTGTTTGAACTCCTTACATCTCGTCAATCTTGCTTCCTCATGAGCTCTATTCACAATAGCAATCTTCCTACAAAGATTCCTTACGAGTTATTTAACCTACCTTGCTTAGCGTGTTTGGTTGTGTGTCGGTTTAGCAACGGAAACGTTCGTATTGTGGATTGGTTCTCCAAGTACTAGGTCACCTATGATGCATAAAGGTTTTGTGGTCATAAGGCTTCTTCACGTCATTTCTTAGAAACTGCCGAACGAGACAGTGTCGATTGCACCTTTCATTCCCAACTCGAGCAAGAGGCGCTGCATTCATTGCCGCTCATGTTGTCCCCAATACATGTTGAGCCTTCTTGGTATCTCCTCTTTCGCAAGGTTCTTCGTGAGTGGATCTTTCTTTGCTTCTCCATCAATCCATTGTATTTTTAGCGAATGCTCAAAAAAATGTGTTCCAAGAGGAATTGTAAGCCCTCCTCTCGCACAAGACCATTCATCCATTTTTCTTGCCTTCTCGGGATAACATTTGCGGGTTTTTGTGCATGGACACACATTTGTGCAATTGGAGACGGCCGTGCTACAAAAATTTACGTTGATACAACATGGCTTGTTGCCAAAGCGTACGAGTTCTTCGTGCGCACACTGCGAGACTTCATCATATTTTGTACTCGACCATGGAAGCTCCCTCCACATTATGAAAGGATTTGATCGGTGCAAGCGTTGTTATCCCCCTCATTTCAACTTTCCCTTCCTGGCCACTCCTACGCGCTGGCAATTCTCTTCCACGTGCGTAGCCGTCTCTATTCGTTTCGCTCCAACCTTTTCCCTAACCCAACTCGACATATTGAGGAAGGTTCTTCGCGCCATCTTTATGAGTCTGCATTGGCCATGCTTTATGGATTTCCGACGAAGTCTTGCGCTCTCCAAGAATAGCATTGTGGCGTGCCTTGGTTCTTGATCTTCAAGTTGTCCTTCATGCACCAATTGCGCACGTTAGATTGGGAGGCTTTTGGTCTTTGCCGAAAGAAGAAAGTTTCAAGTTCTCGTTGCTTTCTACTCTCTTCACTGCTCTACCCATAGGAGATTTTCACTTTCCTTTTCAGTTATTATCGTGGGAAGAGAACGATGCGTCCTTGTTTCACACCTCTACCGCTTCTTTCGACTACCAAGGACTTATTCTAGAGTCCGTGTTTGTGTTGCAGTAGAAGCAACAACCTTACTATTACGTTGAGAGTTGGATGGATGGGTGACTTGTAGCACGCACTTTCTCGATACGACATGATGCGTTCTCGTGGAATCCAAACCAAACCAAACCGAATGAGAGAGACTTTGCTTCGAGCGGGATGCGCACATTGACGATCGAGGCAAGCAAGGATTGTGGAGACCTCAATTTGGCATCGACGTTTCATCGTTTCACTCGGACTTCGTCCACGAGGAAGGGCGGATGCAGGAGGGAGCCAACTTCGACCAAAACAATATCGAGCCTTGCAAAGAGCCAGCCGTAGAAATCTTGAGCCGTAGATGCACGCTCATGGGTACAGGTGGATTGGGAACATTAATTGAGCAGTGTAGGGCAATGGTGCAACTAAGGGTTGCTTGTAATGATTTCCATCTGGGCAAAGAAGGCAATGGACACGCCACAGATCAGGATTTGTCCACGAAGGCATCTAAGCCGGCACTCGGCAGGAATCTGAGCCTCCACCATGCACTACCTCCATTGCCCGACGGCAGTAGATAAGCGTTGCGCGGAAATACGAATGCATTGTCATATCAGGCAGCCCTTTCAACTTGCGGTTAACCTTTGCAGCACCTTCAGCTTGTCGTGAGAGCACGCCTCGAAACCTGTGGAAGCAAGCATTTTCTGCACAGGCATGCAATTTGGGGATGGTACATAGATAAGCACTGTCATCACATCACGAGGGCTGGACAGGGGTATTCAGCACAGAAAATCAAACATTTTACGTAGTCTCTTTACAGCAAAGGCCACAATCCTTATTTCTGTGAATACCAAAGCACTATTGTCCATTCTAAAATACAGTAGTACATGTAATAGGTACAAACCAGACAAATTCGAAAAAAACATCCGGTGCTGGCACTTGCCAGTCTGGTCTGATGAAAACTTCTGTCAAATCAGACGCAAGAAGTTGCCAGATCTAGTGCGTGCATCTTCTTCTCCAAGCAATTGTCACTCAGGGCACGGTGCATTCCTACAAATTTCATTTCGCCCAGGCGCTCAAACCCATCCATGCTTCTTCTATGTGTTCCTTCATCTGATTCCTTGCATGGGAACATGTTACAACCGTGCAAAGGCTCATTGACTCTATCTTGGTTGGTGCTTCTGCAGGAGCGCTTGTTGCAGCTGCTGGGAATTTCGTTTGGTTCCTCGTCTTCACGGATCCGTTTGAGTGGCTTGGCCAAAGCCACTGCTGCGCAGTCTCCATGAGCACCTTTCACTACCTCTGCAAGGCTGGCAAAGGACCGTGCCTTTCTGTAGAATTTGGACAGCCCAGGGCGAGGATCCCTGGACGTGATCGGGCTGTGCACGTTCCCTTCATGTGGAGTCGAGAAGCACCGTGTTCTCAATTGTGCAGTCGGTTGTTCCATGAGTACAAGCCTGTGTCCCCTGCTCTGTGCGCTTCCTCCAAAGAGTGCCCACCACGTGCGTCCACTCAATCCGACCAGACGACTACTTTCTTGCAGCTGACCTTCTTTCCAGCGGAAATTCTGGTCGAAACGTCCGGCTGCTTCACCAGGCTTGCGTTGGTCCGAGCGTCACTGACAGAGGACGTCTTTCCAAGTGCACGTTTCCTGCGTTTTTCGCGCTCGATCGGAGATCCGCCTTTGCTTGCACGCGTCACGTGGCACGCAGCGACCTTTCTCTTCCCTCCTTCGTCTCTGTTCGCTCGAAACGGCGCGTCTGCGGCGCTCGTACGTCGTGCTTTCCACGTCGACGCGACACGAATGGCCGATCCGACGTGTCGGCGCCTGGACGAGGGGACCCTTCCACCGAAACGTCACAACTATCAAACACGGACGATGGAGGAAGGCGTCACAACCAGGCGGTCCTCCGGTCTCGGCGGGTTTGGTTCACAACTCTGTGGACCGTAGGGAAGGCGATAAGGTTCACAACTGTGTGGGTCGGAGAGGAGAGGCACCGAGAGGGGAACGGTGTTGTGGATCGTACCGGAAGACGTGGCACAGGTGGGGCGTCACAACTCTCGATCCCTGTCGACGTCACAACCGAAGATTCCTTGGGCGATACGGGTTGCACGGTCCTCCTGGTCCGACGATTCACAACCCTCAAACTTCTGACGGTTCACAACGATCGAGAAGCAACGGGGTGAAGCACGGAGCACCGACGGACAGCATTTCACAACTCTGTTTCACAGGTAGATTCACAACTGTCCGAGTCTCTCGAAACGTCCACGTCCCCACCGCGACGGTAAGGTCACAACTGTGTTTTCTCTGTCGATTCACAACTCTGTGTTCTCTGTGGAAGCGTGGCTTGGCGACGATGGATGCGCGTCTCGCCTGTTTTCCGCGACTTTGCGCACCTCCTTCCGTTCCAACGAACAGATGTAGACAAGGAAGGCAACGCACGGTGACCACACGTGCAGCTGGAGGCAGCCGCAAGACCCAGCCGAAGTCCAAGGCAGCAGACCAACGAGCACGTACCATCCAAGACGGCTCCAAGACCTTCTTCTCCTCGTTCAACGCGCCGGAGTGGCTGCAGAAGAAGGAGAAGAGAGAGGAAGATGAATTCGAGACGAAGGAGGATCGATGGGATCGATCCTGGGACGTACCATGGGGCGGTCCCACGTTGGCTTTGGGATCTCTACTCTGGTTGGTCGCGTATGTCTCATCTGCTGCATTGGCACCGCTTCTGGTGGCTGCAACACGTGGGCAAGACATTTCTCAGGAAGAAACCTTGACTTTGGCCATCCTTACATCGCAACTGGGTCAAGCGGCGGGCACGGTGGGCGCCCTGTCCCTGGTGACACGTGGGGAACTCTTCAAGGTGCTGAATTTTGCACCATGGAAGTTGGAGGATGGATGGCTGAAGACGGCTTTGTCTGCCATCCCGATCGCGATAATATCAGTTGCAATTACAGCAGTTTCCGCGTCTGCCTTTGGGGTCGATCGCATCTCCGGCGGTGGTTCAACCGAAGTCGTGGCAGAGACGTTGTCTACCACTCCTGCCAGTGCAACCGCACTGCTCCTGACATGTTCCGTGTTTGCTCCATGGACGGAAGAGATTTTTTTTAGGGGGTTTCTGCAGACAACGCTCAGCAAGTGGATGCCTGTGCCATGGGCCATCGTTTCCAGTGCCACTTTATTTAGCGCGGCCCACTTGACGCCGCGCGATGCCCCTCAGCTTTTTGCGCTAGGGGTAGTCTTGGGACTGACATATGCCAAGAGCAGAAACTTAGCGGCTCCCATGGCAATCCATGGCATATGGAATGGTTCGGTGTTCAGTGCGCTGATGATTCTGGTGGCATCTGGGGTTGATGTGAATGAATTCTTGTCGGGTCAAGGTAGTGTGAGCTGGATTGGACACCTCCCATGACGTGTTGGAAGTAGAGATAGACAGTCCTTTGGATCGGATTTTTCTTCTGTTTTGCTTTGCATGAACAAAGCGATTGCAGGTGACCGCAGTGCACACGAGGAACACTGCTACATCACAAAGCAGCGCAGTGTGGCAGGACATGCCATTCCACGTCGCCTATGGCATCGTATGTTGGCCTTCTCTTGTAACGACACGAGCTTTTCGTCCACCTTCTCTCTTGGAACCTCCCTAGATTGCCTCCCTGTGCCCCATCCCGAGAATATTCTCTCCGACGGAGACCTCCAGCCCGAAGTTAAGCTTCGAGTTAATTCGACCCGTCGGAATCTGGCGGGAACTTCGCTTTCGGTTTTCAAACGTCGGTTTCATCCGCCATCTGCGAGCTTCGGACGCGCATTTGGGGCTCATTTGCATCGCTTCGGATCGGTTTTTGACACCTGAACGACTCGTCGGAAGAAATTGGAAGGTTCATCTCGGTTTTGGATGATGGCAGTCGCTCTGGTGGATCGAATGGCGGTGCTGAAAGGCGCACTCCGAGACGATTCAGGAAGAGATAGGGACGTCATGCACGGATTCGAAGCGTTTTCCAGCTACCAGAAGTGCGACATGGACCTGAAGGTGGAGTTCTACGCTGGAAAAGGGATGCCGAAAGCCACAAACAAGGCCTGTTTCCTCCTGGCCAAACAGAATTCCAAGGACGTGTACGAACAGAGCGGATACGGCTGGTTCGACGACGAGAAACAGAGCGAATTAAGAGAGCCAAGTGCGAGATTCCTGGTGGTTAGAGACGTGCAGAAGGATGAGCAGGTGGTCGCTTTCCTGCACTTTCGCTTCACTTTGCAGGGAGAACTGGTGGACTGCGAGGAAGGAGAGCCAGCCATCATCGTGTACGATATCCAGGTTGCGCCTCTTTACCAAAGGAAAGGATTGGGAAAACATCTGATGCAGTTGATCGAACTGATTGCCGACCGTTACCGCATCCAATTCGTGATGGCACCCCTTATCAAAGGGGATCCAAGGAGCCTGGCCTTCTTCCAGTCCAAGCTCAGAGGATACGAGAAATCCGTGGAGTACGGTGAGGACGAGCATCAAGTCATCCTGTGCAAGGATGTGATGCATTTGAAAACAGGAATCCAAAAGAGAAGCACGGATGGCAAGGCCTCCAATCAAACGGAAAGCCCCAACAGTGTAGTGGCTGCAAGATCGAGCCTGGACGATTCTCCCTTGGGAGCGCCCGGAGATGCGAATTCAAGCCACAGTGCCAATGACGATTACGCCGACGACATTTTGTCGCAACTGATGGATTTGTTTCGCCAGCAGAACGGCCGCGAGGCCACCGAAGCTGAGGTCGCACAGTGGATGAGCACCCTTCGTGAGGCCACTGCGGAGGGTCTCCGTCTGTGATTGCACAAGAGGGAGAGATTTCCCTGGGTGAATGCAGCAACCTATCCAAAGAGTTTGACCTTCCTACCCTTTCTGCAGGATGATTGCTTTGCGTGCACGACATTCTGTCCAACTCTGTGCGCTCAATTTGTTCGTTTGCTCTGGAATTTCGTCTTTCTTTCCAAGATTTTGCTGGTTGGGTATCTACCCTTGTGTAACATTCGACGCTCTGATGCAACTGAACAAGTTTCTTCCCAACGGTGGGAATGTATGCAGGTGTCCTTTCTCCTCCGGTTGTGGGTGGATCCCAATGCGATGGTTCTGGTGAAAGG
>LFIK01004587.1_pt1 | contig 11173 bp, 14 predicted proteins | sample 643401 | NCBI WGS metagenome assembly LFIK01 (sample SAMN03777447, study PRJNA286221) | soda lake metagenome | biome: soda lake; feature: Kulunda steppe; material: water; isolation source: sample T5-Br brine of Lake Tanatar-5 | place: Russia: Kulunda steppe | collected 2010-07
CCCCCAGGCTGGCCCTGCGGGCCGCCACCCCCCGCTTCAAGGGGGGCACGCCCCCCTTGAAAATCCCTGTGGATATTTCTTGCAAAGATGAAAAGGGGCAAAGTGCCTGTGTCTGCGCGGCTATCGCAGCGCGGCGGCGGACTGGTTGAACAGGATGTTGTTGTTGTCGGCGCGATGCTGGCCGCGATTCTGGTCGGATTTGTGCAGGTCGATGGCGCGCTGAACGGCCGGGCGTTCCTTGATCCGCGCGCGCCAGTCAGCCACGCGGGGAAAGTCGTCGAGCGATGCGCCCAGCGGTTTGGCGATGAAGGCCCAGGGAAAGGCCAGCATGTCGGCGATGGAATAGGCGCCGAGCAGGTAGTCACGCCCCTCGAGCCGGTTTTCCAGCACGGCGAGGTTGCGGTCGTATTCGCCCAGGTATCGCTTGTATCCGTAGTCGCGTTCGCCCTCGGGGGCGTAGTTGCGGAAATGGCTGAGCTGCCCGCCCATCGGCCCCTGATTGCCGACCTGCCAGAAGAGCCACTCCATCATCTCCTTGCGCGCGCGCAGATCACTGGCCGGAGGCGCGAATTGCCCGGTCTTGTCGGCGAGATAGAGCAGCACCGCGGCGGATTCGAACACTGTGACGGGCGCGTCGCCCCAGCCCGCGCCCGGTGCGTGATCGACGATTGCGGGGATCTTGGCGTTGGGGCTGACCTTCAGGAATTCGGGCGCGAACTGGTCGCCCTCGCTCAGCCGCATCAGCACGGCGCGATAGTCGAGGCCCGTCTCCTCGAGCATGATGGCCGCTTTCCAACCATTGGGGGTGGGGGCGTAATAAAGGTCGATCATGCAGGGCCTTCCTGTGTGTCGGTGGCGATGCCCGCGGCGATCAGCCGGTCGATGGCCGCGGTATCATACCCCGCCTGCGCCAGCACCTCGCGCGTGTCTTCGCCCAGACGGCGGGCGGGGGCAGGGGCGCCCGGCGGTGTGGCCGAGAAGCATGCAGGGGTGCGGGTCTGGCGGATGTGGCCCGCCTGCGGGTGGTCCTGTTCGCGGATGATGCCATTGGCGGCGACCTGCGGGTGATGATAGACCTGATCGCGGGTCAGGACCGGGGCGCAGGGCACGTCCTCGGCGCTCAGACGGTCCATCCAGTTGGCGGTCGTGTCCTTGAGCAGTTCCGCTTGGGTCAGTTCCAGCCGTGCGGGCTTGTTCTCCTCGCGCGCGGCGACACTGGCGAAGCGCGGGTCGTCCAGCCAGTCGGGGCGGTTGACGGCGGCCGCAAGCCCCTTCCAGGTGCTGTCGGTATGCGCCGAGACGGCCATCCAGCCATCCGCCGTCTGGTAGATCAGCTCGACAAAGCTTTGCGCCTGCGCGCCGTCCTCGGGCGCGTCCTCATCGCCCACGAAGGTGTGCCCGGCCATGTCCGAACTCCACAGAAAGGCCAGCACCGTGTCGAGCATGGAAATCCGCACATGGCTGCCTTCGCCGGTGCGCGCGCGGGCCAGAAGCGCGGCCGTGATCGCCTGCGCGGTCTGGATGCCGGTCAGCTTGTCGGGCAGGATGGTGCGCACCAGCCGGGGCCGCCCCCCGCCGCCCTGCACCGAGGCCAGCCCCGAGAGCGCCTGGATCAGCGGGTCGTAGACGGGCTTGCCCGCCCACTCCCCCTCGAAGCCGAATCCGGCGATAGAGGTGTAGATGATATCGGGCCGCACCGCGCGCACAGCCGCCTCTCCCAGCCCCAGCCGGTCAATCACGCCGGGGCGGAAGTTCTGCACGAAGACATCGGCGCTTTCGCACAGCCGCAGCAGCGCCGCGACCCCGCGCGGGTCCTTGAGGTTCAGCGTCACCGATTTCTTGCCGCGATTGTTGTTGAGATAGGCCGCCGCGAACCCGCCGCGCCGCCCCGCGACGCGGCGGCTCAGGTCGCCGCCCACGGGGTGCTCGATCTTGATGACCTCGGCGCCCTGATCGGCGAGGGTCATCGTGGCCAGCGGCCCCGAGATCATCGTCGTCAGGTCGATCACGCGAAATCCCTGCAGGGGTCCGCTCATGCCATGGGTCTCCATGTCCGAGACGCGCGCGGGGCTAGTTGCGCATCTTGATGCCGTCTTCCCAGCGGAAGCCCACGCCCCCGCCTTGCCAGACGCCCGCGCCCGTGGGGTTGGGGCCGTCGATGCGAACATGCTGCGGCAGGCCGAAGCCGGGGGCAAGGTCCTTCACGCCCTTGACAGTGCTGCGGTGCATGATCCGCAGCCCCTGCTGTTCCACCGGCATATGCGCCTCGGGCGAGGCGCGGTGCGCCACGGCCAGATTGTCGATGAAGACGCAATCATTCTCGGCATATTCGAAGGCCACCGCGTAGCCGTCGGTCAGCCCGGCGTTGAGAATTTCGTTGTATTCACGGCAGAGCGCCTTCAGCTCTTGCGCGTCCAGCAGGCGGAAGCCGTCCTCATCTGGCAGTTTCTCGATCACCGCGCCGGTCATGCCCAGATGCAGCCAGATGCATTTTTGCCCGGTGACGGGGTGTTCATGCACCAGCGGATGCACCACGCCCGAGGCCGAATTGACCGACGCCATGCGCTGCCAGCGCTCCTGCCGGTCGGCGGGTAGCGCCTCGAATGCGAGCCCCTGATGCGCGAAATGCGTGCCGCCGCCATTCTCGGCCGGGCGGATGATGTGATAGCCCGAATGCGAAAAGGTCGCGGGCAGGAAGCTGCCGTCATTATGCCATTGCGGCCCCACATCGGGGATGCCGTGGCGCTCGTCATTCGACAGGCGGAAGATATGCGGATTGCCACCGGGGGTCTGCGGGTGCACGCCATGGGTGCTGTGCAACTCGCGCCCGCCCCAGAGGCAGCTTGCGCGCAGGAAATCCTCGGGTTCGAGCGGTCTGTCGTTCTTGAAGACAAGAAAGCCGCGCGCGGCCATCACATGTTCGAGCACGTCGCGCAGCTCTCGCGCGATGGTGTCGGGCGCGGTCAGGTAGAGGCCCGAGACTTGTGCGCCGATGGGGTCCAGCGGGGTGAGTTGGCCGCCGAACTTTTCGACAATGCCTGTGTGAGACGGGCTGATCGCGGGGGGGTTGGTCATCGTGGTTGTCAATGCGCACCTCCTTTACCGTGAGAGAGGTAAGCAGGACGCAGAGCCGATTAAAGTGGTCGCGCCGCGACTCATGCGTCGATTTGACTGCCACAGCGGGCGCGGGCTCTGCGCTGGCGGGCCTGGCGGGTCGGCACCGCGCTGGGTCTTCAGCCGCGTGGCCGGGGTTATGCCATGGCCAAGGAAGCGAAGGGCGAACCATGACGGGTCTTGCCTGCGTCATGCGCGTGAGTGTGCCAATGCTGCCATATGCGCGGCAAGGCACTGGTTGGAACTGAGCACGGGCAGGCCAAGCTCTTCGGATAACGGGGCCAGGATATCCAATGTGCGCAGATTGGTGCAGGACAGAAAGATCGCGTCCAGCTTGCTGCGCTGCGCCAGTGTTCGGGCGGCATCGGCGATGGATCGGGGCGCGATGCGGGCCACCCGGGCCTCGATCTGTTCGCCAAATGACAGCGTGTCCGGCACAGCGACGCCCCCGGCCTGAAACGCGGCCCGGATCGGTTCGGCGACAGAGGCGATATAGGGCGAAATGATGCCAAGCCGCGCCACATTCAGGCTGTGGCATTGGGCCAGTGCGGCGCTCAGCGGATCGGTCACGGCCCTTGTCTGCACTGCCCCTGTCACCAGATCGCGCACGCGATCCGCGCCGATCAGCACTGTGCCCGAAGTGCAGGCATAGCCCACCACATCCAGCGGCTGTGTTGCGGGCAGCAAGCGGGCTGCATCGGGCAAGGCGCGCATCATCCCGGCAATGCTGTCGGGCGTCAGCTCCGCGCCCGAGGGCACGCGGGTCACATGCAACCGCGCGACATGCGGGGGAAACAGGCGGCGGAAATCCCCCTCGATGGTTTCATCGACCTGCAAGACGATCAGCCCAAGACGGGGCATGTCATCCTCTTGCAGGGTGTAGGGGAAAGCGCTCATGCCCTGATCTCCGGCAAATCCTCGGGCGCGCGGGGCGACAAGAGTTCCGGGCCTGTGTCACGCAAGACGATGTTTTCTTCATGAACCATGATCCGGCCCTCAGCCGTGACGCATCCCGGCTCCAGCGTCAGCACCATTCCTGCGCGCAGAACTGTCGCGTCCAGCGGCGTGAAGGAGGGCCATTCGGTCAGCGTGATCCCCAACCCATGCCCCAGCCGACCACCGCCCGGCGTCATGCCCCGCCGTTCCAGCCCGCGTGACACCAGATGATGCACATCGCGCGCCAGCATGCCGGGGCGCAATCCGGCCAGGGCGTCCTCGGTCGCGTGCCAGAGCGCCGCGTGGGCGCGACGCGCCGTGTCCGAGGCCGGACCAATCGCGAAATTGCGGTCGAAATCGCAGAAATACCCATCTTTCACCGCGCCTGTATCCAGCATCAGCACATCGCCGCGCTGCAAAGGGGCCGGGCCCGCGGGCGAGATCACATCGCCATAACCATCAGGCCCCGCACCGCCCGCGACATAGCTGACCCAATCCGCCCCTTCAGACAAAAGCGCAATCTGGAAGTCGCGGAACACATCCGAGAGCGCCCGCCCCGCCTGCGCAAATTCCGGCACGCGCGCGAAGGCCCTGCCTGCAATGGCGCAGCAGGCGCGGATCCTGTCGATCTCGGCCTCGGATTTCACTTCTCGCACGCGTTGCACGCAGGCCGTGGCATCGACAAAGCGCCGCGGTGCAAGCCTTGCGCGGAGGGTCTCGAAATCGGCCAGCGGCATGCGCAGATGCGTCTCCAGCCCCATGGGCAACCCGATCCGGCCATTGGAGGTGACAGCCTGTGCGAGGGCACCGGCCAGCAGGCTGACACCGTCATCACGCGGGTCGGGCGCGTCCCATGAGCGGATATCGCGCAGCCATGTGCGCCCCATCAGATCGGCCCCGATCGACGGGATCACCGCCACCGGATCGCCCGCAATCGGGATAACCACAAACCAGGGCCGCGCTGGGCTTTCCCAGAACCGCGTCAGAAAGCCGGTCGTGTAGAAGATGTCAGCAGGCGCGGTCAGCAACAACGCATCAAGGCTCAGGTCTGCCATGCCCGCCTGCAAGGCCGCGATGCGCGCGCGGAACTCCTGCGCGGGAAAGATCAGCGAGCGCTCATCCATCCTCCGGCCCTTCGCTCAGGATCGCCAGCACATGCGCATCGGCGGGCAAGTCGAGCCCCGCGACCAGCGCCGCAAGCCCCGCCACGCCCGAAGGCGTGCTCGGCAATCCCTGCGCGGCCAGGAGTTCTGCCGCGCGCATTGCATCGGCCTCGCTGATCGTCACAAAGACATCCGCATCCCGCGCCAGACCAGTCAGCGCAATCATCGACGCGGTCTTGCAATCAAGCCTGCCCATGCAGGACGCCGGGCCGGATGTCCCGACGACCCGGCCCGCGTGAATACCCTGCATCAAGGCCGGGGCCGCTTCGGGCTCCACGATGATGATCTGCGGGCCATCCCCCCAGACAAGGCGCGCATGGGCCGCGACCGCCGCCGCCAGACCGCCAACCCCCGCTTGCAGCAGGATATGGCTGGGCGCCGCGTCGATCTGCATGGCGGCCTCGGCGGCGAGTTGCAGATAGCCTTCCATCACGCGCAGCGGCAATTCGGTGTATCCGGGCCAAGAGCTGTCGGACAGAAGCGTCCAGCCCTGCGCTTGGGCCGCTTCGGCTGCGGCCTGCATGCTGGCCTCGTAATCGGCCCCGGCGCGGACGACGTCGGCCCCCTTGGCGCGCAGGCGGTCGGCAAATCCCTCCGGCACCGTATCAGACAGATAGATCACCGCCCGCGCTCCGAACAGGCGCGCGCCTGCCGCCACTGACAGCCCGTGATTGCCCGCACTGGCCGTCACATAGACGCGCCCCGCCAAGGCGTGGCGCAGGTCATCGCCTGCACCCTCGGCGGCTTCGCGCGCGATGGCATGCGCTGCGCCAAGCGCCTTGAAACTGCCCAGCCCCATGCGCTGGCGTTCATCTTTCAGGCTTAGGCGCGCCACCCCGAACGCTGCCGCGAGCGCTGGTATCTCGCGCAGCGGTGTCGTGGCATGGGCGGGGCAGCGCGACAAGAGCACCGTCACGTCGCTGGCGTCCGCGAGTGGGGCAAGCCCAGCCATTGGCAGTCCGCGCCCACGCCAGGGATTTGGTAACTGCTGCAAGATCTCTGACCCCGTTCTGTTCTCCGGAAAACTATCGCAAATGCCGAGATGCGGGCCGGAAAAATCCAGCCTTACTGCGCCCGATTTCGGATGCTTTGACAAGAAAATGGCCGATTTCCGGAACGGCGGTCGCAATCAGCTTCCCTTCATGCCGGTTTTCCGCCCTATAGCGAGAATGGACACATTCGACGCCAAGATTCTCAACATCCTGCAACACAGCGCCCGTATCACGGCCGAGGCGATGTCGCATCAGGTCGGACTGTCGCCCGATGCCTGCCGCAAACGGATGGCGCGGCTGCGAGGCTCGGGGATCATCAAGGCCGAAATCGCGGTCCTTGACCCCACCAGCGTCGGGCGCGGGTTGATCCTGATCGTCGAGGTAACCTTGCAGAACGAGCGCAAGGCCGATCTGGACCGCTTCAAGACCGCCATGCAGGCGGCGCCCGAGGTCATGCAATGCTATTACGTGACCGGGAACGCTGATTTCATCCTGATCCTGTCGGCGCGCGACATGGCCGATTTCGAAGCCTTCACCCGCCGTCATTTCTTTGCCGAAGACAATGTCCTGCGCTTCCGGACGAGTGCGGTCATGGACAGCGTCAAGACGAGTTTGGCGGTACCAGTTGACGCGGATTGAACCTGTGTTCAGGGGAGCGGGTCTGATGTGCAAGCAAACGCATTCTCGCTGCATCGCCTCTGGCTGGCCGCTTCGGTGGGGCATGCCTGACACGCTGAGCGGGAGTTATGGGCTGAACCAGGTCGGTGCCGCCACCGCATTCGGAAAGGCCGAGAAGCCGACGGAGGGGGTGCAGCACGATATCCGCAGCGTCTTGCGAATGCACCCGGTCCAAAGGTGAATTCAAGCCCCGGCGCGTGTGAGCAGGGCAAGTGGCCCGGCATGGCCTGACGCGCGGTCCGGCTTTCCCGGTCCGGCCAGCCCCTGCGCGCGATGCGCGTCCCTTGGACCGTTGCCCCCCGCACCTGGCCATCTCACACAGAACCCTCGTCAAGGCTCGCCGCCCGCAGTGGCCACGATGACGGAGGTTCCCCACCCTCTGCAGGCGTTCGAGAGACCGACTGAGAGCGGCGCGTCGGTGTAGAAACCGTCCATTTGCGCAAGTGAGCCGATCCTGGCGGGGGCGCGGCGGGTGAATTTGGAATGATCCGCGACCAGAAAGCTGCGGCGCGCCTGTTTCAGGATGGCCTGACTGACGCCGACTTCCTGAATGTCGAAATCCAGCATGTCGCCATCCTCATCAAGCGCCGAGCAGCTGATCACCGCCAGATCGAATTTGAACTGCCCGATGGTCTGCGTGGTCACGGTGCCCACCAGCCCGCCATCCGCGCGCCGCAGCAACCCGCCCACCACGATGATTTCGCAATTCGGATTATCGACAAGGATGTTCGCAACATTCAGATTATTGGTGAGCACCATGATATCACGATGCCCCAGCAGTGCGCGAGCAACGGCTTCGGTGGTGGTGCCGATATTCAGAAACAGCGAGCAGCCGTTGGGGATGTCGCGCGCCACAACCTGCGCGATGGCGGCCTTGCCCTCGTCATTCAGATCGCGCCGGTCAGTATAGCCGATATTCGCGACAGTCGAGGGCATGATCGCGCCGCCATGGACGCGCTGCAACTTGCCTTGCTCCGCCAGTTCGGACAGGTCGCGGCGGATGGTCTGCAAGGTGACGTCGAAATGACTTGCGAGTCCTTCTACGGTCACGCGCCCGTCGCGCCGGGCGATGATCAGGATGTCTTGTAGTCGCTCGGCCTGGGCCATGGCTTCGCTCCAATAGAGTAGCTTGATTCGCGATCGGTCTGCTTGCGGGCTGTCAGCCTCAGGCGAAGGCATTTTCGTTTCAAGTTGAATTTTAGCAGGCTCGAACAAAACGACATGGAGCAAATCGAAGAAATCGCTCTGAAATTTTCGAAAAATAGATAACGAACAAGCAGGGGCTGATAGCGAAAATAGTCTCGCGCGCATGGGCTGCCGACCATCGGCGCGCTTGGCACGAGAAGCACGCACCCCTCCCTCCGGGCAATGTCGCGCCACCGGCGCGAGCCCCCTGCGCGGCGACCGAGCACACTGTGCATGGATTGCCCGCCACCGTGCAGAAGGATGATCGCCGGGCGTCCCGCCCCACCGCTTGGCAGGCGGAACTCGCGCCAGTGGCGTGGCCCATCAGGCAGCGACATCGCGCGTTCCGTGCCATCGCCTGCCGTGGCGATGCCGGGCCAGGCGAAAGCCGCAGCAGACATCTGCAGAAACCTGCGCTGGTCGGTGACAAATGACAGCATGCGCATGTCGAGCCTCTCCTGGATGCTCCCACAGGATCAATGCGCGGGCCTGCCGGTTCCGTCGGCTCGCACCTGTGGTCCGCCGACGCATCGCGGCAGCAGCGGCGAGGACGCGCGAAACTGGCGGGCAAGCCGCGCCCTGCGTGGCGTGGCCCCGTTTGCGCAGGATACGGCCCCACCTTTTCTGCCTGCCGCGCATAATAGCAGAACTGGACCCGCCCCGGCAGGGTCCGGGGCGGGTATCGGCGACAATCGGGCCATGCCGACGGGGCGGCTTTGGTGTGCAAGTCGAGGAGCGTGCTCCCTATGGCCCGCGCCTTGTCGGCGCGGCTCTCTCGGAACAGCCGCTCACTGCGGTCGCGAAGCTCGGCGGTAAACCCGGGGCGGTTCACCGGCCACCGTGCTGACCCCGCCCCCGGCGCGGCACTCAACCAGACCCTGCGCGGCATGGACGGCGAGGGGCTGACGCTGATCGTCATCTCGCACAAACTGCACGAGCTGATCGAGGCCGCCGACCGCGTGGTCATCCTGCGCCGGGGCGCCGGGGCGGCGGTGCTGCCGCCCTGGCGGTCGCGGGGCGGCCATGTGCAGGACAGCGATCTTGTCATCGCGGTAAAGCGCGCGCCGCAACCCTCTGCAGAAGATCGATAAAACCGGTGACATAATGTTCTGCGGTGGCATGACCCTTCTGCGCGATCGCGACGCCCGCGTTGCCCACGGTGCCTGCTGGATTCAGATCGCTCGAGATCCAGCCATAGGAGACAGGCCCGATGGGCGACAGGCTGTCGGTTTCGGCCGAGGACACGAAATTCTGCGCGGCGGCCATGTCGACCAGTTCGGGCCGGAAGGCCAGCATCAGCGACGTCTCCACATCGCCGCCATGAATGCCGTAGGCCAGTTCCTCGGGCGGATACATCCCCTCGGGCTGACCGAAACTGCCCCATTGGCATTTCACCGCCAGCATCTCCGCCTGCACGCGCAATTCGCGTGCGAGGATCGAGATCAGATCCAGATTGCCGCCATGGCTGTTGACGATGACGATCTTGCGCACACCCGCGCGCGCAACCGAGAGCCCGATCTCGACCCAGACGCGCAGCGCATTCTCGGCGCTCAGCGTCAGGGTGCCGGGGGCGTGCAGATGCTCGTTCGATTTGCCCACCGACTGCACCGGCAGGATACGGATATCCAGATCCGCTGGGCAGCGCGCGCGCAGCAGGTCCAGCAGGCCCTCATTGATCATCGTATCCACACCGACGGGCAGATGCGGGCCATGCTGCTCGATCGCCGCCGTGGGCAGGATCGCGATGGTGCGCATCGGGTCGATCTGCGCGAATTCGGTGGTACGGTAGTCCGCCCAGTTCAGCCGTCTCATCTCGCCCTCATGTGCTGTAGGTCGCGCTCAGCCGCGCGTGCAGATACTCGGCGCCCGTGGTCGCGGAGTATTTCGCGTCGCCGGTGCCGGGCAGGGCCGCGACATGCGCATCCGGGGTCGGGTCCAGAAAGAACGCGACCGACTGGCGCGCGCAGCGGCGGCGGCAACACGCGCGAGTCATCCGCGGGCAGGTCGAGGCCGATATTGAATGCCTCTTGTCGGTCGGTCTGGCCCGAGAACTCATCGGGCGACTCCGAGCCAAGATAGGCCCATTTCCGGTTATGCGGGTTGGTCGCAATCGAGAGCGGGCGCTTTCCGGCCTCTCCCAGCGCAAAGAAGCGCGCGGCCTGATCGAAGACCTGCGCGATCATCGCATCCGGCACGCCATGGTTATTCAGCAGGAAAAACCCCGTCTCGCGGCAGGCGCGGCCCAGATCGCGGGCAAACCCGTCCGGGTCTGTGCCCTGCTGCGCGCAGTCCAGTGTGGGGATCGTCATGCCGTGGCCTCCGCCCGTTTGGCGCTGTGGCCGATCAGCCGGTCCACTGCGCGGCCCACGCGGTCCAGATGCGCGGCGCGGCTGTCGGGCGTGGAACTGTCCATCAGGTAATGCGCAGCAAAGGCGGTTCGGCACCCCTTGGCGCAGATCAACCGCACCCCACGCAACAGCGTGCGCTTGCCCGGCGCGCCCACGAAGAATGTCAGCCAGCGGCTGGCCCCGCAGGTGGTGAAGACGCCCATCCGGGTAATCCGCCCCAGCCCCGGACGAATGGTCTTGTTCACACCATCGGGCATCAGAAAGGCGATATCGGGCAAAAGCACCCGGTCCAGCCACCCTTTCAGCATCGCGGGCAGCCCGTACCACCATGTCGGGTAGACAAAGATCAGCGTATCGCACCATTCCAGATCGCCCACCGCCTCGGCCACAGGGGCGCGATTGGCCGGGCTGTCCAGATAGCCGCGCCATTCGCTCTGGCTCAGGCACGGCTGGAACCCCTGCGCATAGAGGTCATGCAACCGGACCTCCGCCCCCGCCGCCTGCAGATGCGCCAGCACGCGGTCGCGCACGGCGGCGCTGAAACTCGCCGGGTCGGGGTGGCAATAGACAACAAGCGCCCGCATTACAGTGCCCCCATCTCGCGGCCCACGCGGTCAAGAAACGCCGCGCGGGTCGTCTGGCTGGCGCGGTTCATGTCATAAAGCGCAAGGTAACGCAGCTTTTCAGGCCGCGTCACATGCCACAGCGCGCGCTTGACCACATGGCGCGGCGGATCGCCCGAAAGCACCGCGCGCAG
>LFIK01004588.1_pt1 | contig 11173 bp, 9 predicted proteins | sample 643401 | NCBI WGS metagenome assembly LFIK01 (sample SAMN03777447, study PRJNA286221) | soda lake metagenome | biome: soda lake; feature: Kulunda steppe; material: water; isolation source: sample T5-Br brine of Lake Tanatar-5 | place: Russia: Kulunda steppe | collected 2010-07
CAAGCGCATTAAAGACGGTCGCAAACTCGACCCCAATCACGCCACCACCAATGATGGCTAAGCGCTTGGGTTGTTCTTTGATTTCTAAGAGTGATTTACTCGTCACCACACGGCCATCTTCAAGTCCTTCTTTCACGCCTTCAATCGTGGGAATAAAAGGGGAAGCGCCGGTGGCTAAGATGAGGTGTTTGGCTTGATAGGATTTGTCCCCTACTTTCACCGTAGACGCGTCCACGACTTCACCGAACCCATCAATGATGGTGACACCATTATTTTTAAGTAAGTATTTCACGCCACCCGTGAGTTTTTTCACGACTTTGTCTTTGCGTTTCATCAACGCTTTAAAATCCATGCTGACACTGTCTTTAGAAACCACAATCCCGTAGTCTTTTGCGTGTTTGAATTGCGAATAGACTTTCGCGCTTTTAAGTAAGGCTTTGGTGGGGATACAACCCCAGTTTAAACACGCGCCACCGACATGCTCTTTTTCGATAAGCGCCACGTTTAGATTGTGCTGCGCGGCTTTAATGGCCGCGACGTAGCCCCCAGGGCCACCGCCTAGCACAATCAAATCAAAAGTTTTCATGACATTCTCCTAACTCAGTAATAATAACATCGGTTCAGACAAATACTTTTTAAGCAGCTGAATGAAACGCCCTGCGTCTGCGCCATCGATCACACGGTGATCGATGGTGAGTGATACAGGGAAAGTATACCGCGCCACGATGTCACCGTCAACGACCCAAGGTTTTTGGGTGATCGCACCCATCCCTAAAATGGCCACTTCAGGGTGTTTGATGACAGGGGTCCCAAGCGATGACCCGAGCGCACCATAGTTGGTGATGGAGAAGGTGGTGTCTGAAAGATCACTTAAGGCAAGTTTTTTCTCACGCGCAAGACCTGCTAAACGATCGATTTCTTTCGCTAAATCAAAGATCGATAACCGATCGGCGCCTTTGATGTTGGGTACAACCAACCCACTTGGGGTGTCGACCGCGATGCCTAAGTTAAAGTACTCTTTAAAGATGATTTCTTCGGCGTCGTGATCAAAACTGGCGTTAAAGATAGGATACTCTTTAAGCGCTAAAACAATCGCTTTTAAGATGAGTGGTAAATAGGTGAGCTTCGCCTCGTTTTCCTTCGCTAAGCCTTTTTGTTGGTTTCTAAATTCAACCAGTTTCGTCACATCAAACTCATCCATCACGGTGGTCGCTGGAATGACTTGGTTTGAGATGTTCATGGCGTTGACCACGGCTTTACGTAAGGAGCTGATTTTCTCACGACGGACCGGTTTATCGTCGTATTTTGGCATACTGACAGACACACTTGGTGCTGCCGCTTGGGTGCTTTCTTGCGCTTTAGGGGCTGCTTTTTTAGGTGCGTCGCCAGCCGCGGCTTCAATGTCTGATTTCATGACACGGCCGTTAGGACCAGAGCCTTTTAAGGTGGTAATATCCACGCCTAAGTCTTTCGCCATTTTACGGGCAACCGGGGTGGCTAAGACTTTTCCACCTTCATTTTTGGCTTCAGCTGCGCTGCTGTGTTCGTCACTGTCTGGCATCAGTTCATCACTGACTTCAACTGAACCCACAACTGAGGCGCCGGATTCTCCGGCGGACTCAGATTTTTTCTCTTCTTTCGGTGTTTCTTCGTTTGAATCGCCTGCGTCATCTGGGTCACCAATCAAAGCTAAGGTTTCCCCGACGTGAATGGTTTCGCCAACTTTGGCCCCTTGTTTGAGCAAGGTGCCGCTTTCAGGCGCAGGGATTTCTGCGTTGACTTTATCGGTTTCAACGACGACGATGGTGTCGCCTTCGTTGACTTGGTCGCCTTCTTCAAAGAGCCATTTTAAGATGACGCCTTCGTGAATGCCTTCACCGATATCTGCAAATTTAAAATCAATCATGGGCGCCTCCTTTAAATTTCGTAGCCTAAGATTTTGTTGATTGCGTAATGAATTTTCTTCTCATCGATCGCATGATGGTGTTCGCCTTTTGGCAGTGGGATGGTAATGTCAAAGCCATTGAGGCGTTGTGGGGGAGCTTCTAAGTATTCAAACGCTTCTTCATTGACACGCGCCATGAGTTCAGAGGCGACGTTAAAGCTTTGAACTTGTTCACTGATGACCAGTAAACGGCCTGTCTTTTTCACCGATTCAATGACTGCCGCACTGTCCATAGGCGCAATGCTGCGTAGGTCAATCAGTTCAATTGAAGCGTCTGTTTTAAGGTTTGCGAGCGCTTTTTGCGTATCTCTTAAGACCGCACCCCATGCGACAATCGTTAAATCGTCGCCTTTTTGAACGGTTTTCGCTTTTCCGATTTCTACGGTGTATTCTTCTTCAGGCACTTCTTGTTTTCCTGCACGGTAAATTTTCTTTGGTTCAAAGAAAATGACCGGATCTGGATCTTTAATCGCTGCTGTGAGTAAGCCTTTGGCATCGTATGGCGTGCTTGGTACGACGAGTTTTAAGCCGGGAATGTGCGCAAAGAGCGTTTCTAAGGATTCAGAGTGGTGTTCTAGCGCTCTAACGCCCCCACCCATGGGCATACGAATCACCACAGGGAGATTGTATTTACTACGGCTACGGTTACGTAAGCGTGCTAAATGCATCGCGATTTGGTTGTAGCCTGGGAACATGAAGCCTGAGAACTGAATTTCAGCGACCGGTTTTAACCCGTTGATCGCCATCCCCACCGCGCTCCCAATGATCGCGGCTTCGGCGATGGGCGTGTCAAAGACACGATCTTCACCGTATTTTTTTTGCAGGCCTGCGGTGACGCGGAACACGCCGCCTTCAAAGCCGGCGTCTTCACCGAAAACGACCACGCTAGGGTCTTTTTCCATTTGTTGGTCAAGCGCGTTGTTAATCGCTTGTAAAAAGGTCATTTGAGCCATCTTATTTCTCCTCACTTTCTTTTAAGAAAGCTTTATAGGCTTCTTTTTGTTTGGCTAAATATGGGGGTAAGGTCGCGTAGGTGTGATCAAAGACTTCGTCAATGGTTGGGGCTTCTGATTTCTCCACTTTTTTGAAGGTTTCACCGACATAATCGGTGAGTTCTTTAACCAGTTTTTCTTCTTTTTTGTCGTCCCATAATTTTTTGTTGATGAGATAGTTTCTAAAACGGATGATCGGATCTTTCTTTTTCCATTCTTCCACTTCTTCGTCTTTACGGTAAATCGTTGGGTCATCTGAGGTGGTGTGTGGGCCTAAACGATAGGTGTAGGCTTCAATGAGGGTGGGGCCTTCGCCTTTGATGGCCCGTTCACGGGCTTCTTTGACGACCGCATACATCGCTAAGACGTCGTTTCCGTCGACTTGCACACCAGGGATGCCATAAGCAATCGCTTTTTGCGCGATGGTTTCCGATTTGGTTTGTTTATGACGCGGGGTTGAAATCGCGTATTGGTTGTTTTGAACAATCGTGATCATCGGGGCGTTATAGACCGCGCCAAAATTCATCCCTTCATGGAATTCACCATGCGAGGTTCCCCCGTCGCCGATGTAGGTTAAAGCGACTTGGTCTTTTTTCTGAATTTTTGCGGCGTACGCAAGGCCTGCGGCATGCGAGATTTGGCTGCCGATGGGGACGTTGACAGGTAAGACATGGACGTCATCTGCAAACCGTGAACCATTCTCGTTTCCATACCAATAAAGGTACGCATCTTCAAGCGTCACCCCGTGGTATAAAAAGGCCGCCATTTCGCGGAACGCGGGTGAGAGCCAGTCGGTTTTTTTAAGCGCGGCCATCGGGCCAATTTGCGCGGCTTCTTGACCTTGAACGGGCGCAAAGGTCAGCATCCGTCCTTGGCGTTGATATTGGAGCGCCTTCACATCAGCAATGCGCGCCAGCTGCATGATACGGTACATTTCAAGCAACGTTTTGTCATCGATCTTTGGCACATCGTCTTTGCTGACGATGTTGCCTTCTTGATCGAGGACTTGAAACATTTTTTTCTTTAGCGGATCAAAACGATCAACAATAGACATAATTCATATCCTCCTAAATGGTCTATACGTTTATGATACCCGTGCGTCAAACGTCACGAAAACACAAACCTGTATTACAGCTTCAACTATATAATATTGCCCCGTTTTTTGCATGAAATATGCTTTATTTTTACTGACGTTTGTTTTTTGTAAGCGCCTTTACAGTCTAACCCTAGGACGCAGTCACCCCATAAAAAAGCGTAAGGGGTCCCCCTTACGCGGCTTGTTCTTTGATTTTTCCTTGACGATACGCGTCAATAAGGCGCTTTAAATCGTCGATTTTTTCTTTGATTTCAGTGCCTTTATCGGTGTCATAGATGTGAATTCTACGCGAGGCTAAGTCTTCACTGTGCGTCACGTTGATGATGTCACGCTCTTGGTCAATCAAGGTTTGATAGGTTTCAAAGCGACTGTGTGAGACTAAGAAAAAGGCATAGGAGTCCGAGATGAGGGTATACCCCCCAATCGCGGTGCGTTTGACGTACTGCTTAGACATCCCACCATCAATCAGATAAATCTTTTTATCGGCTAAGACGACGTCGTCGCCTTTCGTGACGTCGTGAGGCACGTGCCCATTGATGATTTTACCGTACGTTTCATCCAGGCCAAAGGCGTTGAAGATACGTTTTAAGACGGTTTTGTCGGTCCTTAAGGTGAAATAGGGATCCATCGTTTCTTTTTGTTTCGCTTTATCGCTTAAAAAATACCGCTCAAACGTCTTCATGGCGTCTTTCGCAAAGAGCGGGCTTATCGGCCCGCACCAGCCGTAGACAAAGTAATCTAAGGCGGGGTTATGGGTGTCATAGCGGTGTAAATACGCGTAGCGAATCTTTTCTTCAAAAAACGCCATCAACGCTTTCCCGCGATACACTTCGCCCCCGGCGCTAAACGTTTTAAAGGTGCCATCATCCTCCAAGGGGATCGCCGCATGGAACAACAGTGCGTTGTTGGTTTTTAAATACATGGCGCCTTTTTGGAACAAAAACTTCACATGTTTTTGTAACATTTCGTTGTGTAAAAAGACTTGTTTTAAATGTTGCATGACCTCATGTTCTTCCGGCGTTAACGCGTAAGGGTCCCCCGCAAAATCAATGGTGGGAAAATACGTGTCTTTTAAAGCGTAGTCTTCGCCGTCTAAGACAATCACATTACGAGAAGGGTCGATGTGTTCTAATAACAACCGATCTTCGAGTTGAAAATCCGGGTTGTTTTTAAAGACATCACGCTCGAGCTTAAACTGCATCACCGTGATGGCTTTATGCATTTTCGCAACCAACCCTAAATCATCGAGGGTTTTGGATGGTTCGTTAAGTTGTGGTTTAAAGAGTTTGGCGTCGTCGTTTTGATACGTGTTCATCGCAAACGTAGCGAGTGGACGGAGGTTGATGCCGTAGCCGTCTTCTAAACAGTCGAGGTTGTGATACCGTGCCGCAATTCTTAGGACGTTGGCGATGCACACACAAGACCCTGAAGCGGCGCCCATCCAAATGAGGTCATGATTCCCCCATTGAATGTCGACGTGACGGCGTTTCATGATTTGTTCCATCACGAGATGAGGAAACGGGCCGCGGTCAAAAATATCACCCACGATGTGGAGTCTATCAATCGCTAAACGGCGAATCAAACGAGAAAACTCGAGTAACAGCTTGTTGGCTCGTTTGGTTTCAAAGACCGCGTCAATGATCGCTTCATAATAGGCTTTTTTATCTTCGTGTGAACGCGACTCATAAAGCATCTCTTGCATCACATAGGCGAACTCTGTGGGCATCGTCTTACGCACTTTGGACTGGGTGTATTTAATGACGATCGTCCGCGCAAGCGTGACGATGTCTTTAAGCATCTGTCTTAAAAGCGCATCTAAGGCGTTAGGGTCAAGTATTTTTTGGTATTTACTGATCATGTCGGTGGGGTAATAAATAAAAAACGCGAGACGGTTTTGTTCTGCTTCGTTGTAATGAGGGAACCGTTCACTGATTTTTTGGGCGATGATGCCTGAGGCATTTTTTAAAAAATGGTTAAAGGCATCGTATTCGCCGTGGATGTCCGCAATAAAGTATTCCGTACCTTTGGGTAAATTTAAAATGGCGGATAGGTTGATCAGTTCACTTGCGGCGCTTTGGACATTGGGGTAATCTTTGCTTAACAGTTTTAAGTATTTTAACGTATCACTCACATCGTCCACCTCCCTAAGCCTTAGTGTATCATGCCTTGAAAGTCACCTCAATAAAAAAACGTGTCAATGACACGTTAGAGTGTTTGGATAAACTGTTGAATCCAGATGCGTGAGCGCGCGGTTTCTTGTTTAAGTTTAGAGAGTTGTTTCGTGTTTAAGATTTTACGGATGTGTCTGCGGTGGGTTTCTTTTAAATTGTCTTCCCCGAGGGCTTTGAGCGCTTCAACGATCAACGCCGATTGAAACGAAAGGGGCGTGATTTCCCGTTTCATTCGGTGTTTAAACACGATCGTATGGTCTTGGTATTGAATCGTCCGGTATGGCCCATCACTCACAAACTCAATGGGCAGTTCAGCCGCCTTTTTAAACCCTAAAAGCGCCAGCGCGGTTTCCCCCGATGGAATGATGGTCCAGGCGTGATGACGCGCAAGCGCAAAGGCGACATCGTAAGGGGAGGGAAGGGTGGTGTCGGTTTTTTGGTAAAGGCCCCGAAGCACACGGGTGACGTTGGGCGTTTTGGCTAGCCGCGCAAGGGCGCGTTTCACCGCTTCATACGAACCTAGATGCAAAAAGTCCGACACCACAAAAAGGCTGCCTGGGTCACTGCTCATAATCGTTGTTTCAATCGTTTTGTGTAAACTTTTTTCCATACGTCACCTCGTCACGTTTAGTATAGCGAATTCGTGACAGTTATTCAAGAAGAAAAAAGGTGACCGGCGTCACCTTTCATCGATGTGTTTAAAGATTTTACTCGCGTACGCTTGATTGATTGGGACAATCGTGCCCACATCGCCATACGCCGTCCCAGGGCCGGCTAAATCAAGGTAATCGGCGTCGCTAAATACTTTGTTGATGCCCGCTTCACGGTACGTCGTCGGGGCGCCAAACGCTCTAAACATCGCCTGCATGCGTTCAATCACCGCGTGACCTTGTTGTCCTTCAAACAGTTCTTGGCCTAAAAAGTTGAGTCTACGCTCAAGTTTTTCTGGCACATCTTCATAAAGCGTCTTTAAAAGAGCAGGATACACCATCGTCAGCGCATAGCCGTGAATCACGCCATACCGTTCCGTTAAGACATACGAGAGACGATGTGACGCCCATTCGCCTTTTTTGCCTTGTTGAAAAATAAACGACAAGCCGAGCGTTGAGGCCCAGGCGAGGTTTTGTCGGGTGCCGCTTGTTTCTTTGCCTTCTAAAATCGTCTCAATGAGCGTTTTTACACTTTTAAGTAACCCAACAATCAGATAATCGCTGACCTGGGTGTCTTCGGTGGTGTCAAAGTATTGTTCAAACAAGTGATGCATGATGTCGATGGCGCTGGCTAGACGGTAATCATGGGGGGCTTGATGTTGAATCTCGGGGTCAATCACGCCAAAGACCGGTCTTAATAAGGGCGAGCGCACCGACCATTTCTCATGGGTGGCTTCGTTGGTGATCACCGAGTTCCCGTTGGTTTCGGTGCCGGTTCCTGAAAGGGTCACGACACACCCTAAAGGAAGGGCCCCTTGAAGGTCTTCACGGTCAATAAAACAGCGTTGCCAAAGTTCATCGGCTTCATAAAAATGGCTAAAGCTCATCGCTTTGGCCGCGTCAATGACGGAGCCACCACCGACCGCTAAAATAAAGTCGATGTCATGGTCCAAAATCTTTTGACGACCCTCTAAGACGCTTTCAAAACTGGGATTAGGTTTCACCCCTGAGACCTCATAAACCTCAATGGCTTGTGCTTTAAGTTGTTTTACTAGACGGTCGTAAAGGCCTAGACGTTTAATCGAGGCTTGGCCATAGACCAATAAGACACGTTGGGCGTTTTGTTCGCGCATCAGTGTTCCAACACGATCTAGGTGGCTTTCACCAAAATGAATGTGTGTGGGTAAAGCAAAGCTAAAATCTAACATTATTACGCACCTCCAAACCTAGTATAGCATAGCCTTTAAAGTGTGTCTTAAAGACACCTTAAAAAATGGCGAACGGCTTGCATTAAAGGGCTTTAAAGGCTACACTTAGAGTACCTTTTCACTGCCTTAGGAGGCTTATCTATGTTTATCGATCAACGCTCAACCCTGGCGATGATGGCCAAAAGTGCCCCAGTGACCTTTTTTAATGTCGCTTTGGTGACGGTGATGTTTGTGATCACCCTTGCGACCGGTGGGTTTACCGGTCAGAATCTCTTCCGCTTAGGTGCCTTATTCACCCCAGCGGTCATCGATGGTAATGAATGGTGGCGGTTGGTCACCGTGATGTATTTACATGGGTCGTTTATGCATTTTTTCTTTAATACGATGTTTGGTCTTGTGATTATCTCAGCGTCGTTAGAACGCTTGATTGGGCCTTTAAAGTTCGCGCTTGTCTATTTTTTCTCAGGCGTCGGGGCCTCCTTAGTGACCGTCGGCTCAGAATTCATCAGTGGCTCCCCAACGCTTGGGGTGGGGGCTTCAGGGGCGATTTACGGGGTGCTTGGGGCTTATTTGCTTTTGACGTATAAAAACCCGGATTGGTTTAGCCCGCAAGACATTCAAAGCATCCGTGGTCTGATTTTAATTAACGTCATTTTCACCTTTATCGTGCCCAACATTTCCATTACCGCCCATTTAGGGGGGCTCGGTGTGGGGGTGTTGTTAACGCTGTTATTAGCGCCTAAACCTTTCGCACGCAACACACGGCGGGGCTTTCAAAATCCTTATGAAGACACTTACGATCCGTTTGACCCAAAAAACTATCAACACTTAGAAGACATTGAAATCGTCGAAGACGACGAAGATGAAGACGACCCCTGGGGTCGCTACAGCTAGGAGGCGCACATGAGTCGATTCTTTGATCCCTCAAACCCTTGGCCTTACGTGTTATTTTATGTCGTGACCGTGCTTTGGGTGTTAGAGTTTGTGGTGTTTCCCTCTAAATTTAAAAGCGACAGCTTTTCTGAAAAACGGAGCTTTCGTCTCATTTTAGCGGGCATTGTGGGTACGGTGCTTTTAAACAACGTGTTCACTTTGTTTGGTTGGTTTACGTTAGAAGGTGCGTTAGGGGTGTGGTTACGTCGCAGCGGGATGGTGAGCTATCCTTTAGGGCTCATGTTGCGCTATGTGTCAACCTTTTATTTAGGCCAATACTTTACAAGAGATGTCGCCATCAATGAAACGCAAGAATTGATTTCAAATGGCCCTTATAAAGTTTTAAGACACCCACTTTATTTAGGCCTCTTTTTACTGGCGGTGAGTGTGCCCCTCTTTTTTGCGAATGGTCTTATTTTAATTTTAAGCATGCTTTATATGGGGGCCTTACTCAATCACCGCATGCGGCTTGAAGAAGCCAACATGGAACGAATCATGGGCGAACGTTACGTGACGTGGAAGAAACGTCGCTACCGTTTTATCCCGTTTATTTATTAGAACACATAAGAGGAGTGTAACATGAAGAAAAAAATGTTAGTCATCGGGGGCGGCTTAGGTGGGATGAGCGCAGCGATATCGCTTGCAGCGCATCCGCAGTTTGAGGTCACCCTCATTGAAAAAAACGACCATTTAGGTGGAAAACTCAATCTGTTAGAAAAAGATGGCTTTAGTTTTGATTTAGGTCCTTCGATTTTAACGATGCCACATCTTTTTGAAAAACTGTTTACGATGCATGACAAAGTGATGAGTGATTACGTCAAAATCACGCCTGTGCGTCCGCACTGGCGGAACTTTTTTGAAGATGGGACGGTGATTGACCTCACCGCCAAACTCGATGACATGCGCGGCCAAGAGAAAGTCAGTGACGGAGACGTTGAGGACATCAAACGGTTTTTAGAATACACCGAGAAACTTTACAAGTTTACCGACGACGCCTTTTTTAAAGGGCAGAGTGAAACGCAACTTCAAACGATGAAGTATTACAACCCTTTAAAACTCATTGGCGACAGCGATTATTTCTCCACCATGGACGATGGGGTCAGACGCTTTATCGAAAACCCTTATTTGATTGACATTTTAAACTTCTTTGCGAAGTATGTCGGCACGAACCCTTATCAAGCGCCCGCCATTTTAAATCTGTTACCCTACATTCAATGGACGTATGATTTATGGTATGTGCCTGGTGGTTTATTTGGTTTATCAAAAGCGCTTGAAACACTGATGCGTGACGTGGGGGTGACGGTGCACACAGGGGTAGAAGTCTTAAAAGCGCATAAACAAGATAAGCGTCTCACCAGTGTCACCTTAAGCAATGGGGATACACTCGCCTTTGATGGGGTGGTCTCCAACATGGAAGTAACGCCGTTTTATGAACGCCTCACCCAAGAAGCGCCTAAAGCCTATGCGAAACAAAAAAAGAAATACATGCCCGCAGCCTCAGGCTTTGCGCTTCATTTAGGGGTCTCTAAAGAATACCCAGAACTGGCGCATCATAACTTCTTTTTTTCAGAAAACCCAAAAGCGCATTATGCGTCCATTTTTGAAAGTAAAACGCTCTATGACGATCCCACCATCTATGTCGTGGCGCCGAAAAAAAGCGACCCAAGTGTGGCCCCAAAAGGCCATGAAGTCATCAAAATCTTACCGCACATCCCACCGATGCAAGAAGGGAAGGATCAACCCAAAGAAGCCTATCAAAAATACCGCGAACAGGTGCTCATTAAACTGGAACGGATGGGCTTAAAAGACTTACGTAAACACATCGTCACGGAAGAACTTTGGACGCCTAAAATCATTCATGAACACTACTATTCTACCGAAGGTTCCATTTACGGGGTCAATTCGGTGCGTAAAGTGAACATGGGCTTTAAAAACAAAAAACAATCGCATCTTTATGATAACCTCTACTTTGTTGGGGGTTCGGTGAACCCGGGCGGAGGGATGCCGATGGTGGTGTTATCCGGCCAACAAGTGGTCGAACAGATTTTAAAAAACAAACGTTTCAACTAACAAAAAGGCATTGAATCAGCTACGATTCAATGCCTTTATTAATTCAGGTGCTCAATGACCCACAAAAGCTCTTTGAGCTGTTCATCAAGAGTTATAGTCGTACTCTCC
>LFIK01004589.1_pt1 | contig 11171 bp, 10 predicted proteins | sample 643401 | NCBI WGS metagenome assembly LFIK01 (sample SAMN03777447, study PRJNA286221) | soda lake metagenome | biome: soda lake; feature: Kulunda steppe; material: water; isolation source: sample T5-Br brine of Lake Tanatar-5 | place: Russia: Kulunda steppe | collected 2010-07
ACCTTCCACGCGCGCAGGCCTGCGAATTCCGCCGCCATCGTCGCCATCGTCGTCTCCACGAACACGTCGGAATGGACCACCACGTCGGCCGCCACGTGGTCCCACCAGGTCCCGAAGGGGTCGAAAGGGAAGGCTAGAAGGGGAAGGCGATCGAACAGAAGGGAGATGGCACCGGTCGAAAGGAAACGATCGGAACGAACGCTGGGTGTGCGACGTCGCACGCAGAGGATTGGAGGATGGGAAATGGAGAGATCCTCTGCGGGAGAAGGGAGCGGCGAAGACCGTCCCGGAACTCCGCGTGCCTTCGAGGAATGGTTTGCCGTGCTGACGTCCTCTTCGGGGGATGGGGTACGGTCCGGATAGGGGTCTTGGTTTCGGAGGCTCCCAGTTGGGGTCGGTGGGTCTTCGAAGGCGCCACGTCGCACCCCTGGGAATCCCTGTGGACCACACGTTCCAGACCACGTGGCAAGGACCGATGGAAGACCGAAAAGACCGACGGTCCACGGTGGAACGAGACGCGTCGGACGAAACGAAACCAGACGACGACGACGCGCGTCGGAAGATGCAGGTGCGCCATGCCACGACCGATTCGCGTGTCCGTGCGGAGAGATGGAGGGGAAGGAAGAGGGAGGTCGACGTATGGACCGTCCAATTCGCCATGGTGCGACGCCGAAGCGGAAACCCGACGCACGAAACGGGCGGTTGGATCCTGTCGCGGTGGCGAAAGGTGCAAGGAGGAAGGTTCCGATCGAATGGCCACGTGCAGTGCAAGGATGGACACCGACGACCGATCGTACCACCCCATCCACCACTGGACGGACATTTATTCTTGCAACAACTTGTCCAGCATGAGGTTGAGGAAGTACCTCCCCGTGCCTTGCACGTCCAACCGGACGGTGTCTTGCACGTACCTCCCTTTCTTGAGCTGGTATCGATACGTCACGCCAGATACCAGGTACTCGTTCCCACGCACGTGGATCAATTCGCCACACTGCGTGTTCTTGGGAAACCGATACACGCCCAAGTCCTTGGGCGGTGGCGTGACCTCTCGCACGTGGTACAGTTCTTGGGTATCTTTCCTACGATTCTCTTTCTGACACTGCACCGTCCACGCGTCGGCCGTGCACACGCTTCGGTCAGTCTCGTCCGTGACACGAAGCCACGTTTCCGTCGCTTCCTCGACGCTTTTCCTTTCGCGTGGTTCCGCGGCTCACTTTGACCTGCAGTCTGACGTTGTTCCTCCCGTTCCTCCTCGCCGCACGCATGTCCTCCTCTGCTCCTCACCCACGCCGCGTCTCTCCCACCCTTGCAACGCGCACGGTCGCACGACGTCCCGACGCGATGCGCACGTCGTCGTGGTGTTCGACGACCCTTCGTTCGAGTTTCCTTTCGTCCCTATCAAACCGTCCCTTCTCCCCTTTCAACGCGTTCCAATCAAACCGCATCCGACCCGGTCTGTCCGTCCCACCAACGAACCCATCCGGACGAAAAGTTAACCTCGTAAACTTGCGATCCGGATGCGACCTGGAGGGGCAAAGACTTAACTCGTCGCGATCGTGGGTAAACTCGATCGGGGAGGGGGGTTGGAGGGGCGAAGATCGAGGTTAACTCGATGCGAACTCGAGGGTCGGTGCAGCGGCGACGGCTTCCGCGACGTCGACGCGCCGTCGCGTCTCGAATTCGCGGAGATGGCGTGCACGAAGATGCCTGCGACGTGCGGGAGGAGTTTCTCTCGTCCTCTCTTCCGTAGCAGGAACGGAAGGAACGCAAAGGTCCAGACGTGCGCCTCTTTGGCCGTCAAGGAAAAAGCCACCGGTGTGGAGTATCCACTGGTCGAATACGTCGCTGGTGCAGAGCAGAGGTGCTTGGGAGCAGGTGCGAGGTCCAAGAAGATCGCTTTCGTAGGCGTGCACGTGTACGCTGTGGCGTTGTACGTGGATCCGGCACCTGCCGCCAAAGAGCTGGGATTGCGACAGAGAGGTGGGTTCTTCGAAGAAGATGCCTCGGATTCCATGGCCGACGCGCTGCTGGATGGTGCGTTCAACAAAGGACTGCACATCGTCATGGTGCGCAAGTTGGACGGGAAAACCTTCGGAGATGCCATCGTAGAAGCATTGACACCGCGCCTGTTCGGTGCGGACAAGGAAGCCATCCAAGCGATCTCCAACCTCTTCGATGGAAAGGAGCTCCTGAAAGGCACGGAGATCATCGTCGGATGGAGGGTCGAAGGTCAGCTGGAATTTTACGTCCGACAAGGGAATGGGAAGGTAGTGCAAGCAGCCAAGGAAGGAATGGTGCCGGATTTGGTGCTGGAACAAGGCGCCATCTCGCGCGCACTCTTCTCGGTGTATTTGGGATCCGATCCCATCTCGGAGGATGCAAAGAGTTCGTACGTGGAGGGTGGTTTCGAACTCTTGGAATCTGAGATCGTCAAACGATCCACTCGCAAAGGAGGCAGCGGTTGAATCAAAGATGCACATGCAGTTCCTATGTCGTGCGACACACCTTCGCTTGCCGCGCTGACGTGCACTCGTTTGGCAATCTTCCTGCCGTCCTTGGATTGCTTCGTTCCTCGCGAGGCCGCGTCGTTTGGGTTTCGATGCATGCATCGGCGAGACCACGGATTCCTCCCTTGTCTTTCACACGCAGCGCTGCTTGCGTTTGGTCTCGCTTCGATTCGCATCGTTCTCGTCGCTTCTTTCGGGTGCCTCCTGGATCTCGGACGGATCCTTCTCCCGTCTTTCGAGGTCCTGCTTGCACGGGTATCGCCTGTGGACGCTGCAATTCGACGTGTTCGTGCATCACGAGGTCGCACGTCGGTCTCGTCCGTGTCTCGTCCTCGTCCGAGGCCCGTTGTCCTCGACCCTTCGAACCCGAAACGGTCCGGTTCTAATCCATCCATTTCCTTTTCAACCGGCCGGGTTCGAACCCGGGTGGGTTCGGACAGCCCTCGTGTCCTCGGATTCCTTCGATTGGAAGACGTACCCGACGGTCTCCGGTTTCAAGTGCACATTTGAAAGGGACCTTCGTTCCAATCGAACCATGGGTCGACGGTCCGAGGACGACCCCGACGCTTCGGGGATCCATCCATGGGTATGCACACACGAAACCGTGCAACACACACATGACACGTGCAAGACAAAGGGGTGGAGTATAAATGCCGTGCAAGGTCGTCCCAAAAGATTCATTCCGCCTCCAGAACGAAGCAAAGGTGCCTGGTGGAATAGCCGGAACGTCATGCGTTGCACGGGAGCAGGTGCGGTGTTCTTGGGTGCCTTGGTCCAATACATGGGTGGGAATGTACAAGCGGTGCTGCCAGAAAGCTTGACCAACTTCCAAAACGAACACAAGTGCGATCCAAATGTGCTCCTGGGAGAACCAAGGACAGTGGAAGGCCTGCAGAACATGGTGCGGCACGCTCCCAAAGTGAGAGCCGTGGGATCCGGACACTCCTGGTGGGGCGAAAACTTCTGTGCGTCCGACGACTCCATGGGTGTGGGCATCTCCATGAAGGAGCTGGATGACGTGCAGAGCAAGATTTACGTCGATGAAGAATCGCAGACGGTCACCGTGGCAGCAGGGGTGACGCAACGGAACCTGCTGGACCACTTGGCGAATTACGGAGACGGACCTGGATGGACGCTGCCTGCCTTTTCTTGGTTCATCGATCAGACGATTGGCGGTGCAGTGGCCACCAACACCCACGGCACTTCTTTGGAATGGAGCAGCCTGTCTTCCCCGGAGCAACTCCTCAGCATGAGAGTTGTGCTGGCAAATGGCACTCTTGTGGACCTGAGCGATGAGACATACCCCCATCTCATGAGAGCCATGCGGGTCAATGTGGGCAGGCTCGGAGCGGTAACAGAATTGACCTTCCACATCGTGCCCCAGCAGGCGATACGCCGCAAGCAAACCCAGATGAACTTCAAGCAGCTCGTGGACATCGTGAAGGATGCACAGGAGAAGTACAACGATGCTGTGGAAAAGGATTCGGAGATCATGAAGCTCATGGCCCTGAACGAGCTTGAAATGGACGAGGCACTCTGGTTTGTTCCTACTGATGATGTGCGGTATATTGAATTCGAGAGGTTGGAGGTGGAGCCGTTGTCCGTCAGTTTCAACGATTTTCAGACCGCAAACGAGGACTCCTTTTCAACACAAGCAACCATGGATGGAGAACAGTACATCTGCACCGAACCGACTCTTCGCGGGGGAAGTAGACGACGTGGTTGTCACAACAAGCTCCCCCCTCGCTCAGGCATAACAAGCAACCCTGAATTTTGGTCAAACAGCTACCTGACTGTGCTGCGCGACAGAATCACTCCTGGGACGTTCGCATCCAGGGATAGCTTTTTGACAATGTCCGAACCGCTGAAAGCTTGGCACACCTTCTTCAACGTGTACGAGCAGTATGAATTTGCCGTGCCTATGTCCAGGGCTGGAGATTGCTTGGAATCGCTCAACAAGATCCTGTACACTGAAGGCGATGCCCGTAAAGGTTTCCGCGCACCTGCACTGGTACGCTTCATTGGTGCCGAGGACATTTACCTCTCCAACTCTTATGGCGAGCCTGTGATGTTTATCAACATTGAGGACCACATAAGTCATAACACGAACATCGGCAACCCATACCATGCCGATGGCAATCCAGAGTTCAAGCAGGTCGTAGAAACGTTCCTGGACACATGCCAGGCCCGTATGCACTGGGGTAAAAGCGGATGGGATGGGTTCCAACCATGCTATGATGGAACGAAAGATTACCCAAAGTGGTGTGATTTCGGCTGCGCTGTGAAGCAGCTAGACCCAGAGAACAAGTTCAGTGGAACGTCCAATGTATTCGAGTTTAGGGCCCTGAAGAACGGGCAAGAGGTATGTTTCTGCTGAGTGCGCTGGTGTAGCTGCGATGTTCCAATACGTGATACTGACTTGTATGTTTCTTGTGTCTCTTTGTCATGCACAGGTGGACTATATCGAGTGTTGCACGGACGATGGTTTCAGCAGCGAATGCGAATGTGTTTCGAGAAACGATTGCTGAAGTTGACTGGAGCAAGCGACCTTTCTTTCACGGATGCACATGGAGAGAAACAGACGCCTCATCGAGCACACACTTTTCACGCATCGGTAGGATGCAGTTCGTCCTGTATTTGAATTGACCTCGGCGTTGTCCGCTCCATTCGTATCGTTCTGGAGGACTGATCCAAAACTTTCCTGCACCTTGGCAGTAGCACGGGGCATTCTTCTGTCCCAGTGCAGGACCGTTTTGGGCTGCGGATCCATTTCGTATTCTCCACCACTCCTTGGTCATCGCCTTTGCGAGCAGGAACCCTTCCGATCCCACTCGTGCACCGTTGCTGGACCTTACACACACGATGTCCATCCTGTTTCCTGCATCCCGCCGTGCCAGTCTAAAAAGATCGTTTCCATCTGCTCTCCATCCATCCCGTTCCTGAACCAAGGTTGTCCATATTGGTTCCATGGACACCCAACCTCCCCTTGCAGAGTGTCCCTTCTCCCTCCCTTGGTCTCCATCCACCGCCATCTGCCCTGCACGGCGTGGCCACATGGCAAGGACACCTCCCTCTCTCTCCCCCTCTCGAAAAAAAGCGACTGGGAAGGACAAAAGGAAAGGGACAGTTCGGCACCGGGGATTCCCAGCTGGTCACCCAAGCCAGTACTAATCCGGCTCAACGGCGTTTGACTTCCGAGTTCTGATGGGATCGGGTGCTTTCGCCGTGATATGACCGAACCATGCCAGCTAGTGAGAGCCGGATGGATTCGTAAGGGACCGAAAAGGGAAAGAGAGGGGAAGATATCGAGATCTCCGACGAAAGCATCGATGCGAAGGGGGAGAGAAGAAACCCCTCGGCGGCCGTGGATAAGGGAAGGTCCTCCCGGGTTTGGTCCATCTACCGCAGAGGATAAAGGAGGTCGGAAGGGTATTCCTCTGCGGATGGGACAGCCAGGAGACGCGACGTGGCCACGTGCGAAGCCTTCCCCGACGAGGAAAAGAGAACGTTGGTGAGATGTTCCTCCGCGGTAGATGAGAAAGCGCACGAGACGCATCGTGGACGCGCAAGCGCACGGCGGATTGGATCGAAACGAGACGGACGCGATGGCGACACGTTGCAGCGCGAATTTCGGAACCATTCGCACCTCCACGACGGTGCGTGAACCCGCACACGCGGCAGAAACACGTGGAAAACGAAGCGGTGGAAAGGAAGGCGTGATGCGACGCACTGGAACGGCAGTGCAGGAACGGCGGCGGAGACAGACGAGGTGTGGACCACGTGCTGACGGCGTTGCGAACGTCGAATGGACGTCTCTCGTGCGAACACGATGCGTGTGACGATCCTGGAACGCATGGATGGACGCAGAAGCCGACCTTGCGCACCTACGAAGGGTTCCGTGCGGTGAACAACGCCGTGACGTTGCCAGCCTCCTCTTCCGTGCGGTTGCAGAGGAACGGACCGGTGAAAGTGCAATGTGCACGTATTGCTGGCGTGGAAGTGCCGAACAAGAAGAGGATAGAGACCTCCTTGACGTACGTGAACGCATCGTATGCAGAACCAGCACCGCGACGGACGCTCGGAAGCGAAGGAACGGTGCTTTGTTGTTCTCGAATGGGGTGTCTGCTTCGCGCTACGGGGATGGAGCGACCTTGGAGTGTAGAATGCATGATTCGGTTCGAAACGGTGCAGCACTCTCAAGTGCCAATGTGTAGTGCTTGATCTGTTTGGGCTGACCATGGGTTATTTGTTGGCACGGGTTGCGTTTTGCAGGTACATCTATGGCATTGGGCTCACGACGTCTCAGATGATCCTGTCTGACACAGGCATCGAGAACAAGCGCACGTACGAGTTGGACGAGACGGAGCTGAAGGTGTTGCGTGAGGAGGTGGAGAAGTACATGGTGGAGGGTGATCTGCGTCGTTTCAACGCCTTGAACATCAAGCGTTTGAAAGACATCGGCTGCTACCGCGGCCGTCGCCACGTGGCCAACCTTCCCCTTCGCGGCCAGCGCACGAAGACCAACGCTCGCACCCGCAAAGGTCGTGCCAAGACGGTGGCCAACAAGAAAAAGTAAAGACGTCTTCCACGCTCGTCCCACACCATGTCCCTCTCGTCGTCCCTCCACATCCGTATCGGTAACCGTTTGTTTGCCTTTCTGTCCGTCCAGACGGATGTGGTGCGGCCATGGCGGACGCGATGGACGCCTCGACGCGCCATTCGCACGTGGAGCGCATCGAACGAGCGCAAGTGACGTCGATGGGAGGAGGAGAAGAGCACGAAACGGTGTTGGATGGATCCACACCTTCCCGATCGGTGGCACGCAAGGGAAACGCCGCGACCATGGCGCATTCAAGGACGTGTCGGAACGACGAAACGCACGCATGAGCACACGTCGACGTTCCAACCGGTTCGTGCGGATTTGGAATGCGAAGGACATGGAAATCGGATCCGAGTATGCGGGACACAAGGACCAATCGACAGGAAACCGAATGGATGTGGATGTGGTGCATCACGGTGCCTCCAAGCAGGAGTATGGAAAGGCAAAAGTGCAGCACTGCAACCTGATGGAGAAGGGAAAAGGAATGGAATGCCAGAATCGAAACGAAAAGCCGACCACAAATACCAAATTGCATGTGATAGAAACAAGGCAAGGAACACAAAAAACAAAAAGGTGATGGTGGCAGAAGTCCCCTAAGGTTGAACAACTGGAATGTGCGTCGATGTCCCGACCGTCCACTCCCACCACAGGAGAAGACGGGTGCTCCCCAATCTTTGCCACAAAGGCACCGAATGGACTCACCGCTGGCGTCGGATCAAATCTCCCAGATGCGGCGACCTTCCTAATCCCTCTAACATGTGCGCGGTGGTGTCCAGCTTCATGTCCTCCAAGCGAGGCACTTGTCCCATGGGGCCATTCACAATCAGCTGGGGCTTCTGTGGCGTAACCTTGTGGAGGTCCTGCACGTACTTGTAAAAGGCGGTCACCTTGCGAGCGTACTCTTCCTTGGCATCGGTGTCCCTCTCCAGGTCAATGTTCTGATTGCAATCCAGGATCAGAGCTGGGACGCCGCCGATCATGGAGTGCACAGTGTTGCCGTTCATCAAGCACACCTCGTCCTTGATGATGTCCGGGATGGCAAGCGGGTGGTTTTTGAGGGCGGAATCTACGTTCACCACCGGTTGCCTGCCATGCAGGGGCATGGCACGCTTCAGCTGTTGGAAGGAAGACCCATTGATCAACCACTGCTCGTGCTTCTCGTGCAAACCTTGCAAATACTCCAGTGTGACTGCATTCTCCTCCGTCCTCGCGCGGCTCTGCAGTCGATTGAAGCAGATCTCTGGTTCTGCCCTTAAATAAATGAAAGCGTCTGGGACCAGACCAGGGAGGGAGGACACGATGGGATCAAACCAAGAGTCGTAGATGGACAGCTCCATTTCGCTCATCCAGTGGGCCTCGTGCACCGCGCGCACAAACACCATGCGATCGGAGAACACGGAACGTTCCAAGAGGCGCAACTCCCTGCTTGTGTCCCTGCTGTCTTTCTCTTGCATCAACCGGGTGACAAACACGTAGTTTTGGAACGTGTACGCATACCTTTCCGGGTTTTCATAAAACGCATCCAGGATGTTGAAGTGGCTGTCTCCCACGTCCTGCCACTTTCCCACGGGTTCCGGAACGATTTCCACCATGTCCCTCAGTTCGACGGATTGGGATGCGATGCGTTTGAGGAAGGTCGTTTTTCCCACGCTTATGTTTCCTTCGATGCAGAAGGTCAATTTTTTGGAGGGCAGCAGAAGGTTACCGTCTTGCGATTCGGCAATACCATCCAGGTAGGTGGCGATTTGGAGGGCGTGCTTGCGGAAGTAGATTCCTATGTCTTGATGCAGGTAATCGGCCATTTTTTCCTTGTCTTTGTTGTGTTTTTCGTAGAAGAGCTCTTGCAACTTGTCCACCGTGTCCAATCCTTTGGTGATGAGGAGTCGTTCGGTTTTGGGTCCGATTCCAGGCACGCTTTTGAGCCTTGGGTTGTCGCCTCTTTCTTGATTCTCTTCCACGTTGTTGTCTCCTACATCTCTACCGTAGCTCCTCTGCACGAGCTCGTTCCGCTTGCTTTTGGTTTGGACCAAGAACGGTCTTGCACGCAAGACGTGTCTTCCCCACCTGCACAGGTGTCCGTTGGTGCCCACCACGCACGTTTCGTCCCGCACGCACGTCAGCTACGTCTGCACACGTGTTCCATCCTTTTATCCTCATCCTTCCCGTGCATCTCTTCCTTCCGTTCCGTCCTACGACACGTCGACCGTCGCCACGCCGTTTCGCACTCACTTTTCTGCGGTCCTACGCATGGCGGCCGCGGGACCACGGACCCGGCCCACGGGGTTCCCGTGTGGCATGCAGGTGCGCCTCCGTTCGCAGTGGATTCCTCGCGTCCGTCTCGTGTCCCAGACGTCGCGAGGCAAGCGTCGAAGCGGCGCACGTCCACGTTCGAAGCGTCGCAAGCGCACACGAGGGACGATGCGCACGTGCCATGCGAGCTCCACCCGCACGAGGCAGATGCACCCCGTTCGCAGCAGATGCACCCTCGCGAGGAGGGAGGGAACAGAGATGGGGAACGGGGCTCCCCTCGAGCGTGGGGAAGATGCACCTTGGAGGATGGAGAGGAGAAGAAGGGTGTGGTGGAGAGGGGGGTCGATTTGGTGGGGATCTCCCTCGGATCGGGGGCGGTTCGTATCGATACCTTGCGAGTCGAACGATCGAGATCTCGAAGTGGCGACGGTTCGAGACGGTTGGATCTCTCCCCATGGCCGTGACGATCTTTTTCGACAACACAAGAAGAGAATGGAAGGTCATGAAAACAAAAACATCACGTCGTGAGGGATCAAACGAGGAACGAAGGCGGTGGGAAAAAAAAAGAAGAAATAGAATCATTGCACTGCAAACCCTGGTGCCGATCCATCCATCACAAGTAACGGAGCAACATGAGGGTGATGATGTCGTCCTTGGCTTTCTTCCATTCCCGGTGACGACGCTCCACGTCCTCCGGGAAACGATGACGCACCAAATCATCCACGGCACGGAGATGAACCGAACGTGGATACACGTGTGTGCGGCGGCACAGGGGACAGGGACGCTCCGGCTTCACATCCTTCAAGGTCAACCAATCCGGAACCCCACCGGATTTGATGGCACAGGACTCGCAAAACACGTGACCGCAGCCCAGAGCCACCGCACGGTGCAGCACGTCGAAGCAAACCGGACATGTGAGGTCCTCGTTCACCGTGCATATGCCCAGCTGTTCTGTGACCTCCTTGTTGCAAGGTACACGATGGGGAGCCGCACGCAAGTGCCAAGCCATGCCCGAGAGCTCGGGACGCAAAGGAGAATGCAAGAACGTGCAGTTCTCCTTGTTGCCTTTGTGGCAGCGGTTCAAGTACTTCTGGCCAGTCCTGAGCCCCGTGGCTTTGTCGTACTTCTTCAAGATCTTGCGCAAAGCCACCGAGTTGACGGCGGCGTATTCGCAGAGCTTTTCCGCCAGCGCCTCGTATTGCATGGGTTCCTCCTTGAGCTTGGCTGCCAGCTTCTTCTTCCGGAAGATTTTCATGCAGGAGAACTTCTTCTTCTTCAGCTCCAAGAGCTTGGTGTATTGGTTGTGCAGGTGACGTGCGTGCTTGTCAAAGTGCGACGAGACTTTTCGCATTTCCTGCTCGAGGAGCTGGAAGAACTCCTCCTCTACAGCGATCTTCGCCAAGAGATCTTCGGCTTGATGCAACGCGAGATCGCACTTGGACATCGCTTTGAGCTGCGGCGAGATCAGGCTCTCGTCCGGCTCCTCGAACAGAGGTTGTTCGCGTGCGAGGGCCGGATCCCAGCTGTGGCATTTGCGTAGCTCGGCCGGCTTGTTCGGCACGCGTCCCGTCGCATGCAGGACTTTCTTGAGGGTCTTGTACGAGAGGAACTTATCTTGCCATTCTTCGGGTTGCCTCTGACGCAGTGCGTCGAGTTCTTTGGAGAACTTCATCCCGACCGGCACGCGGCTCCGGACGCGTCCGTCGTCCTCTCTTTTCCGCGTCCAGCTTTCCACGCGTTCGTCTTCCCTCGATCCACTCCCTCTTCGCGTTTCGCGTCGTTTCGATCGCGGCAAGCGGCAAAGCACGAGCCGA
>LFIK01004590.1_pt1 | contig 11165 bp, 8 predicted proteins | sample 643401 | NCBI WGS metagenome assembly LFIK01 (sample SAMN03777447, study PRJNA286221) | soda lake metagenome | biome: soda lake; feature: Kulunda steppe; material: water; isolation source: sample T5-Br brine of Lake Tanatar-5 | place: Russia: Kulunda steppe | collected 2010-07
ATCGGATTGCCCCATTCCGGCCATTCCGGCGGCGTCAGCGGCAGCTCGGCATCGAGCATGGTGTTGAGCACATCGACGAAGGGGACGTCGGCCACGATGCCGGCGAACATGCCGGGATCCATATTGGCGACCGCCCCCATCAGCATGCCGCCGGCGCTGCCGCCATGCGCGACGATCGCCCCGCGCCGGGTGAAGCCCTCATCGGTGAGGGTCTGCGCGCAGGCGAGGAAATCGGTGAAGGTGTTGGGCTTGTGTCCGCGCTTGCCGCTCTCGTACCAGTGCCAGCCCTTCTCGGTGCCGCCGCGTATATGGGCGATGGCGTAGACGAAGCCGCGATCGACCAGCGAGAGGATGCTGGTGCGAAAGCTCGCCGGCATGGCAATGCCGTAGGCGCCATACCCGTAGAGCAGGCAGGGCGCGGGGCCGGCATCGAGCGCATCGCGGCGATGGATCAGCGAGATCGGGACGCGTGCCCCATCGGGCGCCTGCGCGAAGATGCGGCGGGTGACGTAGTCGTCGGGATCGTGCCCGCTCGGCACTTCCTGCGTCTTGCGCAAGAGGCGCCCGCGCGTCGCCATGTCGTAATCCCAGACCTGCGCCGGGGTGGTCAGCGAGGAATAGCCGAAGCGCAGGATGTCCGTGTCGTATTCGTAGCCTGGCTGCATCGAGAGCGAGAAAGCTTCTTCGTCGAAGGCGATCACATGCTCGTCCCCGCTCTCCCATTCGCGGATGACAATGCGCGGATTGGCGTCCGCGCGTTCGAGCCTGGCGAGATGGCGGGCGAAGGGGATGGCGGCGGTGATCATCACGCCCTTGCGATGGGGCACGAGATCGCGCCAATGCGTGCGCTCCGGCGTGGCCAGCGGCGCGGTGACGATCCGGAAATCCTCCGCGCCCCCGGCATTGGTGACGATGACCAGCCGCTCTCCTTCCAAGTGATGCTCGACATCATAACGAATGCCCGTCCCGCGCGCCGCGACCAGGCGCGGCGGCATGTCGGGCGATTCAAGATCGATCAGCCGCGCCTCGCTCGTCTCGTGATCGGCGATGCCGATGACGGCGAAGCGCCCGGAACGGGTTTCATCCAGCGAGACGAACCAGCCCGGTTCGGGCTCTTCATAGACGAGCGTATCGGCGCTCTCCGGGGTGCCCAGCACGTGTCGCTTGACCCGCATCGGGCGATGGTTGTCATCGCGCTCGACGTAAAAGAAACTCTTGCAATCGCGCGCCCAGACGAGGTCGCCGGCGGCTTCCGTGACCGTGTCGTCAAGATCGGCGCCAGTCTGCGCGTCGCGGATGCGGATCGTGTAGCTCTCGGAGCCCTCCGTGTCGCTCGACCAGGCGAGCAGCCGATGGTCAGGGCTGTGATCGACGCCGCCGAAGGCGAAATAGGCGTGGCCCTCGGCGAGCGCATCGCCGTCGAGCAGCAGCGTCTCGTCTTCACCGTCGCAGGTCTTGCGGCAATAGAGGGGGTGCTCGCCGCCCTCGCGATAGCGGCGGTAATAGGCGAAGGGCCCGTCGGGCGCGGGGACGGAGGAATCGTCTTCCCTGATCCGCCCGCGCATCTCCGCCCGCAAGGCCTCGCGCAGATCGGCGAGCGGTGCGGTGACGCTTTCGGTATGGGCGTTTTCCGCTTCCAGATGCTTACGGATCGGGTCGGGAAGGGTGGCGGGGTCGTCGAGCACATCGCGCCAGTTCTCCGCCCGCAGCCAGGCGTAATCATCACGCAGGGTGACGCCATGCACATGGGTGAGGCTCTCCCGCCGCTCGGCGACGGGAGGCTTCGTCTTCGCCAGGATGTCGCTCATGCTTCGTCCGGTGTGAAATCAAGGGCGTGGCCGTTCATGCAATAGCGCAGGCCCGTCGGCTGCGGGCCGTCGTTGAACACGTGCCCGAGATGCGCCTCGCACCGCGCGCAATGCACTTCCGTGCGGCGCATGAACCAGGAGCGATCGACGTGCTCGCCGACGGCTTCCGGCGCGATCGGTGCATAGAAGCTCGGCCAGCCGGTCCCCGAATCGTACTTGGTTTCCGAGCGGAAGAGCGGGTTGCCGCAGCAGATGCAGCGATAGGTGCCGGCGCGCTTCTCCTCCTGATGGGGGCCGGAAAAGGCACGCTCGGTGCCGTGCTTGCGGGTGACGTGGTATTGCTCCGGCGTCAGCTGATCACGCCACTCCTCGTCGCTCTTGACGATCTTCTCCAGGGTTCCGGCGTCGCCATTGGCGGTCGGTTTGTGATTCATGACGCTGCCTCACTTTCAGTTCGTCTCGGCCATTAGCGCATCATTCCGTCAGGTGGATACCGACTGACCGATAAAATGATGCGTCAGTCAGTTACTTAGAGCGCCAGCCTGACTCCGTCAGGTCGGATGAAGCCTTAGCCGTTTTACGTGATTCGAGCACGGCCGGATGGCTTGCACAAGCGCGCAAGAAATATTTATGTTTGATTGCATCTTGCAATATACTGCATCAGCGTTTATCCGAAAGATGTACAACCCGATCTTCCGTGCATCCGCGTGGTCGCATCGGTAAAAGACGCAAGAAATGTTTGGACGGCGACCGATCCGTGAGGACTGAACCCGAATCGATCAACCTCAAGGAATCGCAATCACAATGAGCGAAGCAACGCGCACCGATTACATCGACCTCACAGCCGATATCGTCTCAGCCTATGTCAGCAACAATCCGGTCCCCAGTGCCGAATTGCCCGGATTGATTTCGGAAATTCACGGCGCACTCGTCAATATCGCCGAGAAGCCGGAAGAAGCGCCAGCGGAGCCGCAAAAGCCTGCCGTGCCGATCAAGCGTTCGGTCACCCCGGATTTCATCATCTGTCTGGAGGACGGCAAGAAATTCAAGTCGCTCAAGCGCCATCTGCGGACGCAATACGACATGACCCCGGAAGAGTACCGCGAAAAGTGGAATCTCGGTCCCGATTATCCGATGGTCGCGCCGAACTACGCCAAGGCGCGTTCGGATCTCGCCAAGGAAATGGGGCTCGGCCAACAGCGCAAGAAGCGGCGCCCCGCACGCGGGTGAGCCGGGGCGAGGCGCTGGAGCCATCAGTATTCGGCGCCGCTCTTCCTTCGCGACAGCAACAGATTGTCCCCGGGGCGCGCTCCTGCTAATCCGGCACTGGAGCAAGAGGAGCGCGCCGTGCTGTCAACCATCTTTCGCCGTGCCACGTCCCGCATGCAGGGCGAACCGCTGGAGCAGGTCGGGGCGCTGCCCTACAAGATCGTCGATGGCCATGTCGTCTTCCTGCTGGTCACGTCTCGGCGAACCGGGCGCTGGATCTATCCCAAGGGCGCGGTGATCGAGGGGATGACGCCGCAGGAGAGCGCCGCCTGCGAAGCGCTGGAGGAGGCCGGCGTCGAGGGTAACGTCTGGCCCGAGCCGATCGGCGTCTATGACACGGTGAAGGTCAAGGGCATGACACGCACGCCCCTGCGCGTCACGGTCTACCCGCTGGAAGTCACGCAACAGCATGACCCCTGGAAGGAAGCGGGGCAGCGCCATCGGCATTGGGCGCTGCTCGGCGAAGCGCGCCGTCTGCTTTCCGAGCCGCGGCTCTCCGAGATCACGAAGACGCTGCATGACCGCCTGCGCAAGAAGGGCGCAGGGCAGGTTCGCAAGGGTGGCGCCACGGGCGGAACGAAGGGCAGCGTGATCGCCGAAAAGGCGAGCAATCTGGCTCAGAAATCCGCGAAAGCGCTCATCAAGAGATAGAGCAGGCCAGCCAGCGTCGCCGCTGCCGGCACGGTGACGACCCAGGCCGTGACGATGCCCAGCGCATGCTGACGGCGCACCAGCCGCCGGCGCTCGCGCTTTTGCGCCTGCGCGATGGCCTGTTCCGGCGTCTTGTTCAATTTGTCGACGCGCAGGAACAGCGAATTCGGCTGCACGGCCGGATTGGCGACGCCCTTGTTGGTCAATGCCTCGCGCAGAAAGCCGACGCCGAAGATCGCGCCCACGGCGATATGGGTCGATGAGACCGGCAGGCCGAGCGCGGAGGCGATCAGCACGGTGATGGCGGCGGCGAGCGCCACGCAATAGGCGCGGATCGCATCCATCCTGGTGATCTTCTCGCCCACCATCTTGATCAGACGTGGGCCGAACAGGGCGAGGCCGACGGCGAGACCGACCGCGCCGATTATCAGTACCCAGAGCGGCAGCGCCACGCGCCCGACTTCCGACGAGCCCGTCTCGGCCGCGGCGACGATGGCCGCGAGCGGCCCGACCGCGTTGGCGACGTCGTTGGCGCCATGGGCGAAGGAGAGCAAAGCAGCAGCGAAGATCAGCGGCACGGTGAACAGGTTGGCGATGTGCTTGCGGCGGTTCTCGATATGCTTGGCGCGCTCGGCGATCCACGGGCGCGACATGCCCCAGCCGATCAGGAAGAAGAGCACGCCCAGCGCCATAACGGTCAACGCCGAGGGGTTCCAGATGCGCGAGAAGCCCTTGTTGGCGAGATACATGGCGAAAACGCCGGTCATCAGCCCGACCATCGCCGGTACCCAGCGTTTCGCCGCCTTGACGCGATCCTCCCGGAAGAGAATCGACCATTTGACGAAGCCGAGCAGGGCGGCTGCGATCAGGCCTCCGAGGGCCGGCGAGATTACCCAGCTCGCCACGATCGCGCCGATCACCGGCCAGTGTACCACCCAGAACCCCGCCGCCGCGATCCCGGCGCCGACCACGCCGCCGACGACGGAATGCGTCGTCGAGACCGGGGCGCTGAGATAGGTGGCGAGGTTGATCCACATGGCGGCGGCGAGAAAGGCCGACAACATCACGAGGATGAATTGCAGCGCCGGCATCGCCTCGTCAGGGCGCAGCAGATTGCGCGAGACGGTGTTGACCACGTCGCCACCGGCGAGAATTGCGCCCGCTGCTTCACAGAAGGCTGCGATGACGAGCGCGCCGCCGAGCGTCAGCGCGCGGCTGCCCACCGCCGGGCCCATATTGTTGGCCACGTCGTTGGCGCCGATATTGAGCGCCATATAGGCCGCGATCACGGCCCCCACGATCACGAACCAGCTCAGCGGCCCCTCGACCACGAACAGGCTGGCCAGCGTGATCGCGCCGATGAAGAAGACGAGCAGCAGCCCCGGCGTCGCCATCGAGCGCGCGAGTGAATAGGTCGCTGTCTCCAGCTTGACGACCTTGCCGAGATCCTTGTCGAGCGTGCTCTTCGCCACTTCTGCGCCCCGATACTTTGCCGGCCAATCGAACCGGGGCGGCCTTTAGCATCATCCCGCAGGGAAATCATGCGCGAATTTCCGCGCAGGCGCGTTTTTCGGGGAAGGTGTCCTGCGTCAGCGCGCCGCCACGGGCGTGCCGTCCTCGATGCGGTCGCTCGGATACAGGATCACCGCGTCGCCCTCCGCAAGCCCGTCCTCCACGACGGCGAAGGCATCATCGCGCGGCCCCAGCGTCAGCCGTCGCAAACGCGCGACGCCCTCCTGCGGCTCGGCGACGAAGACGGACCATGCATCATTGTCGCGAAACAGGGCGCCGAGCGGGACCCGCAGGACATCCTCATGCTCGTCCAGAATGATGCGCACGACGATGCGGTAACCATGCCCCAGCCCGCGTCGCGCTTCCGGGGGATCGTCGAGATCCAGCACGACGCGCACGCGCTGCTCCTCGATGCCGAGGGCGGAGATCTTGGTGAAGCCCGCCGTCTCCACCCGGCGCACCCGGGCGGAGAGGTCGGCTTCGCCACCCCAACCCTCGATCACGGCGCGCGCGCCCGGCCTCACCCGGATCGCCTCGGAGGAGAGCAGGTCCACCTTGGCTTCGAGAAGTGCCGGGTCTCCGAATTCCGCGAGCGGCGCCCCGGCGGAGACCACGGTCTCGCTGCGGTGATGCACGGTCAGCACTTCGCCGGTGATCGGCGCCGTCAGGCGCAGGCAGCATTCTTCGGAGGCGTCCGGCGCCGCCGGATCGACGGGGGCGGGGGCGGTGAGGCGTGCGCGGGCGGCTTCGAGTTGGCGCTCACGCATGTTCAGGGCGGCCTGCGCGCTCGCCATCCGCGCCGACGCCGCATTCACCGCCGCGCGGGCGCGGTCGAATTCCCGTTGCGAGACGATGTCGCGGCGGGCGAGTTCCGCGACCCGGTTCAGTTCCGACTGGGCGAAGCTCCAGTCCGCCGAGGCTTCCAGCTCCTGGGCGCTGGCGAGCTGGACGGCGGCGCGCGCGGCCTCCACGGCGGCTTCGGCTTCGGCGCGGGTGCGCGCATCGAGGAAGGCCGGGGCTGCCGGGCGGATATAGGCGACGATCGTCTGCGCCGCCTCGACGGGGTCTCCCACATCGATCGGCGAGCGCAATACCGTGCCCGAAATCGGCGCGGAGACCACGTAGATGTCGCGTATGCGGGTGATGCCCTCGTCTTCGACGCTGACGGCGAGATCGCCGCGCGCGATGGGCGCGAGATCGACCGCGATCGGGTCCGGTCGCATCGCCCAGACGGCCAGCGCGCCCAGGCCGAGAATGGCGGCGGCGATCAGGATGCGCTTGCGCCAGAGTTTCGCATTCCACGTCCTGGATTGTTGCGCGGCCATGCACTTACTCCCGGGTCTTCAGAACTTCGATGAGGTCGAGCCGGTCGATGCGACGACGCACGACCAGGGCGGAGAAGATTGCTGCGCCGAGGACGACGGCGGCTGCAATGGCGAATGTCGTCCTGGAGATCACGAAGGGCAGGCGGAACAGGTCGCTGGCATATTCCTCCAGCATGACGATGGCGAGGCCATAGCCGATCAGCCAGCCGAGCGGGATCGCGATCAGGGTCAGGATGGTCAGTTCGCCGAGCAGGATCCAGGACACCTCTCCCCGGGTGAAGCCGAGGACCCGCAGCGAGGCCAGTTCCCGGGCGCGCTCGGAAAGCTGGATACGCGCGCTGTTATAGACGACGCCGAAGGCGATCACCGCCGCGAGGACGACATAGACGCTCATGGAGATCCAGATCAACTCGTCCATGGTCTGCCGGAAATTCGCCAGGGAAATCCGTTGCAGCCCGATGGCACCGACCAGCGGCGAGCCCTTCACGGTCTGGTAGAGCGCCTCGGTCTTCGCATCGTCGAGAGTGAAATTGACGCCCGAGATCACCGGTCCCTCGCGCATGGCCCGGTTCACGGCGCCGATCTCCATGAAGGCGCCGAGGCCGATATAGGTATGGGCAAGATCGGTGACTTCGAGCATGACCGTGCGGCGCCCACCCTGCAGGAATTCCACCTCCAGGAGATCGCCGCGCGTCACACCGAGCTTCTCCGCCAGCGCCACGCTCGGCACGATGCCGCGCTCGGGAAGGATCAGCGGGCGATGATCGGCATCGATGGCGCGGGCGAGTTCGCTCCGGGCCGGAAGGCCGGTGATCGGGGTCAGATGGGTCCGGTGTCCGTTGCGCAGGCGTGCGGCGACGACGCGCTGTTTCTCGACAGCGAGCACGCCGGGCCAGCGCGCGATTTCATGGGTGATACCCTTGGGAGCCTCGCGCACGAAATTCACGGTGGCGTGCTGGCGCTCGGACTGGAAGTAGTGGACATCCAGCATCTCGTAGATCGAATCCACCAGAAACAGCGAACCGATCAGGATCGCGACCGAAAGCGCCATGCCCAGAACGGTCATGCCGGCGCGCAGCGGCGCACGCACCATGTTGCGTCCGATCATCGCCATGGTCTTGGGCAGGTGGCGGGCGATGTCGAGGCTGTGGGGCAGGATGCGCCGGTAGCGCGGCGGAGCGGGCGGTTGCATCGCCACGGCGGGCGCGAGACCGAGCACGCTCCATACGGCCTTGAGCGCGCCGAGGCTCGCCGCGAGCACGGTGACCGCGATCGCGATCAGGTAGATATCGGCGCTCATCGTGAAGATCAGATAGGGGAAGTGGAAGAACTCCACCAGCAGCACCGTCATGCCGCGCCCCAGCCATGTGCCCGCAATCGCCCCGATGACGCCGCCGATGACCGCGATGACGGCTGCGAATTTCAGGTAATGCGCGGCGATCGCAGTCGAACTGTAGCCGACCGCCTTGAGCAGACCGATCTGCTCGCGCTCGAGGGCGATCAGGCGGGTCAGGGTGATGTTGACCAGAAACGCGGCGATGAACAGGAAGACCGGCGGCAGCACGCTGCTGAGCGCCTCGATCTGCTCGATCTCCGCCTGCACGAAGGCGTGGCTCTCCTGCTGGTCGCGCCCATGCGCACCGGCTCCGCCATAACGCTGTAATATCGCATCCACCGCCTCGATCACCTGATCCTCGCTGGCCCCGCGCAACAGGCGCAGCGAGACCGCCGAAAAGGCGCCTTGCAGGTCGAAGGCGGCGGCGAGCGCGGAGCGCGACATCCAGATGACGGCGAAGCGGCGATCATCGGGCACCACGTCCCAGGGGCCGATCGCGTAGATGAATTCCGGGCTCAGCGCGATCCCGCTGACGACGAGGTCGCGCTTGCGTCCGTTGACGATCGCACCGAAGCGGTCGCCGGGGAGAAAGCCATGAGCCTGTGCGAAGGCTTCGTTGACGACCACCTCGTCCGGGCGGGTCGGATCGGGCAGGCGCCCCGTGCGCAGGGTGAGACGATTGAGCTGCGACATGCCCCGGTCGGGGATCGAGATCAGCTTCGCGCTGCCGGGCTCGATCATGTCCGCGATGTCGAGCACGGCGTTTTCGACGATGCGCGTCTCGACGCTGGCTATGCCGGGTATCGCCGCGATGCGCTCGCCCACGGCCTCCGGAGCACGGCGCAATTGCGCGAAGACATCGGCGAAATTGTTGCGCTCGTAATAGGCGGTGCGGGTTTCTTCGAGGGAGCGGACGGCGCCGGTGGCGAGGATCAGCGTCGCGGCGCCCGCCGCCATCACGAGGGCGATGGCGAGAACCTGCGCCTTCAGGCGCCAGAGATCGCGCAGGACCTTGCGGTCGAGTGCCCCGATCATGACGGAAAGGCCCCTCGTATCCCGGGCATTGGCCCAATCGACAAATGGTATTGGTGCGAATTTTATACTCTCGGGACCTAGCCGCATTGCGTTTGGTCAAGGGCGAAGCCGGTTCTCAGGCGCAGAATGCGCCTTCGGCGGCAGGTTGCGCCGAAGGGAGGTCGGCATGCAGGGATTTTCCGGTGAGCGGTTTCGCGATCGTGAGGAGGCGGGGCGTGTCCTTGCGGGGATCGTTGCGCGGCACCGTTACATCGATCCCCTCATCCTCGCCCTTCCGCGCGGCGGTGTACCGGTGGCGCTACCCGTGGCGCAGGCCCTGCATGCGCCGCTCGACCTGCTCTTCGTGCGCAAGATCGGCGCCCCCGAGCAGCCGGAATTCGCCCTCGCCGCCGTGGTCGAGGGTGAGCCCGAGGAGATCACGCTCAACGCGGACATGGCGCATCACATGCGGATACCCGCAGGCTGGCTCGAAGCGCGACGGGCCGAGGCCCATACCGAGATCGCCCGACAGCGTACGCGCTATTGTCGGGGTCGCAAGCAGCACGATCTCGCCAGGCGTTCGCTGATCGTCGTGGATGACGGCATCGCCACGGGAACAACCCTGCGGGCCGCCATCGCCGCCCTGCGCCGCGCCGGGCCGCACGATATCACCGTCGCCGTCCCCGTCGCACCGCCCGGGACGATCGAGGCCCTGCGTGCCGAGGTCGATGACGTGATCTGCCCGCTGACCCCGCGCCTTTTCCAGGCGGTCGGGTTCTTCTACGACGATTTTCCCCAGGTCGAGGATGACGAGGTGGAGCGGTTGATGGGCGCGGCTGCCCGGATCATCACATCCGGGACATGAGGCCTCACTCGCCCGGCAGGCTGTCGCGCAGGTTGCGCCGGAAGGGATGGGCCGGATAGACGCCGAGCACGTTCAATTCCCGTGAGAAGAAGGCGAGCTCCTCGAGCGCACGGCGCACATGCGGCTCGTCCTTGTGGCCGTCCACTTCCGCGTAGAACTGCGTCGCGGTGAAATGACCCTCGATCATGTAGCTCTCCAGCTTGGTCATGTTCACGCCGTTGGTGGCGAAACCGCCCATGGCCTTGTACAGCGCCGCCGGAATGTTGCGCACGCGGAAGACGAAGCTCGTCACGCAGTCGGTCGTACCCGCTGCGATCTCGACGGGATCCAGGGCGAGGATGATGAAGCGCGTGGTGTTGTGCGATTCGTCCTCGATATCGGCGGCGAGAATTTCGAGCCCGTAGACCTCGGCCGCGAGCTGCGGCGCGATGGCGGCACGGGCCGGGTCGCCGGCCTCGGCGATCATGCGCGCGGAACCCGCCGTGTCGGCCCCGACGATCGGCGTCAGCCCGAGCTTGCGCAGCGTGCGCCGGCATTGGCCGAGCGCCTGGACATGGCTCTGGACCGTCTTGACGGTGCCGAGTGTCGCGCCTTTCACGGCCATCAACTGATGATGCACGGGCAGGAAATACTCGCCCACGATGTGCAGCCCGGATTCGGGCAGGAGATGGTGGATATCGGCGACGCGCCCGGCGACGGAGTTCTCGATCGGGATCATCGCCAGCCGCGCCTGCCCCTCCTTGATCGCAGCGAAGGCGTCTTCGAAAGTCGGGCAGGGCAGAGGCGTCCAGTCCGGATGCACGTCGAGGCAGGCGATGTGGGAATTGGCGCCCGCTTCACCCTGGAAGGCGATGACGTTGCTCATGATGCTGGTCCTGAATTGGGGCGCGCCAGGATTCGGCGCGCGCGTTCGAGGGATTCCGGAGTATCGACACCGAAGGGCGCGTCATCGACGATGGTGACGTCGATACGCATGCCATCCTCCAGCGCGCGCAACTGTTCCAGCTTCTCGCGGGTTTCGAGTGGCGAGGGCGCAAGGCCGACGAAACGGCTCAGCGCCGCGCGGCGATAGGCGTAGAGCCCGATATGATGATAGAGCGGCCCATCGCCCCAGGGGGCGGTGGCGCGGGTGAAATACAGGGCCCGCAAGCGCCCGGTGGCGCAGTGTGTGCCGACCACCTTCACCACATTCGGATCGCGCGCCTCGTCTTCCTCGGTGATCGGGCAGGCGAGGGTGGCGATCATTACCGCCGGATCGGCCAGCGGCAGCAAGGATGCGGCGATGGCGCGCGGATCGATGGTGGGAAAATCGCCCTGGACATTGACGATCACGTCATGCGCACCCTGCGGATCGAGCGTCTCCATCGCCTCGTGGATACGGTCGG
>LFIK01004591.1_pt1 | contig 11163 bp, 10 predicted proteins | sample 643401 | NCBI WGS metagenome assembly LFIK01 (sample SAMN03777447, study PRJNA286221) | soda lake metagenome | biome: soda lake; feature: Kulunda steppe; material: water; isolation source: sample T5-Br brine of Lake Tanatar-5 | place: Russia: Kulunda steppe | collected 2010-07
AATGCGGGCTCTGGGTGAGCTGCACCATCTCGGGCATCTCGCCCTCCTGCGCGGCGGCGGGCACGGCGAGCGTGGCGAGCGCGGCGGCTCCGGCAAGGCCGGCGCGGATGGAGGTGTGGCGCATGGGGAGATCTCCTTTGCTGATACAAATTCGAAATTATGAATAAGGTTGCCGAGCACAAGCCTGTCGCCCTGTGGCGCACCGTCGCAGGCCGGCTCAGCCCGTCAGCGCGGTGCCGTCATGGCCGGTGATGCGCAGCGTGCGGATGGTGCCGGGCGCGGCGGGGGTCTTGGTGCGCAGCTCGGTGAACTGCTCGGTGCGCCCGGCGGTCGCGCTTTCCATGAGCACGCGGTGGCGGTGCCCGATCTGGGCGTCGAGATGGGCGCGCAACCGCTCCGCGCCGAGCGCGCGCAGCCGCCTGGCCCGCACCTTGATCGTGGCACCGTCGAGCTGCGGCATCCGCGCCGCCGGCGTGCCCTGGCGCGGACTGAACGGAAAGACATGCAGCCAGGTCAGCCCGCATTCCGCCACCAGCCGCAGAGAGTTCTCGAACATCGCCTCGGTCTCGGTGGGAAAGCCCGCGATCATGTCGGCGCCGAAGACGATATCGGGGCGCAGCCGCCGCGCCGTCTCGCAGAAGGCGATCGCGTCGTCGCGCGAGTGGCGGCGCTTCATGCGCTTGAGGATCATGTCGTCGCCCGCCTGCAGCGACAGGTGCAGATGCGGCATCAGCCGCGGCTCAGTAGCGATGGCCTCCATCAGCGCCTCGTCGGCCTCGATGGAATCGATCGAGGAGATCCGCAGCCGCGCGAGATCCGGCACCAGCCGCAGGATGCGCCGCACCAGATCGCCGAGCTTCGGCTCGGCGGGCAGATCCGCCCCCCAGCTCGTCAGATCCACGCCGGTGAGCACGACCTCGTTGTAGCCCGCATCCACGAGCCGGCGGATCTGATCGACGACCACCCCGGCGGGCACCGAGCGCGAATTGCCCCGCCCATACGGGATGATACAGAAGGTGCAGCGATGATCGCAGCCATTCTGCACCTGCACATAGGCCCGCGCGCGGGTGCCGAAGCCGTCGATCAGATGCCCGGCCGTTTCGCGCACCGAAAGGATGTCATCGACCTGCACGCGCTCGGTCCGCCCGATCAGGTCCGGGGTGAGCCCGGCCCATGTCTCGGGGCGCATCTTCTCGGTGTTACCGATGACGCGCGTGACCTCGGGCATGGCGGCGAAGGTTTCCGGCTCGGTCTGCGCGGCGCAACCGGTGACGATGAGCGGCGCGTGGGGATGGGCCCGGCGCAGCCGGCGGATCTCCTGGCGGGCCTTGCGCACGGCCTCGGCGGTGACGGCGCAGGTATTGACGACGACAGCATCCTCGAGCCCGGCCTTCGCGGCGAGCTCCTGCATGGCCGCGGTCTCATAGGTGTTGAGCCGACAGCCGAGCGTGGCGAAGACCGGCGTGCCGGCATGGTCGAGCGACGCGCTCATGCCCCGACCCCGGCGAGAAACGCCTCGGTGAGGACCCCGTCGAAGACATGCGCCGTCGGCCCCGTCATCCAGACCCCGTCGCCGCGCCAGTCGATCCACAGGCTGCCGCCATCGGTGACGACCTCGACCGCGCCGTCCGTGAGCCCGCGCCGCGCCGCCGCCACCGCCGCCGCGCAGGCGCACGACCCCGATGCCAGGGTCACCCCCGCGCCGCGCTCCCAGATGCGCAGCCGGATGCGGTCAGGCGCGAGCACCTGCACCACCTCGACATTGGTGCGCTCGGGAAACAGCGGGTGATGCTCGTAGCGCGCGCCGAACCGCTCGAGCGCGACGGCCTCGGCATCGGCGACGAAGAAGCTGCAATGCGGATTGCCCATCCCCGTCGCGGTCGGCACCCCCTCGATCGGCAGCTCCAGCGTGTCCATCGCCTCGGCCAGCGGCACCCCCGCCCAGTCGAGCCGCGGCGCGCCCATATTGACGCGGGTGAGCCCGCCGCCGGCATCCTCGGCGGCAAGCACCCCCGCCTCGGTGCGCAGCCGCAACCGGTCCGCCCCGGTGCGCGCCATCTCGAAACGTGCAACGCAGCGCGTCGCATTGCCGCAGGCATCGGAGGTCGAACCGTCGCTGTTGTAGAAGGTCAGCCGCAGATCGGCCGCGTCGTCGTCCGCAATCACCACGAGCTGATCGAAACCGACCCCGCAATGCCGGTCCGCAAGCGCGCGCGCAAGCGCCGGGGTCACCGCGCGCGCGCCCCGCCTTGCGTCGAGCACGACGAAATCGTTGCCCAACCCGTGCATCTTCATGAATGCCGTCTCGCTCATGCCCGCGATATATCCACACCGGAAAGCGGACGCCAGAGCCGTGTCCCGTGGCGTGGCATCCGACCCCGCCTTCGGCTCGTCATGGCCGGTGACCGCGCGCGGCACTGGTGCGCGACGTGAAATTGCCCTATGGCCCGCAGCGGAGTTCGAAAGCGACACGGATCACGCATGCACATCGCCACCCTGATCACCGATCCGCGAACCCCGCATCTCGACGCGGGCGCCGTCGAGGCGCTGCGCGCCGACTGGAATGGCGGGACGCCGCGCTGGCTGGCGCCGGGAATCGCGGCCGAATTCGACCTGCCCGCCCTGCCCGATGCCCGCGAGGCGGCCTGGGAGGCGCATCAGGCGCGCGGGATCGACCTTGCCGTGCAGCCCGCCGACGGGCGGCGCAAGCGCGCCCTGCTCGCGGACATGGACTCGACGATGATCGGGCAGGAATGCATCGACGAGCTCGCGGACGCCGCCGGGGTTGGCGACACCGTCGCCGCGGTCACGCGCCGGGCGATGAATGGCGAGGTCGATTTCGAGGACGCGCTGCGCGAGCGGGTCGCGGCGCTCGAAGGCCTTGACGCCGGGGTGATCGAGCGCGTTCTGGCCGAGCGCATCACCCTCGCGCCGGGCGGGCGCGCGCTCATCGCGACGATGCGCGCGAACGGGGCGCATACGCTGCTGGTCTCGGGCGGCTTCACCGCCTTCACCGGCGCGGTGGCGGGCTGGCTCGGCTTCGACGCGCATCAGGCCAACACCCTGCATATCGAGAATGGCCGGCTGACCGGCACCGTCGCGGAGCCGATCCTCGGCCGGCAGGCCAAGCTCGCGGCGCTCAACGCCACCGCGGCGCGGCTGGGGCTGGCGCCGGCGCAGATCATGGCGGTGGGCGACGGGGCAAACGATCTGGCAATGCTGCATGCCGCGGGCGCGGGCGTGGCGCTGCACGCCAAGCCCGCCGTCGCCGCGCAATGCGACCTGCGCGTCAATCACGGCGATCTCACCGCGCTGCTCTATCTTCAGGGCTATGCCCGCGACGAGTTCGCCGCCTCCTGAGTCCGCGGCGCCGTCAGCCAGTTCAGCGCGATCACCCCGATGAGCAGCGCCGCCCCGATCAGCTCGAACAGGAACTCGGGGTAGAACGTCCCGATCACCGCGGGCACCACGAGGATCCGCGAGACCGGGTTCATCCAGGTGAAGAGATAGCCCTCGATCGCCGCGGCAAAGCCGATCAGCGAGATGATCGCGAGGAATCCCGTCCACAGCACCACCGCCGGGTCGCCGCCGAGAATGATCTCCGGGTTGAACACCATGAAGGCCGGGATCAGATACAACCCCTTGGCGAATTTCCAGGCCTGCAAACTCGTCTCCATCGGTTTCGATCCGGCCACCGCGGCGGCGGCGAACCCGGCGAGCGCGATCGGCGGGGTGACGTTGCTGTCCTGGCTGTACCAGAACACCACGAGATGCGCGATCAGCAGCGGGATGCCGAACTCGTTCTGAAGCGCCGGCCCCACCAGCACGATGAGCACGATATACGCCGCCGTCACCGGCAGCCCCATCCCCAGCACCAGGCTCGCGAGGAGCACCAGGATCAGCGCGAGCACGACGTTGCCCCCCGACAACGCCAGCATCATCGAGGAGAATTTCAGGCCCAGCCCCGTCAGCCCGACGACGCCCACGATGATGCCCGCCACCGCGCAGGCCACGCTGACCGCCACCGCGTTGCGCGCGCCCAGCTCGAGCGCGCGCATCAGCCCCTGCAACCCGCCCAGGATCGCGATCCCGACACGCTCGAGCGTGAGCGGGTTGCCGTTGCGCGGCTCGATGAACGCCATCACCACCGCCGCGCGCAGCACCGTCACCGCGATCACCGACCCGATCGCGTAGAACCCGACCCGCATCGGCGAGTAGTTGTTGATCAGCAGGACCACCAGCACGATCAGCGGCACGATGAAATGCCACCCCGCCCCCATCACCGTGCGCACCAGCGGCAGCTCGCTGCGCGGCATCCCCTTCATCCCCGCCTTCATCGCGACGATGTGCACGAACAGATAGACGGTCCCGAGATAGAGGATCGCGGGAAAGATCGAGACCCCGACAATCTCGATATAGGGAATGTTGGTGTATTCCGAGATCAGGAACGCCCCGGCCCCCATCAGCGGCGGCGTGATCTGCCCGCCGGTGGAGGCCGCGGCCTCGATGCCGCCGGCCTGCTTGGGCTTGTAGCCGAGCCGTTTCATCAGCGGGATCGTGAAGGCGCCGGTGGTGACGACATTCGCGATCGCCGAACCCGAGATCGAGCCCATCCCCGCCGAGGCGACGACCGCGGCCTTGGCCGGTCCGCCGGGGCGGCGCCCGGTCGCGGCGAAGGCCATGTCGATGAAGAACCGCCCCGCCCCGGTGACCTCGAGAAAGGCCCCGAAGAGGACGAACATGAACACATAGGTCGCCGCCACGCCGAGCGGCAGGCCGAAGATCCCCTCTTGGCCTAGGTAGAGCTGGCCGACGAGCCGGTCGAGATTGGCGCCACGATGCGACAGGATGCCCGGCATCCACTCGCCGAGCCAGGGCAGCGCCCCGCGCGGCCCCGCAAGCGCGTAGGCGATCGCGATCATCCCGATCACCGTCATGCCGAGGCCGACCGCGCGACGGCTCGCCTCGAGCACGGTGATGGTGGCGATGATGCCCATCCAGATATCGGTCTCGGTCCAGAAACCGGCGCGGTCGATGATGTCGTCGAGAAACCAGACGATGTAGAAGCCCGACATGAAGGCCGCGCTCAGGAAGGCCAGATCCACCGCCCAGCCGATCGGCCCGCGCGCCCGGCGCTGGCCGGTGACGGGAAAGATCAGGAAGGCGAGCACCATAACGAAACCGAGATGGATGCTGCGCTGGTAGAACAGACCGAGCGGCTGCACCCCGGCGGCGTAGAGCTGAAACAGCGACATCACCACCGCCACGATGGTGATGGCATAGAGCACGAGGCGCGGCTGAGCCGCGTCGGCCGATCGCAGCGTGTCGGGCAGGTCCGTCTGGGCCATCACTCTCCCCGGGATGGTTGGGCCGGACGCAGGGTTACCCGCTCGCCAGCGGCGTGGCGCGTGAGGTCGAACGCGACGTCACCCGCCGTGATACGATGGCCGATATCGGGCCCGCCCACGCGCAGGCGCAGCGCATCGCCGGCGACGCGCTCGTCAATATCCTCGATCCAGTAGCCGCCACCGGCTGCGCTGCGCTGCGTGCCGCGCCCGGTGATATGGCCGAGCCCGGCGGCCGCGTCGTGCAGATAGCTGCGTTCGAGCGTCATGCGGTTCCCGGCGATGGTAAAACAGTCGCGCACCGCGCCGCCGGTCACGGAATGGCGCCAGTCCAGGCACCAGCCCCCGTCATCGGGCAGCGCGATCACCGCCGCCGACGCGCCGTCATCGGACAGGATTTCGAGCGCGGCCGCCAGGGCCGCGCCCGGTGTCGGGATCAGCAGGAGGGCGGCCAGCAGCGACCGCCCCCGATCCCCAGGGCTCACGGACGAAGATCGTCCGGCACGTCCTCGCCGACCTCTTCGTAGTAGCGGATAGCGCCGGGATGGAACGGCACCGGCGTCGAGCCGAGCGAGAACTCCAGCGTCGTGTCATTGGCCGCCGGATGCACGTCGATCAGCGTGTCGGTATGCTCGAAGAGCACGCGGGTGATCTCGTAGGCGAGATCCTCCTCCATGTCGGCATGCACGACGAGGACATTCGGCGTCGAGATCGTGCGCACATCGTCCCCGACACCCTCATAGGTCCCGCCGGGAAGGTAATATTCAGCGAAGACCGGCTGCGCGTCAATGGCGTTGGCGACCTCCTCCTCGCTGAGCTCGAGGATCGCGATGTCGCGCGTGGCCGCGAGGTTCATGATCGAGCTCGTCGGCGGCCCGACACTCCAGAAGCCGGCCACGATGTCGCCGTCGCGCAGCGCGTCGGCGGTCTCGTTGAAGTTCAGCCGTTCCTGGGTGAAATCGTCATAGGTGATGCCGTTGGCGTTGAGCAGCGTCTCGGCGCTGACCTCGGTGCCCGAGCCCGGCGCGCCCACCGACACACGCTCGCCGCGCAGATCGTCGAGGCTCTCGATGCCGCCGTCGGCGAGGGTGACGATCTGCACCGCGTTGGGGTAGATCGAGGCCAGCGCGCGGGTCTCGGGGATGTGCCGGTCCTCGAAATCGCCCTCGCCGTGATAGGCGTCATAGACCGTGTCGGCGAGGGCCAGCGCCAGATCGCTGTCGAAGCGTGAGATCAGCGCCATGTTCTCGACCGACGCGCCGGTGACCTCGACACTCGCGGTGTAGCCCTCGACATGCTCGCCGATGATCTCGGCCAGCCCGCCGCCATACGGATAATAGACGCCGCCGGTGCCGCCGGTGGCGATCGACAGCTCCATCGCCGTGGCGCCCGATCCGGCCGCCATCGCCGCGCAAACCGTTGCGCTCATGATCTTGTTCATATGTGCCTCCCTGACTCGTGATGCGGCCCGTCGGGCCGTAACGGTGCGATACTTGATACGCACTGGCCCGGCGCTGTCAACTCCCCGCTGGCTCATCGCCAGTGGCAAACGCCCGCCTTCCAAGCCGTCAGCGAAGCTGCTAACTCGGCTTTGGCGTAACGATACGATACCATGGCCCCTGCAAGGCGCAGATACGACATGCCCCAGTGCAACACCGAACCAGAACTCACGCTTCCGCAAGCGGAAGCGGACTGGGTATGCGAAGCCTATGCACAGGCCGGAACGATCCTCGAATACGGCAGCGGTGGTTCGACCATGCTCGCCGCGCGAATGCCCGGCAAGACCGTGTTCTCGGTCGAGAACGACCCCGACTGGGCGCGCATGATGACGGCGAGGCTAGATGCGGTCGAGACGGTCTCGGAGGTTCATATCCATCATGTCGATATCGGCCCGACCGGCAAATGGGGCCGGCCCAGCGACCGGAGCAAATCCCGGCGCTACGCCGATTATCCCCTGTCGGTTTTCGACAGGGCGGATTTTTGCCATCCCGATCTCGTGCTCATCGATGGGCGTTTCAGGGCCGCGTGTCTGTTCGCGCTCATGATGCGCCTGAGCCGCCCGACACCCGTCCTGTTCGACGACTACCTGGATCGCCCGACCTATCGCGTCGTCGAACGCATTCTGGAACCGAGCGAGATTCGCGGGCGCATGGCGCGCTTCGATGTCACGCCGGCACCCTGGCCGAGCGAGGCGCTGAGTATCATTATCCGCGCATTTCACGACCCGCGCTGATACCGACCGAGACCGAAGGCGACGACTCCCATGACCGCGACCGACCCCGAGATCCGAAACCTGATCATCTCGACGATGAAGAACGAGGGGCCGTTCGTTCTCGAATGGGTCGCGTATCATCGCGTGATCGGGTTCGACTCCTTTCTGATCTACACCAATGATTGCACCGACGGCACCGACCGGCTCCTCGAGCGGCTCGACGCGCTCGGCGTCGTGCATCACCGTCACAACGAGGTCCTGCGACGGGGGCCGCACAAATCGGCGCTCAAATACGCGCGCGCGGACGCGGTCTATGACGCGGCGCGCTGGGTGCTCGTCAGTGATGTGGACGAGTTTCTCAATATCGGCGTGGGGGCGGGGCATCTCGGCGATCTGCTCGCGCATTATCCCGATGCCGACGCGATTCCGGTGACCTGGCGGATGTTTTCCAACAACGGCCATGTCGGACTGCTCGACGGGGTGCTGGAGCCGCTGACCGAGTGCGAGCCGTCCGGGGACGGCCCCGGCGAGAAGCGCTTCGTCAAGACGCTGTTTCGCCGTCCCACCACGCTCGACAAGCTCGGCCTGCACGCGCCGCACTACACCGATGAGGCGGCGGTGCGCTGGCGCTCGACCTTTGCGGATGCGGAGCCTGGGCGCGATCCGCGGCGGCCGTCTCGCGCGCTCGGCTACGAGATCGCGCAGATGAATCACTACGCGGTGCGCTCGATCGATTGCTACCTGCTCAAGCGCGACCGCGGGCGCGCGAACCATGTGCGCCAGACGCTGTCGTCGGAGTACTGGCTGCGCTGGTGCCGCGGCGGGGCGACGGATCGCTCGATCCTGCGCCACATGCCGGCCGTGAAGGCGGAGATCGCGCGGCTGATGGCCGATCCCGAGGTCGCGCGGCTCGACGCCGAGGCCCGCGCGCAGCACCGCGCCCGGCTCGCCGAGCTGCGCGATGATCCCGATTACGCGGCGCTGCGCGCCGAGCTCTTGCAGCTTGGCGGGGTAGCCCCGCAGACCACAGTGACGGAGTGAGCCTATGAACGACACCCCAGCCGCCGAGCGCGCCGCGCGCAAGGCCAAACGCCAGGCCAACCGCGAGCGCATGCTCGCCCGCCTGCCACGCGGCGGCCGCTGCGCCGAGATCGGCGTGTGGAACGGCGATTTCACCGCCTCGATCCTCGAGATCACCGCGCCGCGCGAGCTGGTGCTCATCGATCCGTGGGATCTTCTCGCCGATGCCAGCCCCGACACCTGGGTGCACGCCAAGAACAAGAAGCACGACGCCATGCGCGAAATGTTCGACCATGTCACCGCCCGCTTCGCCGATCGCGACGGGGTGGTGATCCGCAAGGGCTTTTCCGAGCTGGTGCTCGCCGAATATCCGGACGATCACTTCGACTGGGTCTATATCGACGGCAATCATCTCTATGACTTCGTGCGCCGGGATCTCGCGCTGTCGTTCGACAAGGTGCGCCCCGGCGGGATCATCGCGGGCGACGATTTCGGCTGGCAGCGCGAGGGGCGCAAGCAGGTGCGCGAGGCGGTGCGTGACGAGCTCGAGGCGCGCGGCATGGACTTCCCGCCCGAGATTCAGGGTCAGCAATTCCTGATCACCGTGCCTTGAGCACGTCGCGCGCATCCCCGCCGCGATACCCGCGATGACCCGGCTCGTCCTGCATGGCGGTGCGCACAAGACCGCGACCTCGCCTATCCAGTCGGTGCTCAACCGCAACGCGGAGGATCTGGCGGCGCGCGACATCGCCTATGTCCATCACCGCAAGCTGCGCCGCGACGTGACCGTGCCCGCACAGGTCAATGCCTACGACATGCTCGGCGTGGCGCCCGGACTGCGCCCGACGCTCGCCTCGGGCAAGCGCCAGGTCTCGGATGACGAGCTCGCGGCGTTCTCGGCCGCGTTCTTCGCGCCGATCCTCGCGGCCGCGCCCGAGCGCGTCGTGCTGTCGGAGGAGAACCTGCTCGGCCATTGCGGCCACTGCGTCAGACGCGGTCAGCTCTACGGGCATCGCCGCCGCATGGCGCAGAAATTCGCCCAGGCGATGCCGCTGCGCGTCGATGAGGTCTATCTCGCGATCCGCGGCTATCCCGAGTTCTTCGCCGCCGCCTATGTGGAGTTCCTGCGCTCGGCCTCGCCGGGGCGGTTCGTGCCGGAGGCGGAGTTCAAGGCGAATGTGATGGCGCGAATGCCGAGCTGGCACAGCGTGCTTCAGACCCTGCGCACGGCGTTTCCGCACGCGGCGATACGGGTCTGGCGCTACGAGGATTTCCCCGCGCTCGAGCCGCGCATCCTCGCCGCGCTCTGCGGTCCCGGCGTGGAGGCAGCGCAGCTGACATATCCGGCCGGGCGCAAGGAACGGCCCACCGCCTCGGGCCGCGCGATTGCCGAGCTTCTGCGCGCCGTCGCGCGCGACGGCGTCAAGCCCGCCTTTGCCCGGCGCGTCGAGCTTCAGGAGCAATACCCCCGCGCCGATTACGGCCGCTACGATCCGTGGAGCGCACAGGAACGCGACATCCTCGCCGATGCCTACGCCGACCACGTCGCGCAGATCCGGGCCGATCCCGATTTCGACCTCATCGAACCATAGAGCATTTTGCGCAAAAGCGGGAGCCGGTTTTGCGCTCCTCGAACATGCGAATCCAAAGGGTTAGAGCGCGTCTCGCGAAGTCGGATGAACGCGACGAGCTCTAGCCAAAGCGCGCCTGCCAAGCGGGTTTCGGGTCGCCGGGAGCCGGACGCGCCGCATGCACCCCGCGCGCCACGGCGCGGGCGAGACACTGTGCCGCCGCATGGCCGAGGCGCATCTGCTCGGCCGGACCGCCGGAGGCGCGCGCGCCGGTCGCCACGGCAAAGACGAGATCGCCGTCAAACAGCGTGTGGCTCGGCACGAGCGCGCGGCCCAGACCGTCATGCGCGGCCACCGCGAGCCGCGTGGCCTCGGCCTGGGTCAGCGTCGCGTCGGTGGCGACAATGGCGATGGTGGTCGATTCCCCCGCGCCGGCGAACGGGCGCGGCTCGAGGGCGGGATCATGCGTCGGGGCCGGCCCGCGCCCGCCGAACTCGCCCGTCATCTCCCAGGGTGCGGCCCAGAAATGCGGCCCACCCTGCACAACCGGCGAGCCCAGCGCATTCACCGCCACCAGCGCCCCGACGCAGGGACCATTTTCAAGCTGCACAGAGGCCGAGCCGAGCCCGCCCTTGAGATCCATCGTCGTCGCCCCGGTGCCGGCCCCGGCCGTCCCCAGCGCGAAATCCGGCCCCGCCGCATCGAGCGCGGCACGCCCCAGAGCCTTGTAGGGGTTCGCGTCCCAGTCCTTGTCGCCGCCATTGAGCAGATCGAACAGGATCGCGCCGGGGACGATGGGCACGCGCTGGCCGCCCACCTCGAGGCCGCGACCGCGCGCGCGCAGCGCGTCCGCCACCCCCGAGGCCGCATCCAGCCCGAAGGCCGACCCGCCCGACAGCACCAGCGCATCGACCTGCTGCACCAGCTTGTCGGGGGCGACGGTGCTTCTGGCCGAGGCGCCGGTGACGGCGGGGCTGCATGTGATGGGCGGCGCGCCGGGCACCCGCGAAAGCGA
>LFIK01004592.1_pt1:0-10000 | contig 11162 bp, 10 predicted proteins | sample 643401 | NCBI WGS metagenome assembly LFIK01 (sample SAMN03777447, study PRJNA286221) | soda lake metagenome | biome: soda lake; feature: Kulunda steppe; material: water; isolation source: sample T5-Br brine of Lake Tanatar-5 | place: Russia: Kulunda steppe | collected 2010-07
CAGCCCTCCTCTCTTCCTCTGCCTGTCTCTCCTCAGCTGCCCTCCTCTCAGCAGCCGCCCGCTCCTCTGCTGTCTTCCTTTCTGCTGCCGCCCGCTCCTCAGCTGCCCTCTTTTCTGCTGCAGCCCGCTCTGCTGCCGCCCGCTCCTCAGCTGCCCTCTTCTCTGCCGCAGCCCGCTCTGCTGCAGCTCGCTCCTCAGCTGCTTTCGTCTCTGCAGCTGCCCGCTCCTCAGCAGCCCTTCTCTCAGCCGCTGCCTGCTCCTCAGCGGCCTTCTTTTCTGCTGCAGCCCGCGCCTCAGCAGCCCTTCTCTCCTCCTCTGCTCGCCTCTCCTCAGCTGCCTTTTCTTCTGCTGCCCTCTTCTCAGCAGCCCTCATCTCCTCCACCCGCCTCTCCTCAGCTGCTTTCCTCTCCGCAGCTGCCTTCTCTTCAGCTCCAGTCTGCGCCGCTGAAGTACCTTGGACGGGAGGAGCGCCCTGAGCCTTCAGGGCGTTCTCTTCCTGATTGTCCACAACATTAAGGGGCATTGTGCATGTCTCCGCGCAATGTTTTTGTTGCATCCCCTGACCTACCATGCGATGTTTGTGTCATGCGAGCTCGTCAAAGTCAAGGGCGGCCTGGCGCAAACCACACCTGTCACCTAAAGACAAGAAGATCCAAAAGTTAAGGGGCCCTTATTGGCAGCTGTTCCCCTGCTACTCAAGCACCAGGGCGAGAGCTGCAGCTGAGGGTGACGGATCATCTGCTGGTCGGAGGGGGTGCTTCCCTCCCACCTTCGCCCTGCCCATTGCTTTGCCATGCCAGCTGATTCCTTGTGCAGTGGCAAGCTCTGGGGCGAGCTTGCCCAGCAAATGCGAGGCTCTGTGATGGATGCCTGGCGCACCTCGCAACCCGCGCACTCAGTGACTAGTTGGCACAGCCAGCACCGGGCATACGTCCACTTGCCCTCGCGTTTCTAAGCATGGCCTGGTGCCGCTTGGGCGATGCAAGCGCCGCTGCTATCACACCCCCCGGGATCCCCTGTGCGAGCTCCTAGGCGCACGCTGCACCTGCCCCATGTTTGAAAAAAGCCATGGATGCGATGCCTGCACCCCCATGACCTACCGCGCGCTTCTGGGCCAGCTCCAAGGCGCGTTGCAGCTCCTCCTGCTTGGTCAGGTTCTGCACCTGTGCAGCCTCGAAAGCTGCAGGCAAGAAGGCGACGCAACGCAAGCAGCCCTATTTCGGACAAAATGCATGCAAGTTGTGCACACGTACCCACCATTGCAAGCAGCCCCGTTTTGGATGATAAGGGTTGGTGCTCCGTGATGAGCACATGCGGATTGTGCACCCCCCCCCTCCCCTGTAAACCACGCCCGTCCCTAGTGTTCAGGCCAGGCATGCGGAGTAGGGCAGGCATAGCCCTCCCTCACCCTACAGGGGGCCCCTTAGCAAAGAGCACGCGCACGCTGTGTGTATTTGCCCAGGGCCTGCTTCTGACATCAAAGCAAGAGGGGCCTGCATCTGACTTGCAAGCGAGGGCGCCTGCTTCCAAAAGACTCGCAAGCAGGCCTGGGAAGGTGTCTGGTGGGTAGGGGCAAGCAGCGTAGCCCTCTAGTCTAACGCCCTGGCTGGAGGTGAAGCTTCACTAGGAGACCTGGACAGGTTGGTCGGGGGCTGTTGGTCACCCTTCAACCACAGACAACCTCTGGGGGCTGGCGGTCACCCTTCAACCACAGACAACCTCTGGGGGCTGGCGGTCACCCTTCAACCACAGACAACCTCTGGGGGCTGGCGGTCACCCCTCAACCACAGACAACCCCTGGGGGCTGGCGGCCAGCCCTAGGTGGTGAACCTGGACACGGAGGTCAGGGCAAGCCGCTCACATTTCTGGCTCATGCTCTCGTTGGTCGTCTCGACCGCGTACTTCCCGGCGTACACTGCCAGCGCGATGATCCCCAGGACAGCAATGAGCGGGGGCTCGTCCGACTTCTCCTTCTCGGGCTCGCGCTTCTGGGGGACCTGCCCAGGGCAGTCACAGGGGATGCACGCTTGAGCGCATGCGCGCACTCATGCGTCGCGCGGTTCAGCGCACACGCACACACACACGCGCACACACACATTATACACACATGAATGCGCGCGCATGTAGACACACACGTACAGGTGCACACACGCACACGCACATATTCACACACAGATGCGCGCGCATGTACCTGTACATGGGCATGTGCAGGTGCGCCCAACCCCCGCCCACACTGCACCCACCCGAGTGGAGGTTGTGCCCCTCCGGGACGAAGTGGTGCCGCGCGTGGAGCCAGTACCAGTGCGCGTGGAGCGCGAGCCCGCGCGCGTGGAACCGGTGCCAGTGCGCGTGCTGGTGGAGCCGCTGCGCAGGCGCTCGCCAATGGCGGCCAGGCGTGAGGACAGTGTGCCTTCCCGGCGAGTGGAAGTGGTGCCGCTGCGGTCGCGACCAGTGGAGGAGGTGCCGGGGCGGCTGCGGCTGGAGGAGGTGCCGGCCCGGCTAGAGGTGGTGCCGGGGCGGCTGCGGCTGCGGTCGCGGCCGGTGGAGGTGGTGCCGGGCCGGCTGCGGCTGGAGGTGGTGCTGCCGCGGTCCCGCCGGGTGGAGGTGGTGCCCTCCTGCAGGTGCATGCGCACATGCACGCGTGTCTTTGTGTGTGCCTGCGCCCGCGCCCCTGCCCTTGACTGCGCTTGCTTGCACCACCACAGGTACCTAGCGGCCTTGCTGCACCCGCCCCTGGCGGCGAGCCCTCAGTGCAGTGCTGCACAGTGCAGTGCAGCGCAGCAGGGCAGCGCATGGGGCCAGGCCGGCAAGCCAGCGCAGCGGGGCAGCAAGGAAGCAGCAAGGAACCAGGCTGGTGTGTCAAGGAGCCAGGCCTGCACCATGGGAGGCGAGGTGGGCGGGTGGGGTACACAGGCCTGGGCAGGGTAGAGGGTTAGGTATGTGGCTCATGCATTGGAGGTGCCTCTTCAGCAGCGACGGTGGTGCTGCCTGGCGGGTGCCAGGTGGACCCTTTGCCTCGCAGAAACAAGCTCTGGCCGGCCACAGGCGACTGTACCTTGGACGAGGAGCGGGGAGCCACAAGGAAGCCGGGTCGGGTGGGCTTGTTGAAGCCCTTCCTGGGCGGCTCCACCTCCGGCTCCTTCTTCCGCCGCGTCCGGGTGGCGAGGACAGCCAGGCCTGCACGCACCGCAAGCAGCAGCGGCCCCTCGGTGTTTTTCCGCCCAGCAGCAGCTTCAGTGTTTTGCCACCCAGCAGCAGCGGCCTCAGTGTTTTGCCGCAAGCAGCGGTGCCCCGGGTGGGGATGCGGCCCCGCAGGCTGCGCACAACAACTAAGACAAGCACATGCCTGGCTGCATGGCAGGATGGCGATGAGCAGGGCGCGTGACGGGGCGGCAGTGAGCCTTGCCGCGCGCGAAAGGATAGCAGCGATCAGGTCCGCACACACGCACGCATGCACACGCGTCTGGACGGCTGCAAATGCGACCAAAACCCCCGCACCTGCAAGGCCCCCTGCAACCACTCCTCCGCCAACAAGGGAGCTGCCGCCCGCCTCCTGGGCAGGCACTGCGGCAGGCTGCTGCGGCGCGGGCGGAGCTGATGCACCGTCCTGCAGATGGACATTCGAGGGGCGGTTGGTGCGTGGACATGTCAAGCAAAGTGGGCATGGCCCAGGTGCAAGGGAAGCCTGGGGGAGCCCAGGCAGGGGCAAGAGCAACAAAGCCAGGCTTTCCTCGATGCCCAGATCACCACCAATAACCCAAACCCCCAGCAGGCTCAGGCTTTCCTTGATACCCAGATCAAGGTCCTTGATACCCAGATTAAGCTCCGGATAGTCGAGCAGGCGGCGGGGCACCTGAGACGGGAAGTCGATTATCCACCCTCGCAACCTGTGGGTTCAGGGTTCGATCCTCACTGGAGGCCACAACCGGCTAAGCTGCCCTCGTTCGGCGGATACAGCCTTGAATCCTTACCTTACCTTTCCTTGATACCCAGATCACCACCAACAACCCAACCCACCAGCAGGCTCAGGCGTTGGCTGTGGACTGGGGATTGGTCAGTTCATTAACCGGGATTGTTCCCCAGCCAGCCCATCCAAAGATCCTTTACAAGCAGGATGCTGCTGACCACTTCCCCGTGGGCTGAGTCCAGCGGTGCATGGCTAGTGCCTGGTGAGCCCTAGGCTCAAGGGTTTGGCTAGTGCACTCTCCTGCTTCCTGAGAGGCGCGCCGGGAGCTCAGGGCACTACCCACCTTGGGTGGAGGTGCTGCAGCGGCCTGCTTGGGCGCCTCCGGCGTGGGCGCCTCTGACTTGGGCGCTTCCTGCTTGGGTGCCTCTGGCTTGGGTGCCTCTGGCTTGGGCGCCTCTGACTTGGGCACCTCCGGCGTGGGTGCCTCCGGCGTGGGCGCCTCTGACTTGGGCGCTTCCGACTTGGGTGCCTCTGGCTTGGGTGCCTCTGGCTTGGGCACCTCCGGCGTGGGTGCCTCCGGCTTGGGTACCTCTGACGCAGGCGCCTCCGGCTTTGGGGCCTCTGACTTAGGCACCTCAGACTTAGGCGCCTCTGGCTTGGGCGCTTCCTGCTTGGGAGCCTCTTGTGTAGGGGCCTCCATTTGCGAAGGCCCACTCGATTCCAGCGGTGCAGCGTCCAAAGCCTGACAAACAGAAACACGTGCACAGATTGGAGCAGGTGCGCACATGCGGCCATGATGCCTAACAGCCAGAACACTACCCAGCTATTCTGTGGCTGACAATCCTGTCCTTGTGCTTGCTACTCATCTTAGTTACAGTTCCATTGCACGTGTATCAGGCAGCAACAAGTCTCCAGTCTTCAACTTGGTTTGCCTGCAGACATGAGGCAATGTACACTGATCTCTCACCTTTACTGGTGGAGCTTCAAATACTTGAGCTTTCAAGCCTTCTGGCTTCACAGATTCAGTGCGCTCAACCAAAGTCGTGGCTGCTCCTTCCTGCGTGAGGGCATGCAAGTTTCAGACTGTGCGCCAGCACTCTCACCTCTGCATGTGTGTGTGCGCGTGTATGTGTGTGTGGATGTGCAAGTGTGTGAATGCGCCCGCGTGTCATTGACGGAAGTGTGCATGCGCAGACAATGTGTGCGCTCGCGCTAGCGCACGCGCGCACCTACGTAGCCTACGCGTTTGCAGCGGGTGAATGCAACAAAGTTCTAACACGTGCTCATAGGTGTAGGTAATCAACTGCGATAACCTGTGTTAGGTTCCGGCCGCCAGCCGCGTTTTGCGAGCCCAGGATGGACCCGGAGTTCCAAGAGATTTGACTCCTTTGACCGGCAGTTCTAGCGCTGCCTTTCAGGCCCCCATTGGCTTCCCATGCAGCTTGAAATATGATGCTATGCTTTGGTTGGTACTACGTGGACGATTGCGGATGAGGTAGCCACAGGGGCTGGGCAGGAGGAACAATGTTTTCCATCTTGCCTCTGCTAAGACGGGCTGGACAGTGGCCTCGTTCACCAATCCAAACGCCAGGCAGCCAGCAGCTAGCGTGGCCCAGCTGATGGGGCTAACCTCCTGCAAGGCACAGGATGAGGCGGGTAAAGCGCTCCAGTGAGATAGATAAGAGGGTCCGTTCGGCTTATCAGGGTGGTAGGATGTCGCATCAAGGTGGCCAATTGCTGAAGCGCATCGAGCACAGCGTAAAGCCCACCTTGTTGGATGACGCATTTGCGCGCACAGCAGCTCGTGAGGGTCGTGGATGAGGCAAGGTGGATTGCTTCCTCAAAGGCAAAGCTTTGCCGCCGAGCCCATGGAGGGCAGTACACCCCATCGCACTCGCCATGCTGGGTTATGTCTTGATAATCAACCCAGGACGAGGACCGCTCTCAACTCGCAACAAGCTTGCAAGCTGCAAGCTAGGCCCCGTTCTATTTTTATCTAAAATAATGATCTAATTTCGTAGATCTGCTTCACATTTGTCAGTCACGTTCATGGACATCCTAAATAGATATTTAACGCAAATTTTTGAATTACTGCATGTCTGGTATGGCAATGTTACCTAGCTGAACCTACTGCCATTCCCGCCATGAGGGATGATACACAGTTGGACAAATGGCAGCGCCGGCAGCACTCCAAACAGATCAAGCTTGGAGTATTGCACGCAGTGTACCAGACGGGAGTTTACAGGTGATTGGAGAACCACCAGTTCCCTTGTCCCTGATGACTTCACTATCCTTTTTGTGGTTCCTGATCCTGTTACCGTCACTCACACCACCTGCGTGCAGGATATACATCTTCCTTTTCTTGTACTCATTGGGTGGGTTGGAGATCTGTTGCACTCAAACAATTTGAGCATCTTTGAAGCAGACATTTTATTTTTTGCGCCTGAATACTCCTGACCCCAGGTTTTGCCATCCTCTTCCCTGTTGTACCAACTTTGGTGAGTTGTGAATTCAGAAAGAGCGGGTGCACGGACTTTGCTGCCAGGCATGAATTTGGAATGCATCAATTCGCCTAAGTTATCAGGTGGAAGAGCCACTGCTGGTCACTCGAGGTGTGCAGCCTTCATCTGTACTCACGCATTCCACATTCTTCCCTGTCTAACCTGCAGATCACGAATGGCTTCGCATCAGGTACGCCTGGTGCAGGTGGTAGGCAGCCCCTGATCAGGGCTTTTCCAACCGCCTCGTCAGACTGCGCCTCCTGTAGGTCCTCACAAGTCTGTTCCCTTGCGCACGCAGAGGCTGCAGGGCATGCGGTGGAGTGCCAGAATCTCCCACCGCCCCAGCCTGAGTATTGCCAGAATGCTCATGCGGAGGTAAGGTTGCCGTGCCGTGGTGCGCTGGACTAGATGCCAAGGAACGGCCAAAAAGAGATCTGATAAGTAGTAAATTATTACTGACGTTTTGTGAGACAGCACTGCTGCCTGTGTTGGCAGTGCTGATGGCTCTTTTGTGTGGGGAATTGGTTGGTTGGTTGGTTGGCCTTCCAGCGATGTACCAGGATCCCTGTGTTAGACTGGCTCGGCTACTGCATACCGCGGTGTGAAACACCTCGCAGGCCGTGAAGTGGACATCATGGACGTCCTTCTTTTCTACGTCCATCCTGTCCTTCCTGTGCTCCCCCTACATTGGGACACTGTCCGACCAGTATGGGCGGAAGCCTTTCATGCTGGTGCGCCTGTCCTGGTGGTAGCCGCTGCTCCCGCTGGTGTTGGTTCATTCTTTCTGATGAGACACTCTTGCTGGTGAGGTGTTTGGGCCGGTGAGCCATGTAGCTCAGGCGTTCGCTACTGTCCATGCATCCACGTGACGGACTGCTCTCGGCCTCAGACGTACCGTGACCAGGACGCATAGCAAGAGCCGTTCTGTTTTCTGCTCATCTGCGCACGCAGGTCGGGATGTCTTTAGCAGTGTTGCCCATGTGTGCGCTGCTCCTGCACCTTGGGGGTGTCATACCCATCCGATGGTGAGCACCTCGTTAGCAATTGCCCTGCACCATCAAGCAGTTGAGCAGCCTGCGATGCTCACTAACCCTTGCGTGCGGCCAGGTAGGCCTCGGCATGGATGCATTTTCCCCACCTTCTTGTGATTAGCCTGCCATGCTCACTTAAACATGCAGCCAGGCAAGCCACAACATTCTTGGACTGCCTCTCAACTTGCACTGCTTCAGGTACTACCCATTCTCTGCACTGAACCACATGGTGTCAAGCTTCAGGTGGGGTAAGAGGACCTGTGTCTTGTGTGCCTGTGTACGTGTGCATGCTTTGCATGCATGAGCTCTCTCCACTCCAGTTGTATCAATGAAGAGCAGGAGGCTTGGTGTGTTGAGCGAGGCTGTGCTCAGGCGTCTGGAAAAACACTTAAAAAAGAAAGAAAGGTCATGTTTCTAGCTGTGACTGCCCAAGGCATATAGGACTGTTGCACAAGATTAACACTTGTTTCCGTGTGTTCCATGTGGCTCACGTTTGCTGCGCTGTTTTTGGTTGCCGCAGCTTGGCCATTACAAGCATTGCAGACATGCTGCATGCCACGCACCGAGCAACCGCAGTCGGGTAAGCGCAAGCAGAGCACTGGATCTGATCTGTGCCCTGCACCTTTGCTTCAAACAGTGGGAGATGCAGATACCATTGTGGCATAGCTGAGACAAAATGAATTAACAGCAGCAGCCACACATGCGCTTGAGACAGCTAACTCTGTGCTCAAACCCCAGGGTGTGGTGACGTCTCTTCCAGGCTGTATAATCCAGTCTGAGCAAAGTTTACTGCCATCCTCACATCCTCGTGCAGTTACATGTCGGCCTGCTTTAGTGTGGGTATTCTGGTTGGACCTGCGATAGGGGCTGGCCTCGCTCCCATCCGTGCAGGTGAGGGTCAGAAACGGTGGTGCAAGGCTTCTGTTACTCTATTGTGTCCTCGGCACATGGCTGTGATGTGTGTTGTGCTGTCTTGTGATTTTGAACTGGGGCAACAATGCAAGGCTTCAATGCCTTGACTTGCCAAGCCTGAGTCGGGTTTGTGTGCACGTGACCACCGGCGTCGAGGAATTGGTATGCCAAAGACTTACACGGAACACGACCCAACTTTCTGCTGTGCTTTGGCATGTTCCCCCTCAATAATGGGCAAGAGTCGATGGTCAGCTCTTCCATTTGGTAGCTAAGTATGCCAAGCTTGTGTGAGCAATCAAAGCAACCAGAGCATGGGCCCACGATGGAGTGACTTCTTAAGTTTTCATGTGCTACCTGTATAGCCAAGGCACCCCTTCGGATCGCCCTGCAGTGTGTGTATGCATCGGCATGATTGGCGTGAGCTGGCTGTACGTGCTGCTGTTTGTGCCCGAGACATCTCCTCGCTGTCGCGAGCACCAGAGGCAGCGGGACAGAGACCGGAGCATCAGACTGCAGCAGGAGCAGCAGGCTGACGCTCGTGACCACCACTTCCACCACAAACGCGGGTTGGTACTTGTGGAGAATTGACAGTTTCAAGTTCGGCAGGGAGCTCAGATGTGAGGCAGGGCCAGGCAACACTGGGCTAACTAGCTTCAGGCCCCGTGAGAACTTGCTCTTGGCTGCATGGGGAGGACTGATGCAGTTAGAGGTGGTTGCTTGATACAGGGATCTGGGTATTGTGCGTACGCAATGTGGGACTTAAGGGGCATCGCCAGCAAGTGTACACCCCCAACACAAACAGCCGCACAGCGGAGTGAGGGGTGAATAAAAAAGTGCTGTCTTGTCCAGGCATATGTCCTGCACACCCAACAGCGAGCTGAGCAGGAATGATGCCAGTTGGAGGAGAAAAGGCGATTTTGAAGGGGGAAGGGGTTTGCGAGCTCAGCATGCCACCATGGCACGCACAGCGTTGCGCACAGCTGGTACAGGTATTTCCCACCCAGCATCAGCAGAGTTCCACACAGCACCAGACTGTGATGCTTGATGGCCTTGTTGCTCCCGCTCTGGCCATGTGACTTCTCATTAACAACACAAAGTGGGGAACAGGTTTTGTTGTTTCTGATGTTGCTATGAACCAACACAAGGTGGATGTACATTGTACATTATAAATGCCTTTTTGCTTTATCCTATGCACACATACAGGTACTATTCTATAGAAAGAGACACACGTGCGCGCACACACACGCACACACACGCACGGATACACACACACGGATGGCCAGTTCCAACCATGGTCATGGCAAGCCAGTGCATATTTGGCCTGGCCAAGCTGCAAATTTCATGTAAGACGATGTGCCAAAAGGTAACATACTTCATGCTGTGTATGCAGGGATGGGCCTGTTGGCGCCATGGGCTGGACGCGCCTGGAGCCTGCAGCAGCTGCAGCAGCCTTAGAGCCTGTAGCATGTGATGTGAGCAGAAGCAGCAGGAGCAGCAGCTGCAGTGACCCAGGGCGCGGGGGGGCCTCATCAGGGGATCTGGAGGCGCCTTTGCTGTTGAAGCAGCATGATGCTGAAAGGGCCAATCAGCATGGATGGGAGCAGGACTGTGAGGAGGCGAGTGGAGGCCGTGAGACGACGTGGCAGCAC
>LFIK01004593.1_pt1 | contig 11161 bp, 18 predicted proteins | sample 643401 | NCBI WGS metagenome assembly LFIK01 (sample SAMN03777447, study PRJNA286221) | soda lake metagenome | biome: soda lake; feature: Kulunda steppe; material: water; isolation source: sample T5-Br brine of Lake Tanatar-5 | place: Russia: Kulunda steppe | collected 2010-07
AGGCCCCAGCTGGGTGCTACGGCTACGCTACGCTACGCTGCTACGCTACGCTACGGAGAGGCTCGTAGCAAGTAGGCAACAACCCTGCACACACACACACACACACACACGCGCACGCACGCACGCACGCACACACACACGTGTCCGCGTGCGCGTTTGCTCGCCCATGCAGGATGCGCGTGACTACCACGGCGTGGGCCAGAGCTGGCTGTTCATCATGTTTTTTGTGTACTCCATCGTCCTGCTTGGGATCAACTGGAGCGAGAATGGGGTGCGCATGCCATGCGGGAGGCTTTTGTGCAGTGTGTTGCTGCAGGGGTGTGGGGAGAGCGTGCACCGTGTGAGGCGCAGCCCGGAACAGTAGAACAAAGCGCACGCCTCAACCTTAACCCCTTCCCACTCCGCAGGCGGTATTCCATGCAAACTTCATCTCAGGCATGCAAACCTACGACCCAGACACCGACTTCATTTCCCTCAGGAGTATGTCGTCCGCATACAAGTGAGCATGCGCACGCTTGCAGATTGAGTGGCGGTGATGAGCTGCCAGAGACCCTGCTGTGCTCGGCCCTGCTCACACCTTCCGATCCTTGCTCTACCACCCAGCATGAGCACCATGCTGCCCTCGCCCACCCTTGTGCACACAGGTTTGCGCTTGGGTGGGTCGGCCACACAGTCACAGAGGCTCAGCTCCGCAGACTACCACCCAACGAGCTGTACACTGTGGGTCCATTGCTCAGGATGCCCTTGCACTCAGGCACATGACGCACCTACGCCCGCCTGGTTGTGGACCTCACCCGCATGCGTCTGCCTGGACACACCCAACAGCCGAACAAGAAGCAAACCACGGAAAGGGTACAGCCAGCAACAGCAAGAGCGTGTGTCCTTGCATCAAGCGCGCCACACCAGCGGCAGTTGGATTCACACAACCGTGCTGCCGAGGTTCCTTGCAGGGGCAATACAGCAGAATTGCGCTCATCCGGCTCGCCGTGGATGTGGACAGCAGCTGCAAGTACAGTGAGCTGAACTGGTAAGTACAGTGAGCTGAACTGGTCCAACTCCCCTCCTGATCTCCCGTCCCTGCACTCAGCCGCGACTTCCCTGGGTGCGGTGTGGTAGCGGTGTGGTACAGAGTGGGGGTTGGAATGGTACAGTGTGGGCTGTACTGGTGCGTCCTCCTCCCTTCCTACCTGATCTCCCGTCCCTTCAAGCAGCACCACGGCTGGCACTACACTGCCGCAGCAGCGACGCGCAGCTCATAAGCCCCTTCACGTCTCTCCTCTTCTCCCCCCCCCTCCCCCCAGCCACCTCACGAGCCCGGACAGGGAGCTGTATGGGCCCCTCAGCACAGGAGCCTCACCGATGCCGTCTGGACTCTGGCAGCCTCTCACAGACCCACCCGAGTACGTCTATGGCCCCCCCTCCATTCCCTTCCACTACATAACTCTATATGACAACAGGACGGAGGGGGACATTTACCAGCAGACGCTTGGTGGGTCCGCAGCAGCAGTGTACACCCTGCCTTGGCTGCTTCGTCCCTGGCTCGCAACCCGAGGCTGAGCTTTAAAAGGCCAACTCCTGCATGGGCCTGCTGCCTGCCCGCCCCTCTGTATGTCTTCTGCGCATGCCCAACTGACCAACATCCCTGCTGCCACCTGCCTGTGCCCGCAGCAACTCTGGCCGCCGTACAAAATGACGTAGCATTCGTGGGCCGCTATGCCATTTCCATGCAGCTGGAGGCCCTTGCATCGTACGACCAGGTGTGAAGGGTGGCAGCAGGGCAGGCTGTGCAGCCACAAGAACAATGGGTGGGAGAAGAGGCGCCGAGGAGGTTGGGTGATGGGCTTTTTGCACCTCAGTGACCTCCCCTGCTGCTCGCACGCACATGCAAAAGTGAACATTGATGTTCACCTTCCCCACCCATAGGAGGTTGAGGAAGAAACGTGTACTTTGGCCTCACGTGGCTCTTGAAGAGTGGGTGCTGGGTGTTGCTGCAGCCCTTAAATTGCCCTTTGTGCTGGTGTCCATGCTCTGAGTATGGGGATTGGGCATTCATGCGACCATGATTCTGCCCTTGTGTCAAAACGTGTTTCATCTACACACCCGACTCAAATTGGTTACCTGTCCGTCTCCAGGCACTCTGTACTCCCCCAACTCCGCCAAACTAGAATTTGAGTTGAAGACCACAACTTTGGTGCGCGCACAGTCTAGGGTGCACATTTTGGCCTCTGGGTTTTTTCTGCTTTCAGCAGAAACGGGAGATAGGGGAATGACTGCAACACAGGCAAACAGCAACAGCTGCTGCTGCTGCTGCTGCTGCTGCTGCTGTAAGAATACGTGCCAACCTTTCCAGTGCCTTGCCTGCATCCTGCCTGCAGGTGCTGCCCCTGAAGACGTCGTTCCTGTACACCTTCCAGGACTTGGCTCGCCTCGTGCTCACAATTCTCTATGGCATCATCATCGTCTGCTACTTTTTAGGTTGGCGTCTTTCCTGCTTTGTGAAGGCTTTGGGCCTGTACTCATTCATCAGACCACGCCTGCACGCCTGCCTGCCTGCCTGCATGCCTGCATGCCTGCCTGCCTGCCTGCCTGCCTTAATCTTGATTCAGTACGCAACTGCCACTGCCCGCCCCCTCCTGCATGCCACCGCGCAGTGGAGGTTAACGAGATCCGGCTGTCAATCACCCAGTACAGGCTCCAGGCAGCGACATCCTACGCGAGGGCTCGCAACCGGAAGTCGAGCCTGCAGGTGGGGGCTGGGCAAGCCGCACCAGCTCCAGCTCTTATGCCTGGGATCCACCTGGTTGGCTACCTCACCTGTGGGATCATGTGGCCATGGAGCAGCGCTCTGCCCGTGCTCCCTGCTCACGGGTGGCAGAGGAGCTCCTTAGCTCCTTGCCGCGGCAGGCCTTTTTCTATGCTGTGCAGGAGCGCACCTGCAATGCTCCCCATGCTGCAGGAGGACCTGGAAACGATACAGCAGGGCAAGAAGCAGCAGACGCGCATGCTTGGGCGCAACGGGCCGAGCCAAGTGCATAACGAGCCGACGCAGCACGAGATCTACCTCACAAAACTGAGGTCCGAGGTCAACAAGGTATCCATTTGTGCGTGCGTGCGCGTGTTCGTGGTTGTTTGTGTGTGCGGTTGCCTGCAGCTGAGCACGCACCTGGAGAGATGCCAAGAATATGGCTGAGACGTGCAAGAGAGAGACTTTTTATGCCCCCGTTGTAATGTAGAGAGGATATGGGGTCTTTGCTGGCTGCTTGTGGATTGGGAGACAGACCTCCCCTGGCCAGCGTGGGGGTCAAGGTCCTGCTGTGCCACTCTCCAGGGGGTCTGCCTGGGAGTTTGCTTGCAGGTGCTCATGCCTAGGGGTTGCTTGCAGCTGCTCAACAAGCAGCGCCTTGTCTGCCTTGCGCAGTGCCTCACGCCCCGGTGCACCTTCCTCTCCCTTGTAGAGCATGTGGCTTGGGTTCTGGCGGTACGTAACCTGTCCCTGGAACGTCATCGACCTCATCTCGACCACGGTGTCTTTTGTGTGGACTGCTGGCTGGTGAGGTGGACAGGGCGTCATCATCAACGCTGCAGGCGCACCCCTGCTGCAGGAGTTGCAACCCTGCTCCTGGAACTGCACCCCTGCTCCTGCAACTGCACCCCTGCTGCTGGAGCTGCTACTTTGTTAAGCATGGACACTACGGTTTGTGTGTGTCTGCCGCTGCAAAGCCCACTGCTCCATGCAGCACGCACCCCCATGCTTGCCTGCGCTCAACAGGTACTACATCATTGCGGTAGCGGCATTCAACGGCGCAGAGTTCAGTGCGTTCCGCGAGGACACGTCCTCCTACCACAAGCTCCTTGACTTCAATATCACCTATTCTGTGAGTGGGCGGGCAGGGCTCTCAATTTTAAGGAAGGTCAGCTACACCAGTGTGCTGTGTATCATTTTGCTTGTCCTCCTGTCAAGCGGACGGCTGCTACAGGAACCCCCAAACCTCCTCATCATGCTCCCATCCCTAGGTGTTCATCTTCATTGGGATCCTGAACAGCCTCCTCATTGGTATCCGGCTGTACAAGTACATGATCTACTCGGGTGAGGTGTTATAGGTGAAGTGGAGAGGGCATGCCATTTTGAGGGCACAGAGGGCCTAGGGGCAGGGAGGAAGCCTCGCAGGAGCAACACAACACGCATGCATGCTCATGTGCGCACCCTCAGGCGGACTGCGCGTGTACTACATCATGATTGGGATCGCCTGGCGGGCCCTCAAGGATTTCCTGCTTTGGTTCGTGTAAGTGCAAGAGCTGTGCCTGCTGCGTGGGGCGCGAGTGCCTTGCCTGCTCACAGTTCTCTGCCCAGCAGCATTCAAAAAGCAGCCATTCAGCCTCCACTTGCATTCAACTGCACTCAACTGAGTGGTGGTCCCTCTGCAGGTATGTCATGCTCGTTTTAGGCTCCACCGTGATCTCTATTTTCCAGGTAATCACAAGATACCCCAGCCTGTAGTCCTGCACCGCGTTCCCTTCTCCCAACTTTATACCTGCAGCAGCACTGAAATTACCTTCTTCCCATGCTCTTTTGCAAACCAGCTCAGCTCTGGCCCCCCCACCCTCACGCTCCCAGCTTATCTCTTACCTCCTGGCACGCTGCCTGTAGATCTCTGGCGGCAACAAGCGCTTTTCAGTGCGCTGGAAGGGCGTGAACTCCCTTGCACTCGCAACCTTTGGGGTGAGTCCCCAGACCTGTACACCACAACACATGGCATGCCCAATTAATGCACACACAATCACACAAACATGCAAACGCACACACACATGCACACATACACACACATTTCACACAAACACATACAGTACATGGACTACGACACCTTCATCAATGATTTCACCGGTATAGGCAGCTGGGGCCCACTGGTCATTGCTCTGTTCTGGCTCACAGTCGCGCTGCTCTCCACTGTAGCCCTCAACGTGAGTGGTAGCTTTTGGCACTCCTTCGGAAGCTAAGCCTCCCTTATAGTTGGTCATGCACTGACGGGGAGGACTGCTCATGTCTTCTGAGCCTCAATTGCGCCCACACTCTGCCACACCCCACCCCGCAGGTCGTCATTGCTATTGTTGGCGAGGCCTACTCAGATGCAAAGGCCAAGGAGGGGTGAGGAGCGGGGGGGTAGGCTGCTGGTTTTATACCCCGCAGGATGGCCTTGCAATGTTACATGGCCTTGGAAGCAATAGGGCAAGCATCGAGTTTGCTTATGTGACTGTGTGACGTGAAGTGAACCTGCACCTCCCATCTCTCCCTATTCCACGCAGGCCCATCGAATTTACGTTTGTTGCGTGCAACGTGTACCGGTTGATCTGGAACTGCATGTGGTTCTGGAGCCGCTTCATCCTCTGGCAGAGCAATGAATACCGGGCTCACTACTGGTGGGTGTTGCGTGCTGGTTGCGTGGCGTGGGAGAAGAGCCAGCAAGGCAAAGAACTGCAAAGACTACGCCAGCAGTAATGCGACCAGAGGCTGATGGTGCTGCTGGCACAAGATGCAGCGGGGGAGGGAAAGGGAGGGGAGCCAGCATTAGGGGCATGCCCTTGCCAGGTGGCTTCCCCCCCTTTTGCACAGTTTGGTTCAGGGAACCAAGAGAGTGCCCTCATCAATGCCAGCCTCCCCGACCCCCCCTCCCTCCAGGGTGGGCATTGTCATCAGGGAGCAGATGTGTGACGACCTTGCAACCCAACACGACTTCAGGCCCAGCACAAAGAACACCTGGTTCAACATGCGCACCAGCAGGTGTGGATGCTGCCACACTCACTTGTTGTAACGGCTGAAGGCTAAGACCTCTTAGTAAGAGGTACTCCTGGGATGTAAGGGCAGGCATCAGGTGTGCCTGCAGCCCATGGTGATGCCTTTTTGAGCAAAATGGTGGGGCATTCTGCTGATGAGGCATCACCACCATCTGCACGCAGGCTTTTTGCTCGTTGGAGCCTGTGCCTCCTGCCCGAAGTGGACACCCTGTTGAACTACTACTCTGGTGCGTCGCAAGTTGCTAGAGTTTGCTGGCGCATGAGGTGCCTGCCCTGATCCCAACCTTGCCGTGCCATGGGATGTGCAATGCTCACCACACCTCGCCCGGCCTGTGAACGGCACTCTCCATTCTGTCCCCAGATGCCAGCAACTCGATCATCTGCAACCGCTCACCCTATGAGGACGGAGAGGCTGTTGAGGAGATGCTTACGGAGGCTGCAAACTACAAGAGGCGGAAGGTCATCACGCCCGTGACCCACAAGTGTGAGTGCCCTGAGCGCCTCTGCGCTTGTGGCTGTGGGCTGAGGGCCTACCTGGTACACTCGTCGTGCAATCCATATCGTTCTGCAGCCTCCGCCTCTTGCACCTCTTTGCTGTGCCACTTGCTGGTGCACTCTCCTGCCCAGTTCATCACCCTGCCCTTGCTCTGTGATGTGCAGGGACCATTGACACCGCGATGAGCGAGCCCTTGTTCTATGCATACATGGCGAGCCTGACGTCAAGCGGGTCAATGGGTCTGCCACAGGTAGGTGCACTGACCACTGTCTGTGGTCAGCATTGGTCAGCGTTGGCTCTCACCTCGAGGTGCATTGTTGTTACATGCACTGCAAGGTGGCAGCTCAAGGTGTGTATTCAGCTGGGGCGTTAGCGGCCGCGTTGGCACCTGAAACCTGTGGAATTGCCACATTGCGATCGCATGCGTCCCGGTGGGGTTACGGGGGGCTGTGTGATGCAGCAATCTGGCCCCCCACCAAAAAACCAAATCCTCAGAAAGGGAATTGCCCCACAATGCTGCTGCGCAACACGTGTTGCTGTGTAGGGAGAAGGTGATGTTTCCACCAGCAGCAAGGGGAGGAATAAGGCCAACGACCTGGAGCAGGTGTGCCGCTGCTGAGTATGTTTTTTTGAACATGTGCAGCCTGCATAGTGCAGGATGGCCATGGACGCTCCCTGCAGCCATGAGGGTGATCCTCAAGCCCCGACTGTGTGGGACCACAAGGGAGCACGATGCTTCATTGCTCGTGCAGGGCATCTCTGCCTTGCGTCTGTGGGATGAGGCGCCACTGAACTACAGCCAAGTCCTGAGCCTGGAGACGGCCTTCGAAGCGGCGTTGAGGGAGGTTGAAGAAGAGTTCCGCCCAAGGTGGGTCACCCAAGGCGCGCGCCTCCCTGGAGTCAGGTGCTGGAGGCTGCTGTACTTCAGTGTGTGTATGTAAGCCCGTAGTAGCATGTGTTACGGTTTTGTTGCAGCAGCAGCAGCAGCAGCAGCAGCAGCAGCAGCAGCAGCAGCAGCAGCAGCAGCAGCAGCAGCAGCAGCAGCGGATGCAGGGCGAGGGTGATTTGCTGGGGCCGGGGCCCATGGGAGGGGCAGCATCTGAAGCAGGAGTGCCGCCTGTGTGCTGTGGACAAGGGCGGGTGCGCGCCCGCCGCGCCTCACCTCATGCCCTCGGGAGCCCTGCAACCAGCGTAATGAGGAGCAGCAGGCGGCGCGTGTGCTGCAGGCCTGTTTGCCATGATTTCAGCCTTATTTTGATGAGTCTACTGATGAGATTGTGCCCTACGTGTGCATATGCAGTGGAGGCGCACAACACATGAACTGTACGCATCGCGCACCTTGTTCCTCCACGCGACACCCAGGAGCGAGTTCATTGCCGCGTACAACAAGGGCACCCACGACGAGGCCTATGACGCGTGGGTGCTGGAGATGCAGGCGGCCTACGCAAACCAGGTGGAGCTCCCCCCCCGTGCCCAGGGCGCCATGCCGGCAGGCCCACCCAAGCTGGCGGCGGAAGAGACGTGCTACGAGTTTGTGGTGGGTGGTCTGTGGTGGGGGCACCCTTATGCCAGCGGCAGGCCCACCCAGTGGCTGGCCCTGCGGCAGTGATGTGTCATTGCTTTGTGTCAGTGGGTGCTTTGGGGACAGCGGAGCGTGGCCAGGCCTAGCAGGGCACCCCTGCTTAGGTGGGGGAGGCGGACCAATCCTGGTCGTGTGTAGGTCCGTCGTCCGTTTGCAGCCGGAGCGGCGGCGTGCTGTCTGCATAGGGATGGGCCTGCCAGGCAGCTCACTGGAGGCTTCCTGACGGCTCACATTGCCCGGCGGGCACAACCGCAGGTCAGGACGGCCCTGGCAAAGCTCGGCATGGCACAGACGAAGATGACACCCGGGCTCAGGTTCCTCCTGCAGTTCCAGCCCTGCTCCCCCTTTGAACTGCTCAGCGGCAAGATGGTGTGGTCGCAGGTGAGCGCTGCTCCTGCTACTGACGAGGCCTGCCCTGTGGTCGGGTGCTCCTCAATCTGCACGTGTGTGCAGCACACAGATGACTACAGTCACTGACACAACCACCAGAGAAAAGCCTGGGAGCATCCAAGCCAGCTGGTTTACAGGGCGTTCACACTTGAGTTGCGCGCGGTCACACTTCTCAAGAACTTGTTTAGGGGGCGTTCACACTGGAGTTGCGCGCAATCACACTTCCGCGCAGGCGCCCCCCTCCGAGAAGTGGCCCAAGGGGCAGCTTGAGCATGCCTAGACACAACACACCGAACTGATAGCCAAACTGAAAGCTCAGGGCTGCCGTTCACCTCCACGTCATCCTCATTGGCGTAGCTGGCACCGCCTACATCCCCCACACTCTGGAGCCTCAAGCGGCTTGGGCTTGATCACCAACACGCGACTTAGCTTGCCTGCAGGCTGAATGCGCACTCATGTGCTTACGCACACTTGCCGGTACAAGGTATGCCTTGGCGGCTGCCACGCAACCCAGAACTCAGGCAGGTACATGTGACATATGCCCCTTTGTTCTGCACACGCAGGAGAAAATCTATAGCAAGTACGCAGCATGGATATGGGCGGTGTACTCAAGCGTCCAGCTGTCAGACAAGGACTGGGCGCCTGACATGGAGGTAAGGGAAGCAAGGAGGTCTCTTTCCTCCTGGAGGAAAGAGAAGGAGAAGGAAAGAGTGCGTGAGCGATGACAGCACTGTAGGCATACAGTCAAGGAGGAGGGGGAGTGGGCACCCAACTCCAGGGTGGGTAGATCAGGCTCGCTCTTTGTGAGGGGCCTGGCTTGCTTGCTCTTCTTCTGCAGAGTTGCCAAGAGCAGGTGCCACTGCCTGCCCATGCCAACGCCGATCCGGCCCCCGCGCGCACGCTCTCACCCCCCACCCCTCGACCCTTGCTGCCCCCACTCCTTCCCCCGTCCTTCGACCCTCCCTGCCCCCGCCCCAACCAAAGAACTTGGGCCTCAAGCTCCTGGGCTTCCAGCATCGACACAGGGGCGAGCTGAGGGAACACAGCAAGTCCTACCACCCTCTCCAGCCACCCTCGCTGCCCACCCCTGCCAACCACCCTCCACAACAACAAGTCCAGCCACCCTTGCTGCCCACCCTGCCAACCACCCTCCACATCAAGTCCAGCCACCCTCGCTGCCCCCACCCCGACCGCAGGACTTGGACCTGAAGCTCCTGGACTTCCACCAGCGGCTCAAGGACGAACTGCGGGAGCACAACAAGTCCGGGAAGGGCGCCCACCTGGACGGCAGCCGCCCAAGCACCGGCTCCCGCATCACCAGCAGCAGCGGCCCGGCGCTGGGCGGGAGGAGCGGGCGCGTGAGGCTGGTCAGCAGCACCAGCAGCGGCAGCAGGTAGCGCCTGGCATGGGCAGGGTGGGGGCGGCCGCGCCTGCGCCCCGCCCCCTGGCCAGCAGGGGCTCTGCCTCGCATGGGCTCTGCACGGCAGGGGCAGGGGCAGGGGCAATGCGTAGCGCCTGGCCTAGGGCGCGGGGGCTGCCAGCCGCGCCACTCCCGTGCCCGCGCTGGCAAGCAGGGGCTCTGCCTCGCATGCATCCATACGTCTCTGCAGGGCCCAGCAGGGCCCTTGGACGTGGTGTGGCTTTGAGCCCAGTGGGGCCTTTTAGTGTGAGGTGCGCCCTCAGCAGCTCTGAGCTGAGTCGGAGGGGTGAGCCATCATGGGCAGGTGTGGCGAAGCGGGGTGTGTGGTGTGGTATGGTGTGGTGCGGTGCAGTGTGGTGAGGTGTGCATCCAGTTCTCAATCAGTGTAGTGAGGTGTGCCCATTTCTTGAGAGCCAGTTGTGGTGTGCTTGCAAAAGCATCCAGCGTCAATTGCTATTGAGTTGCGGGCAGGGCGCCCATCAGGAAGGTACTTTGGGGCTCGTGGGGCGCAATATGAGGCCCTACACCAGGTTACCATAAGGCCTGGACGTGAGGGGCCAGGGCATTGTGATTGCTTCTGGGCACCCCCCCTTCCTAATAAGAAGTGCTGGCAAGGCCTTCATTGCTCGCAATGGAAATTTCACATTCTACATCATAAGACTCCTCCTTCTCCAATTATCTCCTTTCTAGTGCCTTTGTGTGGGCAGGTTGAGTGTGCCGGGAGGGTGCGCAGGAACCCAGCAACCAGCTCCAAGCCAAGGCAAAGTGTGAACTCAGGACTATGGGGATGTGGACTTGATTAAATCTCTGATCAGAGGCCGATGCTTGCAGTGCCTCCATTGCTCGCGTTCCAATAATCATGGTGCATGCACCATGATTAGAACGTGCTTTGTGAATGAATGCCGGTGGGGTCTGAGCTTCGTGCTTGCACTTACTCTGCCTCTTTCAAACTTATGCCTGCAGTGCTTGCTATCTGAGGCGGTGGCAGGCACTGCTAGCGCGGCCTTCCTTTTCCTTGTGCAAGGATATGTCTGCGGGTCTGAGGTGAGGCTCACCGGTGAGGGGGCATAAAAGGATCTTGGACTCAGTGTATTACTTGCTGCGAAGTGTAAGTTGAGCTGCTGTGTGGATGCCCGCTGGCCGGCGGCGGCGGCAGCGGCGGCGGCCGGCCGCCGCCATCAGGCGCTTGCGGTTGCCTGAATGAGGCCTGTGCGAAGATGACAGGATGAGCGGCGCTGCGGCCTCAGTCACTTGCTTGCTTGTCTGGGATACAGCAATGTGAGCAGCGTGCGCATTCCTCAGTCAAATTGATGTAATGCAATGCACATTCCACTCACGCTTGCTCGCACGCGCATGGACCCGTGCGGACTCAGCAGCAGTGAGTGGGCAAATGCATGCACTCGCACACGCACGCACGCATGCGAACACACACACATACACACACACACACACACACACACACACACACACACACACACACACA
>LFIK01004595.1_pt1 | contig 11159 bp, 8 predicted proteins | sample 643401 | NCBI WGS metagenome assembly LFIK01 (sample SAMN03777447, study PRJNA286221) | soda lake metagenome | biome: soda lake; feature: Kulunda steppe; material: water; isolation source: sample T5-Br brine of Lake Tanatar-5 | place: Russia: Kulunda steppe | collected 2010-07
GGGGCGCGGCCTGCCTGTCGGTGCTCACCGACACGCCGTCCTTTCAGGGCGCGCCGGCGCATCTTCAGGCGGCGCGCGCGGCGGTGGCGCTGCCGGTGCTGCGCAAGGATTTCCTCTATGATCCCTACCAGGTCGCCGAGGCGCGCGCGCTCGGCGCGGACTGCATCCTGATCATCATGGCGAGCGTGTCGGACGCCCAGGCGCGCGAGCTCGAGGACGCCGCGCAGCGCTGGGGCATGGACGCGCTCATCGAGGTGCATGACGCCGCCGAGCTCGAGCGCGCGACCCGGCTCGACTCGCCGCTCATCGGGATCAACAACCGCGACCTCAACACCTTCGAGGTCTCGCTCGACACCACGCGCCGGCTCGCGCGCCGCGTCCCCGCCGACCGCGTCATCATCGCCGAGAGCGGGCTGCACACCCCCGCCGATCTGGCCGACATGGCGCGCCACGGGGTGCGCCGTTTCCTCGTGGGCGAGAGCCTGATGCGCGCCGGGGACCTGGCCGCGGCGACGCGCGCGCTCCTCGACAGGCCGCTCGTGGCCGGGGGCGGCTGATGGCGGGGCTGACGCATTTCGACGCCAAGGGCGATGCGCATATGGTCGATGTCTCGGCCAAGGACGAGACCGCGCGCGCCGCCGTGGCCGAAGGCGCCGTGCGCATGGCCGCCGGGACGCTCGAACATGTCACCGAAGGCACCGCGAAGAAGGGCGACGTGCTCGCCGTCGCGCGTCTGGCCGGGATCATGGGCGCCAAGCGTACCGCCGATCTCGTGCCGCTGTGTCATCCGCTACCGGTCAGCAAGGTCGCGCTCGAGCTGTGGGCCGATCCCGAGCTGCCCGGGGTGCGCATCCGGGCCGAGGTGCGCACCACCGGGCGCACCGGTGTCGAAATGGAGGCGCTCACCGCCGTCTCCGTCGCGGCGCTGACGGTCTATGACATGCTCAAGGCCGTGGAGAAGGGCATGGTCATCACCGATACGCGCCTCGTGATGAAGGAGGGCGGCAAGTCCGGCCGCTTCGAGGCGCCGCGATGATCTCCGTCGAGGAGGCGCTCGGGCAGGTTCTGGCGCTGGCCGAGCCGGTCGGGATCGAGGAGGTCGGGCTGGCGCAGGCGGCGGGGCGCGTGCTCGCCCATCCGGTGACGGCCGGGCGCGATCAACCGCCCTTCGACGCCTCGGCGATGGATGGCTATGCCTTGGACGGGGCCGCGGCGCGGCCCGGCGCGACCCTGCGCGTCATCGGCGAGGCGGGGGCCGGGCACGGCTTCGCCGGCCGTGTCGGTCCCGGCGAGGCGGTGCGCATCTTCACCGGGGCGCCGCTGCCCGAGGGCACCGACCGCGTCGTCATCCAGGAGGACGTCACCCGCGCGGGCGAGACGATCACGCTGGGCGACGTCGGCCCGGCGACGCATGTGCGCGCGGCGGGCGGCGATTTCGCCGCCGGCGCCGAAATCACCCCGCCGAGGCCGCTCACGCCGAGCCTGCTGGCGCTTCTGGCGGCGATGAACGTGGCGCATGTGCCGGTCCGGCGCCGCCCCGTCGTCGCGCTCGTGCCCACGGGCGACGAGCTGGTGATGCCCGGCGAGACGCCGCGCGCCGACCAGATCATCACCTCCAACATCTTCGCGCTCAAGGCGATCGCCGAGGCCGAGGGCGCCGAGGCGCGGCTCCTGCCCATCGCGCGCGACACAGCCGAAAGCCTGCGCGCGGTGCTCGCGCTCGCCGATGACGCGGACATGATCGTCACCATCGGCGGTGCCTCGGAGGGCGATCACGACATCGTCGGCCCCGCCGCCGCCGAACTCGGGATGGCGCGCGCCTTCTACAAGGTCGCGATGCGCCCGGGCAAGCCGCTGATGGCGGGGCGGCTCGGGGCGGCGATGATGCTGGGCCTGCCCGGCAATCCCGTCTCGGCGATCGTGTGCGGGTATCTCTTCATGGTCCCGGCGCTGCGCGCGATGCTCGGACGCGCGGACCCGGCGCCGCCGCTGCGCGCGGGTGTGCTCGGGGTCGATGTCCCGGCCAATGGCCCGCGCGCGCATTACATGCGCGCGACAATCGAGACCGGCGACGGCCCCGCCCGGATCATCCCGTTCGAGCGGCAGGACAGCGCGCTGCTCAGCGTGCTGACCGAGGCGCAGGCGCTGCTCCTGCGCCCGGCGGGGGACGCGGCGCGCGCGGCGGGCGAGCCGGCGCGGTACATCGCGCTGGGTTCTTGACCGAAATGGCGAACAGTTGTAGAACATTGACGGCGGTGCCGATCCGCCACGCCACGGAGAGCGCCGATGTTGACCCGAAAGCAGATCGACCTTCTGGAATTCATTCACCGCCGTGTGCAGCATGACGGCGTGCCGCCCTCCTTCGACGAGATGAAGGAAGCGCTCAGCCTGAAGTCGAAATCGGGCATTCACCGGCTCATCACCGCGCTCGAGGAGCGCGGCTTCATCCGCCGGCTCGCGCATCGCGCCCGCGCGATCGAGATCGTCAAGCTCCCTGATTCGCTGATGGGGGACGGATTCCAGCCCCGAGTCGTCGGCGGCACGGACACCGGCGCGGCCCCGGCGCCCGCTGCGATGCCCGCCCCCGAGCCCGCCGCACCGGGCGGCAATGCGCAGGAGCTGCCCGTGATGGGCCGGATTGCGGCCGGCACCCCGATCGAGGCGATCAGCGAGGTCGCGAGCCATGTCAGCGTGCCGGCGCAAATGCTGTCGGGGCAGGCGCAGCATTACGCGCTCGAGGTCAAGGGCGACTCGATGATCGAGGCGGGGATCAATGACGGCGACATCGTCGTAATCCGTCAGCAGGCAACCGCACAGAATGGCGACATCGTCGTCGCCCTCGTCGAGGGGCAGGAAGCCACGCTCAAGCGCTTTCGCACCCGCGGCAAGATGATCGCGCTCGAGGCGGCGAATCCCGATTATGAAACGCGGCTCCTGCGCGACGATCAGGTCGATGTGCAGGGACGTCTTGTGGGGCTCATCCGCTCCTACTGAGCCGTCCAGGGCCGGGTCCCGCGCCGCGAGCGTGCGGTTTCGGCGACAAGTTCGCCGCCGCTTGCATGAATCGCCAGCACACCGGTGCGTGCGAGCACGCTGCGGTCGATGACCTCACAGACGGCGCGGCTTCCGGCGGCGCGGTGCAGCCGCGCGAGATCCGGCACCGGCACGCGCCGCGCCCGCTGCGGCTCGGGGGGCGGCGCGACGGCGCCGAGCTCGTTGCCGAGGATCACCAGACGGCCCGGCGCGCAATGATCGTCGAGCCGCGCCCGCGCGCCGCGTCCGGTGATGTGGACCACATCGCGCCCCGCGAGGGTGAAGTGCCTCGCCCCCGCGCGCCCCGCGAGACCGGGCCGGGCATGGGCGGCCGGTTGACCGGCAAGATCGCCGTCATTCTCGAGCCAGGTCGACGCCGCGAAGCCCTCGCCGCTCGGCTTCGAGAGCACCCGCCCCGCCTCGGTCATCACCCCGATCAGCGTGCCCGGCTCCGAAATCAGGAGCGCCGGGCGCTCCGCGGCCGACCACCCCGCGAACGCGGCCACCATCACCGGCACGCCCGCCCAGCGCGCCCGCCCGCGCCACAGGATGATCGCGAGCGCCCCGAGCGCCAGCGCGGGCAGCGCCCAACCCGGCGGCTCGACCACCCCGGAGATGGCGCCGCGCAACCCCGCCACCCAGTGCGCGACGCCGAGGATCCAGCGCGTGCCGAGTTCCATCACCGTGAGCGGCCACCCCGACAGCCCGACGGGCGCCAGAAGCCCCGCGAAGACCGCCGCCGGCATCACCAGCGATCCCATGAGCGGCACGCTGAGCAGATTCGCGATGAGGCCGTACCCCGCGATGCGGTTGAACTGCGCCGCCGCGACCGGACCGGTGGCGAGCCCGGCGACGATCGAGCAGATCGCCACGCCCAGGATCGGCGCCGCCCAGCGCGGCGCGCGCCAGCGATCCTGCGGCCGCGTGCGCATCCAGCCGAACACCGCCACGAGCGCCGTGGTCGCGGCGAAGGACATCTGAAACCCGGCCGAGGTGAGTTCTTCGGGGCGTGCGACGAGAATGATCAGCGCGGCGATCGCCACCGAGCGCAACGAGATCGCCCGCCGATCGAGAAGCACCGCGACCAGGATCACCGACACCATCACGAAGGCGCGCTGCGTCGCGACATTGCCGCCCGACAGCGCCAGATAGAACCCCGCCGCCGCGAGCGCGATGATCGCCGCGAGCTTCTTGGTGTTCAACCGCAGCGCCAGCGGCGGGATCAGCGCGAGTCCGTAGCGCAGCGCGGCGAAGACGAAGCCCGTGAGCAGGCCCATATGCAGCCCCGAAATCGCCAGCAGATGCGAGAGATTGGCCGCGCGCAGATCCTCGGTCGTGGTGCTCTCGATACCGGAGCGGTCGCCGGTGAGGATCGCGGCGGCGAAGGCGCCCGGCTGGCCCGGCATGCGCGCGCGCACCGCCTCGGAGATCGCGTGGCGCAGCCGCGTGACACCCAGCCCGTCGCCTGCGCCGGGCGGCGCCAGGGCGAGCACCGGGGTGCGCGTGTAGCCGACCGCGCCGAGACCCTGAAACCACGCCATGCGGCGGAAATCGAAGCCGCCCGGCTCCGACGGCGCGCTCGGGGGGGAGAGATGGCCGGTGAGGATCATGCGCTTGCCGGGAACCGGATCGATGAAGCCCTGATCGCCATGCAGCGAGACGCGCACGCGGGCGGGGCGGCGCTCGGGCGTGATGCGTTCGAGCACGAGGTCGTCGAGGGTCAGCCGAACGCGATCGCTCGCCGAGCGGTCGACCTCGACGATGCGCCCCTCGATGGCGCCGTAATAGCGCCAGCCGAGCACCGGCTCGGCGACGGCATGGCTGCGCCAGGCGGCGAGCAGCACCCCGAGACAGACGAGCGCGAGCGCGGCGAAGATCGGCTGCGCATCCTCGGGGCCGAACCACCAGAACAGACCGCCCGCGAGCGCCGCGACCGCAAGCGCCGCGAGAGCGCCCGTCCCCGGTTCGTCCGGCAGCGCGAAATAGATCCCGATCCCGACCGCGAGCGCGACCGGAGCCATCGGGAAAAGATGCCCGCGCATGGCCGCGAGCGCCGCCAGCGGATGGCCCAGCCAGCGCACTCTTGTCTCGCCCCCGCGCATTGCCTAATAAAACCCGCGACGACGCTATCGCCGCCATGGTTACCGAAAGGTTAACGCCGCATGTCCGACGCTTCCGCGCAGACCGGGGTGGTGACGCGCTTCGCCCCATCACCGACGGGATTCCTGCATATCGGCGGCGCGCGCACGGCGCTGTTCAACTGGCTCTATGCCCGCGGCCGCGGGGGGCGGTTCCTGCTGAGAATCGAGGATACGGACCGCGACCGCTCGACCGAGGCCGCCACGCAGGCGATCTTCGACGGGCTGCGCTGGCTGGGGCTCGATTGGGACGGCGATGCCGTCAGCCAGGCGGGGCGCGCGGACCGGCACCGGGAGGTCGCCGAGGCGCTCCTTGCGGCGGGACTAGCCTACAAGTGCTTCGCCACGAGCGCGGAAATCGAAAACTTCCGCGAGACGGCCCGCGCCGCGGGGCGCTCGACGCTGTTTCAAAGCCCTTGGCGCGACGCCGATCCGGCGGCGCATCCCGACGCCCCCTACGCGATCCGCATCAAGGCGCCACGCGACGGGGAGACGCGGATCGCGGACGCGGTGCAGGGCACGGTGACGTTTCACAACGACCAGCTCGACGACATGGTGCTGCTGCGCGGCGACGGGACGCCGACCTACATGCTCGCCGTGGTGGTGGACGATCACGACATGGGGGTCACGCATGTGATCCGCGGCGACGATCACCTCAACAATGCCGCGCGGCAGCGGCTCGTCTATGAGGCGATGGGCTGGCCGGTGCCGCAATTCGCGCATATCCCGCTCATCCACGGCCCCGATGGCAAGAAGCTCTCCAAGCGTCACGGTGCGCTCGGCATCGAGGAATACCGTGCCATGGGCTACCCGGCCGCGGCGATCCGCAACTACCTTGCGCGGCTTGGCTGGAGCCACGGCGACGCGGAATTCTTCACCGATGCCGAGGCGCTGGACTGGTTCGATCTGGGCGCGATCAACCGCGCGCCGGCGCGGCTCGATTTCAAGAAGCTCGACAATCTCGCCGGCAAGCACATCGCCGCGAGCGATGACGCCGCCCTTCTGGCCGGGCTCGAGGACTGGCTGGCGGCGACCGGGGCAGAGCCACTGACCGACGCGCAGCGCGCGGCGCTCGGCCGGGCGATGTACTGCCTCAAGGAGCGCGCGCGCAGCTTCGGGCAGCTTCTGGAACAGGCGCATTTCCTGTTCGCAGAGCGGCCGATCGAGCCCGACGCGAAGGCGGCGAAGGTGCTGGATTCAGTATCCCGAGGTATACTGGCGGAATTGACGCCGCAGCTGCAAAATGCTACTTGGTCGCGCGACGGTCTCGAATATATCGTGGGGAAAACGGCGGCGGATCATGACCTCGGCCTGGGCAAGCTCGCTCAACCGTTACGCGCCGCGCTCGCCGGGCGCACGGTGAGTCCGAGCGTCTTCGACATGATGATGGTCCTCGGGCGGAAGGAAAGTCTGGCCCGGATCACTGATGGCGCGGGCGGGATGCCGGAATAGGCGCTCCCGACCGCGTTTTTCGCATATGCGCGGCCGGCACGCCCGGCGAATTTGAAAGGGTGCAGGATGGCCAGGAACGACGATCAGAAGACCGCCACGCTGAGCTATGGTAACACAACGCTCGAACTGCCGATGCGCTCGCCGACGCTCGGGCCGGATGTCATCGACATCCGCAAGCTCTATGCCGATGGCGACGTGTTCACCTTCGACCCGGGCTTTACCTCCACGGCGGCGTGTTCTTCGACGATCACCTATATCGACGGCGACAAGGGCGAGCTGCTGTATCGCGGCTATCCGATCGATCAGCTCGCGACGAAGTCGCACTTTCTCGAGGTGTGCAACCTGCTGCTCTATGGCGAGCTGCCCACCGCCGCGCAGCTCGAGGATTTCGAGAGCCGCGTGACCAACCACACCATGCTGCACGAGCAGATGCAGAATTTCTTCCGTGGTTTCCGCCGCGATGCGCCGCCGATGGCGATCATGGTCGGCGTGGTGGGCGCGATGTCGGCCTTCTATCACGACTCGACGGACATCAACGACCCTTGGCAGCGCGAAGTCGCCGCGATCCGCATGATCGCGAAGATGCCGACCATCGCGGCCTGGGCCTACAAGTATTCGGTCGGTCAGCCCTTCATCTATCCGCGCAACGAGCTCGACTACGCGTCGAATTTCCTGCGCATGTGCTTCGCGGTGCCGGCGGAGGATTACGAGGTCAACCCGATCCTCGCGCGGGCGATGGACCGGATCCTCACGCTGCACGCCGATCACGAGCAGAACGCCTCGACCTCGACGGTGCGGCTCGCCTCCTCGTCGGGGGCCAACCCCTTCGCCTGCATCGCCGCGGGCATCGCCTGCCTGTGGGGGCCGGCGCATGGCGGCGCCAACCAGGCCTGCCTCGAGATGCTGCGCGAGATCGGCACGGTCGATCAGATCCCCGAATACATCAAGCGCGCCAAGGACAAGGACGATCCGTTCCGGCTGATGGGCTTCGGCCACCGGGTCTACAAGAATTTCGATCCGCGCGCCAAGGTCATGAAGGAGAGCGCCGACGAGGTGCTTGATCTGATGGGGATCGAGAACAACGAAACCCTCAAGGTCGCCAAGGAGCTCGAGCGCATCGCGCTGGAGGACGAGTATTTCATCGAGAAGAAGCTCTACCCGAATGTGGATTTCTATTCGGGCATCATCCTCGATGCGATGGGCTTTCCCGAGGGCATGTTCACGCCGATCTTCGCGCTGTCGCGCACCGTCGGCTGGATCACCCAATGGAAGGAGATGCTCGCGGATCCCGAACAGAAGATCGGGCGGCCGCGCCAGCTCTACACGGGTGTGGGACCGCGCGATTACGTCGAGGTCGAGAACCGCTGAGGCGGGCGGACGATTTCAGCGCCCCTCGAACTCCGGGGGGCGCTTGTCCATGAAGGCGGCGACGCCCTCGCGAAAGTCGCGCGTCGCGCCGCATTCGCCCTGCAGCCGCGACTCCAGCGCGAGCTGATCGGTCAGGCTGTTGTCGAAGCTTTCGCGCAGCGCGGTGCGGATACGCCGATAGGCGGCCGTGGGCCCCGCGGCGAGCTGTTCGGCGCGCGCGCGCCAATGCGCGGCAAAGCCCTCATCGGAGACCATCTCCCAGATCATGCCCCATTCGGCGGCCTCGCGCGCGGTGATGCGCTCGGCAAAGAGCGCCGCGCCCATCGCGCGCGGCAGCCCCACCTGCCGCGGCAGCCAGTAGCTGCCCCCGGCATCCGGCATCAGACCGATGCGGGAGAAGGCCTGCACGAAACTCGCGCTCTCGGTGGCGATCACCACATCGGCGGCCAGCGCAAGATTGGCGCCCGCCCCCGCCGCGGCGCCGTTCACGGCAGCGATCACCGGCGCAGGGCAATCGTAGATCGCGCGCAGGAGCGGCTCGTATTCCTCGCGCAGCACGCGCTCGAGTTCGAGTTCGCCCGCATCCTGGGCATCGCCGAGGTCCTGCCCCGAGCAGAAGGCCCGCCCCGCCCCGGTCAGAACGATCACGCGGCACCGCGCCCCGAGCGCCTCGAGCGCGTGGCGCAGCTCGGCGCGCATCCGCGTGTCGAGCGCGTTCATGACCTCGGGGCGATCGAAGGTGATGACCCCGATCCCCGACTGCTCGGTGCAGCTCAGTGTCTCGTAATCCATGGCGCACCTTTCCTGCCGCTTGCAGGGCAGCATAGCCGCGGGCGGTCCCGCGACAACCGCGCCGCCGCGTCAGTCGCGCATCAGATCGCGCAGCCGCGCCTCTTCCTCGGAGGAGAGCCGCTCACCCGACTCCGTCGCGTCGCGGCGCCGGCGCAGATAGATCGCCGCTCCCCCGAGCGCGACCACGAACATCACCGGCGCCGCAACCCAGAGGATCAGATTGGCACCCTGCATCGTCGGCGTGAGCAGCACGAACTCGCCGTAGCGCTCGACCATGTAGGCCTCGATCTCGGAGTCGCTGTCGCCTTCCTCGATGCGTTCCCGCACGAGCAGGCGCATGTCCGTGGCCAGATCGGCGTTGGACTCGTCGATCGACTCGTTGCGACAGACCACGCAGCGCAGATTCTTGAAATGCGCGCGCGCGCGGGCCTCCTTTTCGGGGTCATCGAACATTTCCGCCGGGCTCACCGCCGCCAGGGCGGGCGGCGGCCCCATTGCGGCGAGCGGCAGGGCGAGCATCGCGATCAGGAGGATGGTGCGCATCGGTTCACTCCGCCGGTTGGGGCTTGGCCGCGGCGTCCTTGCGGCGCGCCCCGCTCGCGGCGATGCGGTAGCGCCGGTCCGACAGGCTCAGCCCGCCGCCGAGCGCCATGATGAGGCCACCCGCCCAGAGCCAGTTGGCGAAGGGCTTGATATGACTGCGCACCGCCCAGCCGCCATCATCCTGCGGATCGCCGAGCACGAGATAGATGTCGTGCCAGAAGCCGCGATCGATCCCGGCCTCGGTCGTGGGCATCCCTGCAACCGGGTAGATCCGCCGCTCCGGGTTGAGGCTCGCGATGTGGCGGCCGTTGCGCTCCACTTCAATGAAGCCCATCGTCGAGACATAATTCGGCCCTTCGACACGGCGCACATCCTCGAGCGTGATGTCGTAGCCGGCATAGGCGAAGCTCTCGCCTTCCTGCACGACGCGGATATCCTCCTGCGTCCAGCCGACGAGGCCCGAGATCGCGAAGAGCGTCACCCCGAAGCCGGCATGCGCGACGCCCTTGCCCCAATCGGCGCGCGGCAGCCGCAAGAGCCGGCGCGCCCGCGTCGCCGCCGCGCCACGTCCGGTCCGGCTCCACAGATCCATGCCCGCGCCGAGCACGACCCAAAGCCCCAGCGCCGCGCCCACCGGCACGAGCGCCGCATTGCCCGTCTGGAACGCCCAGACCGCCGCCCCGAGCGCGACCGAGAGCACCCCGATGCCCCACAGCGAGCGCAGCGTGCGCACCAGGTCGCCGCGCTTCCAGGGCAGCATCGCCCCGATCGGCAGCACCATCGCCAGCGCGACCATGAACGGGGTGAAGGCGGCGTCGAAGAAGGGCGGACCCACCGACAGCGTGCGGTCGAACAGCATCTCGGCGGCAAGCGGCCACATCGTGCCCACGAACACCACGAAGGACGACACCGCGAGCAGCACATTGTTGATCACCAGCGCCGATTCGCGGCTGACGGTGCGGAACACGCCCTTCGCCTCCATTTCCTGCGCGCGCGCGGCGAAGAGGGTCAGCGCACCGCCCATGAAGAAGGCGATGATGAGCAGGATGAACACGCCGCGATCCGGGTCGGTCGCGAAGGCATGCACCGAGGTCAGCAGCCCGGAGCGCACGATGAAGGTGCCGATGAGCGAGAAGCCGAAGGCGAGGATCGCCAGCAGAATCGTCCAGCTCTTGAGCGCCTCGCGTTTCTCCACCACGATCGCCGAGTGCAGCAGCGCCGCCGCGAAGAGCCAGGGCATCAGCGAGGCGTTCTCCACCGGGTCCCAGAACCAGAACCCGCCCCAGCCGAGCTCGTAATAGGCCCACCAGGAGCCCAGCCCGATCCCCAGCGTCAGGAACACCCATGCCGCCAGCGTCCAGGGCCGCACCCAGCGCCCCCAGGCGGCATCGACGCGCCCCTCGAGCAGCGCCGCGACCGCAAAGGAGAACGCCATCGAAAGCCCGACATAACCCAGATAGAGAAACGGAGGATGAAAGGCGAGGCCCGGATCCTGCAGGAGCGGGTTGAGGTCACCGCCGTCAAAGGGCGGCTGCGTCACGCGCGCGAAGGGGTTCGACGTGAACAGCGTGAACGCCATGAAGGCCGCGCCGATCGAGGATTGCACCGCGAGCACGCGCGCGCGCAGGCTGTCGGGCAGGTTGCCCCCGAACCAGACCGCGCAGGCTCCGAACAGCACCAGGATCAGCACCCAGAGCAGCAGCGATCCCTCGTGATTGCCCCACACGCCGGAGATCTTGTAGATCAGCGGCTTGGCGGTGTGGGAGTTGTTGATCACCAGCTCGAGCGAGAAATCCGAGGTCACGAAGGCCCAGGTCAGCGCCGCGTAGCTGA
>LFIK01004597.1_pt1 | contig 11156 bp, 11 predicted proteins | sample 643401 | NCBI WGS metagenome assembly LFIK01 (sample SAMN03777447, study PRJNA286221) | soda lake metagenome | biome: soda lake; feature: Kulunda steppe; material: water; isolation source: sample T5-Br brine of Lake Tanatar-5 | place: Russia: Kulunda steppe | collected 2010-07
ACACACACACACACACACACACACACACACACACACACACACACACACACACACACACACACACACACACACACACACACACACACACACAAACTTACACACGTGCATATACACATACGCGCAAGATCACACACGCACACGCACGCATTAAGCACACAAATGCATGCACACGCACACACACGCACAAACACACGCACGCACGCACACATATACACACACATAAACGCATGCAGGTGACCCTTGGGGCATTGAAAGACAGCATGCGCCTCACTCCTGAGATGCTCAAAGTCGTCAGCAGAGTATGTAGGTGAGCTGCTCAGCAGGGTGTGCTCATGGATGAACATAAAAGCTGTACTTGTTTTGAAAAGGCAGTTTACCTTCTGTTTTATACCCTTGAAGGCTTGTGATTTGGGCTTCAGCCTCAGATGTTTGTGAACCAAGAACAATTTCACAATGCATTTCTTGTTGTGTTTATTGTAGGTGAGTTGCTTAAAGCTCCTGACTTTGCCCTGCGGGTTATATTTCCTCAAAAGGCTTGCACGCAGGGTGACACCTGCTTGCAGAGTGACACCTCAAAAGGCTTGCACGCAGAGTGCAAAAGGCTTGCACGCAGAGTGACACCTGCTTGCGTCAGACATAGCCAAGTAGGCAGCTTGTAGAGCCACGTAAGCTCTTTGAGCTGTGGTCATGCATGCTCGAGGGCTTTCTGGAGCCTATTTTGTTCATTCTTTGAAAGAATAAAAAAATTGCAATTCCAAATGTTAGTCAGTTAAATAGAGACCTCTCCTCTGATATTGCAGTGAGGCTTCTGGTGCTTTTGATGCAGACCCGGCCTCGACATCTCAGGTGCATCGCAGGTGTAGCATCGAAATGGTGCATTGAGCAGCTCTCACATGACCTGCTTTGTGGCTTGATTCGCGGCTTAGATCCAAGACCTTAACTTCCAGCTATTCTGATCCAGAGCAATCTTTTCCATGTTCTTGAGATCAGGCATTGCTGGTGGACTCCCTGGACATTGTCTTTTATTGCTGCAGGTAGGCGTTTTTTATGCTGCATGCTGCACGCTGCATCCGTTGCTGCGGGCATGTTTGATGTTATGCATCAGCAGCACAGCTTTTGGCGCAAATTCCTTGACTGTGCCTCTGCTGTTACTGCATTGCCCTGCATGAGCTTACATGATGTTGGTGCCATACCCCCAATTTCAAACCCCTAGATCACTAGAGCGACAGATATGCCGACACACAATTCAAATGCTTAGTGGAGGGGGGAACAAGGATGGGGAACAGCGAATTATCGATGAAGCAACGCCCAGTACAGAGGAGCGCTACCGCATACAGGTGTGTATACCTTGAAACCTGAACCTTGAGCCACATGCACTGTACTGACATGCTAGGAGGAGCACACTGGCCAATGATCAATCAGTGGCCAGGCACTTTTTGCATTGAATGTGGGTCATAACTAAGAAGGGAAGCTCGTAAGGGGTCGAAGAGATCCACCAAAGTGGCGGCCCCAACCGCATGATGCACGCCATCCCTCGCAAATCTCAGGCTAACAGCTCAGCATCATCAAAAGCATGGTCACTACACAGGCTGCCTCATGCGCAGCCTCTTCATGTGGATGCAAGCGTCGCAGGCCATAGTGGACGAGGTGCATTCACCTGATTACTGGTTTTTTGCCTCAAAGGATGGGAACCGCGAGACCCACTATAGAGGTGCGTCTGGAGTCCAGACGTTGGACCTTATATTCTCTCTTGCTGCACTGAGACAGCAGCCAGCATTTCACTACAAGTACCTACCCTGCACACTGGTACAAGCAGAGTAGTGTGAGATGTGCAGGGCGATGCTCTTAACATCAATGCCTCCGCGTTAGAGAACGCCTGTGTAGCTGGAGTAGCTGATGTGTTTGAGGAGCAGATCTCGCTGCATGGTTGCGCACTTCGTGCACTAATGAAGGGAGGCTTCACTTCACAGAGGCGGAGTGCCTACTCAACTCTGTTGCATCAAGCACGGTCCCTCCTTGCCTCCCCTCTCCTCCATCCTTTTCTGCCTTTCCCTGCAGGTAATGCTCAGGGCGTTTCTCTGGTGCATCACTTGAGGATGTCGCAGCGCCTTCAGCAGCAACAACAAGCAGAAGTACGAAACAGCAAAGGGACAAATGCTTCTGAGCAAGCTTCCCCAGCTGAGGAGCACCCCTTGTTCCCTATCATCCGCCATTTGCGCGACCGCATTGATGCTGAAGTACCTGGCATGTACGCCTGGATGAACGATGACTCCCTGCATTGCACATTCCGGGCGCTCATGTGACTTGACTGGTACCTCAGAGATTTGCTTGCAACTAGTAGGACAGGTGCAGAGTCTGTACATTGGAAACCAGGTGGAGAAGAAATTCAGCTCGGATCAGCTTTGTCTGCCCTGTGTTATAGATTGGAGTGCCCTGTGATAAGTTTTTGAGGTGAATGATGCAATTCAGTTGCAGACCTAAGAGAATGGCTATGGAGTCTGTGCATTGCACAGCGTACGATAATTTGACACTGCGGTATAAATCTCCTTCACTCAGCGCTGGCTCATTCAACGCTCCAACACATGTAATTTGCTAGGCGCAGAAGCAAGCACCATGCCGTCAATGGTTTTGCAAAGACTACGCGGTACGAATGTATATGTACGTATACGAGCAAAGGAGTGCCTTACTTCATAAACGTAATCTTTCAAGTCTGAAAACACCACGAGATCAAATGGACATGATTGACATGATCCAACGGCTCAAACATTTTGATAATTCCTAGATAATAGAAAATCAAAATGGCGCAGCCCGCTGGAGAGGGCGCAGCTCAGTTGGTGGGGGCCCTGAACAAGTTGATGAAGCTTGCGGTGGGCGTGGGCGTGGGTGCATCCGTGTTGCAGACGTCGTTGTACACAGGTTCGTGCTTGGTGGATGGGGTTCCTGGTTGGCATTCCATTGGTGCTCTGCAAATGTTGGGGACAGCATGAGACAGGCTCGTGAGGTCCGGCCTGCTCAAAAAGATGAAGCACTTCATCCGCTCAACTTGCTCGCTGCTTGCTGTTGAGCCACGTATCTTCTCTACGACTCCCTGGGAGGCCTCCACACACACATAGGAGGGCAAAGGGGGCACGACGGTAGTCGAGCCAGGAGCTTCCTGCCTCTCCTGTGCTGCCTGCAGTGGATGGAGGGGAGCGAGCAGTCGTATTTGATCGGTTTAGGGGCGTGCTGGCGGAGACCAGTGGCGAGGGCACACACCTCAGGGTGCCCTGGGTGCAAGTGCCTCACATCATGGACATCCGCACCCGGCCTAAGGTCATCAGTTCCGTGACTGGAACTAAGGGTAAGTTTCCCTTGCTTTCTGTGTGCAAGAGGAGGTGTGGGCCAAAGCGCCTTGAATTATTTCGTGTCAGCGCACACCAGGTGGCCAGCAGAGCATGCCAGGTTCCGGACACCCATGGATGAGTGGGTAAGTCTGTGGGTAAGTGCAGCAGCAGCAGAGCGAGGGCATGATGCTTTGGAAGCCACCTGTTGTGGATGCATGCACCCCATGCACCATGCATGTGCTAAGAGGGCGAAGGTGGGGGGGTGGGTGCTCATGTTGCTGCCTCACTAACATACCCCTTATGTCCTGCACACCTGCAGACTTGCAGATGGTCAACATGTCCTTGAGAATATTGTCCAAACCAGACGAGGACAAGCTGCCCTTGATTTGGAAGGTGCGCATGGCTTGCACGCATGCCCAGAGGCACGAAGCGCTGCTTGCCCGTCATCTTTGAGGTAGCTGCTAGGGCTGCCTGGTTGCCTCAATCTTTTCTTCTCAACAAAAACCTATCTAATCTCCAACCCTAGACAATTCGCGCTTGGTCCTTTGATATGCAGAGCCTAGGTGTGGACTGGGAGGACAGGGTGCTGCCTTCAATTGGAAATGAGATTGTCAAGGCCGTGGTTGCACAATTCAATGCTGAACAGCTGCTCACGCAACGAGAGAAGGTGTCCTTGATGGTAAGTGGCCAGCAATGCACGTGTCAGCTGGCTTCGGCTTGTGGCAAGGCAACAGGAGTACAAATAACATAAATGTAAGCCTGCATTGTCGAATTGCTCAGATCTCAATCTAGGTTGCAGGATGTGACAGCAACCTGCAGGGATGTGCTAATGCGCTAAAAGAGTAGCCCACTGGAATCCCTTACTGCAGGCATCAGTCTCCTGTAGTTGATCACCACAGCAGATCCCTGGGGCGTTTGTTGGAAGGCCAGGAGGCCAGTGTCTTTCTCTTTCTGTGATATTGGACTAGCAATGGTCCTGTAGGTCAGCTTCCTGGTGGGGTCCAACATTTTGTCACTGACCTAGCATCCTGCACAACTGCAAGCCCTCATCTACACGCGGTAGTGACGTCCCCTGCGACAGGCTCACGCGCCTGTCCACCAGAAAGCCAGCTTTATCTGAGATAGAGAAAATGATTCATTGTGTCCGTCATGACCTGGTACTTCGTGCTGACTTAGGTCCCCTTAATGCGCAACTTGGTGGCATGCTGCCTTCCTGTTGGCTCTGTCAGCACTGCTGTGCCCATGCTGCGCTGCCCACGCCCGCCGCAGGTGCGCAACGCTTTGCTCAAGCGAGCTGCAGACTTCGGGATTGTCTTGGATGATGTGGCCATAACACACTTGTCGTTTGGCTCAGAGGTGTGCGCCCTGCTGTGTGGTGGGGCCCTTGCCTTCATGGGCGAGGTGCTCCGTCTCCACAGTGTTTGACTTAGAAGCATAGTGCATCCTCTTCTCAAACTTCTCCGCACCCATTGCTTGCAGCCTCTCCCATTGACATTCCCTCCCACCTCCTGACGCCTTGAAGCTACAGGGTGTCAGACATGCTGTGCTGCCTCAATCCATGCGTTCATTCGTTCACGGTGCTCCTTTAGCCTTTTCGTTGGCCTGGCTGTGTCACGATGAGATGAGAAGCTGCTGTCCTCTACAATTCGGTCAAAGAAGGCATATGCCCCTTGCTCTGCCACACATACAAGTTAGGGTCAACCGCCAGCCTGGCCGTTAGGCTGATTGGTTTGTGGCTGGCTATTGCCTGCCAAAAAGCTGCCTGACATACTCCACCTTGCAGTTCATGAGGGCTGTGGAGATGAAGCAGGTAGCTGAGCAGGATGCTGAGCGGGCCAAATTTGTGGTGATGAAAGCAGAGCAGGTGGGTCCTTGCAGATTCAGCAACGCAGTTCATGTAGGTGTTGAAGACATGTCATATTTACCTGCTTCTGGGCCTCCCTACCCGAGCCCCTTTTTTAAGCGTGCTCGGCGCCTCACCCAAATGGTAATACTTACCGAATGGTGAGGTGACACCACACGCATGTTTCTATACGCGATATCTGTGAGTTGCTGCCATTCCCTCAGGAGAGAAATGGGGCAATTATCCGTGCGGAGGGTGAGAGCGAGGCAGCACGGCTCATCAGTGAAGCGACAAGAGCATCTGGACCTGCATTCATGGACTTGCGGAAAATTGAGGTAGGCTGGCTGGCTCGAAGTTTTTAGCTGGATTTTGCCGGGCCTTAATGAAGGTGTTTTTCTGTTGGAGACTGCGCTTTGTGGGATACCCTGTGAAGGTTGGTTGAGCAGTTGTACAAGGACCTGTAGAGAGCCCTTGTAAAAGTTGCAGTGTGAGGACGTGTGAAACGCTGTAAGGCCACTCAGCAAACTTGTGCCGTGAATTGCAGTGACAAAGGTGCTTTGCATGCCAGCTGGGTCTCTGCCAGCAGCCGAATGCCATTGTCAAACTGTTTTTTAAGCTGTGTAGGACAGACAGCGTCCTTCCCAACAACATCAGGCAGAATCCTACTCGGTTGAATCGTGGGGCATGATTCGGCTTGAGCGTAGTGTCATGTTTGCACCTTGTGAGGCAGGTGTCTCATGCCATACTCCCCCCTATATTACCATGTCCTTCTCACTTTGCCCTAACTGCTGCTGCTCCTGCTGGCTTGCTCTTGTCAACTGGTTGGTGATGACTAGTGGCACAAGCAAGCATTGACCAGTGAACTGGACATTGCAAGCAGCTCTGCTAGGCTGCAGTTTTGCTGGAGCACAGTTCTGCCGGGGTGCAATGCCCTAGCACGCAAGGCTGCTTGCCGTTTTTTCTCTGCTTCGTCCTTTGTCCAGCGTCACGTGTGCCCTCTTCCACGCCTGTCACTGTGCACGTGTCTGTGAATAGCGTGAGGCGGGTTTTTGGGGAAAGCCCTGAGTTGTGGCGACCCTGAGGAGCGGCAAGTTCTTTCCAGCATGCGCAGCATGTGACTTACGTGCAGCACAAGGATTGCGCTGCACTCCAAGGCTGCCCTTAAGATTATGCCCACAATGCCCAGGCTGGCAGGATGACACCCTTCGCTCTCTTGGTGGCCTGTTCGTGCAAAGCAATGGCGTCAGCAGGTCTACAGGGCTGCTGCCCCTGCTGAGCAAAGACATGTCGGAGCCCATTCCGTGTGCATGCATCATGATGCAAGATTTTACATTAATTCTGTTGGACAAACGGGAGGAGGAGCGACTTGTACCCATGCACAGCCGGGAAATGCCTTCTAACATTTGCTCAGCTTTCGCATCATGGCAGCCCTCTGAGGAGGGTTGGGCATGCAAGTGAAGAGGAGGCATCAAATGCGGGAGAAAAACAGATGTGGACATGGGACCCCTTAACAGCTTGGGAGGCATTAATACTTCCTTGAGAGGCATGCCTTGTGGGAGGCGCCTTGAGGAGCTCCTTGTGAGGGCTCCTTGTGAGGAGCTGGTCAGTCGAGGGCTTCAACAACAGCCAAGCATCATGAGCGCTGGAGACCAGGCCACACATTTGTTTGTGACTGCTTTTGCTACGCAGGCTGCCAGGGACATTGCTGACACGTTGTCCAAGGGCCGCGGGGTAGTCTATCTCCCCAACTCTGGCAACATGCTCCTTGGCCTGAACACAAGCAACATGTGAGCTGGCCGAGGGTGGCATTCTAGGCGCCTGGCTGGGTGCATGGCAAGACGCATCAGGCACATGGATGCCTCCTTTCTGCAGCCAGTGTGTGTTGGAGCTCGCGTCCAGCTGTGAAGCTGTCAGTGAGCAGGCGGAAATGGCCATGTTTTAAATGGCCACTTTTTGTCTGATTGACAGGGCTGAAAGGGGTTAGGGTCACTAGCACTAACGGTTAGTGCTTCTGCTTATGCCTGTGCCTTGTTATGATTGTGTGTGTTAAAACTGATTTGATTTGCTAGCCAGGCGGCATTAAATGCGCAATGGAGTAATGGCCGCTACAAGCAAACGACTTTTCCCTGCGAGTAAGGAAGTACTTTAGGGTAAGTTTACAAGAACTCCTTACACATCTTCTTGAAGAAGAGGATCTGGCAAAGGGGTCTGCATCACTGGCAGGCCATCATAACAAGAACATAAATTATTGCCCGGTAATTATTGCCCAGTCGAGCGAGTAACCGTCATGTACGCCCTGCTCTCGCGAGTGCCTCTTGGTTCTCCTTGACGGCTACTTAACCCCTGCGGTGAGCCTTGTATTTCGTTGTCGCATTCCCCAAACAAATGTGCAGAGTATCTATATAGCAGAGAGATTGCGGCTGTGGAGCGAAGTGTGTCAGCTACGCTATTCCACGGATCGAATACTAGCTACTTCAAAACTCTGCGCTCTCGCGAAGGTTAACTACTAGTTAGTAACATTTTATTTAGCCAACATTGTCAGTCACAACGGCAAGACATCAGTTGGGTGGTTTAAGGATTAAGGTTTTCAAGGCTGTATCCGCGGAACGAGGGCAGCTTTGCCGGTTGTGAGCCTCTAGTGAGGTTCAACCCCTGAACCCTAAGGTTGCGAGGGTGGATCGTCAGTTGGGTAGATTTTTGCATTTCCCCTTCAAGGGAAGTTCCCTTCGACGAAAGGAGCCCAATCAAGGAAAGAAAAGAAAAGACTACTCCAGCACGCCCTACTATACCCGGGGATACCAGGGTTGTCCAACAAAAAGTTGCTCGTATTTCAGGCTGATCTGCTTTACAACCACTCCGAGTGGCTGAGGAGTCCTCAGCCTAAGTTACACCTGAGGTTGTTAAGGACTGTCCGGTGCAAATATAGGATGCACACCTCTTTGTGTCATATCATATGACCCATATGGCACATGATTTACTCTCTACCACAGGCAGTTTATTTTTTGTTTTTGTTTTTTCGTTTTTTAATAGTGTCTGATAGTGCCTGTTCCCAAAAACCTCTGGCTTTCAGACCTTTCAGACACTACCTTTCTTCTGCTATGAGCGCCTTTCTAGTTTTGGTTCAGGTTGCAGGCCTTTAGGCTTTTTCTTGTAACCCTTGTAACCCTTTAGGCTTCAGCAAAGCTGCCCTTTAGGCTTCAGCAAAGCTGCCCTTTAGGCTTCAGCTAAACTGCCCTCGTTCGGCGGATACAGCTATGTAAACAAACCTTCACGTTTATTTTGAATATCCTTTTTACAGCTCCATTTTTACCTTCTGATTACACTTTGTTCTGATCTTTTTGTGGATCTTCCGGTCCCTTACACTTCTGAAAGGACCATCATACATTGGATGGACTCCAATTCTAGCTACACAGCAGTGCCGCAAGAGCACACACACATGAAGAGGCCCATATGCATATGCAATGAAAGAGATCCTCCCTCCCAAAATCTATGTACAGGCATGCAAGTGGAATCAGCAGAATGCAAGATAAATCACAATTGCGAGTAACTTGCTGTCAGCTGTTAGGGAAGAAGCTGTAAGGAAAAGCACATAAAAATGTGACATCTGTGATGAGCGCCAGCGGCGCAAGTTGCACAGCCCATGGACTGGATGGCGCAACCTTGTATCGGAGAAGGCCTCTCTTCACAACCCACTTTCCCAGCATGGCAAGAAAGGCTCACAAAGGCAAGATGTTACAGATCAGGCATATCCAGTCATGGGCGTCTACAGTGTACAGGTCAGTTGGGCTTGGCGGCGGCGACAGCCTGTCGGGCCTGCGGGTCGCTGTCGCTCCGCTTTTTGGGGAACGGGGGTGCTTTCTTTGCCGAGCCCGCAAGGACCTCCCCCAAGCTCAACCCATTAAATGCGGATTGCAGCTTGAGCTGGCGGCGGTCAACCAGCGGGGGGGTGGCTGCGCCGCTGCCCTGCTGCACCTCCTGCTGCTGCTGTTGCTGGGGCCCTGCAGGGCCGTGCGGCGGTGGGTACAGCGGGGGGCCGGAGGGCTCTTGCGCCTGGAAGCCGTGGTGCTGGTGCTGCTGGTTGCGCTGGCTCCACACATCAGCGAAGCGGCTGAGGGGTCCCATGGCTGCCTCATGGGGCGCCACGGTCTCCCAGCCGGTGGTGAACTTGGAGTTTGACATGCGCATGATGTCCAAAATGCGGGAGGGCTCCTGTGAGGGCAGCGGGTGCGCATGAGATGCCACTCAGGTCAGTCCTCTCCTGGCGCCTGGCAGGGGCGCGGCACGCAGGCAGGCGACAGGGGGGGGGGCTACAGGCCTCAGGTGCACGCACTGGATGGGGCCGCAAGGGGGTGTGACTGGACCCATGCTCGGTGCATGAACGCGCGTGCAGGCCTTGGAAGGCGAGCGCGCTGAAGGGGCGATGCAGCCCTGGATGGTGTGAGCCTCGGGGCGAATGCTGGGCAACAGGCAATGACCATGGAGGGGAGGCGCTCAGAGGGGCCAGCCTGGGCAGGAAGGCCTGGTGCGGCTGTGTGGATGGGCGTTGCCTTGCGCAAAGTGTGCCATGCAGACCCAGAGCGGCAAGTGCGCCCGTTCCTCAGAGCGTGGAGAGCACCCCACCTGCGAGTGACCAGTGGCGTGAGCGCGCTTCCCCATGTACTGAGCATGCAGCTGCTGCTGTTGCTGCTGCAGGGCCAGCAGCGCGCCATCCAGCCCGCCCTGCGTATACCAGCAGCGGCAACGTCATGCAGCCCTGAATGCTTCTCGTCCTAAGCCAAGGGCTGGGCAGACAGGGCAGCGTCCTCAGAGTTGAGTGTGCCCGCTTTTGCGTCTCACATGGTCTATTGAGGCAAGGAGCAAGCAGCAGTCATAGAGGCCTTGCCAGGCTTTGGTCATGCTGCAGCAGGCCTGTTCTCTTCCAGCGCTAAAGCAGGCGTGGCCATGCACCCAGTGCGTGGGTCAAAAAACACGTGCAACAAGGGGCACGCGAGCTGCACGGGCTGCACGCACGCCCCAGGGAATGCTTGTGCTGCTTTAGCCGCGTGAGCCCCATGAGCCGCATGGCAAGCAGTATGATCGGGGGTGGGGCTCCATTCCCACACTTTCAAAAGGAACACACAAGCGCTGTGCAATTAGAGCTCTGTGGACCACAAACAGGGACTTGGGGGTGGTCCCAGGCAAACAGACAGCACTGCCCCTGCTCCAGTGCGTGCCAAGGACTTGGCAGCCAGCCGGCAAGCCAGGCACAAGGGGATGTCCTCGAGCACAGCCAGGTACAACGCGTGTTGCTGGGCGCGTGGTTCAGCACTTATGAAGAGGACAGCAATTAACGCTGGCGCATGCCAGGTGGAGCCAAGATGATGCCTGGCCTGGCCAATGTGCATGAGCATCATGTTGGCCAAGCAGCGACCAGGACACACAGCTCCAAAGACGCGCAAGGTTTACGCAAAGCTTGCACCGGCGCTCTGTTCGATGTGCAAGCAAAAGCGCCAACACCAGGAGACCACCAGCCACATCACAAACTATGGGGAGGGACCGTCGCCACCGTCGCCACCGTCAGGTGACCACCTGTGCCGCACGCGCCTACCCAGTGGATGGCAACCTGGTACGCGCTTCCTCTAGGGAAAAGGTGCGCGCACCGCACACACACACACACACACACACACACACACACACACGCACACGCACATGCAACACACACCACCGTTCACACATGCTAAACCACGTACAGATGTTGCCCTCTGCTCTGACCGTACGCGGTCCCCCTCCCCTGCCTCCTCCCACGCACCTGGGGGTGCCTGTGGCCGGCGTGCCCAAAGGCCGCAGGGTCCCTGAGCGTCATCCAGGGGGGGGTGGGGGCCGGACTGCTGCCCAGGCTAAATGATGGCTGAGGAGCAAGGAAGCCCGTTGCGTGCAGGTGCGCAGCGGCAGGGGCCGCTGCGCCGGGGCGGTGGGGGCCCGTGGACATCGAGCGAGGGTGCGTGGCAGGG
>LFIK01004598.1_pt1 | contig 11155 bp, 7 predicted proteins | sample 643401 | NCBI WGS metagenome assembly LFIK01 (sample SAMN03777447, study PRJNA286221) | soda lake metagenome | biome: soda lake; feature: Kulunda steppe; material: water; isolation source: sample T5-Br brine of Lake Tanatar-5 | place: Russia: Kulunda steppe | collected 2010-07
ATTTAGTCGACACTTTTTTTGTGGCTAGAGGCGTAGGTGAAATTGCAATTGGTGCACTATCGATTGCATATCCAATCCATATGATTGTATTAGCAATTGGTATAATGATTGGAATCGGAAGTTCATCGGTATTCTCTAGAGCTTATGGTAGAGGCGATAAAAAAACGATGCGACGTAGTGTTAATAATGCTTTAAGTATTAACTTAATCGTTGCTGTAGTGATTGGTTCATTTACATTAATCTTTATGGAGCCTTTGTTAAGGCTTTTTGGTGCGACAGAAGTCAACATGGAATATGCAAAAAGTTATTTAACGATACTCGTTTTTGCTTTGATTCCTTTTTCTATGTCTGTGGTGATGAATAATTTAGTGAGAGCTGAAGGTCGACCAAGACAAGCCATGATTTCGTTGATTATTGGGGCTGTCATCAATATTATTTTGGACCCTATTTTTATTTTTGATTGGGGCTTAGGGTTAGGCGTTGCTGGTGCTGCTTGGGCGACATTAATCGGGAAATCTGCTGCGTTTATTTATATTTTTTCTGTTGCTTTAAAACCAGAAAGTGCCCTCCGTATTCATTTACCAACAATCCATCATATTGATTTTAAAATGGTGCTTGAAATATTTAAGGTTGGCTTACCTTCATTTGTTAGAACCGCGATGGGTGGATTTTTGATCATTATTGTTAATAATCTCATCAATTTTTATTCAGACCCTGCTGAAGCGGCTGTCTATATTGCGATATATGGGGTTATTAACCGTTTAATTAGGTTTTCCTTGATGCCAGGTTTTGGACTTGTTCAGGGAATGGTTCCTATTGTTGGGTTTAATTATGGCGCTGCGTTTTATGAAAGGTTGCATGGTGTCATTAAATACGCCACTCAATTACTCTTTACTTACTTTACCGTTGTTTTGCTTTTGGTAATGATTTTTGCTGAGTATATGTTTATGTTATTTTCACCAGAGCAATCGGAGTTTTTTATTACCCAAGGGGCACAAGCCTTTAGGATTGTTGCGCTAGGATTTACATTTGTGAGCTTTCAAGTCATTGCATCGAGTATTTATCAGTCAATGGGTTTCCCATCACGCGCTTTTATCCTGGCGTTATCTAGAAGGTTTTTAGTGTTTGTGCCTGCTGCATTAATACTTACTAGTATTTATGGTACGGTAGGGATATGGTGGACCTTCTTTGTCGCTGACCTTGTGACAGGTATTATAGGATTTGTATTCTTGCAACTTGAGTTTAAAAACTTACGCTTTAAAGCAAATATGGCGCTGCAATCATGAAAATTTTATTGGATGCGGATGGCTCACCTGTTCGAAAAGAAGTGGTGAATGTTGCCTCATCATATAATATAGAACTTATCATGATTAGCAATGTTAATCATGACATACAAGAATCATACGGTGAGGTTATCCAAGTGGATCAAGGCATTGATTCTGCCGATTACAAAATTTTATCCATGACTAACAAGAATGATTTGGTCATTACTCAAGATTACGGCTTAGCATCATTGGTTTTAAGTAAAAAGGCCTATGCTATGCATCAAGATGGATGGTTTTTTAATGAAAACAATATTGAAACACTGTTATCCCAACGAGCCATGGCGCAAAAAGCGAGAAAAAGTAATATTAGACTTAAAGGCAGTAAAAAGCGTGAACCTTCACAAAATAAAACATTTGAAAACGCATTGAAAATATTTTTGAAAACGAGGAATTTATGACAAAATTAATCTATTATCCAAACTGTTCTACATCCAAAAAAGCAGTGAAATATTTAAATGATAATGATATCGAGTTTAAACATGTCGATATAGTAAAAGAAACTCCCACAAAAGATGACCTTCAAAAGATTTTAAAATTTAGTGATGAACCGATCAATAAACTCTTTAATACAAGTGGAAAACTATATAGAGCATTGGATATTAAGTCTAAAATTAATACCATGAGTGATGATGAAAAGCTTCAACTATTATCAAACCATGGTATGTTGATTAAAAGACCTTTATTGATTTATAATAATCACGCCATCATTGGATTTAATGAAAACAAATACGATCAATTGTTTAAATAGACATTTTTAGTGTCTATTTTTTTATGGATATAGTAATATTCATGATAAAATATGGCTAATAAAGGAGTGTGATTTCTTTGAAGAAAGTAGTGGTTTTGGGTGGCGCCAATATTGACTTAGTGATCAAGAGCACAAAGCCCCTTAGAAAGAATGATTCCTTAGAAGCAAAAATGGAAAAATCATTTGGAGGCGTAGGTAGAAATATTGCTGAAAATTTAGCAAGGTTAAACATTCACACCTCTTTTATTAGCGCGCTTTCATATAATGATTTAGGTGCTAATTTGATCAATCATTTAAAAAGTTTAAACGTTAAAGTATATGTTATTGAATCAAAGAAAACCAGTGAATATGTTATGATTCAAGATGAAAACAATGATTTGTTTATGGGATTTAATGATATGAAAGCAGCAGAAAACGCGCTTTGTTTTAACTCAATTAGTCCTTACCATGATACAATACGTTCGAGCGATTACTTAATTCTTGATGGCAACGTAAGTCAAAATGTTATAAACAAACTCTTTAAAACGTTTGATGTGCCTATTATTGTAGATGGGATTTCAACCGTTAAAGTGATGAAGTTTTTACCGCATTTAAATAAGATATTCATGATTAAATTAAATGCGCATGAAGCCAATGCATTGCTTGGTGAATCAAATGAAAGCGTTGAAAGTTTTAAAGCGGCAACTAAGAAATTTTTAGATAAAGGCATTACTCATGTTTTTATTACATTAGGAAAAAACGGGGCAATTTATGGAAATAATCAAGAAATAAGAGTTCACAAAAATAAGAAGCGTGAAATCATCAATACCAGTGGAGCTGGAGATAGCTTCTTATCAGGCGCAATATATGGGCTAATTCATCATTTAGATATGCTTCAATGTGGTTTATCTATGAGTGCTTTAACTTTAAAAGCGAAAGAAGCGGTTAATCAATCGTTAAGTAAAACATTATTGTTAAAAGAAATGGAGCAGTGATTTTATGTATTTAGAGATTCAAAAGGATGTAAAAAAAGCCTTAGATGAAGGAAAAGCTGTGGTTGCATTAGAATCAACCATTATTTCACATGGAATGCCTTATCCTAAAAATTTAGAGATGGCTAAAAAGGTTGAAAATATAATTAAAAAACAAGGAGCAGTTCCTGCGACCATTGCGGTTTTAGATGGCGTTGTAAAAATTGGATTAAGTGATCAAGAGTTAGAAACGTTAGCAAAAGCAAAAGATGTATTAAAACTATCGAAAAGAGATATTCCTTATGCCTTAGCGAACAAGTACCATGGCGCAACGACAGTAAGTGCAACCATTTTGTTTGCGAAAATGGCTGGGATTAAAGTGTTTGCAACAGGTGGTATTGGAGGGGTGCATCGCGGGATTGGAAAAATACTTGATGTCTCTAGGGATCTAGAAGAACTTGCAAGTAATGAAGTTTGTGTAGTATGTGCAGGTGCGAAAAGTATTTTAGATTTACAAAACACTCTGGAATACCTAGAAACAAAAGGGGTTTTGGTACTTGGTTATAATACGTCTGAACTTCCTGCGTTTTATACACAAAAAAGCGGTTTCAGTGTTCCATATCATGTAAAAAGTTCAATTGAGGTTGCAAAGATGATGCATGTGCAATATAATCAACTTGGATTTAATACCGGGATGGTTATCGCCAACCCTATTCCATCTAATTATAGTATGGATAAAAAACACATTGATAACGTGATTGCGTTGGCTTTAAAAAAGGCAGAAGATAATCATATTACCGGAAAAGCCATTACCCCGTTTTTACTAAACGAAATTCAACTCGCAACAAAGGGTCAATCACTCGAAGCCAATTTACAGTTAGTTTATAACAATGCATTGTTGGCCGCTAAGATAGCCATAGATTATGCATCATTGGAGCTGGATGAATAGATGAATAAAGTGACAAAAAGATTTGTAATAGAGACATTGAGAATTTAATCTATTATGCGTCCCTAATGGGATATCTTTTTGTCACTTTTTATGTGAATAATTGTATGGTATAAAGTGTTATTAAAATTTTGAAATTATCATGGGGAGGCTACAATATGATTCTAATGACCACAATCAACTGGGTTGAGACAATCTTTTACATTATTGGTGGATTTGGATTGTTTTTGTATGGAATTAGTTTAACAGGAGAATCCTTAAAACTACTGGCTGGTAATAAGTTAAAACGCGTGATAGAAAAAACCACGAATACCCCTTTAAAAGGGATATTTATGGGGGTTTTAATCACAGTTATTTTGCAAACTTCTTCAGGCACAACAGCTCTAACTATATCACTTGTGCGTTCGGGATTAATGACTTTACCTCAAGCGGTTGGGATTATTTTAGGTGCGAATATTGGAACAACCGTTACAAGCTTTTTAATTGGTTTAAACATTTCAGCGATTAGTTTGCCTATGATTGGAATTGGCTCTATGCTTGCCTTCTTCTTTAAAATTAATCGGTATAAACGTCTAGGGGGCGCATTACTTGGATTTGGTTTAATCTTCTTTGGTTTAGACTTAATGGGAGAAACATTAAAACAGTTTTTAGAGTTTGATGTCTTTAGTAATGTGTTTATAAGTGTTTCTGATTATCCTGTTTTAGGCGTTTTAATTGGAACATTATTTACTTTTTTATTACAATCATCTACTGGAGTAATTGGAATTTTACAATCATTATATACGACTGGAGCGCTTCCTTTAATTGCGGCGATTGCAATTGTATTAGGAAGTAATATCGGAACTACAATCACAGCGTTTATCGCTTCAATTGGCGCTTCTGTATCTGCTAAAAGAGCCGCGTTAATCCATATCATTTTCAATGTTTTTGGTTCGATGTTGTTTTTATTATTGATTTTTCCATATACGATTTTCATTCAATGGATGCAAGATGTTTTCTTAGGAGGAACGCCTGAAGCGATGACGATTAGTTTTGCGCATATTTTCTTTAATATTATCAATACATTTGTGATGTATTTCTTTATTACGCATTTAGTGAAGTTTTCTAAACGCATGATTCCTGGAGAAGATACTGATGATTTAGTCAATGTTGATTCACTTCAAGAAAGCTTGGTCCATGATAGTCCACCTTTAGCCTTAGAGGCTTCGAAAAAAGTTATATTATCAATGGGTGATATTGTACGCACAATGTTCCAAAAAAGTGTTCAATATTCCTTTAATAATGATCGAAAGTTGTTAGAAAGTGGACGAAGTTTGGAAGAAATTGTTGATACACTCGACCAAAAAACCCATGATTATTTAGTCATGATTTCTCAAGATGGTTTGGATCAAAGTCTTGCCCATATCCATTCATCTTATGTTGATACCATTCGGGATTTTGAAAGAATCGCGGATCACGCCCAAAACCTTTTTGACTTTTTTGAATATCGTTATGAAAACAAACTCTCGTTAAGTGAAGAAGCGTTTGCCGATTTAAAAACACTGTATGCGACAACCACCGATATTATTAATACAATGTTTGAAGCGTTTAAAGATTTAAACAAATCGAAAGCTAAAATGGTTTTGGCTTTAGAAGATGAAATTGATGAACATGTCAAAGCCATGCGAAGACGCTTTGTGAAAAGAACGCATGTAGCTAAAGGTGAAACGGATGAAGAACTATTTGTAGATATATTATCAAATATTGAAAGAATTGGAGATCATTGTGAAAATATTGTTTTGAACATCTTACAGGAAAAATATTTTACGGAATACAAAACAGTTGCGAATTAATCCATTAAGAATTATAATTATGATAACAATATATGCTTATTAGACAGATAGTTTTAGCAATGCTTCAACTATCTTTTTAATCAATTATTACTTACAAATCAATGTCATTTTTGTTATACATTAATTTTTACGAGGAGGTAAAAGTTATGGTGGAAAATCAGGATTTTAATTTATATTTTAATTTGTTTTTCTTTGGGGTTATTGGTTTAGGAATGCTAATTGGTTTTCTTAGAGGATTTAAAAAAACTACCTATAGCTTCATTACTAAATTAATTTTTTATTCGATATTTTTTGTAACATTAAACGTAATGGTAAATCTTATTTGGACGGTTCAGCTGCCATTCTTATCACTATTATTTGAAGCGCTAGGATCTGAATATCAAAATGTTGGTTCACTCAGTGAAGCGCTTCCGATTTTTATTGAGTTTACTTTGGGAGATGGTTTTAATGGGTCTTTACAAAATGAAAATTTTTTAGAGTTTGCGACGTCTTTATCATTATTCGTTGTTAAAATTGTTTATGCAATCTTTTATTTTACGGTTTTTAATTTGTTTTATCGCTTTATTGCGTTTGTCATTCGAATTATATTTTTTAGAACAAAAAAAGAAGATAAACATAAACCTAAAAAGCGTCTCCCTGCGATGGTTATGGGGGGTGCCAGTGGTGTTTTAAGTGTTTTCGTTACCATTATATTACTTGGTGGGGTTATGGATGTCTCTCAAAATTTTGTGAAACTTTTGAATGAAGAAGATACGACCCAACAAGTTGCTTATTATTCGGGTGTTGAACTTTCAGATAATGAAGATCCTTTAGCTGAGGTTAGTAATGAGCTTGAACTATTAAGAGATATGACAACTGCTTATCATGATAACTTTGTAGTGTCTACGTTGATGCGCGTTACGTTTACTGATAGCGAATCAGGAAGAGAGACGCCATTAAACTTAAGTTTGTTTGATAGGGTCTTTTCTATCGATTATAAAGAGTATAATATCCGTTTTAGACATGAAATTGCGATGGTTAGTGATTTAGCCGATGTCTTTTTAAGCAGTGCGTTTGCGAATACTCAAAATATAAGTGATTTAGAAGGTGAAGATTTAAAAACCGCTGTTTCTCATTTAGCGACGAGCGACTTGTTGGTTGCAACACTTCCTCTTGCCATTGAGTTAGGGACTGAATATATGGACGTCGATATGGGCATGAGCGAAGAAGAATTATACGGCATTGATTGGCGAAACGAAGTGAATCAAATGGGCGTTGTTGCGGCTTCTATGATTGAAATACTAAATACTGCGGGGGTTTTTGACGATGAAATTGGCTATGAAGCTGCAGAATTTAATGGAAAAGACATAGAATCGATGTTTGATGCGATGAGTGAAACAGAAGTTTTCACGTCGCCTGCGATTATGAACATGGCCCTTGCGCAATTAGGGGATGATTTTACCATGTATATCAATGTCCCTGAAGATATGGATTGGCGTTTAGAATTTCAAGCGTTTGGACGAATTTTAGGTTCAATTGCGAATACGAACCTTACCATAAGAGATATACAAGACCAAGATTTTAACGTTATATTCTCTAAATTGATTCACCTTGATTTAGAAATTATTTTGGATTCTGTATTACTTGAAGGCGCAATGATTAATGCATTAAGCAGCGATTCTGACCTTTTAGGGTTTGATGAGTTAATTGTACCTGATGATGTTGTTTGGCGTGATGAAGATGGCGTAGATGGAGAATTGAGGATCATTTTAAAAAGTTTTAACGCCATTACAGAGGATTTAGCAGAAAAAGATGTTGATGATTTTGGCATCAATACTTTATTAAATTTAAGCGAATCTGTTTTTGACTCGGTGTTAGAATCCAAAGTTTTTTCAGCGAGTTTTGGAAACTTAGTATATGGTTTAAGTGATGATGTAGAAGCGTTGGTTATTCCTTTAAGTACAACAAAAACTGTCTTAGTCAATGAAGCATCGATTACGATTGTTGGAGAAACTGAGTTAAAAGCCATTATCAGTTCGCTTCAAATATTTAATGTAGATGATATCGATGATTTCAATTTAGACGCATCTTTTATTGAAACGATTGATATCGATAAAATAGAAGAAATTTTTGATTCTTTAATCATCCACGCTTCTTTATCTAAAGTAATGCTTGATTTGACGGAAGAAGAAGGAAGTGTCATCACCATTCCGCATTATGATGTCGATGACAATGTTGTTAGACTTTACGATGTGGATGATGATTTAAATTATATTCATGTTGATGAGCTTACTAACTTAATAAATGTCATTGTGGATTTAGGCTTATCTGATGATTTAGACAATCTTCAAAACATTTCTATAGAAAACATTAATGAAAATATAGACACGATTTTAGGTAGTGCAATTTTGCATGCAACGATTAGTTTTCAATTGATTGACCTTGGTGATGATATGGTATTTATCCCATCGCACTCTGCTGAGGAAGTTGTGGTTCAAACAACAAGTGGCTCTAATGAAACTTTAAGTGACTTTATTGCAAAAGATGAATTAGAAGCCTTGTTAAAAGCTTTACAAATGATTGGTATTGATGATGTAGGTTCCTTTGAAGGAGACATCAACATGGATATTTTAAGTGATGAAGAAGCGGTTGATGCCTTGTTGAATTCTGCGATTATTCACGCGAATTTATCCAAACAATTGCTTGATACTTTAGAAAATGACAATGTATTAAAAATTCCTTATTATGATGAAGAAGGAACCATTGAAATTCGATTGTTTGTAGAAGGAACGGATTTTATATTAGCCGATGAGCTGAGAAATATGTTAAACGGGATAAGCGCATTAGGATTAACGGATAATTTTGATAGTTTTGATGGAAATCTTGATTTGCTCTTATTACAAGAAGCAAGTGTTCGTGAAACGGTTTTAAGTTCTAGTATTTTACACGCAACGATTTCTTCACAAATTCTTGATCAACATGCAAGTGCATTGATTGATATTCCTAAATACCAATATAATGATATGACTTTTGATACCTCGCTCATCAATACTGTTGGAGATGCCACAGAAGAAACCGACACGCAATATATTTTAAAAGCTGAAGTCGATGCCTTCTTACTCGGTGTGATTACCTTGTTAAATGATGGACAAAGCGATACGCTTTATGTCGATGAGTTTGATGGTAATTTAGATTTAATGCGTTTAAAAGAACAAAACGCGCGTGAAAATGTCTTGAGTTCTAGTATCTTGCATTCTACGATTTCTTCACAAATAGTTGATTTAGAAAATGATGATGTGATTGTGGTTCCTACGTATGAATTTACAACCAACACCTTAGAGACTGAATTATTATATGTTGTTGATGATTATACAGAAAGTATGGATAACTATTATTTTATCCATTCAGAACTGCATAACTTATTAGAAGGAATTATTACCTTGTTAGAAGATGAAACATCAGAGACAATCTTAGTGAACGACTTTACTGGTAGTTTTAATTTAGAGAATTTGAATACTGCGGCCAATCAAGAAAAAGTCTTATCAAGCACCATCTTACATGCAACGATTTCTAAGACTGTTTTAGATTTAGATGATGGCGTGCTGCTTGTACCGACTTACATGATTGATGATGAGACTCCATTAACAATAGACAATGACTCAATAGAATATATTAGTGCTTCAGAAGTTCAAGCGCTGATTAATGGCTTAATCGCAATGAATTATACAGATTTAGATAGTTTTGGAACCGAAATTCCAAGTGATGCGTTCTTTGATAATCGTGCACTTTTATTAGAGTCTTCATCGATTCATGCGACAATCTCTCAAAGACTTTTAAATGATACAAATGATAACTTATTAATTCCTGATGAAAATAAAGAAGGCGATCCTTTAAGAATTATGGTAGATAATAATGCCTTTACGTATTTAGAGAATGATGAACTTAACTATATTTTCGATGCATTAGAAATGCTTGATTTAAAAGACTTTGGAACCCTTGCGTTTGAAGCATCTGATATTTTAGATAATGTAAATTATGGTGAACTATTAAATAGTGTCTCGATGCAGCTTACCGTGAGTGATTTAATCTTACCAAACACCATTGATGAAACTGCTTTACCAAATACTACTATGCGTTTAGTTGTAACGTCTAAACACTATGAAACCATTTTAAAAGATGCTCAAAGTGAAAGTATGATTGAAACACAAGAACTTATCAACCTGTTAGAAGCGTTAGAATTACTAGGTGCTGATTTTGATGGAAACATGGACGCACAAGCAATCAGTAATTCGCTTAATGATATGGAAAATATATTAGTCAGTGAATCTATGCATTTAACAATTCATAGTATGATTGAAACAAATAATAATTTATTGATTCCAGACTTAGCAACGAAAGATGACACGTTTAACATGGTCGATGATGTGTTAACAGCTGAAGAAATTGAGGCCTTTATTATAGCGGCTGATCGCTTCGCAACAGCGAGTGGTTCAGGAGATGACTTTACAAACATCGAATTTACCTTCTCAGCAATGGAAAGCTTAGATGCAAACGACCGTGACGTTATCTTATCATCCATGGTTGTAAGAAACACCTTAACCGAAGAATTAGAAAGCATTCCAATATTTACATTTGAAGATACGGATTACGAAAATGATGATCCAGCTACCTTCTTAAGAAAAGAAACCATTCAAGATGTTATAGAAAATCCAGGAGACTATTCATCTCTATAAAAATATCCTCTTCTCACTTTACACTGTGAGAAGAGGACATTTGTTTTTAAGGTGATTGTATGAGACTATTTGTTGCGGCGTATTTGGATCGCGATTCAATGAAAAAGATAACGCATTATCAACAAACGTTAAAAAATAAAATAAATGCGAAATTTGTAAAAGCCAATCAATTACACATTACGCTTTTATTTTTAGGCGATCAAGATGAAACGATTTTAGAAAGTATTGAATCGTGGTTTGAACAAATTTCAAAAGAAAGTTTTACTATTTCATTTGAAGATGTTAATATTTTTCGTGATACTTTAATATTACCCTTGAAAAATCACTCGTATTTAAATTCCTTACATCAATCTTTAAAGCGATGCGTCAATGATTTTTTAAAGCTATCCGTTAAACCGTTCACCCCCCATATTACTTTGGCTCGAAAAGTAACGAATAAAAATACACCGAAGATCGAGTCAATGGCTTTTAAGCATGTAAAGATAAAAGAAATTGCTTTAGTAAAAAGTACGTTAGCAAAAAATGGTGCAACCCATGAAAAACTCAAAGTATTATCATTAATTAATCATTGAAAAGAATGATTTTTACTATTAAAATATATTTTGAACACAAATTCTTTAAAAGGTTGGGATAACATGGAAA
>LFIK01004599.1_pt1 | contig 11155 bp, 14 predicted proteins | sample 643401 | NCBI WGS metagenome assembly LFIK01 (sample SAMN03777447, study PRJNA286221) | soda lake metagenome | biome: soda lake; feature: Kulunda steppe; material: water; isolation source: sample T5-Br brine of Lake Tanatar-5 | place: Russia: Kulunda steppe | collected 2010-07
CAGAATGCAAGAAGATATCAGGACTAGTCAGATTCAGATCCAGCAACCAACATTCAGATCCATAGGTTTGGGCATTCATGGAGTGTAGCCCTTCTCACGGTCCACATCAGCCTAATATACAAGAATACTCCCTCTGGCCTGAGTTTAATTGCCTCGCCTCTCTTTATTCATGGGGTGAAGGTTTCACAAATATGTCAGCTACACCGTTTAGGGAGACAAGGGATCTGAGCAGCGCGCTGGATCTTTCAGGGAGTTTGTGCATGAGAACAGTACCCATGTGAGTGGATTGTGATGGAGGTAGGTGGTTGGCCTTCCCGGGGAAGTTGGTTGCATGGCGCAGCTCAGGACTGGGGCCTTAAATGAGCAGTGCGCCCTTTTTGTTGTTTGCTTCATTTCTACTGGAAGTGTTTTGCTGCATTTGATCATCGAACTGAGTGAGCTAAGGTATTTGTTGAGTTTTTTGTCTACACACCAGACTAAGGTAAAGGAGGAGAAGCCTTGAGCCTTTATGGCCTTTATGGGTAGTCCCCATTGCCCTAATCAAGAGAGTTAACAACTCACCCTTAGCATTCAATGCAAGCTGCTGTGCATGCATGCATATTGATCCGCAATATCGTTCACTTGCTCCTACTCGTTCAACACTTGCTAAACTTGAACCACTAGTCGTATTAGTAGGTTTACCCAACAGGGTGCATAGCCTAAGCCTTAGGCTGAGTGTTAATTTGTTGGCCACTGAGTGTTACTTTGTCGGCCATCATGCTTTCACTCTTGCAAGTATTTAGGGATCTTGTCATGCTAAATCACGGGGAGGTGCCTTTAATCCGTCAGAGCTTGATTTTGAAGCAACCAAGAGTTTAGCCTTTACCCCTGGCAAATCCTGAAGTGAAGGCTGGGTGTGCCAGACTTTTCTGTACTTGCGTACTCTCAACTGGCATGTGGCCTTCAAGGGTTTTCAAGGATTTTCAAGCGACAGGTGGCTTTCAGTCCTGCAGATTGTACGTATGCATTATGGATGAAGCTTTGAGCTTTGCGCGACTTGCGTGTTGAACTCACTGTCAACTGTTGAAGCTGTTTTGCCTTTTATAAAAGCACTCTTGCCTTTGGTGTTCTTTTGGCGTATCATCCCTGAAAAAGAACTACGTAGGCAGTAAAGAATCTCCCTGCATCAATGAAGGAGCTCCAGCAGCCAACCCATGCTCTTGCTGCATCAATGAAGGAGCTCCAGCAGCCTACCCATGCTCTGGCTGCATCAATGAAGGAGCTCCAGCAGCCCACCAATGCTTTTGCTCCCTGAACCCCGTCCTCAGCCACTGACCCACCATGAGGGACCAAGAGGAGCAGCGGCAGCAACATCAACAGGAGCCGACGCAGCAGCAGGAGCTTATGTGGAAAGTGGCTGATTTGCTTAGCCCTTCTGCAGGCAGCAGGCCGAGCACCATCCCCCCCTTTCCCCTCCCGGGCAACACCCTCTGGCCCCCTCAGCCTGGCATGCCGCATACCAGGCTGGCGGCCATCCAGGGACACCTCAGCCTTGCTTCTCCCCTCTTAACAGCGCGGAATGTCACCTCCCTCCAACTCAAGTTGCCAGGGCAGCAATGCGTGCTGCCTGACGTCTTTGTGCTGAGAGAGCCCTTACGTTGGGGGTGGAGGACCTCCCAGCCCCTGACCCCTGCCATATGGCAACCGAGCTTGTCCAAGCCCTTCCCCCCCAGATCAAGCAGGTATGGAGACTCCACTAGGGTAATAGGTGGAAGGAGACATGGTGACGTCTCCTGCTCCATGGCGTCCCTGTAGCAAGCGGACATGGGTGGACGTGGGCCCGAGGGGTCGGGTGTGCCTGCGGGTGGCAACCCTTGCAGGCTGCTAGTGCGGGTATCAGGGCGCTGCAGATCAGAGATCACACCTTTGGGGGGTGTCCCTTTGCTCAGGTTGTGATAAGTACCCTGAAGGATCTTGCCAGAAGTTGTGCATTTTGCCTCTTTTGCCCCTCCACCTTTGGCTTCTCATCCCGCCCTGCCAAAGCACATTCTAGTGTCTCGTGGTTAACGTGCCTGTATGCCCTAGGTAAATGCGGCAAGCTAGGAGATTGGGGGAGCGTAAGGGGGTGGAAGAGCTAGAGAACTTGTTGCGGGAGAGCCTTTTAGAAGGGGCTTTGAATTGCTTCCCAGAGGCCTAGCTCGAGCCCTCCCATGGGTCAAACCTGGTAGAGATCATGCTTTCCTAGCCTCCTTGGGCAATGCCTTAGTGTGCACCTTGAGATCCTTGTCCTCAGGGGCTTCTGGCTTGCTTTTGGTGGCATTTGCAGACTATGGAGACCTTGCAGTCCTCACAGACCTAGCAGGCCTGGCTCTCAAGCCATCCTGCCTTTTTTTAGCAACCGTCCCCTCAGGCTCAGCGCAGTCTTGGTAGCTTCGTGTTTCCTGCCTCTCCTGCCTTCTTCTACTAGCCTAGTAGGCTTGCCTCTTTTTTGGGTCCATTCCCTTGGACTTCTTCTCTTTGCTATGGCATTTACTAAATTGTAGAGTTCCTTGAAAACAAAAAAAGTAAGGAGACACTATGGCCCAAAGAGCGGTCCAGAGTCTCCTCCACCTCTTTCTCATACACTGCCTGTTCTTGTGTAAATTCAATAAGCTAGTGCCTTACGAGATTCAGCTTTCAATGTCTTGGTCTGGAGCAGAGGGCGGCTTGTCACCTTCCAGATCCTCACTAGTTCTTCTGTTTCCCTGTTGCCTGCCAGTGGATAAGGAGCCTGGCATTTTGTTAACTCCCCTTTGACGCATGAGTTTTGCTTTTCTTCAAAATTTAAAGCTCTCAGACACAGTCTTTTTTCTGAGGAGACTCACAGCTCTTTGGGCCAATGTGTCTCCTTTTCCTCAACTGATGTAGGGAGTGGTCTCACTGCCGTATTTTCCTGATACAGGAAGTTGGTTCAGGTTGCAGGCCTTTTCAGGTTCAGCTCAGCTGCCCTAGTTCACTGATTCCGCTGGCAGTGGATATAGCTATGTAACCTTATCTTCTGTTTCCCTGGTGAATGAGACACACGGCTCCTTGCCTTAGTGGGCCAATGCGCCTCCTTTTTCATAAATGATGCAGGGAGTGCTTTTTTTCTGCGTAGTCTTCTTTCCTGCTCTTTCAGGTTGAGGTTGCAGGCCTGACAGCCTGAGGCTACAGCTAATTTGTCCGCCCTTGGCTGATGCAACCCATACAAGGTTGTAACCTTCAAGGCATGGTTTACAAGTTGTCCTCTTGGTGAAGAGAAACTACCATGTTGCATACAGCAAGGAAGGGACATCAACAAAAATTCTTGTAGTAAATTTTGAATTTCTATGGTAAGCTTGCGGTTGCAATTGGGACAAGCAAGTTGTTCACATGTTTTACATTAGGAAATGATCCCATACTCTCCAGAATAATCTTGAGAGTAATTAGCGCTGGCCATAAGATAAATGCTATTGATGATAAGATGAAGGATCATGAATATATCCCGTTATTTTTAACCAGTTCTCAACACTGTGACTGTCAAGCGTACAAGCAAGGAGGATAAATAAAGCAGCGATGCAATATGCACCGCACACCAAAACAACTCGGGCATTCTCCCAGCCTGGTGGACCTTACATGGCATTGCTTTACTTGTTGGCTGACTTCATTGCCTGCAGTACAGCCCGTACTCTAGCAATTGCCCCAGCCTCATCATTCACATGCTCCCCAAAGCTGACCCGCTCCACGCTGTACTCGGACCCTATCCGGATGCGCATGTCCACGCCTGTCGCGTCTATGGATATGAACATGAGCTCGTAGATGTCATCTGGGGCGGTGGGCCTCAGCAGGCTCTTGAAATCCTCAGCAAACATGTTGTTCAAGACCTGTGCACGGCAGCGTGAGAAAGGAGCAGGTCTGCAACTGAAAGCCCACGGGCTAGGTGTAATTAGCCTCACATGCAAGGGTGGATAGGCAACTTGCCAGGGCTCCAACAGGCTCGGGCACCCTTTCCTTCTGAGACATCGCCCCAGTTGCACCAAGGATTTTTGGACTTGTTTGGAATTGGTTGAGAAGAAAGCTGATAGCACTATGGAATCTGTAGGGATCAGCAGTAAGCGCTAAATCTGACAATTCTTTAGCGCTGTATAGCACTATATTTTGCTTTATTTCAGCGGCTATATCTGCCAGAACTCAACCTTGCACTTCGAACTTTGGCATCAGAATTGGAGGGAGGGTTCGACAACCTGTATAATGCCCCCATGAAAAATAAAAAGAAATGAAAAATAATTCAAATGGGACTTGGGGCCCCTAGCAACCAGATACAGCACTATATCTGGCACTAAGGTTGAATATCCACTCATGTGCGGGCACATGCCTTAGTACCCCTGGGCTCCTCTTCCTCAATTTCCCTGACACTTGGCACAGCTCAAGATACACCCTGAGAAAATGCCTGAAGAGACATGACATGTTGGCAGGTTGGCCTTCCAGATCAGGTGCATCGTGGTCTGAAAAGCACACTCGTGTCCCAAGGCACTCCTTAGCGGTCCACTCTCAAGTGCTGCTTGTGGCCCAATGCTGACAGCCCCTTTCTCCCGTCTGCTTTTCAAAACCTTTTGCTGTGCTGGCGCTGCCACTGCTTGCTGCGTGGCTGCTTGCATGGAGCTGCTTGCATGGGCACAGCTCACATGAGCGCAGGGCACTCCAGCTTAATCAGGAGGATCTCCTCCTTGACAATGTGACGTGTCCATGAGACAAGGGTACTATCCGTGCTGTTCAGGGCACATTGAGAAGGAGTGATGTGCTGCTTCTGACCACTGGCTCCCCGGCACAGTCTACATCCTCCACCTTGTTCTCCTCCTCCGCTTTGGCATGCTTTCTGGGATGACTTGAACTTTTCAGCATCCTGTCCTGGCACTCTTGCCTGATGGCTTAGGGTCAATTGACTGCCATGCAAGACCTTGCAGGCCATGAGCCGAGTGAGATAAGGGTGCCTGCAGCGTTGCAGGCTCTTTATGAACAGCGCATTCCATGTCATGCTGCAACCGAATTTCTCCATGAGGACCTGTCAAAAAAGCTATTTTGTACCCTATTGTTGGTCTTGGTAAGCCAGGAAACAGGAGGGTGTGGTCTCCAATAATTAGGCTGGGAAGATCGGGGTGGTCATTGAAGGGGGTAGTGCAGGTGGAGTGAAAATTAAGTGAAAATTTTCCATTGTGACTGCAAAAAAGTTTTTCGCTCCCTGAGCAGGTAAGAAACAAAACTAGTGGACGGGGGTCCAAATTTTAAGGTTAGACCCCCCTGGATCCTCCCCCTCCCCCAACAAAACCCGCCTTCCCATCGCCCCACCGAGAAAGAAAGGGTAACAATCTGTTCCTGTCTGAATTCTGCATCCATCTGCACCCTTCTGCCCTGAGTTGAAATCATGAGCGAAACGTGTGATTAAATTGTTAAGATTATGAGAAAAGTTTTATTGCAGTACTGAAATTCCACCATCAAGGCCTTTTATATACAGGCCAAGGCTCTGCAGACGCTCAATCAGCCTCTTGGAGGCTGATATGTCCAATTTACACCACCCTCGCTTAACCAAGCTTACAACGGGTGTTGAAGAAATGAGGAGAAAGGGCCGGTCAAGCAAAAGCAATGGCGCAGCACATACCAAGCTTGTGGCAAGCACGCACTTCTTTCCCCCCATCATCCTTTCAAGGGCACAAGCGCATGCAAGGCGGACATGGTTGCTACGTGTAACAATGGCTGAGCAAAGCAGTCTATTAGTGGACAGGATTTGGTCAGCTACCCCTTCAACCTCTCACACCCCTCAAGTCATCCAGCAAGGCATCACAAAATAGCATGCAACAGGGAGCTGGCTGATCAGGGAGCGACGGACGTTAAGTGACACCCCAGCACGGTGCGCCATGCAGCTCTGTTTGACACACTGACATTGGTTCTAGGTGTTCAGGAGATGTATGGTTGTATGCGCCGAGCATGAGAGTGCCATTGGTCTTGGTAAGTGCCATTGGCGCCAAAGGGTAGGTGCCAGTGGTCTGGCAAACAGGATTGTCTGCAAGGCACTCACGCATTGTGCTCAATCGCCTGCCTTCGCAAAATGTTGTACTACCTAGAGACCAAGAGAGGAGGACTCAAATAACAGTGCCATGTGCCTGATCACATGCCGCCTGGGTCAAACTCCCCCCTGTTAAGGGGGGAGCGTGGCCACCACACCTTGCACTCCCACACGCACCTGCAGTATGCGCCCTGGTTGGCTCAAAACAATGGTGTCTGGAGTGGAAGCAAGGTATTGGCTTGGCTCAATCCATTGCACAGTCCCAAAGCCACCCTGCAGAGTGGACATGCAGGCACAGCAGGCATGAGCACGCCCGCTGCTTCAGGGCCGCAAGGCACAGAAAAGGCCGACTGCCCATGCTTTGCAGGGCTAGCACAGCATGAGGCAACGTCAACTGTGTTCACATGGCATGGGATGCAAGTTGCAATGCTGGAGATACAATGTAACCCTGGTTCATTGCTGCGTACGGCACTCATTCCACGTGTGATCGCGCCAAGAGAGGCGTACTTTTTCAGTGAGGTTGGCTTTTGACCAGGAGTTGGTCCTCCCTACACGTGCCCGTGAGATGTCAAACAACCTCTTGGCGTAGCCCTGGCAGAAGAAGCGACATGCCACAATGCGAGCACACCTTCCCTGTACCAGCCTGACTTCCGCTTCTGTACCCTTACATGGCCATTCCTTTCCCATGTCCTGACCTCCTCCCAGCCTGGCGCAGCGATAGCAGACAGACGAGCATGGATGCAGCTGGGGGCAGCTTGAGATGTGCGAGCATCGTGGTAGGCGAAGAGCCCAGCAAGCAAAACCACCCGGCCCTGTCAGCTGCCAGCACACAGGTCTGGTCTGGTATGCCCTCCACAGGAAAGCGCAACCGCACGGTGGCTGGTGCAACACACCCGGCACTGCGTGGGAAGGTGCTTTGCGGGCAGCTTGTAGCTGTGCATCACTGCGCACGCTTACGAGCCTGCAAGCTTCCTCCTGCCTTTGCCTGCACCCTCAGACCGACCGTGCTCACACCATCTCTCCCACCACATGACCGCGGTTCTCCCCCACAAAGCACAATTTTGCATCCCGAACCGAGAAGCTTCAAACCAAGACAGCGAAATCGTGCTGTGTGGGAGACATTGTGGCTGTGAGGTGTGAGAGTTCAGGCATCACATTGAGAGCTCCAAGGCAGCGCTTTGCTGGCCCACGCGTCATTGTTCCACCAGACTGACCACGAAGTAGATGTCCGTGATCTGCTCCATGACAAAGTAGACGAAGTTCCCGCTGACCCAGCGCTCCTTGCGCTCGTTGGCGTGCTTGGCAAAGAAGATGTCGCGTGCTCGGTCCTGCAGCAGCAAGAGGACGGGCAGTGCGCAACGTGAGGTCTGGCCCAGCTACCCGGGGTGCCTGTGATGGTAGGCCCTGAGGGTGCTGCTTATACCTGAAGAGACTTGTCCCTCGAGAGGCCCTGAGAATGGTGCGCACGACCCACTCACCTGGCTTAATCTCTGCGCACGACCCACTCACCTGGCTTTATCTCTGCTGCACGACCCACTCACCTGGCTTTATCTCTGCTGCACGACCCACGACCCACCCTGCGCACGACCCACTCACCTGGCTTTATCTCTGCTATACGACCCACTCACCTGGCTTTATCTCTGCGCACGACCCACTCACCTGGCTTTATCTCTGCTGCACCCCCATGTGCGCCCGGCAACAAAGGCGCGCACAAGCAAGCACAGGCATGGCGAAGCTTTTGCGCATCTCAACTGAAGCTGCGGGGTCTCAGCGCAGCTCAGATAGGACAGAAAGGAAGGAAGACTATACCCCCAGGGACCCCCTCTGGTGGCATGCATGAAGAGAGAGGCATGTGTCCGGCGCAAGCACCTTATTCAGCAAAGCACAATGAGCATTGAGGGCGCAGTCCTCCCTACAGCAGAGCCGCCGGTGTGCGCGCATCAACAGTGTGGGCGGGTGAGGCTGCTAGAAGCCTTCTGCGGGGCTTGCTTACCCGGCAAGGATGCTTGCCGGCCCTGGGGGGCAGGAGCACAGGGGCGAAAGGTATCACAAACACACACACACACAGCCCATGCACCTGATGGAGGGCTCACAAGAACACACCCTGTGCACACCAGTCAGCGCCGCAGGGGAAGCAAGGGCGGACACAAGAAAAACAAAAACGGGCAGCAAGGCCCAGCCAGCCAATTAGCCAGCCCTGCCATCCTCCAACCCCACGCTAGGGGGGGCACTCATTGCATTCGCTCGCATGCCCGCTGCACCCTATGCATTACCAAGAGGACAACCCCTCCAGACAGCGCGCATCCCATCCGCCCCCCTTCGCCCCCCCTCCCCGCAGGCATCAGCATCAGCCGCCACTGCCGCCCACACGCGCAAGCGCACCTGCATGTCGGGGGGCAGCTGCACGATGTCGCCAAAGATGGTGACGCGCGCGTTCGCCAGGCCAGTCCAGCCGGGCATCTGCACTACGAGCGTGGCCTTGCTCTCCTCCAGCAGGTTCCTGAGCGCAGCACAGAGGGTGTGCCTCTCTTTTCACACGGGCCTCTCCTCTCAAAGCTGGTCGTGCACTTGCGGCATCGCAGGACAATGCTGCACATGAGGCATGGCTGTCGGGCGCACCCTGGAAGCAGGGTTAGGGCTGAAGGTTGCAGTGTGGTGCATGGTGTGCGCAGGCGCTATGCTCAGCACGCAGTGGGGAGCTAGGCATAGGTCACACCTGGGTGGCTGACCTGGCGCTGAATGCCCTGTGCCCTCCCTCATGCCAGAGATGGCCCAAAACTTGTTGGAGGCAAGCTTTGTCTCAAGCTCTGACGCACATAGTCATGGGCTGAATTTGCCTTTCTCGGGTAGGGCCGTAAAACCAGGAGTTCACGAAGCAGCGCAGAGAAGTGAAAGCAGCCGATGATTGTGCATCAGGTGCGCATGCCGGGTTGAGGATGGGATGTACATGACGTCGTCCGCGCCCAGCTCCAGGGCCAGCAATCCCACATGCATTCCCAGCCGAGCTGAGCTGTACTCTGAGTGCCAGGAGCGTGCTGAGCTCTGTCTGCTGCTGCTTTGGCCCTAGCAACAATACTGAGCGAGCAAAGGGTAGATGCCTGCATGCAAGCTTTACCTGGAGTGGATGGCCAGGGGGGAGAGGCAGAAGAAGGGTTTGCCTGCCCCATCCACAGCGAAGTCAACCAGGGTTCCAAAGGGGTAGCCAGCCCGGCGATGGTGCATGCCCGACATCATGGTGCACAAATGGCCATAGCGAGCATTCTCCAGCAGGTTGCGCACTGCCATGACAGGGGAGGCAAGTTACATGTGTGGAGCAGACGCGCATGGGTTGTGTTTGATCATGTGAATCGGCAATCTGGGTGCTGTGTCCTGTCAGCGCATTAGTTGACTCAAAGAAACAGCTGCACAACAAATTTCGGGGAGGCACTCAGCCACTAATTTGCTCCTACCTGCTACCGCTGGGGAGGGGAGCTCATGCCTGCAGGCAAGGGAGGAGGAGGGTGTGTAAAAGGGTGTGCTTTTTGCAGAATGTGTGGGGACACCTGCGAAGCAGAGCATGTCCCTGCGCAACACTCAGCAAACACACGGCAATTGCAGCTTGGAGGCTTAGCAGCAGCAGGGGGGAAGGGCGGGGCCAGGCACGGGCCCCTGCTGCTGTCTGCACGGACCTGGTGGTAGCCACTTTCACGCCTCCGGAGAGAGGGGCACGGTGTAGGCCGGTGGTGAGCTTGATCTCCTGCTTGCCGTCGTTGCCGGCCACTTTGAGGGCGCTGAATGATGGCGGGGCGTCTGATGCCTGATGGCCCGTGGATCGGGTGGTGGTGGTGGGAACGAACGGCTTCCGACAGGGCAGACCGCTCCCAACCCTGCCCGAGCCATGCCTGGGCAGGCATCCCTTGGCCTCAACCCCGTCCCGAAGGCATACCGTCCTGGCAGCTTTCCCTGGGTGTAGCTGCTGGTGCATCGCCTTCGCAGCGAGGCCCTGCCGGATGTGAGAGGCGCGTGAAACCCTTTTTGCACCGAGACTTTATCAAAGAGGGGCGACACTGAGGTGATGACTTACCACACTTCTTATGGTAAATTTAGTGTTGCACGAAGGACTTGCTTTCGACTCAAGCAACTTGTTTTGTGGCTCTTACGAAACAAGCGTTGTAAAGTGTATAAATGATAACTAGATGTGTCCCTCTCCTTTTCCTCTCCAAGTAATTGTCTTGTTTCATTGCATGTCATAGGTTATGTTTTTATCTAATATTTAAGTTTAATCAATTATAAACTTATATTAGATAATTTGTTACTGAAATGGAAGATGTGCATTGTCGGCCTGTAGCCACGGCCTGTTAAAAAGGAGCAGACAAGCGTGCTGCAGCTCCAAAAGACAGCATGTCCGACGCAAAGCGTCTGGAGTGGGTGCGGGAAAAAATTGAGCACGGCCTGGGCGTGGATGGCAGCCTGTTTGACGAGCTCAACGAGCACCAAGGCGGAGTGATCACTAGCTATTTGGATGGAGGTGACAAGTTTGCATTGTTGTTTGTATTGTCTGGCATGTGCGTTGACGGGATGAGTACTGTCCCGCTCATTCGAAGTTGCATTTCTTGCCCGACCCCACAGATGCTGACCTCACCAGTTCAGCCCTCATCTTTAGCCTGGAGCAGGTTACTGTCATGGTGGAGGAACTTAGGGAAATACCAAGGTAAATGTCCTTCAACATTGAGAGTCCTTGCAAGCACAGGAAGCAGGCTAACGCAACGACATTTATTGACAGGGGTGCGCGCAAAGCTGCATGGATGATGACATGAATCCTACGTCTCAGAGGTATCTAAGGAACATACTGAAGTGCGCTGGTGTACACTTGTACTAGCCGAGCTGGGCCCACTGTTGGTCACTGTTCAGTGCACTCGTACCAGACAACTCTAGTGTGTTTATGTTAAGAGTGAGCTTCAGGTTATGCTTTAGAAAGCAGTATTGATAATGCCCGGGACGCATGCGCACGTGCGCTCGGGCACATACATGCACGCGCGCACACACACACACACACACACACACACACACGCACACACACACACACTCACACACACACACTCTCACACACACATACACACACAAACACTCGTGCAGGCC